>JMBV01000001.1_pt1 | contig 171327 bp, 318 predicted proteins | sample 616531 | NCBI WGS metagenome assembly JMBV01 (sample SAMN02727904, study PRJNA239997) | anaerobic digester metagenome | biome: anaerobic digester; isolation source: mesophilic anaerobic digester inoculated with municipal waste water sludge... | place: Germany: Bielefeld University, CeBiTec ...
TCCTGAAAACATACCTTTAGATATTATCTATGAAGATGGGGATATAGCTGTTATAAATAAGCCTAAAGGCATGTTAGTTCATCCTGCGTCAGATAGTTATAGTGGAACATTGGTCAATGCACTATTGTATCATATGGATAGTTTGTCTTCTCTAAATGAAGTATTTAGACCTGGCATTGTACATAGATTAGATAGGGATACTTCAGGTCTGCTAGTTGTTGCAAAGAACAATGAAGCCCATAAATTTCTTTCTGATAAATTAGTAGCAAGGGATTTTAAAAGGGAATATATCGCCTTAGTCAATGGAGTAGTGGAAGAGGATTTTGGTGTAATAAATAAACCTATTGGTAGAAATCAAAGGGATAGAAAAAAAGATGGCAGTAACTGAGAAAAATAGTAAAGAGGCTATTACACAGTATAGGGTTTTAGAAAGGTTTGAAAACTATACTTTAGTACAAGCAAGTTTAATGACAGGACGTACCCATCAAATTAGAGTGCATTTTGAATATATAAATCATCCTGTAGTTGGGGATCCTGTGTATTCTCCTATAAAGGATGAATTTAAATTAAAGGGACAGTTGCTCCATGCCATAAGGATTGGATTTGTCCATCCTACTACAGGTGAGTATATGGAGTTTGAAACGGATATTCCTAAGAGGTTTAGGGATGTTATAAATAAATTAATTTAATTTGAGAAGGTGAGATTATGAGTATCAAGGCGACTATTATGGATGAAAAAGCTATGTCTAGAGCAACTACTAGAATTGCCAATGAAATAATTGAAAGAAACAAGGGAATCAAAGATGTTGTTTTAGTAGGAATAAAAACTAGAGGAGTTCCCTTTGCCCATAGACTTGGAGAAAAAAAATTGAAGAAATTGAAAATAAGAAAATCACAGTTTATGATTTAGATATTACTTTGTATAGAGATGATTTATCTGAAATTCATCATTTACCAAAGGTAAATGAGAAATTTTCAGGAGAGATAAATGATAAAATAGTTGTACTTGTAGATGATGTTATCTTTACGGGAAGGACTGCAAGGGCTGCTTTAGATGCATTAATTGAAAATGGCAGACCTAGTAAGGTTCAGTTGGCAACTTTAGTAGATAGGGGGGGACATAGAGAACTACCTATTAGAGCAGATTATGTTGGAAAGAATGTACCTACTTCTAAGCAGGAGATTGTAGATGTAAAGTTTATTGAAACTGATGGACTTGATGAAGTTATAATTAAGGAAAAAAAGGTAGAAAATTAATCTTCTACCTTTTTCATTTTATTTATTATTTCCTTAGATGGGTTAACATTTGTTGTTTTGAAGTTTTCATATATAACCATTCCAGGTTTTGAATTACGCATTTTTCGTACATTTTTTTTCTTTCTGTGTAATCTACAGATATGTTTTTACCGTTTTTTTCCTTTACTATAATAGGCTGCCAATATGGCTGCTTCTTCTAAAGTAGTATCTGGTATTTCCTTATTATCTTTTTTAATTACAACATGACTTCCTGGCATATTTTGAACATGTAGCCATAGATCTTCTTTATTTGCGAATTTTAATGTTAGATATTCGTTTTGTCTATTGTTTTTACCTACATATATATGGAAATCATCTTGGGAAACATAATGATGTGGGGGAAGAAAGTTTTTTCTTCTTTTTTTTCTTTTTTCTTTCTATTTCTACTATTGTCCCTTATATAACCTTCTTTAATTAATTCATCTTTGATTTCATCTAATTCTTCAATTTCTACAGAATTTTCAATACCAATTAGTACATGTTCTAAATAAGATATTTCATTCTTTGTTTCAGGTATTTGTTTTAATAGTAGGGCTTCTGCATTTTTAAGTTTAGAATATCTTTTATAGTATCTTTGGGCATTTTCTACTGGAGATAGTTTAATATCTAAGGGAATGCTAATAGTTGCCATATTTTCATCATAAAAGTTTTCTAATTCAATTTTATCTATTCCTCTAGGTATTCTATGGATATTAGCGGAGATTAAATCTGCATATATTTTAAGTTTTTCCCTATCTTTACTTTCCAATAATTCTTCTTTTTGTTTAGATAGTTTATTTATGGCCCTATCTAATTTTACTTGTACGGATTTTCTAATGGATTGGGATTTTTGAGAAATCCTATCGAAAATATCTCTTTTTCGATAACTTGTATCTAAAATATGGGATATGGAAGATGAAAAATACTTATTTTTATTTCCATATTGATTTAAATCCATACTATAAAAGGCGATAATCTCATCTAAATCATTGGTAATATATAGTGGATTAAATAGTTCATCTTTTACATTTCCAATAACTTTACTAAAGGATGTACATAGTGCATCTACTTCACTATCCTCTAAACTTCCTATAGGTCTATCAATATCTATATTGGCATTAAAACAAATTTCTCTACTTATTAGGGGGGGACTTAATCCAGTATAATTGAAATAGAAGAATTTAAAAACTTGTAAGTTTTCCTTTTCTTCTTTTATAAATTCATAAAAATGTTTTTCTGCGGAAGTCAGTGGATTTATTTTATTTTGGCTTGGTGGATAATCATATTTAAAACCAGGTAATATTTGTCTAACTCTGCTCATTTCTCCACTTACTCTGGTAATAGAATCCAATATTTTTTTGACTTTCTTTGTCCACTAGGATGATATTGCTATATTTTCCCATGATTTCCACTACCAATCTTGTTTCAGAGGGTTGACCTAGTTCATCTAAAGAAGATATATCTATAAATATAATCCTATCCATACTATATTGTTCAATATTTAGTATGATACCACCTGATAAGTGTTTTCTAAGTAACATGCAAAACATAGGTGGGCTTTGGGGATTTTTTTAGAATTCTTAGTTAAATATATTCTAGGATTATTACTGCTGGCAGAAATCAATAATCTATGATTATTTCCTTTATTATGAACATTAATTAATATTTCATCTTTTTCAGGTTGATATATCTTATCTATTCTTCCCCCCCTAATAGGGTTTCTTTTAATTCTTTTACTACTGATTTTGTAACTATACCATCAAATGACATATTTATTCCTCCAATTTATTAATTGAATATATAAAAGTATATCATTTTAAAGGGAATTATTAAAGAAAAGTATAATAAATGTTAAAAAAATTGTAACAAATACTGGATTATTCATGATATCATATATATAATGTTTAATTATAATATGGTCTTTGGAAGGAGATGTCAATATTGATTTCAAGCATGACAGGATATGGGTTGGGAGAATTTGAGAACCAGCTATATAGATTTAAGGTTGAGATTAAATCTGTAAATCATAGATATAATGATATTACTGTTAAAATGCCACGGCATATAGGATATTTAGAGGAGAGTATAAAAAAAATCTATTAAGGAAAAATTAGCAGGGGGAAAAGTAGATGTATATATAAATTTAGAATATGTGGAGGATTCTGCCATTGATGTAAAGGTGGATATTCCTTTGGCTAAATCCTATAAGTCTGCACTAAATGAACTTGTTAGGGAATTAGGATTAGAAGATAATATAAGATTAAATAATATATTAGGTATGTCTGACGTTGTAACAACGGAAAGAAAAGATGTAGATGAAGATTTAATAACCCAAAGTTTGGGAAATGCTTTAAATATTGCATTGGAAAATATAATCCATATGAGGTTTATAGAGGGGAAGGAGTTAAAAAGGATATATTGATTAAATTAGATAATATTGAAGAAAATTTGAGAATTATAGAGGATAGAGCTCCTATGGTGGTATTAGAATATAGGGATAAGCTTAAGGATAGAATTAAGGATTTATTAGAGGGTAATATTGAGTTAGATGAAGATAGATTAAGTAATGAAGTTGCATTTTTTTGCAGATAAAAGCAGTATTGATGAAGAAATTGTTAGGTTAAAAAGCCATATTAAACAATTTAAATCTATATTAGATGAAGAGGATTCTATTGGCAGAAAGTTGGATTTTTTTAATCCAAGAGTTAAATAGAGAAATAAACACCATTGGGAGTAAGGCAAATGATATTGTAATAGCTAAATATGTAGTTGAAGTAAAGGCTGAGTTGGAAAAGATAAGGGAACAAGTTCAAAATATTGAATAATTAGGAGGGAAATTATGGGTATAAGGTTAATAAATATTGGTTTTGGAAATATTGTCTCTGCCAGTAGGATTATTGCAGTTGTAAGCCCTGATTCAGCTCCTATAAAGAGGTTGATACAGGAAAGTCGGGATGAGGGCATATTAATAGATGCTACTTATGGTAGAAGAACTAGGGCGGTAATTGTTACTGATAGTGGACATATTGTATTGACTGCTTTGCAACCAGAGACTATTGCGAATCGATTGGATGTAAAAGAAGAAAACAATGACTAATATTAATGAAGGTTGGTGGAGGAAGATGTCTAAAGGATTTTTGTTAGTTATTTCTGGGCCTTCTGGATGTGGAAAAGGCACTGTAAGTCAAGAATTATTAAAGAGAAACAAAAATATCATATTTTCAATTTCAGCTACTACTAGGAAACCAAGGCCGAATGAAATTAATGGGGGGGTTAATTATTTTTTTTCCTAGAGGAAGAAGAATTTCAACAAAAAGTTGCAAACAATGAATTTTTAGAATATGCTTTTGTACACAATAATTATTATGGTACTCCTAAGGATTTTGTAATTAATGAAATTGAAAAGGGAGAAATAGTATTACTTGAGATAGATGTGCAAGGGGGGGCTTTGCAAATTAAGAAAAACTATAAAAACGTAGTATTTATATTTTTATTACCTCCCACTATGGATGAGTTGAAAAATAGAATTATTAAAAGAGGTACTGAATCAGAGGAAGATATTAATAGGAGATATAAAAACGCCTTTAAGGAATTAGATTTTGTTGGTGAATATGATTATTTTGTTGTAAATGATAAAGTGGAGGATGCTGTAGCTGATATTGAAAATATTATAAAGGCTGAAAAGCTTAGGGTGAAGCGTCACTCAAATATTAAGAAAAATATTATTTCAAAGGGAGGAAAATAAATGTTAAATCCATCATTTGATCATGTATTAAAAGAAGGGGGGGATAGTAGATATACTTTAGTTATGTTAACTGCAAAAAGAGCTCGTCAATTGGTAGATGGAAGTGAGCCTGTTATAGAAACAGATTCTATTAAGCCTGTTACCATAGCTATAGAAGAAATTGTTCAAGAAAAAGTAAAGTATAAAAACCCTCCTATTACAGGTATTAAGTAGGTGATAAGATGTTAAAAGGGAAAAATATACTACTAGGAGTTACAGGTGGTATAGCAGTGTATAAGGCGGCAGATTTAGTTAGTAAGTTAAAAAAAACAAAATGCCAATGTGGAAGTTATAATGACTGAGGCTGCCATGGAATTTGTAAATCCATTGACTTTTCAAACTATGTCAAATAATCCTGTACACACTAGTATGTTTAATAAGATTGAAAAATTTAATGTGGAGCATATTTCTTTGGCTCAAAAGGCTGATGTTATATTGATTGCTCCAGCTACTGCCAATACCATAGGTAAAATAGCAAATGGTATTGCTGATAATCTTTTGACTACTGTGGTAATGGCCTCTAATGCTAAGATTATATTTGCTCCTGCAATGAATACTGATATGTACAATAATCCTTTGGTTCAAGAAAATATTAAAAAAATTAGAAGGACTAGGCTATGAATTTATTCCACCAGGAGTTGGCAGATTAGCATGTGGAGATTATGGAGCTGGGAAGATGGCAGAACCTATAGATATCCTTGAATATGTTATTGGTTCTTTTGTAGAAAAGGACTTAGTAAATAAAAAAAGTAGTAATTACTGCTGGACCTACTATAGAACCATTGGATCCTGTTAGATATATAACTAATCATTCCAGTGGCAAAATGGGATATAGCTTAGCTAAGGAAGCTTATAATAGGGGTGCTGAGGTAGTCCTAATATCTGGACCAACTAGTTTAACTCCTCCTAAGGGTGTAAAAACTGTTCATATAAATACTACAGAGGAGATGTTTGATGCTGTTGGTAAGTATTTTGATAAATGTGATGTATTGATTAAGTCTGCTGCTCCTGCAGATTATAGGCCAGAGAAGATGAGTAATGTTAAGATTAAGAAAAAGAAGATGAAGATGATAGACTTAGTTTAAATTTAGTGCGTAATCCTGATATTGCTAAATATTATGGCAATAAAAAGACAAAACAAATTGTCGTTGGCTTTGCAGCGGAAACGGATAATTTATATGAATATGCATCTAATAAATTGAAAAATAAAAATTTTGATTTTATAGTTGCTAATGATGTAACGGAAAAAGGTGCAGGCTTTAAAGGAGATACCAATATAGTCACTATTATTGACAAATCTGGAGAATCCAATAAGTATCCTATGATGAGTAAGGAAAGTGTTGCAAAGATAATCATGGATAGTATTTCTGATATAATTAAGAACAAAAGCTAGATTTCTCCTAGCTTTTGTTTTTCAAAATAAGGGGGGGTGTTTTAGTGGGCAGAAAATATGGGAAAATAATAATTGATAATAGGGCTTCTGAGTTGGACCGTCTATTTACTTATATTATAGAGGATGAACTATTAGATATAATAGAAGAAGGAATGAGGGTAATCGTCCCCTTTGGACGGGGGGGAAACAAGGTTATTAAAGGTTTGTTGGTTAAAATAGAGGACAATTTTGATGGAAATTATAAATTAAAAAGATAATAGATGTTTTAGACGATAAGCCTATAGTTTCAAAAAAAATTATTGGAATTAGGTTTTTGGATGAAAGAAAAATATCTATCTTCTTATTTAGATTCCCTTCAGCCTATATTGCCTCCTGGAGATTATAAAAAGGTGAATTCCTTTGTTGAATTGAAATTTCCTAATCCTAAATATTCTTCCGTTGAGGAAGAAAAGATTATCAATTATTTAAAGGATAAAGACATTATAGCCTTAGATGTATTGAAAAGAGATTTAAAGATTCCTTATATAAATAAATATCTAAATAGTTTAGAGCATTCTGGAATAATTCAAACTACAATTGATATAAAAACTACTATTACTAAGAAAAAGATAAAATGGGTTAAATTGAGGTTTAAGGATATAAAAACCCAGGATTTGGAAGAAAAAAAATTGGGAAAAGGGCCCATAAACAGCTGGAAATTGCAAATTTTCTATATAAAAATGGAGAAATGCCTATATCCCATGTTTTAGAAGAACTAAATACTAGTTTATCCACTGTGAGAGCTTTAGAAGACAAGGGCATTGCTATTATATTTGATAAAGAAGTTCATAGGGATCCAATTAAAAAGACAATTCCTAAATATAATAAAATTCTCTTAAATAATCAGCAAAATAAGGTTTTTAATAGGATAATAAAATCCTTAAATAAGGAAGATGAAAAAAAATAAATTTTTAATACATGGTGTAACTGGTAGTGGTAAAACAGAGGTATATCTTCAATTAGTGGAGGAGATGTTAAAAGGGGAAGGGATTCTATAATATTAGTACCGGAGATTTCCTTAACTCCTCAAACCATAGATAGATTTGTAGGTAGATTTGGTGATAATGTGGCTATTTTACATAGTAGATTATCCCAAGGAGAAAGATTTGATCAATGGAGAATGATTAAAGAAGGCAAGGTTAAAATCGTGGTTGGAGCTAGATCAGCTGCTTTTGCACCTTTTAAGAACTTAGGCCTAATAGTAATTGATGAAGAACATGAGTCTACTTATAAGTCATCACAAAATCCTAAATATGACACCATAGAAGTGGCTTCTAAAAGGGTAGATTTAGAAAATGCATTGTTGGTTTTAGGGACGGCTACTCCTTCTATGGAAACCTATTATAAAGCCCTTAAAGGGGAATTTGTATTGTTAGAATTAATGGAAAGGGTAAGCCACAAGGAAATGCCTAAGGTGCAGCTAGTAGATATGAGGGAAGAGTTAAAATTAGGCAATAAATCTATATTTAGTGGTCCATTACTTGAAGAAATGGAAATAGCATTAAATAATAATAAGCAAATCATATTATTTTTAAATAGGAGAGGTTTTTCTACTTTTGTCTCCTGTAGGGAATGTGGATATGTGGTTAAATGTGATAATTGTGATATATCTATGACATATTATAGACATATAAATAAATTAAGATGCCACTATTGTGGAGCAACGGAAAATGTACCTAATATATGTCCAGTTTGTAAAAGCAAGTATATTAAATATTTTGGTATTGGTACTGAACAAGTTGAAGAGTTGACGACAAAGTTATTTCCCAATAAAAACATAGCTAGAATGGATGGAGATACTACTACAACTAAAGGTAGTCATGAGAATATCTTAGAGGATATGAAAAATAAAAAAAATTGATATATTAATTGGAACTCAGATGATATCTAAGGGCTTGGACTTTGAAAATGTTACTTTAGTTGGAATTATAGCTGCTGATACGGCTTTAAATTTACCAGATTATAGATCTCCAGAAAAGACTTTTCAATTAATAACTCAAGTGGCAGGAAGAGCAGGTAGGGGGGAGATTATAAGGGCAAGGTTATTTTACAGACCTATGATCCTGAACATTATAGTATTATTCATGCTAAGAATCAAGATTATAAAGGTTTTTATAATAAGGAAATGCCCTTAAGAAAGGAATTTTTATATCCACCTTTTATAAGTTTAATTAATATTTTAATATATGGGGGGGAAAACAGACTAGAAGTTGGTAAATTATCTAAGAAAGTATATAATATTATAGGTAAGGAAATTTATGATATATATAAAGAAGAATATAGGAATTATATTATAGGGCCTTATCCAGCAGCTTTGGAGAAAATTAAAAATAATTATAGGTATCAGATTATCCTTAAATCTGAAGAAAAATATTTAAATAAGTTAAAAACATTGATTTATAGGGTATGTATAAATAATGAATATAATTTAAACATGGAAGATATTAAATTGAGTATTGATATCAACCCAACAACAATTTTATAGGAGGTTAATTATGGCGTTAAGGACTATTAGAATAGACGGAGATCCTATATTGAGGAAAAAAATCTAGGGCTGTAGATGAAATAAACAATAGGATAAAGACTTTATTAGATGATATGGTGGAAACTATGGCTGATGCCAATGGAGTAGGTTTAGCTGCTCCTCAAGTGGGTGTTCTTAGGAGAGTTATAGTTATAGATGTGGGAAATGGGCCTATTAAGATGATAAATCCTGAATTTTTAGACTCTAAAGGGGGGGCAGAAGTAGATGTAGAGGCTGTTTATCTGTGCCTGATTTAGCTGGAACCGTTGAAAGACCTCATTGGGTAAAGGTGAAATATTTAGATGAAAATGGGGGGGAAGAACAAATAATAGAAGGGAATGGATTGTTGGCAAGGGCCCTTTGTCATGAAATAGATCATCTAAATGGTATATTATATACTGATAAGGTAATTGAATTTGTAGATTTAGATGATAAAGAAGATGTAGATGAGGAGTAATAAAATATGAAAATAATTTTTGCGGGAACACCAGATTTTGCTGTACCAGCTCTAGAAAAATTGTATAAAAATAATTATGATGTTCAACTAGTTATAACACAAAAAGATAGGCCTAGGGGGGGTAGAGGCAAAAAAAACTTCAATATACTCCTGTAAAGGAAAAGGCTTTGGAATTAGGTATAGAGGTATTTCAACCAGATAATATTAATAGTTCAGATTCTATTGAAAAGCTGAAATCTATATCTCCAGATTTTATTATTGTAGCTGCCTTTGGTCAAATTTTGAAAAGGGAAGTACTAGATATACCTAAATATGGTTGTATAAATGTTCATGCTTCTTTATTACCTAAATATAGAGGTGCTGCTCCTATTAATTGGGCAATAATAAATGGTGAAACTGAAACTGGTATTACTATTATGGAAATGGAAGAAGGATTAGATACAGGAGATATGATTAGTAAAAGATCTATTCCCATTGTTGATGAAGATGATTGTGAATCTATTCATGATAAATTAGCTTATTTAGGTTCAGATTTATTGGTAGAAACCATAGATGATATAGTAAAGGGAAGAGCTAAAAAAAACACCTCAAAATCATAATGTGTCTTCTTATGCTCCTATGATATATAAAAAGACTGGTAAAATACATTGGAATAATAAGGCTAAGGATATCAACAATTTAGTTAGAGGACTTAAACCATGGCCTATGGCATATACAAATTATAAGGATGAAGTGGTGAAAATCCATAGGGTGAGCATTGTCCCTAAATTTAAAGATGGGATCCCTGGAGAAATAGTTAAGGTGTCTAATGAAGGAGTATATGTAAATACTATGGATGAATGTATTGTTATAGAGGAGTTACAATTTCCTAATAAAAGAAAGATGTTAGTTAGAGAATATTTAGCTGGAAATGACATAGAGTCAGGTGTTGTTTTAGAATAATTTAGAGAGGTGAATTAAAATGTATGGAGGATATTATAGTTCATGGATATTGTTTGTTTTTCCTGCCATGTTATTTGCATCTTATGCTCAGATGAAAATTAGTAGTGCTTATAATAAGTATTCTAGGGTTCCAAGTGGAACTGGCTATACAGGAGCCCAAATCGCTAGGATGATTTTAGATAGAAATGGGCTTTATGACGTAAGGATTGAACAAACTCCAGGACAATTATCAGACCATTATGACCCAAGAACTAGAGTCTTAAGGCTATCTAATTCTATCCATAATGGAAGTAGTGTTGCATCTATGAGTGTTGCAGCCCATGAGGTAGGCCATGCATTGCAACATGCGGATGGATATTTTCCTTTGGTGTTAAGAAACAATATTGCACCAATAGTTAGTATTGGCTCTAGATTAGTATGGGTGTTTATAATATTAGGATTTATAATAAGTCCTTTCTTCATTGAAGTAGGTATAATGTTGTTCTTAGGTGTAGTTTTATTTCAAATTATAACATTACCTGTAGAAATCAATGCCAGCAGAAGGGCTTTGTTACAGCTAGAAAATGGGATATTGTCCTATGATAAGCTTGGTCCTTCTAAGGAGATGCTAAAGGCTGCTGCATTAACCTACGTAGCTTCTACATTGGTAGCTGTAGGGGGGGAATTGGTAAGACTTTTATTTATGACTAGGGGGGGACGACGAGATTAAGGGGGGGAGAGTATCCCCTAATTTTTTTTGTAAATTCAGGAGGTATGTAATGGCTAAAAATCCAAGGGAAATTGCAATGAATATATTGGTGGATATTAATGAAAATAAGGCTTATTCCAATATAATTTTAAATAAATATTTAGAAAGAGATATCGACCCTAGGGATGAAAATTTCATAAGGGAAATAGTATATGGAGTATTGGAAAATAAATTATATATAGATTATATTATTTCTAAGGCTTCTAAAGTTAAGATTAAAAAAAATTCATTATAATATATTGGAAATACTAAGAATAGGCATATATCAAATTATGTTTATGGATAAGGTACCTGAAAGTGCAGCTGTAAATGAGTCAGTTAAATTAGCTAAAAAAATATGGACATAGAGGTACAATTGGATATTTAAATGGTGTTTTAAGGGGAATAATAAGAAATAAGGAAGAGCTTAAAAATATAGATGTACAGGATAAAATAGATTACATTTCTATTAAATACTCCCATCCAAGATTTATGGTGGAAAGATGGAGTAAGGAGTATGGAGTAGAGTTTACAGAGGAATTGTGCAAAAGTAATAATAAGACTCCTTTACTAAACATACGAGTAAATACTTTGAAAATCGAAAAAGAAGAGTTGAAGGATAGATTATCTAAAATAGGTTTTAAGGTTAAATATGGAGAATATGCTAAGGATTCTCTAATAGTAGAAAACCCTCAGGGAATAATTGAAACTAGGGAGTTTAAAAATGGATTGTTTACTGTTCAAGATGAAAGTAGTATGTTAGTTAGTCAAGTTATGAATCCTAGGGAAGGTTCTGTGGTTTTAGATGTATGCGCCGCTCCTGGTGGAAAATCTACTCATATGGGGGGCAGATTATGAAAAATCAAGGAAGGATAATCAGTAGGGATGTTTTTAAACATAAGATTGGATTAATAAAAGATAATGCTAATAGACTTGGTATAGATATTATAAAGACTGAAGTTTTTGATGCTTTAAATAGGGATGAATCCTTAGCAAACAAAGTAGATTATTGTTTACTTGATGCTCCGTGTTCTGGTTTGGGATTAATTAGGAGAAAACCTGAAATAAAATGGAATAGATATGAAAAGGATATAGAGGAATTATCTAAATTGCAATATAGGATTATCAATAATGTAAAGGAATATCTTAAAATAGGAGGTATTTTAGTTTATAGTACCTGCACTATTGAAAAAGAAGAAAATATATTACTAATTCAAAGATTTTTAAGGGAAAATCCAAATTTCAAACTAGTAAATATGGAAGATAGATTTAATAATAAAAGGGATTTAGATACTTTAAAGGATGGTTATATACAGTTATTTCCTAATATCCATGGGACCGATGGCTTCTTTATTGCTAAAATGATTAAAGAATCATAGAAATATTAAGGGTTTTCAAGTATAATATCTATAGGATATTATGAGGTGATAAATTGGAAAAAGTAGAATTAAATAGTTTAACCTTGGAAGAATCAAGGGATTATATGCTAAGTATAGGTGAAAAGGCTTTTAGAGGAGAACAGATATTTTCTTTTTTTTAAATAAAAATATGGGTATAGACATTGATGATATGATGGTATTGTCTAAAAAAAATTAAGGGAAAGTTTAAAGGAAAAGACAAAGGTAAATTATGTAAAAGTTTTAAAGAGATTTGATTCTAATATAGATAATACTAAAAAAAATATTTGTTTTTTTCTTGAAGATAATAATATTATAGAAGGTGTACTTATGGAATATGCCCATGGTTTATCAGTTTGTATATCTACTCAAGTTGGTTGTAGAATGGGTTGTTCCTTTTGTGCTTCTACTAAAGATGGATTAGTTAGGAATCTAACTCCTGCTGAAATGTTAAATCAAATATATTTAATAGAAAAGAATATAGGAAAGCCTATTAGCAATATAGTTTTAATGGGTAGTGGAGAGCCTTTAGACAATTATGATAATGTGTTGAAGTTCCTTAATATTATCCATGATCCAAAGGGCCACAATATTAGTTATAGAAATATAACCTTATCTACCTGTGGTGTAGTACCTAAAATATATGATTTAGCAAAGGAAGATTTACCTATAACTCTATCTATTTCATTGCATTCTCCCTTTGATGAATATAGACAAGAGATTATGCCTATTGCAAAAGCATATAAAGTTGAAGAATTGATGGAAGCTTGTAGATTTTATGAAAAACTACTAAGCGAAGATTGACCTTTGAATATACTCTTATAGATGGAGTTAATGATAGAAAAGAGGATGCAGAACAATTAATATATTTACTTAAGGGATTAAAATCCCATGTAAATTTGATTCCATTAAATCCTATAAAGGAATATAATAAGGATAGGGCTAATAAAAGTAGTATAGAAAAATTTCAAAGAAAATTAACAGAGAATAATATAAATGCAACTATAAGGAGAGAAAAGGGTTCAGATATAAGTGCTTCTTGTGGACAGTTAAGAAGAGATTATTTAAATAAGGATTAATAACATAGAATGGGGGGGTGATATGATGATTGCAGTGGGATTGTCAGATATAGGTTTAGTTAGGGAGATAAATCAAGATTCTTTTTTTGTATCTAATGATGAAAATTTTCCCCCCCTATTTATTGTTGCCGATGGAATGGGAGGCCATAATGCAGGGGAAATTGCCAGTAGTATGGCTGTAGATTCAGCTAAGGAAGTATTTTTTTCTTAATAAAGAAAACCTATGTCTAGAAAAAAGTATTATTTCTACTATGAAAATGCAGTGGAAGTAGCAAATACTAGGATTTATAATAAATCTTTAGAGGAAACTAAGTATGCTGGAATGGGAACTACTTTAACTATGGCATATATATTTGAAGATAGTATATATATTGGACATGTAGGGGGGGATAGTAGGGCTTATTATATTACTGATAAAAAGATATTACAAATTACAGAAGACCATTCTTTAGTAAATGAATTAATAAAAAAATGGAAGTATCACTGCTGCAGAGGGCAAAAATCATCCCAAAGAAATTTAATTACTAGGGCAGTAGGGACAAGCAGGGATATCAAAATGGATATTTATATTGAAAAATACAGTAAAGAACACAAATTGATGATGTGTAGTGATGGATTAACAGGTATGGTTCCTGAAGATGAAATTTTTAAAATAATCAATAATAATAAAGATATTATCTTGATTTCCAAAGAATTAATACATACTGCTAGGAATAATGGTGGCTTTGATAATATTACTGTGGTAATTATAAAATTTTAGTAAATGAGGTGATGTTATGATTGGAAAGATTTTAGGTGGTAGATATGAGATAATAGAACAAATTGGTGGCGGAGGAATGGCCCAGGTTTATAAAGCTAAGTGTAATCTTTTAAAAAGGTATGTGGCTGTTAAAATATTGAGAAGTGAATTTTTAGATGATGAGGAATTTATAAGAAAATTTAAAAGGGAATCCCAAGCTGCAGCAAGCCTTTCCCATCCAAATATTTTGAATATATACGATGTTGGTGTTGAAAAGATTGAAGGGAAGGATATTCATTACATAGTAATGGAGTATATAAAGGGAAAGACTTTGAAGGAAATAATCAAGGAAAAGGGAAAATTAAGTTTTGATGAAACTATAAACTATTCCCTTCAAATAGCTGAGGCCCTTCAGGATGCACATTCCAACCATATAGTTCACAGGGATATTAAACCTCAAAATATTATGGTGACTGAAGATAATAGGATAAAGGTAACGGATTTTGGTATTGCAAGGGCTGCTACATCGGCGACATTGACAACCACATCAAATGTATTAGGTTCAGTACATTATTTTTCTCCTGAGCAGGCAAGGGGGGGAGGATATACTGATGAAAAATCCGATATATATTCATTAGGAATAGTTATGTATGAGATGATTACGGGGGGGAAACTTCCCTATGATGGAGAGACACCTATTTCTGTAGCTTTAAAGCATGTGCAGGATGATATTGTGCCACCTAGAGATATAGATCCAAGTATTCCTACAAATTTAGAGGCTATAATTTTAAAATGTGTTAAGAAAAAGCAAATAGATAGATATGCTAATATTGGAGATTTAATAAGGGATTTAAAAATATAAAAACTGAAGGGGGTAGCAAACTTTATAGCTAATAAAGATAATAGCGAATCTCCTACTAGGGTAATCCCAATTATTCCAGATGAAAGCGTGGATGACATGGCAAATAATACAAAAAAAATAGAAAAAAAAGAAAAAAACAGAAAAAAAAGGCGATGGTGGTGTTAAGCTAATTTTATTAGCTATATTGCTGGCATTTTTATTGGTAACAAGTGTTTTTGTAGGTTATTTAAAATTACGTGATTTCTTCGATGTTGCTGAAGTAGTAGTTCCTAATGTATTAGGGATGTCTGAGGAAAAAGCTAGGGAAGTCATTGAAAATGAAGGGTTAAATTTTGAAGTTGAAGGAACTGCTAAGAATAGCGAATTTCAGCCAGGAGAAGTAATAAGACAAAATCCTGAAGAAAAATCTAAGGTGAAAAAAAAGGATTCACCATTAAAGTTATTATAAATGAAGGTGCTGATTTAGTTAGGGTACCAGGATTAGTTAATAAGTCCTTAGCAGAGGCAGAAGCTATACTTAATGATAAGGATTTAAAAATAGGAGAGACAAAATATGAGCCTCTGACGTGACTCCTAAGGATATTATTATGAAACAAGAACCAGAGGCATTTACTTATTTAGAGCCAGGCTCAAGGGTTAATATAATAATAAGCAAAGGTGAAGAAATAAAGATGGTTATCATGCCAAAGGTTACAGGAGATAATATTATAGAAGGTAAAAATGAACTTCTAGCTTTAGATTTAGAAATAGGGGAAGTTACTCCTGAACCTAATAATGAAGTACCGAAGGATCATATTATATGGCAGTCCTATGAACCAGGAACTGAATTAGAGACTAAAACTGCTGTAGACTTATATGTAAGTACTGGTCCAGAGGTGGAGGAGCCAATAGAAGAACCAGAGGAAGAGCCAGATAATAAAGATAAGGATAAGGAAACTCCATTTAAGATAAGTATAATACCTTTTACTGATAGAGCTGAAACTCAAGTAGTGATAATTAGAAAACAAGATGGTGTTAGTGAAGAGGTCTATAAGAGAAAGCATAAGGCTGAAGAAGGAGAAGTTAGCATAAATGTAAAGGGTAAAATTGGAGCTGAATTTGAAGTTTTATTTGATGATATTTATCAATTTACTCGTATAAAAGAAGAATAGTGGTGAATATATGGTAGATGGAATAATAATAAAGGGAATTGGGGGGGTTTTTATTATGTAAAAACCTCCAAGGGTATAATTGAAAGTAGGGCAAGGGGGGGAGTCTTTAGAGAAGATAATCTGACTCCATTAGTTGGAGATAGGGTTAAGATTCGTATTAGTGATGAGGATAATACAGGGTATATTGTAGAAATTGAACCTAGGAAAACTCAGTTATTAAGGCCACCTGTTGCCAATGTGACTCAAGCTATTATTGTTATGAGCATTAAAAACCAGAGATTAATTCATGGCTATTGGATAAATTTTTATTAATGGCAGAATATGAGGGCTTAGAGGTTTTGATATGTTTAAATAAAGCGGATTTAGATGAAGATAAGGCATTAGAGTATAAGGAAATATATGAAAAGGCTGGATACGATGTAATAATGACCAGTGCTAAGGGAAATCTAGGTATTGATAAATTAAGGGATAGACTTTCTAACAATATTAGTGTATTTGCTGGACCTTCTGGAGCTGGAAAGTCATCTATATTAAATTTAATTAATCCTAGTTTTAAATTAGAAACTGGTGATGTTAGTATGAAAACAAAAGGGGAAAGCATACTACGAGGCATGTAGAACTTTTAGATCTTGACGATAACTCCTATGTCTTGGATTCACCTGGATTTAGTTCTTTAAACCTGGATTTTATTGAAGATGAAACAGAGGTTAGGGACTATTTTCGTGAAATCCATAAATATGGAGGAGAATGCCGATTTTTAAGTTGTTTACACCATAAGGAACCAGACTGTTCTATAAAGGAATATGTGGAGAATGGTGTAATTCATAAGGAAAGATATAAGAATTACTTACTTTTATTAGATGAAGTAAAAAAATATTAGGAGGTACTAAAATGGCTATGTTGGCACCTTCCTTATTGTCAGCAGATTTTGCTAATCTTAAGGAAGAAATTAAAAAAAATAGAAGATGGTGGTGCCCATTATCTTCACTTAGATGTTATGGATGGGGTGTATGTTCCAAATATTTCCTTTGGTGCTCCAGTGATTAAAAGTCTTAGGAGGATTACGAAACTACCCTTTGATGTACATTTAATGGTGGATAGACCAGAAAGATATATTAAGGATTTTGTTGATGCAGGTTCAGATATTATTACTGTCCATGAAGAGGCAACGGTACATCTTCATAGGACTATTCAATTGATTAAGTCCTTTGGTGTTAAGGCTGGGGGGGTTTCATTAAATCCTTCTACACCTATTGAAAATTTAGAGTATGTTATAGAGGATATAGATTTGATTTTAATTATGAGCGTTAATCCTGGATTTGGAGGTCAGTCTTTTATTCATGCTATGGCAGATAAAATTAAAAAGACTAGAAAGATTATTGATGAAAGAAATTTAGATATTATATTAGAAGTAGATGGCGGGATAAAGCTAAATAATGTAAGAGAGATTGTGGATTATGGTGCTGATTTAATAGTAGCTGGTTCTGATATATTCGGTGTAGAGGATGTAGTTCAAAGGACTAAAGACTTTATCAAGGTTATTGTATAATACAGATAAATATGTTAGTATAGATATACAACAGAATAATATAATCAGTAACACTGGGGGGGAGCCTAATGGCTGAGAGTGGATTAATCCCGACCCTTATGACCTGAACTAGATAATACTAGCGTAGGGAAGTGTGGATAAGAAATTATACCCATTGCCTACAGGCCATGGGTTTTTATTTTAAGGAGGCATATTAAATGGACAAAAGAAGCAATGCTAGAATGTTGGCAGAAGGGGGAATGATGATAGCCCTTTCAGTTTTATTAGCATATTTACCACCTATATATCAAGCACCTAATGGTGGTTCTGTAACGGCAGGAAGTATGATTCCTTTACTAGTATTTGCAATTAGATGGGGGGGAATTGGACCTGGTTTTGCAGTAGGTGCTACTTATGGAATTCTTGATTTTTTTATTAAAACCTTATTTTTATCATTGGGCACAGTTTATTTTAGATTATCCACTGGCATATGGATTATTAGGTTTAGCAGGAATTGGGTATATTAGAAGGGATAGTTCTTTTAATGAATATTTTAGACTTATTTTAGGAGTTGTATTGGCAATAGGTGGAAGAATGTTATCCCATGTATTATCTGGGGTGGTATTCTTTGCTGAGTATGCTGGAGACCAAAATCCTTGGTTATATTCCATAGGGTATAATGCTACTTATTTAATACCAGAGTTAATAATTTCTATTGTAATTTTACTTTTAATTTGGAAGCCTTTAAAAAGGACAATGTTAAGTTAGGTAGGTTAAATTTATGAAGGGATTAATTATATCTAGTGGTTACATCAATAATTATGATATATTGAGAGAACAATTATATGATAATGATTATATTGTCTGTGCTGATGGTGGAGTAGACCATCTTATTAATACTGGGAAAATCCCCCCCAATATTGTTATTGGGGGGGATTTAGATTCCATTAGTTCTAAGGGTTTAGATTTTATAAGGGATAATAATATAGAAGTGATGAAGTTTCCAATAATGAAGGATAAGACTGATACTGAGCTAGGCATTTTGCATTTATTAGATAAAAAAAATAGATGATATTACTTTAATGGGAGTAACTGGTACTAGATTAGATCATACTTTGGCTAGTATTTTTTTTATTGAAAAAAAATTAAATGAAAAAAAATAAGGGCAAAAATTATAGATGATAATAATATTATCTATTTTACAAACAAGGATATGAAAATAAAGAAAAAGGATAATTATAATCTATCTGTTATACCAATTTCTAATAATGGAATTGTTGTAAGTTTAATGGGGGGGTTTTGTACCCTCTAAGTGAAAAATTTATTGGATTTGGTTCTACTTTAGGTATAAGTAATGAGATAGTCCAAGATTATGGTGATATAGTCATCCATAAAGGTGAGGCTTTAATTATAGAGTCAATAGATTAATATTATTTGTAACCTATCTACTGCAACTGAATACTATGGTATAAAGGATGCAGGGAGTGTTAGTTATGAAGAAATATCTATATGGGTATAGAAATAAGACAAAGAAAATAATTGGAATTACTTTAGGAGTCATAGGTTTACTTATAGTTATAAATGTAATGTCTACTAAATTTCTTCTTTTATTAGTTGGATTAGGATTACTTCTAATGGGAATACTATTGTATATGAAATAAGGCCACCTTTTATATAAAGGTAGCCTTTATTATTATAATGCTCTTTCTACGTACCCAGATCTTAAACATCTTGTACATACATTGATTCTTTTTACTGAACCATTTACAACTGCTCTTACTTTTCTGATGTTAGGTTTCCAACTTCTGTTTAATTTCCTATTTGAGAAGGTAACTTTATTACCATATACCTTACCTTTTCCACATACATCACAGCTTCTAGCCATAATAAAACACCTCCTTAAGCGACAACTGAAAAACTTTATAAGTATTTTCTTTTTTTTCAATAATAACACATTATATTCTAACACAATAATCTATATAAAATCAACTAAAAAGTGATATATCTTCTAATAAGAGGGAGTATTTAGTTGAACTATTTGTTTGTTTAATGTAAAATATAAAATATGGTATATTTAGAACAAGGAGGAGATTGTTTATGCCAGCCAAAACTAATACTGACTTGGGAACAATTAGTATAGATGATAATGTAATAGCTACAATAGCAGGAGTATCTGCTATGGAAAGTTATGGTATTGTAGGGATGGCTTCGAAAAATGCAACTGATGGATTGTTCGAATTGTTAAAATGGGATTCTTTAACTAAAGGAATTAAAGTTTATTCTAAAGATAACATACTGGCTATAGATTTGCATGTCATATTAGAATATGGAGTTAAGATATCTGTTGTTGCAGATAATATTATTGAAAGAGTAAAATTTAATGTTGAAAAATTAACTGGACAAAAGGTAAATCAAATTAATGTTTTTGTACAGGGAATAAGAGTAGGAAAGTAGTTTAAGGAGGTACTATACTTGAAAATGGAGATAATAGATGGAGCCCTACTGAAGAAGGCTCTTAAAGGGGCTGCAGGGCTTCTAGAAAAAAATAAAGAGGAGGTAAACTCCTTAAATGTTTTTCCTGTGCCAGATGGAGATACAGGTACAAATATGTCTCTAACTATAAAATCAGCTGTAAAACAGGGACTAAATGCAGAAGAAGATGATACCTATATGATTGCATTGGCAGCTAGTCAAGGTTCTTTAATGGGTGCTAGAGGTAACTCAGGAGTAATTTTATCTCAGCTGTTTAGAGGGTTTGCCAGTGGAATAAAGGGAAAAACAAAGATAGATGTGCCAACTTTAGCTGAAGGTTTGAAACAGGCTTCTGATACTGCATATAAGGCTGTTATGAAACCTACAGAGGGAACTATTTTAACAGTGGCTAGGGAATGTGGAGAATATGCTATTTCTATCAGTAGAAGGGAAAAAGATATTTTAAGTTTTCTTAAAAAAAGTAATTGATCATGGTAATGAGGCTCTAGCAAGAACTCCTGATATGTTGCCAGTATTAAAACAGGCAGGTGTTGTAGATGCTGGTGGTAAAGGATATATGTATGTGCTTTTAGGTGCATATTATGCTTTAACAGGAATTGAAGAATTCCATGAGGAAACAATAGAAGAAAAATCTAAGGATTTAGAACATGTTCATAGGGAACCAATAGATACTGATGATATTATCTATGGATATTGTACTGAGTTTATGATTAATACTAAATATAAGGAAATAGATAAATTAAGGGAAGAGTTATCTGTAGATGCAGATTCTCTATTAGTTGTAGGTGGAGATGGAATTATTAAAGTCCATGTTCATACTAATAATCCTGGATTAGTTTTACAAAAAGGATTATCCCTTGGTGAATTAAGCGATATCAAAATAGACAATATGAGATACCAACATGAGGAAGTTTTATTGAAGGATGAATTAGCACAAATGGAAAATGGAGAAGATACAAAACAGGAAGTAAATAAGGAGTATTCTTTTGTTTCAGTTTCCATTGGTAAAGGTATAGATAAGGTTTTTAAGGAACTTAATGTTGATTATATAGTGTCTGGTGGGCAAACAATGAATCCTAGTACTGAGGATATTTTAAAGGCTATAGAAAGTACTCAAGGGAAAAATGTATTTATACTTCCAAATAATAAGAATATTATATTAGCTGCAGAGCAAACTAAGGAACTGTCTGATAGGAATGTAATTGTATTACCGACTAGATCTATTCCTGAAGGAATAGGGGGGGCATTATTAGCCTTTGATGAAACTAAGTCTGTAGAAGAAAATACTGAGGCTATGATAGATAGTATTAGTTATATACAGACGGGACAGGTTACTTATGCCGTAAGGGATACTGAAGTTAATAATAATAAAATAAGTAAAGACGATATTATTGGTTTATCCAATGGGGATATTGTGGCTTCTGGTAAGGAAATAAATCATGTTGCAGAAGAGTTAATTGAAAAAATGATGGATGAAGATATATCTATTATTACTATTTTTTTATGGTGATAATATTGAAGAGGATAAGGTCAATGAACTTTCTTCATGGTTAGAAGAAAGATATGAAGATGTAGATATTGAAGTCATATTTGGTGGGCAACCATTATATTATTATATATTTTCATTAGAATAAACCCTACCCTTGGTAGGGTTTATTCTAATTGTATCCAATAGGGGGGGTATAATTCATGGAGAGATTATCTATGAATGTTCAATACATAAAGGGTGTAGGCCCTAAAAGGGCTTTTCGATTGAGAAAACTCAATATAAATACTATATTAGATTTGATTTATTATATACCTAGGGAATATGAAGATAGATCAAAATTCACTACTATAAAACAGGCTATTATTGGTGAAAAGGCTAGTTTAGAAGTTGAAATAGTTGGACCTGGTCAAGTAATTAGACCTAGAAGAAATATGTCTATTTTAAAAGTTCCTTTTCAAGATGAAAGTGGCTATGGTTTTTTTAGTATGGTTTAATCAAAATTATTTAAAAAAATAAATTTAAAGTTGGAGAAAAATATAGAGTTAATGGAAAAATAAACAAAATGGGAATGGAATTACAAGTTATGAATCCTGTATATGAAAAGGCCAATATGCACAATAAAATTGGACAAATTGTGCCCTTGTATTCATTGACCAGTGGATTGACAAATAATGAGATTGTAAAAATTGTCAATAATGTATTAAAGGAATATTTAGATTTTGTTCAGGAGATATTACCCACTGAAATAAGGGGGGGAAAATATAATTTAATTGGTATAAAAGAAGCCATAAGAAATATACATTTTCCTAGTAATAGAACTGTTTTAGAGGCATCAAAACGAAGATTAATCTTTGAGGAATTGTTTATTCTTCAATTAGGATTATTTATTATTAAAAATAAAAGTTTAAATGAAGATAGTGGAGTACAATTTCCAAAAGTAAAAGAAATAGATGAATTTATTGATAATTTACCTTTCAAGCTAACTTCTGCACAAAAACGAGTTTTTCAAGAAATACAAGATGATATGAGTAGTACTAAACAGATGAGTAGGCTAGTTCAAGGAGATGTAGGGTCAGGTAAGACTATTGTGGCAGCTCTCGCTATGTTTAGAAGTGTAAAAGCAGGATATCAAGCTGCTATGATGGCACCTACAGAAATCTTAGCAGTTCAACATTTTGAATCTTTAAATACTTTATTTAAGGATTATAATATAAGATGTGAATTGTTAGTTGGTTCATTAACTGATAAGAATAAGGAAAAGGTGTTAGATGAGCTAAAAAGAGGAGAAATTGATATTTTAATAGGTACTCACGCTTTAATTCAAGATAATGTAGAGTTTAACAATTTAGCCCTAGTTATTACTGATGAACAACATAGATTTGGAGTTAGACAGAGGGCTATTTTAAATCAAAAGGGAAATAATCCGGATGTGTTGGTTATGACGGCTACTCCTATTCCTAGGACTTTAGCTTTAATCTTATATGGGGGGGATCTAGATATATCTATTATTGATGAATTGCCGCCAGGGCGAAAGGAAGTTGAAACCTATGCTGTAGGTCCTGAGTACACAGATAGGGTGAATAAATTTATTGAAAAACAAGTACTGGAGGGTAGACAAGCATATATTGTCTGTCCTTTAATTGAGGAATCTGAGACTTTAAGTTTAAATTCTGCTGAAGAATTATATGAGGATTTTAAAAACAATGTTTTTAAAGATTATAGTGTAGGCTTACTTCATGGGAAAATGAATAATAAGGAAAAAGATTCTATAATGAATGATTTCAAGGAAAATAAATTAGATATTTTGATTTCAACTACTGTTATTGAAGTTGGAGTAAATGTTCCAAATGCTAATATTATGGTAATATATAATGCTGAAAGATTTGGTTTGGCCCAGTTACACCAATTAAGGGGTAGAGTTGGAAGGGGAGAGTATCAATCTTATTGTATTCTATTGAATAATAGTAGAAATAAAATTGCAAGGGAAAGAATGCGTATATTACAGAGTTCTTCTGATGGATTTATTATCTCGGAGAAGGATTTAGAGCTAAGGGGGGGCCAGGAGAATTTTTTTGGTACTAGACAACATGGACTTCCAGAGCTTAAAATAGCTAATTTATTTAGAGATATGGATATATTAAAACTCGCCCAGAGTGAAGCTCTTAATGTGATGAAATTGGACCCTAATTTAGAGAAAAGGGAGCACCAAAGGATTCGAAAACAAATTCAAAAGATGTTTGAAAACCTAGGTGATGATTTAACTTTAAATTAATGTTTTAATAATTTAGATTTATATGGTAAAATGATTTTAATAAAGTATAAGGAAGTGTTCTATTGAGAGTTATATCAGGGATTAGTAAAGGTCATAGATTAAAAGCACCAAAGGGTATGAATGTTAGACCTACGGAAGATAGAATAAAAGAGTCTTTATTTAATATAATTGGTCCTATTGATAATAATAGTGTAATATTGGATTTATTTGGTGGTTCTGGCTCCATAGGTATTGAGTTTTTAAGTAGGGGGGGAGCTAAGGAATGTTATTTTGTTGATATATCTACCGCCAGTATAGCCACTATTAAGGAAAATTTAATTCATACTAAGTTGATTGATAAGGCTAAAATTTTAAAGAAAGATGGAGTTAGGGCCATTGATTATTTTAAAAAGGAAGGTGTATATTTCGATTATATATATTTAGATCCTCCTTTTAGACATAATGATCTTTTATTAAATGTTATAGAATCTATTGACAATAATTTAATTTTATCTCCAAAGGGTATATTGATTATAGAACATGAAAAAGAACTGGTATTAGATGATAATTTATTTGGATTTGAAAAAAATAGATTATAGAAAATATGGTAGTAAATCTGTGACATTTTTTTAAGAAGACTATATTCTAGGAGGTAACATTGTGAAGGTAATATATCCAGGAAGTTTTGATCCTGTAACATTTGGACATCTTGACATTATTGAAAGATGTTCTAAGAAATTTGAACATGTAATAGTTGCTGTACTAAATAATACATCAAAAAAAAGGAGTTTTTCTATTGAAGAAAGGATTAAGCTATTAGAAGAAACTACTAAACATTTAAAGAATGTAGAGATTGATGCTTTTTCTGGTTTATTAGCAGAATACGCTGATAAAAAAAGGATGCAGTACTATGATTAGAGGCTTAAGAGCGGTTTCTGATTTTGAATATGAAATGCAAATGGCATTAGTTAATAGAAAGTTAAATAAGGATATTGAAACTTTATTTATGGTTTCTAGGGGGGGAGAACATGTATATCTAAGTTCCAGCATTGTAAGGGAGATAGCATCCTATGGAGGGAATGTTTCTTGTTTTGTACCAGAGCCAGTGGAACGAGCATTAAAAGACAAGTTTAAGGGAGGTATTTAAAATTGGATGTTTTAAAACTTATTGATGAAATTGAGGATATTGTAGAAGAAGGCTCCACAGTACCTTTTTCAAAAAAGGTAATGGTGGATATGGACGAAATTCTAGATATTATCAAGGAAATAAGAATAAGATTACCAGATGAAATCAAACAAGCTGCTTGGATTAAGGAAGAAAAACAAAGGATATTAGCTGAGGCTCAAAAAGATGCTGAAAATATGTTAAATGAAGCAGAATATAAGTTGGAAGAATTGATCGACCAAGAGGGAATTAGCAAGGCAGCTAAGGAGAGAGCAACAGAAATTATTAATAGCGCACAAAGAACTGCTAAGGAAATTAGATTAGGCGCCATAGAATATGCTGATAGCTTGCTTTTAGAAACCCAAGAAAATTTAAAGGAAGTTATAGGTATACTTAATGAAAATAGAAAAGAATTAAGAGGCATTGATTAGGCCTCTTTTTTTGTTCCATAACTCATGTATAAGTAAGCTTATTATTATAAAATAAATACATATTCCAATAGCCAATTTAGTAGAATCAAAAAAACTATATAGCCAATAATTGATATTATAATATTTGCTTATAATAATGGTTTCAGTTGAAGAAGGCATTATATTTTTTTTGTATTTTAATAGATATAAAATATATGTATAAATGCAAGATAATATTCCATGTAGAAATTTAGAAAATAAGTATAAGCTTGTATTTAAATCTGTTTGACCTATAAAGCTTATGGCTTGACTCAAATAGATAAACCGCCCCCCCAGGCTATTAAAAGTTTATAATGAGTATTTTATAAATCAAGTCTATATTTAGTGTGGAGATTTTTTTTGACAACCTGTTGTTAATTCAATTAGACCAGCAAAGATTCCTTTTATAATTTCTGGATTTATATTTATTAATTTAGAAAGAGATATAATAATATAGTTTACATATTTTGATCCTAGTAATAATTCAATAATTACATTATAAATTATTACAAAGCCACCAATTAATAGTATAGAGTTAATAGATTGCATTATGCTAGTATAAATTAACTGTCCAATGCTTTTCCCTTTTTCTTGCTTTATAATATTAGAATTGTTTTTAATTATATGGTCATCCTCTGAATTAGATTTATAAAATCTAAAAATCAAACCTAGGGTGATGATACCTAGATAATGAGGCAATATTAAAAGTAAACTTAAATCTGGAGCATTTAACATACCTATTAAAACTGCACCTAGGATAAATATTGGACCTGAGGTAGATGTAAAGGTAATTAATCTATTGCCTTGAGTTTTAGATAGTATTTCTTCTTGTCTTAATCTAGAGCTTAGTTTTGCTCCTACTGGATATCCAGAAACTATACTCATTATCAGAGGAAAGGCTCCAGTGCCAGGTACATTAAATAAAGGTATCATAATAGGTTGTAGTAACTTACCAAAGAAGTCTACAAATCCTGAAAGTATGAAGAGTTCTGCTAAGATGAAAAAAAGGAAGTAGTGAAGGCAATAGAATATTAAACCATATATAAGATCCTTCTTTGGCACTATTTATTGCTAATGTAGGATTTATTATAATGGCAATTATTAATGATATAATAACAATCTGGAAGATTCCATATTTTAAATTAAAACTAAGATGTTTAAGTAAATGCATAAAATCACTCCCTATTTATTATATTTATAATTAAAGCAAAATATGAAAGAGGAGTGATAATTAAATTTATTTAATGTATTGGGAAGTTTTATAGTCCATTTTAACTAGGGGGAATATCTAAGTTTAAACCCATAAAATATATATCAGTGGCCTTTTCTTCATAATAAATAAATTTATCTATAACTGGATTATTATATTTTTTTTATAATCTGAAAATCTATTGATTATTGGTATATCTGATTTTTCTTTAATTTCTCGTAATATTTCAAATCCCTTTTTATTGGAGCCAAGGATTCTAATATATGGTGCTTGAGCTTTGTATAATTCCTTAATGGTATTTTTATTTAAATCATTTAGTAAATGCATTAAAATTCTTTGAATTCTTGTCTTAGGATATCTTTTTGTTGAAATATTATCTATTAAAGCCCTGATATCATTATATTTTTCTCCTTGTTGTTTTATCCTATTAGCTAGGCCTCTATCAACATCTAATAAACTTTTTAGTTTATCATTTTTAGATGTAATAATTAAATAATTTATAATTCTATCATAATTTTCTATGGAGTTAAAGTTTTTATATTTATCTTTATACTCCTTTAATAGTTTATAGGAAGGTTGGGGAACATAATTTTTAATAGAATGAATTCCTCCCTTTAGGATATGATTTCTAATTCCAGTGGCAGAAGCAAATCCCTTAGTTATTTCTTTTTCTTTGTAGTCTGGTCCTAATCTTTTTATGGTAATAGGTTGAATATCTGAATTTAATATATATAGTGCTTTTAAATATTCTATGGCTAAAATATTATTAGATTGTTTTAATATATTTTCATAATTATTAAAATCTTGTAATAATATATTTTCAAAATAGTCTTTTATTGCAAGACTTCTTGATTTAGGAAAGGATAAACCTTGGGAAAGATATTTTTTTTAAGATTTCCTTAAATTCTATAGGTTCTTCTAATAGGACTTTAGCAATTTCACTTAAGATATCTATATTATTGGATTCGCTACCAAAGCTTATATTTTTTTACTACGTTTAAAGAGTTAATAATATTTATGGCACCATAGGCAAAGAGCTCTGCGCTTTGACAAGAATATATAAAGGGTAGTTCGATTACCAAGTCTATGCCATTTTCTATAGCCATTTTAGCTTTAGTCCATTTATCTACAAATGAGGGTTCTCCTCTTTGAACGAAGGAGCCACTCATTACGGCAATGGTATGAGTTGCATTAGTTAGGGCTAGGGATCGTTCTAAATGATATTTGTGTCCGTTGTGAAATGGATTATATTCTGTAATAAATGCTATAACTTTCATAATTAACCTCCAATTAAGTATTTTTTTATTATTATATCATAATTATTTTTAAGCTTATTATTTATATTATTGATTTTTTTAGGTATAATGTAATAATATTGTAGTAGCGAAAGAAGAAATAGGAGGAATGTAAATGAATATTTTAGTAATCAATTGTGGTAGTTCTTCATTAAAGTATCAACTTATAGATATGAATGGAGAAAATGTACTAGCAAAGGGACTAGTTGAAAGAATTGGTATTGAAGGTTCTGTAATCAAACATGATACTACTGGAAAAGATAGAGTAGTAATTGAGGAATCAATGAAGGATCATAAAAGGGCTTTAGAATTAGTTCTTCAAGCAATAGTTCATGAAGAATATGGCGCTATAAAGTCTATGGATGAAATAGGTGCTGTAGGCCATAGAGTAGTTCATGGTGGAGAAGAATTTGCTAGCTCAGTTGTTATTGATGAAGCTGTTATGAAAGCCTTAGATAGATGTATAGAATTAGCTCCATTACATAACCCACCAAATATAATGGGGGGGATTGAAGCTTGCAAAGAGTTAATGCCAGATACACCTATGGTAGGAGTATTTGATACTGCTTTCCATCAAACTATACCAGCAGAAAACTATATATACCCACTTCCTTATGAATTTTATGAAAAATATAAAATTAGAAGATATGGTTTCCACGGTACATCTCATAAATATGTATCATTAAGAGCTGCTGAAATGTTAGGTAAGGATATTAAGGATTTAAATATTGTAACTTGCCATTTAGGTAATGGTTCTAGTGTTACTGCTGTTCAAGGAGGAAAATCCATTGATACAAGTATGGGCTTTACACCTCTTGAAGGACTTGCTATGGGAACTAGATCAGGAGATATAGACCCTGCTATTATTCCTTTTATAATGAACAAAGAAAATTTATCCTTTGATGAAGCTAATGATTTACTTAATAAAAATCTGGGGGTATTAGGTATATCTGGAGTAAGTAGTGATTTTAGAGATTTAGAAGTTGCAGCTCAAGAAGGTAATGAAAGAGCACAATTAGCTCTTGATGTATTTTGTAATAGGGTAACTAAATATATTGCTGCATATGCTGCACAAATGTGTAGTATTGATGCATTGGTATTTACTGCTGGAATTGGTGAAAATTCATCTTCCATTAGAGAAAGAATCTGTGAGGGCTTAGAATGTTTAAATATAGTTATTGATAAGGAATTAAATGATGTTAGAGGTAAGGAAGCCGTTGTTAGCAAAAATGTAGGTGGCGTTACTATTTTAGTTATTCCAACTAATGAAGAACTTATGATTGCAAGGGATACTTTAAATTTAGTTAATGAGAGATAGTTCTTGACAAAGTTATACCTCCTTTATATAATAATGTTTGTTAGTTTAAGAGGTGAAATCAATGAATCTTGATTTATCAATTTTGCTTGACAATACTAATAAGGTATACCCCCTTTCATGGTGAGATAGTGAATTATGATCTTAATGATAGTATTGATGGTTTTAAAATATTTGGACCTATTAAATATAAAGGTGAAATATTTAAGTTAGAAGGGTCACATATGATAAATATGGATATATGGTATACATATGAGTCAAAATGTGATCGTTGTTTAAAGCCTATTACTAAGGAAATAAAGACTTCTTTATCTGCTAAATTAGAAGATTATAGCGAATCCTATAAGGAAAATGAAAAGGAAGAATATGAGGATACTATCTATCATAATAAAGGTTTTTAAAATTAGATGATTATGTACTTATGGAGGTAGCTTCATCTTTACCTATGAAGTCTTTATGCAGCGAAGATTGTAAGGGACTTTGTCCTCAGTGTGGTATAGACCTAAATAAGGAGTCATGTAATTGTATGGATCACCTTGTTGATCCAAGGTTGGAAAAATTGAAAGATTTTGTTATAGAGGATTAAGGAGGTGTTGTAAATGGCAGTACCAAAGCGAAAAACATCAAAAGCCAGAAGAGATAGAAGAAGAGCTTCTTCTTATAGACTAAATAGAGTTACTGTTTCAGAATGTCCACAATGTCATGAGCCAAAACTACCACATAGAGTGTGTAGAGCATGTGGTTATTATAAAAACAGAGAAGTTATTGAAGTTGAACAATAATAGAAGATAGTGGGGGGGTATCCTACTATCTTCTTTTAATTAAATATTGCATTTTTCTTCACTCTCATATATATTTAATATCAATAATAGAATTAATTTCGGAGGGATATTATGAAGATTATTGTAGATGGTATGGGGGGAGATAATGCACCTGTAGAAATTGTAAAAGGGACTATAGATGCAGTTAAAGAATTTAATCTTAATGTAATTATTGTTGGGAAAGAAGATATAATTACTGAAGAATTAAAAAGTATGATTATCCAAAGGATAGGGTAGAGATACTTGATGCTAAGGATATTATTACAAATGAAGATGATCCTGCATTGGCAATTCGCAGAAAAAGGATTCTTCTTTAGTAGTTGGTTGTAAAGCCTTGGCTGAAGGTATGGGAGATGGATTTGTTTCTGCTGGAAGTACTGGTGCCCTATTGGCAGGTGGATTATTTATTGTAAAGAGGATTAAAGGTATTGAAAGGGCAGCACTAACGACGGTGTATCCTACTTTAAATGGGATATCATTATTAGTTGATGCAGGTGCTAATGTTGATTGTAAGCCTGAATATTTGCAACAATTTGGACTTATGGGATCTATTTATATGGAAAATGTTGTAGGGATAAAAAAAATCCTAAAGTGGGATTAGTAAATATAGGTACTGAAGCTGGAAAGGGAAATCAACTTGCTAAGGAAGCTTATAATCTTTTAAACAATGGAGATATTAATTTTGTTGGAAATGTTGAAGGAAGGACATTGCCCCCCCAAGGGGGGGAAGTTGATGTTATTGTTGCTGATGGTTTTGTTGGTAATGTAATATTGAAACTAACCGAGGGTGTGGCCATAGGCATGTTTGAACAGTTGAAGGAAGTTTTCATGGCAGATACTAAGTCAAAAATTGGAGCCATGTTGCTAAAGCCTGGTCTAAAATCTATAAAGAATAGGTTAGACTATAGAGAATATGGTGGAGCTCCTTTACTGGGAACTAGAAAGCCTATTGTTAAAGCCCATGGAAGTTCTGATGCTTTGGCTATTAAAATGCCATAAGGCAATTAGTTAATTTTATTGAAAAGATGTAATTAATATAATTGAAGAAAATATTAATAATGTAAAAGATAAATAATTAAATTTAGGAGGCATATTATGATTTTAAGTAAGGTAAAGGAAATTATAAGTGAACAATTCAATGTTGAAGAGGATAGTATTCATTTAGATACTTCATTTAGAGATGATTTAAATGCAGATTCACTGGATTTAGTGGAGTTAATTATGGGTTTAGAAGATGAATTCGATTTACAAATTGAGGATGATGAAGTTGATTCAATCAAAACCATTGGAGATGCAGTTGAGTTTATAAAAAAATGAATTAGGTGAAGATATCTAATAAGGGGATTTAATTACCCTTATTAGATATCTAACACTTGGAGGAATAATTATGAAGGGAAAAGGCAAGGAAAAGATAAATTTAAATGCTTTGCAAAAAAAACTTAAATTACTCTTTTAAAGATAAAGAGTTTTTAAAGAAGGCTTTAACCCATAGTTCCTACGGAAATGAGCATAATATGGGATTAACGGAAAATAATGAAAGATTAGAATTTTTAGGAGATGCTATTTTAAACTTAGTTGTTAGTCAATATTTATATAAAAAGTACCCAAATTATCCCGAAGGAGAATTGACAAAGATTAGGGCAAAAGTTGTATGCGAATCCTCCTTAGCCTATGCAGCACGTAAAATCCAAATTGGTAAGTATTTGTTGTTGGGCAAGGGAGAAGAGGCAACAGGAGGTAGAGATAGAGAATCAATACTTGCTGATGCAGCAGAGGCGATTGTGGGTGCTATTTATATGGATAGTGACTTTGATACTACTAATAAATTATTATTAAGTAATTTTGAAGCCGATATCGTATATGCAGTTGCTAAAGGGGGGGACTTGTTTATTGATTATAAAACGGAATTACAGGAAAGGTTGCAAAAAAATGGAAATTCCAAGGTAGAGTATGTTGTTGTTAGGGAGGAAGGGCCTGATCATAACAAAGTTTTTCATATGGATGTAAGAGTAGATGGAAAAACCATAGGCAATGGAACAGGAAGAAACAAAAAAGAAGCAGAACAAATGGCTGCTAAAGAAGCATTGTTTTTATTAGGAGGGTTTCCTAATGAGTAAGCATTATATAATTCCGGTATTTGTCCCACATCTTGGTTGTCCACATGATTGTGTATTTTGTAATCAAAAGAAGATTACAAGCTCTTCAACTGATATTACCCCAAAAGATGTAGAAAATACTATAGAGGAATATTTAAGTTATTTTAAGCCAAACTCCTTTAAAGAAGTTGCTTTTTATGGTGGTAGCTTTACGGCTATAGATATGGATATACAGAAATCACTTTTGGAAATACCCTTTAAATATAAAAAAAGCTGGTATTATTGACGAAATTAGATTATCTACTAGACCTGATGCTATAAATGAAGAAATTTTAGATAATCTTAAAAGATATACTGTTGATATTATTGAGCTGGGAGTACAATCCATGGATAAGGAGGTTCTGGATGCCAGTGGAAGAGGTCATGGTACATTAGATGTTTTTAAGGCTGCCAAATTAATAAAAGATTATGGCTTTAAATTAGGATTGCAAATGATGGTAGGTTTACCTAAGGATAATTTAAAGAAGGATATTAAAACTGCTGAGGAATTTATAAAAATAAAGCCTGATTGTGTTAGAATATATCCTACATTGGTTATTAAAGATACTTATTTAGAAAAACAACTTTTAGATGGAAAGTACAAGGCTTTAAATCTTGATGAGGCTATTTATATATCTACTATCTTGCTTATGATGTTTTATTTAAATAATATAAATGTTATACGGGTAGGATTGCAACCTACAGATAATATTCAATTAGGTAAAGATGTTGTGGAAGGTCCTTTTCATCCAGCCTTTCGCCAATTGGTAGAGTCCAATATTTATAGGAAAATTATAGTTCATTATTTAAATATCAATAATATAGATACAAGGGGTAAAGTTTTAGAAATCCAAGCAAATGAGAAATCTATTTCCAATATAGCTGGTCAAAAATCTTCTAATATAAAATATTTAGTTCAAAAATTTGGTTTTAATAAAGTTAAAATATATGAAAAGGATATGGATTCACGATATATTATAATTACAATAGAGAAATTTTGTGGTAAAATTGATTTGGATTTATTTATGAAATCCTATTTATCAAATATTATCTGAAAGACTTCAATATAATTGACTAAGAGGTGTTTGTTTTGTACTTGAAAAGAATTGAAATACAAGGATTTAAGTCCTTTGCAGATAAAACTGAAATTGAGTTTAAAGATGATATTACTGCTATTGTTGGACCAAATGGTAGTGGTAAGAGCAATATTTCTGATGCCATTAGATGGGTTTTAGGAGAACAAAGCGCCAAAAGCTTAAGGGGGGGAAGCAAGATGGAGGATATAATATTTTCAGGTACAGATAAAAGACGAGCCTTAGGCTTTGCTGAGGTTACTATATTTTTGATAATAAGGACAAGCTAATTCCCATAGATTATAGTGAAGTTGCTGTAACTAGAAGGATGTTTAGATCTGGGGAAAGTGAGTTTTACATAAATAAAAATTCTTGTAGATTAAAGGATATTCGTGAATTATTTATGGATACGGGAATTGGTAAAGATGGATATTCTATTATTGGACAAGGTAGAATTGATGAAATTTTAAGTGATAAACCTGAAGATAGGAGAAGTATTTTTGAGGAAGCAGCAGGAATTGTAAAGTATAAAACTAAGAAAATAGAAACTGAGAAAAAAATTATCTAGTACTGAAGGAAATCTTATTCGAATTAAAGATTTAATCCATGAAATAACTAAGCAATTTCAATCTTTAGAAGTTGAGGCTAAAAAAAGCAACTCAGTTTATGACTTTATATGATGAGCTTAAATATTTAGAAGTTAATTTATACATAAGAGAAATTAAAAAAATTAAATGTTCAAATCCATGAGTTAAAAGAGGATATAGAAAAAGAAGATAAGAAAATCTTTAATATTGAAGATTCTAAAGTGTCCATTGAAAATAGTTTTAATGAAATAAAGGAAAGCGTAGAAGAAGCTGAAAAGAGAATAGAAGAATTAAGGAGCAATAAATTAGAATTAATTCAATCCTTAGAAAGGAATAAAAATCAAATTTCTTTGCTTTCTGAAAAGGAAAGTTATTATAAAAAGGATAAAGAAAGATTAAGTGATGAAATAAATAAATTTAAGGAGTCCATTATTTCCATTTCTGAAACTATAAATAATATTCAAGATGAAAAGAAAATTATTGATGAAGAATATAAGGAATTATTAATAAATTATAATGAAAAAAAATGAGGATTTAATAAAGTTAAACCGTGGAATAAAGATAAAAGAAGAAGAGCTGGAAAATGAAAAAAAACAGAGTAATTTCTATTTACAATAGTATGTCAGATAAAAAAAGCCAACTTAATAGTATAGATTCATTTAATGATAATATAGATAAAAGATTGACTCAATTGAATAAGGAAATTGAATTAATTAAAGTAAATAAAGAAAAGATTAGTGCTGATTTAGAAGAACTTTTAAAAGAGGAAAAAAAATCTTAAGGAAAACTTAGGCTCTTTAACTATGAAAAACTCAAAATATGTTGAAGAAAAAGACAATTTAGAAACATTGTTAAATTCCACATTAGAAGAAGCTAAGTCTATACAGATAAAATTACAAGGAGTTATTTCTAGTTATAATCTTTATAAAAATATGGAAGAGGGTTATGAAGGTTATTATAGAAGTGTAAAAAAATCTTTTAAATGCCATAAAAAAAATCAAGGGTAGATAATAGGGGGGGATTTGTAGGTGTAGTTGCAGATTTGTTAAAGGTGGATGAACTTTATGAAAAGGCCATTGATATTAGTTTAGGTTCTAGTCTTCAAAACATAGTCACTGAATCAGAAGAAGATGCAAAGAAAATGATAGATTTTTTTTAAAGAAGAATAATATGGGAAGGGTTACTTTTTTTTACCTTTGTCTTCTATAAAGGGGGGGAGTACTTTAAATATAGATATGAAATCCTTAAAGGATTATGGTGTTTTAGGTTTAGGACACGAATTAGTTAAATATGATAATAGATATAAAAAGCTTTTTGAATATTTATTAGGTAGGACTATTATTGTGGACAATATTGATAACGGAATTAAACTGGCCAATAGATTTAATCATAGTTATAGAATCGTTACTTTAGATGGAGATGTTTTAAATCCAGGAGGTTCATTAACTGGTGGAAGTTATAATAATAGTGCTATTAGTATTATAAGTAGAAAAAAACAGAATAAGACAACTTAAAATAGAAATTGAAGAATATAAAGAAGCTTTAGATAATTTGGAAGAAAAGAAGAATAATATATCTAGTGAATGTAAATTAAATCAAGAAAAAAATAGAAATATTAAAGGATAAAATTAAGGAAATAGAATTAAATTTAATGCAGTTAGATAATAAGAGGGAAGCATATATTAGGGACCAATCGAGATTAGATGGGGGGGATATTAATAAAAATATTAATGAAATCAATTCTTTAGATAGGGAAATATCTGGTTTTGAAATTAAAAGAAAAGAATGTATAGAAGGATTACAAAGATTAGAAGAAGAATCTAATTTAGTAAAAAGCCAAATTGATTTATCGGCAGAAGATTTAAATAAGGAAAGGACCTTTAAAGAGAATTTGAGTAAAGAGGTTACAGATTTAAAAATAACTTTAAATACTGTAGATAATAAGTTAAAAATCTTGATATGGAAATGAATTCAAAATTAAAAGACAAGGATAAGATTGAAACTTCAATATCTCAGAAGCTAAATACGATTCACTCCATTAAAGAAGATGTTCTTAAGATTCAAGATGAAAGGAATATTTTAATTAAGGAAATAGAAGACAAGGAAAATAGGGAAATCAATATTTCGAAAGAATTAGAAGAGTTAGTGATAAAGAAAGAAAATTTAATGAAGTCTTTTTATAAAAGACAAGAAGAATTAAAAGAGATCAATGATAATCTAGGTAAATTAGAAAGAGAAAAAAAACAAAATGGATTTAAAACTATCAAAATCTTTGTTACAATTGGAGAACAATAATACTAAGTTATTAGAGGATTACCAATTAGAGTTTGAAAAAGCTTTGGAATTAGAAGATGAATCTATGGATATGATTAAAGCTAAGCCAAGGATTTCTCAACTTAAATCAGATATTAAAAAAACTAGGTAATGTTAATTTAGGTTCCATAGAAGATTTTAAAGAAGTAAAAGAAAGATTAAGCTTTATAGAAAGTCAACATAATGATTTAGTAAATAGTAAGGAAAATTTAGAGAAGATCATTAAGGATATGGAAAAGAAGATGCGAGCTCAGTTTTTAGAGTCCTTTGAAAAGATTAATGAAAACTTTTCTAAGGTGTTTTCAGTTTTATTTAATGGTGGTAAGGCTAAACTGGAATTAGATCAAGTAGATGATATATTAAATACAGGAGTTGAAATAGTTGTTCAACCTCCAGGAAAGAAATTACAAAATTTAAACTTGCTTTCTGGTGGAGAAAAATCATTAACTGCAGTGGCCTTATTATTTGCTATTTTAGAAACAAAGCCATCACCTTTCTGTATTTTAGACGAAATAGATGCTGCTTTAGATGAAGCTAATATTGGAAGATATACAGATTATTTAAAGAAGTTTAATAAAAAGACACAGTTTATTTTAATAACCCATAGAAAGACTACTATGGAAATAGCAAATATTCTTTATGGTGTAACTATGGCTGAAGAAGGGGTTAGTAGATTGATTTCTATTAAGCTAAAGGATAATGTTGAGGGTTTAGTGAGTTAGGAGGAAAAATATGTTTAAGTGGATAAAGGAAAAACTTAAGAAAAACGATGAAGAAGTAATAAATGAAGATATCAAAGAAGAAATAGAGGATCTAAAAGAAGATATAGAAATAAAAGAAGAAATTGAAGAAGTAGAAGTTATAGAAGGAATTGAAGAAGATATAGCTGAAACTGTAGAAGAGGAAATAGTAGAAGAGATTATTGAAGAAGAGCCTAAAAAGAAAGGTTTTTTTTGATAAATTATTTGGTGGATTATCAAAAACTCGTAAAGAAGTATCTGATAAAATTGATGGTCTATTATCTATGTATAAGAAAATCGATGAAGAATTATTTGAAGATTTGGAAGAGGTTTTAGTTACTGCAGATGTGGGAGTAAATACCACTATGGAATTAATTGATAGATTAAGGGATAGAGTAAAAACAGATAAGGTAGTTGAACCAAGTGAAGTAAAGGAATTATTAAAGGATGAGATTAAAAAATTAATGAATGAGTCAATAAGTGACAATTCTTTAAATATTGAACCAAGCCCTGCTGTAATTCTAGTAGTAGGAGTAAATGGAGTAGGTAAGACTACTACTATAGGGAAACTATCTTATGCTTTTAAAAACCAAGGGAAACGAGTTTTAATTGCTGCAGGTGACACTTTTAGAGCGGCAGCTATTGAACAATTGGAAGAATGGAGTAATAGATCAGGCGTTGAAATTATAGCACATAGTGAAGGTGCAGATCCAGCAGCAGTAATATTTGATGGAATACATGCTGCTAAGGCTAGGAAAGCGGATATTTTAATATGCGATACTGCAGGTAGACTTCATAATAAATCTAATTTAATGAATGAATTAAATAAAATCTTCAGAATTGTAGAAAGGGAATACGGAGATGCTACTAAGGAAGTATTATTGGTATTAGATGCTACTACTGGACAAAATGCTATAAATCAAGCTAAAGTATTTAAGGAAGTAGCTAATATTACTGGTGTAGCCCTTACTAAATTAGATGGAACTGCAAAGGGTGGAGTAGTTATAGCTTTACAAGCTGAACTAGGATTACCTGTAAAATTAGTAGGTGTAGGGGGGGAAGGAATTAATGATTTACAGCCATTTAATACTGAGGATTTTGTAGAGGCCATTTTCAATTAATATGTTGACAAAGGATAAATAATTATATAGAATAGTACTGTCAAGTTTTTTTTCCTTGACAGTATTATTTAGTTGGTGATATAATGGTTGAGAAATTAGTTGAGATAGGATTTTTATTTGACTTTTACGGTAAGCTTCTTAGTAAAAGACAATATAATATTATTGATTTATTTTATTTACAAGATCTATCTTTAAGTGAAATAGGAGAAGAACTTGATATTACTAGACAAGGTGTTTATGATACTTTAAAAAGAGCAGAAGATAATCTTTATAAGTATGAAGATACCCTTGGTTTAGTTGGAAAGTTTAAGGAAAGTCATAGAAATATTAAAAAGATTTTGGAAGCCTCAGGGGATATAGATAATTTAGTTTTAGAAAATAAATATACTGAGATTATGGAAAAGACAAAGTTAATTGAAGATATAAGCTTAGAAATATTGGAAAATAGCTGGGAGGTAATAGACTAATGGTGTTTGAGAGTTTGTCTGAAAAGCTTCAAAATGCTTTGGGTAAATTAAAGGGCAAAGGTAAGCTTTCAGAAAAAGATGTTGACTTGGCTATGAGAGAAGTAAGACTTGCTCTTTTAGAAGCTGATGTTAACTTTAAAGTTGTAAAGGATTTTATTAAAAAAAGTAAAAGAAAGAGCTATTGGCAATGAAGTAATGCAAAGTCTAACTCCTGGACAACAAGTTATTAAAATAGTAAATGAAGAATTGACTAAGTTAATGGGTGACAAGGAGACAAAGATAAATTTTGCTTCATCTCCACCTACTGTTATACTTATGTGTGGATTACAGGGGGGGGCTGGTAAAACAACTACTACAGCTAAACTGGCCTATAATCTTAAGAAACAAAATAAAAGGCCTTTATTAGTAGCTTGTGATATATATAGACCTGCTGCTATTAAACAGTTAGAGGTTGTTGGAGAAAAGCAGGAGTACCTGTTTTTTTCCATGGGAACTAAACATGACCCTGTAGATATTTCTAAAGCAGCTTTAGAACATGGTAAAAAAAACATGGGAATGATGTAATAATCATAGACACAGCTGGTAGACTGCATATTGATGAGGATTTAATGGAAGAAATTGAAAATATATATGATGCAGTTAATCCAAATGAAGTTTTACTTGTTTTAGATGCTATGACAGGTCAAGATGCAGTAAATGTTGCATCCTCCTTTGATGAAAGATTGGGAATTTCAGGAGTAGTTTTAACTAAACTAGATGGAGATGCTAGGGGTGGTGCTGCTTTATCTATTAGAGCTGTAACTGATAAGCCTATTAAGTTTGTTGGTATGGGTGAGAAGCTAGATCAATTAGAACCATTTCATCCAGATAGAATGGCTTCTAGAATTTTAGGCATGGGTGATGTTTTAAGTTTAATTGAAAAGGCTCAATCTAGTATAGATGCAGAAAAGGCTTTAGAGTTGGAAAAGAAAATACGAACAGCTCAATTTACTTTTGATGATTTTCTAGATCAATTAGATCAGATGAAAAACTTAGGACCTTTAGACCAAATTATGGGAATGATTCCTGGTATGAATTCTAAGGCATTAAAGGGTCTAGATGTAAGTGAAAAAGATATTAGTAGAATAGAAGCTATAATAAAATCAATGACTAAAAAAAGAAAGGGAAACTCCAGAGATTATTGATAGCAGCAGAAGAAAGAGGATTGCCGCAGGTAGTGGTACTTCAGTGCAAGAAGTAAATAAGCTTTTAAAACAGTTTAAAGAAACTAAGAAGATGATGAAGAAGCTTACTGATATGGAAAAAAACCATGAAGAAGAAAGGGAAATTCGGATTCCCCTTTTTTTTAGATAAATATTAATTTTTTTGAAGGAGGTGAAATAAATGGCAGTTAAAATTAGATTAAGAAGAATGGGAGCTAAGAAAAATCCTTTTTATAGAATAGTTGTAGCTGATTCTCGTACTGCTAGAAATGGTAGATTTATTGAGGAAATTGGCTATTATAGTCCCTTAACTGAACCTAAAACAGTTAAGATAGATAATGAAAGAGCTATAAATTGGTTGAACAATGGCGCAAAACCTACTGATACAGTTGATAGATTGTTTAGAGAAATGGTATCTATGATAAATCAGAGGATAGTGTAGAACAAGTTGAAGAGTAGTTCTTGGAGGTGTAATGATGGGTGAATTAGTAGAGTATATTGCAAAGGCTCTTGTGGATAATCCAGATGAGGTAAGGGTAAATGAAGTAGAAGGTTCACAATCAGTCATTATAGAACTTAGAGTTGCAGATGAAGATATGGGTAAAATAATAGGAAAACAAGGAAGAATTGCTAAAGCCATTAGAACAGTTGTAAAAGCTGCAGCAATTAAGGAAAACAAAAGAGTTATAGTTGAAATTATTCAATAAGGGATTATATAACTAATCCCTTAAGTAATGTATAGTAGGTGCAAAACATGGATTATACAGTGGTGGGCAAAATAATTAATACTCATGGAGTTAAAGGTGAGGTTAAGGTCTTTCCTTTAACTGATGATATGGAAAGATTTTCTTATTTAAAAAAAAGCATATATTGGTGAAGACAAATTAGAAGTAAATCTTCAAAATGTAAAATATCACAAAGGATTTGTTATTATTAAATTTAAAGAATTTGATAATATAAATCAAACCACTTGTTTTATTGATGATTTTATTTATGTAGATGATGAAACAGGATTGTCTTGCCAGAGGATCATTACTTTATACATGATTTGATGGATTGTAAAGTCTTTGATATATCAGGAAAGAAAATCGGTGTTATTAAGGATATATTACAAACTGGAAGTAATGATGTATATGTTGTAGATGATAATATTAACAATAAAGAATATCTTATACCTGCTGTTAAAGCCTTTGTTAGAGAGGTTAACATAGTAGATAAGAAGATTATCATTGATCCCATTGAAGGAATGATTGAATGAAAATCGATGTTTTGACATTATTTCCAGAGTTTTTTTTCCAATTTATCAAATTGGAGTATAATTGGAAGGGCAATTAATGATGAAATCCTTCAAATTAACTATACTGATATAAGGGATTTTTCTAATAATAAGCATAGAAAAGTTGATGATTATCCATTTGGTGGTGGACCAGGAATGGTTATGACTCCTGAACCATATATGGGGGGGCTATAAATAGTGTAAAAAAGGATAATTCTAAGATTATCTATTTATCACCTCAGGGCAAAAAAATTAAACCAAGAAATTATTAATAATTTATCTAAGGAAGAACATTTGGTTCTTTTATGTGGTCATTATGAAGGTATAGATAATAGGATAATTGAAAATTATATAGATGAAGAAATTTCCATAGGGGGGGATTATGTATTGACTGGTGGTGAGATACCTGCCATGGTCCTTATAGATAGCTTAGTTAGGCTATTACCAGGAGTACTAAGCAGTGAAGAATCCTATTCAGATGAATCTCATTTTAATGGATTATTAGAGTATCCACAGTACACTAGACCAAGGGAGTTTAATGGTTTAAGAGTGCCAGATATACTATTATCAGGTAATCATGAAAAGATTAGAAAATGGAGATATTATCAATCTTTAAAATCAACATTTTTAAAAAGACCTGATTTACTTGAAAGTATAGATTTAAGTAAAGAAGACAAGGAATTGCTATTATATATTAAAAAGAAATTTACTAATAAGTAGTTGAATTGAGTTATGGCATATGCTATAATACCAAGGTATGAATTACAGATGGTCCTCTGCAATTATGCAAGAACATCTATGGAGAAGGGAGGTTTGAACAGTGGATATAATAAAAATGTTAGAAGAAGAGCAAATAAGAAAAGATTTACCTGCATTTAATGTAGGTGATACTGTTCAAGTTCATTATAGAGTTGTTGAAGGAACTCGTGAAAGAATTCAAATATTTGAAGGCACAGTTATCAAGAAAAAAAGGCGGAGGAGCTAGAGAAACATTTACAGTGAGAAGATTATCTTATGGAGTTGGTGTTGAAAGAACATTCCCTCTAAATTCTCCTAGAATTGATAAGCTTGTGGTAACTAGAAAAGGTAGAACAAGAAGAGCTAAGCTTTACTATTTAAGAGAAAGACAAGGTAAGGCAGCAAGAGTTAAAGAGAAGAGAATGTATTAATAAATTGGGACTGTTAAAGTCCCATTTTTATATATTCTGGGGGTGATATTTTGAATATAAATTGGTATCCTGGACATATGAAAAAAAACAAAGGAATCTATAGAGAAAAATCTTTCTATGGTAGATGTGGTATTTGAATTAATAGATGCTAGAATTCCATATAGTAGTCAAAATCCAATTATAGATTCAATTGTAAAGGATAAACCTAGGATAGTTATTTTGAATAAGGCTGATTTGGCAAGTGATAAAGGTAATAAAGAATGGATAGAATATTTTAAGGAAAATGACTTAAATACTATTCTATTTAATTCTTTAACTGGTAAAGGTATTGATGAATTAATAAAACTTTCTAAAGAAGTTACTGCTGAAAGGAAAAAAATCCTATGAAAAAGAGGAGTAATCAATAGACCTATTAGAGCTATGATAATAGGTATTCCCAATGTGGGAAAGTCCACATTGATAAATACTTTAACAGGACGAAAAGGGGCTAGGGTAGGTAATAGACCGGGAATTACTAAATCAAATCAATGGATTAAAACTAAGGGTGATTTAGAATTATTAGATACTCCTGGGATACTGTGGCCTAAGTTTGAGGATAAAAATGTAGGATTAAATTTAGCCTTTACAGGAGCCATTAAGGATGAAATATTAGATAGAGAAACTCTAGCTTTGAGATTAGTAGAAGTGTTAGGGGGAAATTATCCTGAATTGTTAGAAAAGAGATACAATTTTGAAATAAATAAGGACTCTCCTTTGGAAAATATGATTAGCATAGGCAGAAAAAGGGGGGGATGTATAATCAAAGGAGGAGAAATTGATTATACAAAGGTAAGTAATATTATCCTTGATGAATTTAGAAAGGGGATTATAGGAAATATTACTTTGGAATTTCCAAAAAAAGTAGGTGAGTTGAGGTTATGGATTTTGAAAATCAACTTTATAAAGAAGGATATAGAAATATTGCTTGTATAGATGAAGTCGGTAGAGGATGTCTACTAGGTGATGTAGTTGCTTGTGCCATTATAATGCCTAAGGATTTAAGAATTAAAGGTGTTAGGGATTCAAAAAAAATTATCAGAAAAGAAAAGGGAATCCTTATATGATATAATTACTGAAAAGGCCATAGGCATTGGTATAGGAAAAGTAAGTCCAGAGACAATCGATGAAATAAACATTAAAGAAAGTGCTAGATTAGCTATGAAGTTGGCAGTGGAAAATATAAAAGATAGGGATGGTAATAGGATTATACCGGATTATTTATTAATAGATGCAGAAAAAGTAGCTTTAGATATTCCACAAATGGGTATTGTTAAAGGGGGGGATGACAAATCCCATGGTATAGCTTGTGCTTCTATTATTGCTAAGGTATATAGGGATAGACTATGTTTAAATTGGGAAGAGGAATATCCTGGATATAATATTAAACAACATAAGGGTTATGGTACTAAAGAACATAGAGAAAATATACAAAGATTAGGTCCTACATCTATACATAGAATGACTTTTTTTAAAAAAATATTATTAAATAAGTTTTAAAAGGGGAAATATATGAAAAATAATATTGAAAAGGGAAAGTCTGGGGGGGAAAGATTAGCTAAGGAATATTTATTAAGCCAAGGTTATAAAATATTGGAATTAAACTACAGAAATAAAATTGGTGAAATAGATATTATTGCTTTATATAAAAATATTTTAGTTTTTATTGAAGTTAAAACTAGGACAAGTTTGAGTTTTGGGTATGCTTATGAAGGGGGTAAATCATAGAAAACAGTTAAAGATTATTAATACTTCCATGGCATATATAAAGTACAAAAATTATAAGGATATACAATTACGGTACGACATTATTGAAGTATATTTGACAGGAAAATTGAAAATCAATCATATTGAGAATGCATTTTGTCTATAAACAGTGGAAAATAGATGATTGTAACTATTACCCAGGTAATTATTAAACATAGTTAAGGAATAAATGGGAAAGGGGGGGAAGTCATATGTATTCTAAAGTAAACACTTGTGTATTACAGGGATTAAATGGATATGTAATTGAAGTGGAAACTGATTTATCAAGGGGGGGTTACCTGTCTTTAACATTGTAGGATTGCCAGATGCAGCTATTAAGGAGTCTAAGGAGCGAGTAAGAGCTGCTATTAAAAATAGTGGATACGAGTTTCCTTTAAATCGTATAACCATAAATTTAGCTCCAGCAAATTTAAGAAAAGAAGGCTCCCAAATGGATTTGGCAATTGCCATAGGGATTTTAATGTCCAATAATCTTATTCATAATATGGATAAGATGGAAACCGCATTTTTAGGAGAGTTATCTTTAGATGGCAAAATAAACCCTATAGAAGGGGCTTTGCCCATGATTATTTCAATGAGGGAATTAAATATAAAACAATGTATAGTTCCCTATGATAATAAAGAAGAATGTAGTGTTATTTCGGATTTAGATATTATACCTGTAAAAGATTTAAAAGAAGTAGTGGATTTTTTTAAATAATGAAATTGAAATCAAACCTTTTAAAAAGAGTAAATTTATTAAACTTAGTGATGAGAGAGATAGTTCATTGGATTTTGCTGATATTAAAGGGCAAGAAGGTTTAAAAAGGGCATTGGAAGTGGCAGCTGCTGGAGGGCATAATGTGCTGATAATTGGTCCTCCTGGATCAGGAAAGACTATGGCAGCTAGAAGATTGCCTACTATATTACCTAATCTTTCCTTCGAGGAGTCCATTGAAGTGACGAAGATATATAGTGTTTCAGGTCTTTTAAATTCTAAAGATTTAATTAAGGAAAGACCCTTTAGATCTCCACATCATACTTGTTCAAGTACTTCCCTTATTGGTGGGGGGGAGAATACCTAAACCAGGAGAAGTGTCTTTGGCTCATAATGGAGTCTTATTTTTAGATGAATTACCAGAATTCCATAAAAATGTGTTGGAAGTTTTAAGACAGCCTATGGAAGATGGAGTTGTACATATATCAAGGGTAAATGCTAGTTTATCATATCCCGCTAAGTTTATGTTTATTGCAAGTATGAATCCTTGTCCATGCGGATATTTTGGGGATCCTTTGCATGAATGTACATGTTCTCAAAGGGATATAGATAGGTATTTAGGAAAGATTAGTTTTCCATTACTTGATAGAATAGATATACATTTAGAAGTTTTACCTGTAGATTATACAGATTTAAAAAGCGAAAATAATCCTGAATCCTCTTGTGATATTAGAAAAAGAGTTAAAAATGCAAGGGATATTCAGTTAAATAGATATAAGAAGGACAATATATATAGTAACTCTCAAATTTCAAATAAAAATATAAAGAAATACTGTAAATTATCTAAGAGTTCAGAGAAGATTATGAAAATGGCTTTTGATAAATATAAATTTAGTGCTAGAACTTATAATAAGATACTTAAAGTATCTAGAACCATTGCAGATTTAAATGGAAAAGAAAATATATGTGATGAACATTTATTGGAAGCCCTAAGATATAGAACTTTAAATAATAAGTATTGGGGGTAATGGAAGTGAAAGAATATACTGAAAGAGATGTTTTAATATGGTTAAATAGTATAGGGATTACAAATAATATAATTGATAGATTGTATGAAATTTTTTTTCTGATTTGAGGGAGTTGTTATTTTTAGATAGAGATAAAATATTAGGTATTGGAAATATTAAAGTTGAATACCTGGAAAAAAAATAATTAAAAATAGAAATAACAATTGTATGGAAGAATTGTTTAATAAACTAGAGAATCTTAAAATAAAAACCATAACAATTTTTGATGAGGATTACCCCCCCAGTAGCTTAGAAAATATATATGGAAAGCCTTATGTACTATATGGTAAAGGGGGGGAGATTTTGGAAGAGGATAGTCTATCTATAGGAATAGTTGGTTCAAGAAAAGCTACCTCCTATGGCAAATGGGCTTGTGAAAAATTTTCCAAAGAGTTAGTGAAAATGGGTGTTACTATAGTTAGTGGATTGGCTTTAGGAATTGATACTGTTGCACATAAAACAGCTATAAAAGAAGGTGGCAGAACCATAGCAGTTTTAGGTAATGGTATAGATATAGTTTATCCTAAAAATAATAAGGAGCTTTATGCTGATATAATAAATAATGGAATGATTTTAACTGAATTTCCATTAAAAACTCCACCTTTAGCTTATAATTTTCCCCAAAGAAATAGAATAATTGCTGGATTGTCCTTAGGGATTATAGTAATTGAGGCTAAAGAGAAGTCAGGCTCATTGATAACAGCACATCTTGCTTTGGATCAAGGTAAGGATGTATTTGCTCTTCCAGGGAATATTAATAGTTTATATAGTAAGGGAACTAATAAGCTTATTAAAGATGGAGCAAGACCATTATTAGATATAGAGGATATAATAGAAGAAATTAGTCAGCTGCAAGTAAAAATTTCTCAAGACAAAAAAATCCAAAATAGATTATACTGATTTAAGTGAGGTTGAGATTAAAATAGTAGATACCTTGAAGGAAGGACCATTACACTCTGATTTAATAGCTTATAAAACAGGATTAGATATTTCAGCTGTAATTAGTATAATTACAATATTAGAATTAAAGGGAATTATAAAGGAATTAACTAGTAGAACTTTTACACTTTGTTAAATAAATTGTGGAGGTGTATGCATTGGCAAAAAAATTTAGTAATTGTTGAGTCACCAGCAAAGGCTAAGACCATAGGAAAGATATTAGGTAGAAATTACAAAGTAATAGCCTCTGTTGGTCATGTAAGAGATTTACCTAAAAGTAAATTAGGTATTGATGTGGAAAACAACTTTGAGCCTAACTATATAAACATTAGGGGGGGAAAGGGCCCTATTATTAATGAGTTAAGAAAAGAAGGAAAGAAAGCAGATAAAATATACTTAGCAACGGACCCTGATAGGGAAGGAGAAGCTATATCGTGGCATTTAGCTTATATTTTAAAGATAGATCCTAATGAAAAGGTAAGGGTGGAATTTAATGAAATAACTAAGGATGCGGTTAAAAAAAGCAATAAAAAAACCCAAGGACCTTAGATTATGGGCTTATTGACGCTCAACAGGCTCGAAGAATTTTAGATAGATTAGTAGGATATAAAATTAGTCCTTTACTGTGGAAAAAGATTAGAAAAGGATTAAGTGCAGGTAGAGTCCAGTCTGTAGCAACTAAATTGATCTGTGATAGGGAAGCTGAGATTGAAAACTTTATTCCTGAAGAATACTGGAGTATTAAAGCTTTGTTAAGTAAAGAAAAAGAAGATTTTGAAGGAGATTTTATAGGGAAACTTTTAGATGGTAAGGAAGAAAAAAAATAGAATTAAAATCTGAAGAACAAGTTAATGAAATAATAAAAAAATCTAGATAAGGAAAAATTTGTAGTCCAAGATGTGAAAAAGGGTACAAGAAGAAGAAACCCATATCCACCATATACAACTAGTACTTTGCAACAAGATGCTTCTAAGAAATTAGGATTTAGTACTAAAAAAAACTATGAGTTTGGCACAACAGCTATATGAAGGTATTGATATTAAGGGAGAAGGTACAACAGGTTTAATAACTTATATGAGAACAGATTCAACTAGAATATCTGAAGAGGCAGTGGCAGGGGGGGCAAAGTCATATATTATTAAGGAATATGGCAAGGAGTTTTCCAATGGGGGGGAAGATTATATGGAAAAAAAAGCAAAGAAGGATACACAGGATGCCCATGAAGCCATAAGACCTACTGGATTTACTAAATCTCCTATGGATATTAAAGAATCCTTATCTAAAGACCAATATAGATTATATGAATTAATATGGAATAGATTTATTGGCTCTCAAATGTCAGCAGCTAAATATGATACTTTAAGTGTTAATATTTTAAGTAATGACTATTTATTTAGAGCTACAGGTAGTAAATTAGTATTTCCTGGTTTTTTTAAAGGTATATACTACTGTAGATGAAGAAAAAAAAGGATATGAAGATACCTGATTTAACTGTAGGAGATATATTAAAAGTTAGAGAAATAAATCCAAAACAACATTTTACTCAACCACCTGCTAGATTTACAGAAGCTTCTTTAATTAAAACTTTAGAAGAAATAGGAGTAGGTAGGCCTAGTACTTATGCTCCAACTATTGGAACTATTTTAGCGAGGGATTATGTAATATTGGAAAATAGATCCTTTTATCCTACGGAGCTTGGGGGGGTGTTGGTAAATGATTTACTAACTGAATACTTTGGTGAAATAGTAAATGAAGAATTTACTGCAGATTTAGAGGAAAAGTTAGATAAAATAGAAGAAGGAAAATATACTTGGGTAAGGGTAGTAGATGATTTTTATAAGGATTTTTATAAACTATTATTAATTGCAGAAAAAGAAGTAGAAGAAGTAGAAATAAAAGATGAAGTTACTGATGAAATTTGTGAAAAATGTGGCAGAAATATGGTAATCAAATCTGGTAGATATGGAAAATTTCTAGCATGTCCAGGCTATCCTGAGTGTAAGAATACCAAACCTATTTTAGATAAAATAAATGTAGATTGTCCTCTATGTAATGGTGAAGTCATTAGAAGAAGATCAAAAAGAGGAAGGGTATTTTTTTGGATGTACAAATTATCCAGAATGTAATTTTGTTTCTTGGGATGAACCAGTTAAAGAAAAATGTCCAAAATGTAACTCATATATGGTTATTAAAAGGAATAAAAAGGGTAATACAATAAGGTGTAGCAATAAGGATTGTGGATATATAAAAAAAGAAGATAAAAAATAGTTAAAATAACTGTACATTTATAATAAATTATAGTAATCTTATATTAGAATATTCTGAAAAGATATTTATATGTTTATATTAATTTATATAGAAAAAGATAAAGAAAAGAAGAAATATGAGGAGGAAGTTTCATGGAAAGTTTATTGCAAAAACTAGAAGGTTAAACAAGACGTTACAAAGTTATGGTTCTGAACCAGTATCATTTGAAGAATTAAGTAAAATATTAAGTGATATTTTACAAGGTAATGTTTATATTGCTAGTAAAAAGGGAGAGTATTAGGATATAAATTATCTGAAGGGTTTGAATGTGACATAGTCCAATCAGAGGTGGAAAAAGAAAAAAAGATTTCCAAAAAAAGTATAATCAAGATTTATTGGAGATTTCTGAGACACGGGAAAATGTTAAGGAATTCACAGAGTGTGTTTTTGATGAAAGATCTAGCTGTGATCATCCAGATAAAATCGCTACTATTATACCAATAAATAGTTGTGGTGAAAGACTGGGAACTTTGGTTTTAGCAAGGTTTGGCAAAGAGTTTACAGAGGAAGACTTAATATTAGCAGAATATAGTGCAACTGTTGTAGGTATGGAGATCTTAAGATCTAAAAGTGAAGAAATTGAAGAAGAAGCTAGGAAGAAATCCGTAGTTCAAATGGCTATTGGGACATTGTCATATTCTGAATTAGAGGCTATGGAACATATTTTTAATGAGTTAGACGGAGATGAAGGTTTACTAGTAGCAAGTAAAATTGCTGATAGAGTAGGTATTACTAGATCTGTAATTGTAAATGCTTTAAGAAAGTTTGAAAGTGCAGGAGTAATTGAGTCTAGATCTTTGGGAATGAAGGGTACACATATTAAAATTCTTAATGACAAATTGATGGAAGAACTAAAAAAAAGCAAGGGAATAAAATTTCCTAAAAATGCAATATAATTATTGCTTAATAAATTTCAATATGTTATACTACTATAGTGATTACACACATTTCTTGATATTTTAGGAAGTCCCTAAATGGGCCCTAGGATAAATGATGGGAATGGAGGAAAAAAAACTTGGAGGTGAATTAGTATGTCAGTAATTACAATGAAGGGCTTATTAGAAGCGGGAGTTCATTTTGGGCATCAAACAAGAAGATGGAATCCTAAAATGGCAGAATATATCTTCACAGAAAGAAATGGTATTTACATTATTGACTTACAAAAGACAGTTAAAAAGGTAGAAGAAGCTTATAACTTTATTAAAGAAGTTGCAGCTGAAGGTGGAGAAATTCTTTTTGTAGGTACAAAAAAAACAAGCACAAGAGGCTATTGAAACAGAAGCTAAAAGATGTGGAATGTTTTATGTAAACCAAAGATGGCTTGGTGGTATGTTAACTAACTATAAGACTATTAAAAAGAGAATTGATAGACTTAATGAGTTAACTCAAATGGAAGAAGATGGTATATTCGATGTTCTACCAAAAAAAAGAAGTTATACAATTAAAGCATGAAGCTGAAAGATTGGAAAAATTCTTAGGTGGAATTAAGGAAATGAATGGAATACCAGATGCTTTATTTATAGTTGATCCTAGAAAGGAAAGGATAGCTGTACAAGAAGCTAAAATTCTTGGAATACCAGTTGTAGCCATTGTAGATACTAACTGTGATCCAGATGAAATCGACTTTGTAATACCTGGAAATGATGACGCTATTAGAGCAGTTAAGCTATTAACTGAAACTATGGCTAATGCAGTTTTAGAAGGTAAACAAGGTGAACAAATAGAATCTGTAGAGGAATAAATAGAAAGGTAAGGGTTCTAAGGTTATTTCGCCTTTAAACTCTTACCATTTTTTTTAACAATTAGAGGAGGGATATTATGAGTATAACTGCTTCACAGGTTAAAGAATTAAGGGAAAGAAGCGGCGCAGGTATGCTTGATTGTAAAAAAAGCACTAGTTGAAACTAACGGAGATATTGAGAAGGCCATTGATTTACTAAGAGAAAAAGGATTGGCTTCAGCTTCTAAGAAAGCTGGAAGAATTGCCTCTGAAGGTTTAGTAGATTCTTATATTCATGGAGGAAGAATTGGAGTTTTAATAGAAGTAAACTCTGAAACTGATTTTGTTGCCAAAACTAAGGAGTTTCAAGACTTTGTTAAGGACATGGCAATGCAAGTTGCAGCAGCTAATCCTAAATATGTAGATAGAGAAGATGTTCCTGAAGAAGAAGTTGAAAGAGAAAAGCATGTTCTTGTTCAACAAGTAATAAATGAGGGAAAACCTGAACACGTTGCTAGTAAAATAGTTGAAGGTAGAATGGGCAAATTCTATGAACAAATTTGTTTATTGGAGCAACCATTCATTAAGGACCCAAGTGTAAAAGTAAGAGATTTATTAAATGGTAAAATAGCACAAATTGGCGAAAATATAAAAATTAGAAGATTTGTTAGATTTGAAGTTGGAGAAGGATTAGAAAAAGAGAAGAAAATTTTGCTGATGAAGTAGCTAAACAAATGGGTAATTAATTAAATGGAGAACATATTATGTTCTCCATTTGAATAATTATACTTTTACATAAGGGAGTGTATTAAATGGAGCCCATATTTAAAAGAATTGTATTAAAATTAAGTGGGGGGGAAGCTTTAGCTGGTGAAAGGGAACAGGAATAGATAGCGAAACTATTAGTCGTATTGCAAAGGAAGTTAAATATATAAGGAATTTAGGAGTAGAAGTTGCAATTGTTGTAGGTGGTGGAAATTTTTGGAGAGGTATATCTGCGAAAGAGATGGATAGGACTACCTCAGATCATATGGGAATGTTAGGCACAGTGATGAATGCATTGGCTCTTCAAGATGCCTTAGAAAATATGGATGTTATTACTAGAGTTCAATCAGCAATAGATATGAAACAAATAGCAGAGCCATATATTAGAAGAAGAGCAGTTAGACATCTTGAAAAGGGACGAGTAGTTATTTTTGCTGCTGGTTCTGGGAATCCATATTTTTCAACTGATACGGCAGCAGCTTTAAGGGCAGCTGAAATAGAGGCAGAAGTAATTTTATTAGCTAAAAAAAGGTGTAGATGGAGTTTATGATGCTGATCCAAAGATTAATTTAGCTGCTAAAAAGTTTGACTCATTAAAATATATTGATATACTTAATTTAGGACTAGGAATTATGGATTCTACTGCTACCTCTTTATGTATGGATAATAAAATTCCATTAATTGTATTTGGCATCGATGAACCAAACAATATCATTGATGTTGTTTTAGGTAAAAAAAATAGGTACACATGTAAAGGAGGACTAAGTATGTATTTGGATGTTCACAAAGAAGCTGAGAAAAAAAATGAGTAAAACTATTTCTGTTTACAAAGAAGATTTACAAAGCATAAGGGCAGGTAGGGCAAATCCAGCACTCTTAGATAAGATTTCTGTAGATTATTATGGTCAAATGACACCCTTAAAGCAGGTAGCTAGTGTGTCAGCACCAGAGCCTAGATTATTAGTTATACAGCCTTGGGATGCAAAGTTAATTCCAGTTATTGAAAAGGAAATACTTAAGTCTGATTTAGGCATTAATCCATCAAATGATGGAAAACTTATTCGATTACAGATTCCACAATTGACTGAAGAAAGAAGAAGAGACTTAACAAAATTAGTTAGAAAAAAAACAGTGAAAATGCAAAAATTGCCATAAGAAACATAAGAAGAGATGGTATAGATAGTATTAAAAAGATGGAGAAAAACAAAGAATTAACTGAAGACGAACAAAAACAAGCGGAAAATGAAATGCAAAAAAATAACTGATAAATTCATTGAGGAAATAGATGCTATTACTAAGAGTAAAGAAGAAGAGTTAATGGAAATATAATAAAGGCCCCTTCTTAATAGGAGGGGGGGTTTTTAATGCTGGGGGGGAAAAAGCAATGAATCGTAATAAATTAGGAATGGAAGAACTTAAATCTCAGATAGACATTAATAGATTGCCAAAACATATTGCCATTATTATGGATGGCAATGGTAGATGGGCTAAGCAAAGATTTATGCCTAGAAATTTAGGACATCAAGAAGGGATGGAACGTGTTATAGAAGTAGTAGAGACTTCTTCACAACTTGGTATCCAATATTTGACACTATATGCCTTTTCAACGGAAAATTGGAAAAGACCTAAGGATGAGGTTCAAGGTCTGATGAAGATTTTAGTTTATTTTATTAGAAGAGAATTGGAAAGATTACATAAAAACAATGTAAAATTACATATATTAGGAGATATTTCGAAATTACCTGAAGCTCCTAGAAATGAAGTAAAAAAAAGCGTTAAATAAAACTAAGGATAATACTGGTATGGTTTTAAATATAGCTTTAAATTATGGTGGAAGAGATGAAATAATATTTGGAATAAAAGAGATGTTAAAAGATATAGATATGGGTAAAATTAATATTGATGATATAGATTCCCAGGTTTTTTTCAAACTATTTATATACAAAAATCAGCCGGATCCTGATTTATTAATTAGGCCAAGTGGTGAATTAAGACTTAGTAATTTTTTTTATTATATCAAATAGCATATACAGAATTTTGGTTTTCAGATGTACTTTGGCCTGATTTTACAATGGAAAATTTATATGAAGCTATTATAGATTTTCAAAAAAAGAAATAGAAGATTTGGAGGAATATAGGTGAAAGAATTAAGCAAAAGAATCTTAACAGGGATAATAGGTATATTTTTTTTAGTATTGATAATATTAAAGGGGGGGATTTCTATTTAGCTATTTCTCTATTTATTTTATCAATAATAGGTCTTAGGGAATTTTATAAAGCATTAAATAATATTAATATAAAGCCTATAAGTTTTATAGGATATCTTTCTACTTTTGGAATTTTTGTTTCAAACAGATATCCAGAAATATCTATTAATCTTATTCTTGCTTTAACTATTATTATTTTACTTATGTTCTTTTTAATAAATAAAGAAATTAATATAGAGGATATGGGAGCAACTCTATTGGGAGTTTTATATATTCCATATCTGTTATCACATATTTACTATTTAGATGGTACAAAATATATATGGCTTATATTTATAATAGCCTTTGGTACAGATACATTTGCTTATATAGTAGGTAATCTATTTGGTAAAAATAAACTTTCACCTAATATTAGTCCAAATAAAACCATTGAAGGATCCCTTGGAGGCATATTAGGAAGTTTAGTTTTAACTATTATTTACTCCCTAATTATGGGACTATCTCCATTATGGAAGTTAGTGGTATTATCAATTATAGTGTCTGTATTTTCTCAAATGGGAGATTTAGTGGCATCAAAAATAAAGAGAAAAGCTAATATTAAGGACTATGGATTTATAATGCCAGGCCATGGAGGAGTATTAGATAGATTTGATAGTATTATTTTTAGTTCTCCATTAATATACTATTTTGTTAAGTGTTTTTTTAATTTAAAATAATTAGGTGGTGTTTTTATGCAAACAGCAATAGCAGCTATATTTGTCTTTTTATTAGTAATATTATTGCATGAATTAGGACATTTTACTGTAGCTAAATTAGTAGGAATAAAAGTAAATGAATTTTCCATAGGAATGGGTCCTAAAATAATCCAAAGACAAAAAGGAGAGACGAAATATACATTGAGAATACTTCCTATAGGTGGTTATGTAAATATGGAAGGTGAAGATGAAGACTCAGATGATCCTAGGGGGGGATTTGGGAAGGCATCTCCTTTAGCTAGGATGGCTGTAGTTGCAGCTGGTGCAATTATGAACTTTGTATTGGCATTAATTGTTTTGTCCATTTTCTCCTTTAATACTGGAGAACCTACTACAGTTATTGGTGAAATAATTGAAAATACTCCTGCAGAAGTAGCTGGTATTTTGCCAGGGGGGGATAGGATTACCCATATTAATCATATTTCCGTTAATACTTGGGAGGAATTATCTGAAGCCATTAGTTCTTCAGAACTTAAAGAGGATATGGAAGTTAGTATATTAAGAAGCAATGAAGATATTACAATAAATATAGTTCCAGTTAGTGAAGAAGGAAGAAATATTATTGGAATAATACCTAGATATAAAAAAATCATTATCCTATGGAATAAAGGGTGGATTTGAGAAAACAGGTATGTTTATAAAGCTGATGTTTGATTTTATAGGAATGGTTTTTAAGGGTCAAGTTTCTACTAAGGATTTAGCAGGGCCAATTGGAGTTATTAATGAAGTAGGTCAGGCTGCAAAGATGGGAATGACTAGCTTATTGCTTATACTAGGATTTATTAGTGTTAACTTGGGATTTTTTTTAATTTACTTCCTATTCCTGCCTTAGATGGAAGTAGATTAGTATTTCTTTTTATTGAATTAGTTAGAGGAAAGCCTATTGACCCAGAAAAGGAAAATGTAATACATTTAGTTGGATTTGCTTTTTTTAATTGGCTTGATGTTAATAGTAACTTATAGGGATTTACTAAGGTTAAATATATTTTAAAGGTGATCAAAAATGGAAAGAAAAATACTAGGGTTATTAAAGTGGGTAATACATTGGTTGGAGGTAATAATCCAATAACAGTACAATCTATGACCAATACCATAACTAAAGATACTAAGGCAACAATAAATCAAATTAAAAAAAATTAGAGGAAGCCGGTTGTGATATTATACGAGTGGCTATTAATGATAGTGAAGATGCAAAGGCTATAAATTATATTAATAAACATGTCAATATACCTATTATAGGAGATATACAATATGATTATAAATTAGCATTAGAAGCTATAAAATATGGTATTCATGGATTAAGAATTAATCCAGGAAATATAGGTAGTAGTCAACGGGTAAAAGAAATTGTAAAGGACTGTAAAGAAAAAGGAATATCCATTAGAGTTGGAGTTAATTCAGGCTCCATTAAAAAGGAATATTTGGAAAAGTATAATGGAGTAAATGAAAACTCCATGGTATATAGTGCTTTGGAACAAGTTAGACTATTAGAAGAGTTGGATTTCTATGATATTAAAATATCCTTAAAGGCTAGTAATGTACCTTTAACTGTTAAATCTTATAAAAAAAATGTCAGAGATTTGTAATTATCCTTTACATCTAGGGATTACAGAAGCAGGTCCAGTTTGGAGAGGAACTATAAAATCCTCTGTTGGAATTGGTACCTTGCTTTCCATGGGTATAGGAGATACTATTCGAATTTCTTTAACAGGGGGGGATCCTGTAGAAGAAGTAAAGGTAGGTAGGGAAATATTAAAGTCCTTAGGACTTTTAAAAGAAGGTTTAGAATTGATTTCTTGCCCTACCTGTGGAAGAACAAAGATTAATTTAATTGAAATTGTAGAAGAAGCAGAAAGACGCCTAGAAGGAATCCATAAGCATATAAAGGTTGCTATTATGGGTTGCCCAGTAAATGGGCCTGGAGAGGCTAGGGAAGCGGATATTGGCATTGCAGGTGGTAATGGTGAGGGCCTAATCTTTAGTAAAGGTGAGATAATAAGAAAAGTAAAAGAAGAAGACCTTTTAAATGAATTAATTAAAGAAATAGAGAAAATAGATTGATTTTGAATTATCCCTTGAGTAGGGAGGGATATTCTATATGAAGAGTATTTATTTAAAAGAAGTTATTAAGGATGGAAAATATGAACATTTAAAAAAAACTTAGATATAAAGATTGTAAATGTTGAAATAATTAAGGAAAAAAAATGGAGTTAGTCTTAAAGTTAAATTCAAATGAGATTATAAACAATAAAACATTAAAAGAAATTAGGAAGTTTTTTTCAAGAAATTTTTGATGATTTTAGCATACGACTATTTATGAAATATTTAATTGATATAAATGAAGAACATAATTTAAAATATATATAGATAATATTAAAGATATAATACAAAAAGAAATTCCATCTAGCAGTTCCTGGATTGAAGCCTTAAAGTATGAAGTGGATAATGATACTTTATTTTTTTTATCCCTCCAAACTCTATGGCTTATTTTTCAATGGTAAGAAATGGCTTAATGGATAAATTAAGTCAAAAAGTAGGGATGGAATTAGGATTAAATTTAACGGTTAATCAGGAGGAAGAGGAAATCCCTTCTGATGATAATTTTTTTAGAAGAAAAGGAATTTGAAGAAAGGGAAATCTCTAAGGAAATTTTATTAAATTCAAATCAACAAACTAAAAACAAAGTTACAAATAAGCCAATGAAAAATTATTCCATAGGGAAGGCCATTAAAGGTGATTTAATGGCTATTAATGATGTTAATTTACAAGTGGGTACAGCTACTATTAAAGGTGAGGTTTTTCAAGTGGATTCTAGGGAAATAAAAGGGGGGGATAGGTTACTTATAACCTTCTATATTTCTGATACTACTGATTCTATTCCTGTAAAGATATTTTTAAGTAAGGACAAGGGTGAAGAGTTTTTAGAGAATATAGTAGAAGAGTCCTATGTAATTTTAGAAGGAGATGTGGTCTACGATAATTATTCTAGAACACAAACTATTATGCTTAAGTCTTTAAAGAAAATTGAAAAAGAAGAGCGAATGGATAATGCTGAAGAAAAAAAAGAGTAGAATTACATCTTCATACTAAGATGAGTGCCATGGATGGAGTAGGTGATTTGAAGAAAATAGCTACTAGGGCCCATAAATGGGGGGGCCATAAGGCTATGGCTATAACAGACCATGGAGTTGTACAGGCATTTCCTGAAGGAATGGAAATAAGTGATAAGCTTGGGATTAAGATGATATATGGTGTAGAAGGATATCTAGTAAATGATAGTAAAGATATAATAACTAATTTTGATTTAGATAAAGAATATAATGAGTTTGTAATTTTTGATATTGAAACAACAGGCTTATCTGCAATAAACGATGAGATTACAGAAATTGGAGCTATAAAAGTTATAGATGGAAAAGTTGTAGACACCTATAGTCAGTTAATAAATCCAGAAAGACCTATACCAGAGTTTATTACTAATTTAACTGGAATTACCGATGAAATGGTGAAGGGTAAACCTAGGATAAATGAAGTTATACCTTCCTTTAGTGAATTTATTAAGGATAGTGTTTTGGTAGCACATAATGCAACTTTTGATGTTGGATTTATTAGGGAAAAGATGAAGAAAAATGGAGTAAACCTTAGTAATCCAGTATTAGATACTTTGGAGTTAGCAAGATCTGTTTTTCCTGATTTAAAGAACCATAAACTGGATAATATAGCTAAACATCTAGGTGTAAGCTTAGAAAATCACCATAGAGCTGTTGATGATGCTGAGGCAACTAAGGATATATTTTTAAAGATATTGTCCTTACTTGAAGAAAAGGGAATTAAAAGCTTTTCAGATATAAATAGTTTAAATAATGATAGTAGTATTTTTAAAGGTGAGACTTTTCATATAGTGATATTGGCTAAAAATTTACTTGGTTTAAAGAATTTATATAAATTAATTTCTGATTCCCATTTAAAATATTTCCATAGAAGACCTAGGATTCCTAAGTCTTTATTGGAGGCTAATAGAGAGGGATTATTATTAGGAAGTGCCTGTGAGGCTGGAGAACTATATAAGGCAATAATAAAGGGGGGGAGCAGTTATTCTGAAATTAGGAATATTGTAAATTTTTATGATTATTTAGAAATTCAACCTATAGGAAATAATGCCCATTTAATCCGAAATGGTATTTTGAAAAATGAAGATCAACTTAGAGATATTAATAGGAAAATATATGATTTAGGGAAAAAAAATATAATAAGCCAGTAGTTGCAACTGGAGATGTTCACTTTTTAGATTCTGAAGATGAGGTATATAGAAGGATTTTAATGGCTGGTCAAGGTTTCCAAGATGCTGATTTACAGCCTCCGTTATATTTCATGACTACTGACGAAATGTTAGAAGAGTTTAGTTACTTAGGAAAAGATAAATCTTATGAAGTAGTAATACAAAACACTAATTTAGTCAATAATATGATAGAGGAAATGAAACCTATACCTGATGGAACATTTCCTCCTATAATAGAAGGTTCAGAGGAAGAGTTAAAGGAGATAACATATAAAAAGGCTTATGAAGTATATGGTGATCCTTTGCCAGATATTGTTGAAAAACGACTGGAAAGGGAATTAACTTCTATTATTAAAAATGGTTATGCTGTAATGTATATAATCGCTCAAAAGCTGGTATGGAAATCATTAGAAGATGGATATTTAGTAGGATCAAGGGGGTTCTGTTGGTTCTTCCTTTGTGGCCACTATGAGTGGAATTACAGAGGTAAATCCTTTAAGCCCCCCCACTATGTTTGTCCAAATTGTAAATATAGTGAGTTTTTGACGATGGGTCTATAGCTTCTGGTTCAGATTTACCGGATAAAAATTGTCCAAAATGTAATACTAAGTTAAATAAAGATGGTCAAGATATACCCTTTGAAGTATTTTTAGGATTTGAGGGAGATAAAGAGCCTGATATAGATTTGAACTTTGCAGGTGAATATCAACCTACGGCTCATAAGTATACTGAGGAACTCTTTGGAGAAGGATATGTATTTAGGGCTGGAACAATAGGTACAATTGCAGATAAAACTGCCTATGGATTTGTTAAGAAATATTTTGAACAAAAGGAAATTAGTGTTAATCCTGCTGAAATTAACAGATTGGTAAAGGGATGCACTGGAATAAAAAGATCTTCTGGGCAACATCCAGGAGGTGTTATGATTGTTCCTAAATATAAAGATATATATGATTTTACACCTATCCAATATCCAGCTAATGATAAATCCTCTGGGGTAATAACTACGCATTTTGATTATAATGCCATCAGTGGTAGAATTTTAAAACTAGATATTTTAGGTCATGATGTTCCTACTATTATAAAAATGTTGGAAGATTTAACTGGAATAGACCCTACTTCTATTCCATTAGATGAACAATCAACTATGAAGATTTTTACTAGTACTGAACCTTTAGGAATCAGTGAAAAGGATATTGATTGTAAAGTGGGAACACTAGGTATACCTGAATTTGGAACGAAGTTTGTTAGACAAATGCTTATAGATACTCAGCCAAGTACTTTTTCTGAATTAGTTAGAATAAGTGGATTGTCCCATGGTACAGATGTATGGATAAACAATGCACAAAATTTAGTTAGAAATAATATGGCTACTTTGTCTGAAGTTATATCTACTAGGGAAGATATTATGTTGACTTTAATTAATGCTGGTTTAGATAAACAAAAATCTTTCTGGATAATGGAGAAGGTAAGAAAGGGTAGAGGATTAACTGAAGAAGATGAAGAAAATATGAAGTCTTTAGATCTACCAAGTTGGTATATTGATTCATGTAATAAAATCAAGTATATGTTTCCTAAAGCCCATGCAGTTGCTTATGTTATGATGTCTTTTAGAATAGCGTATTTTAAGGTTCATTATCCTGAAGCTTTTTATGCAACTTATTTTACTACTAAGGCTTCTGACTTTGATGCACAATTGGTGTTAAAGGGTAAAGAGGCAGTAAATAGCAAGATAATGGAATTAGAGTCCTTAGGCAATGATACTACTGCCAAGGAAAAGAATTTGTTAACTGTTTTAGAAGTTGTCCGTGAAATGTATGCAAGGGGGGGATTTAAGTTCCAAAATGTAGATTTATATAAATCCCACAGTGATAAATTTATTATCGGTGAAGAAGGTATATTACCACCCTTAAAAGGATTAGAAGGTGTTGGAGAAAATGCTGCAAGAAATATTGTGGAAGAAAGGGAAAAATCTAAGTTTATTTCAGTTGAAGATTTAGTAAATAGAGGTAAAGTGACACGTACAGTAATAGAGGCCTTAACTAATCATGGATGTTTAGATAATTTGCCAGAGAGCAACCAAATTAGCCTCTTTAACATTTGATTTTATTATAGCTCCATGTTATAATTAATGTGACTATAATAAGGTTTCAATGCAAAAAGAGTGGGGGCAGCCACTCTTGATTTATTATATTAGGGGATTCATATATAATTATGGAGGTGAACTTAGTGAACAAAAGATTAAGTAGACAAGAAATTATTAAAACGGTTAAAGGAATTTGTGAATCGGCTGCAGATGATTTAGGCTATGAATTAGTGGATGTTGAGTATGTAAAGGAACATGGGAATTATTTTTTTTAAGGGTGTATATATATAGGCCTGAAGGAATTGATTTAAATGATTGTCAAAAGATGAGCCAAATGATTAGCGATAAATTAGATGAGGAAGATCCCATACCTGATGCATATTATTTAGAAGTATCATCTCCTGGGTTAGATAGACCATTAAAGACTGATAAAGATTTAAAAAGGAATCTAAATAAGGATATAGAAATTAAACTATATAAAGGTATTGATAATAAAAAGGCATTTGAAGGAAAATTATGTGACTATAATGATGCGGAAGTAGTAATCACAGATTATAAAGGAAATAAAACTAGTATTCCAAGGGATTTAATTTCTTTAATAAGATTAGCTATTAAATTTTAGGGAGGTTTGTTTGTTAATGAATGTAGATTTTATTGATGCCCTTAACGAAATTGAAAAGGAAAAGGGCATATCAAAGGATATAATATTTGAGGCATTGGAGTCTGCCCTTATATCTAGTTACAGAAAGAATTTTGGGGGGGCTTCTCAAAATGCAGAAGTAGAAATGGATAAAACAACAGGGCAGGCAAAGGTATTTGCTATAAAGGATATAGTAGAAAATGTAGAAAATGAATATTTAGAAATCAGTTTAGATGATGCTAAAAAAAATTGATGATAAATATGAAATTGGAGATGTAGCTAGAATTGAGATTACTCCTAAGGACTTTGGTAGAATTGCAGCTCAAACTGCTAAACAAGTAGTTATCCAAAGAATTAAGGATGCAGAAAGAGATGTTATTTATGATGAATTTATAAATAGAGAAAATGAAATTATTACTGGAATGATACAGAGAATATCAAAAAAAATAATGTATTTATAGATTTAGGAAAAACTGAAGGAATATTGCCTCCAACTGAACAAATTGAAGGAGAAGAATATAATCAATCTGATAGGTTAAAACTACTTATTCTTGAAGTAAAGAAAACTACTAAGGGGGGGCCTCAAGTTATATTATCTAGATCCCATCCTGGATTGATAAAAAGGTTATTTGAATTAGAAGTACCAGAAATAAGTAATGGTATTGTGGAGATATATTCTATTTCTAGGGAAGCAGGTTCTAGAACTAAAATTGCAGTTTATTCTAAAGACCCTGATGTGGATCCATTAGGTGCATGTGTAGGATTTAAGGGTAGTAGAGTAAAGGCAATAGTAGATGAGTTAAATGGAGAAAAATCGATATTGTAATTTGGAGCAAAGATATTGGAGAGTTTATAGCCAATAGTTTAAGTCCATCAAAGGTATTAAAAGTGGAAGTAGATGAAAAGGAAAAATCTGCTTTAGTAGTTGTACCAGATTATCAATTGTCTTTAGCTATTGGAAGATCTGGGCAAAACGCTAGATTAGCTGCAAAACTAACTAACTGGAAAATCGATATAAAATCTGAATCTCAATATAAAGAGTCTCAGGAAACAGATGAAGAAATTGAGAATATTGAGAATTATGATAATGTTGAGGAAGAGGATATTTTCCAAGAAGATGATATCATTGATAAAGAAGATATCATGGAAGAAAATTAAAATAACGAGGTGATTATATGAGAAAAAAAGAAAATACCTCTTAGGAAATGTGTAGCATGTGGAGAACAAAAACCTAAAAAAAGAGCTTGTTAGAGTTGTAAAGACAAGTGAAGGGGGGGAAGTCAAGATGGATATAACAGGCAAGATAAATGGTAGAGGAGCCTATATTTGTCCAACTATTGAGTGTTTAGACAATGCTATAAAAGGAAAGAAAATATCTAGAAGCCTAGAAACAGAAATTAGTGATGAAGTATATAGAAGTTTAAAGGATGTATTAATGGAAGAGATAGGGAAGAAAGAAAACACCTTTAAATAAATTAGGGGTGCATTATATGACAAAGATTAGAATTTATGAATTAGCAAAAGAATTAAATATGAGTAGCAAGGAACTAATAGAACAAATAGAAGATTTAGACATTGATGTAAGTAGCCATATGAGTTCAATTGGAATAGAGGAAGCTGAATTAATAAAAGAATTATTCGAAGAAACTGATGAAGAAGGGGGATATAGAAAAGAAGGTTAAGAAAGATAAGGAAAAGACAGATGCGGAATTATTAGAAGACGAAGAGGAAGAAGTTATTGAAGTAGGAGAAACTATTATTGTTAGGGATTTAGCTGAAAAATTAGATTTAAATCCATCGGAACTCATTACTAAACTTATTGGTTTAGGAGTAATGGCTAGTCAAAATCAAAGTATTGATGCAGAAACTGCAGCATTAGTGGCAGAAGAGTTTGGAGCTACTGTAGTAATTAATAGTGATGAGGAAGAAATAGAAGAGGATATTTTTGATTTAGATTTGAAGATAGACCTGAAGACTTAAAACCACGCCCACCAGTGGTTACAGTAATGGGGGGGCACGTAGATCATGGGAAGACATCTTTGCTTGACGCCATTAGAGAAACCCATGTTACTAGAAGCGAAGCTGGAGGAATAACTCAACATATAGGTGCATATGCAGTTAATGTAAATGATAAAAAAAGTTGTATTTCTAGATACACCTGGTCACGAAGCATTTACTTCTATGAGAGCTAGAGGCGCGCAAGTTACAGATATTGCCATATTAGTTGTAGCTGCAGATGATGGAGTAATGCCTCAAACTATAGAGGCTATTAACCATGCTAAGGCCGCAAATGTTCCAATTATAGTTGCTATAAATAAAATAGATAAACCAGAATCTAATATTGATAGAATATATCAAGAGTTGGTAGAAAATGGACTCCTTCCTGAAGAATGGGGGGGTGGAGATACTATAACTGTACCAGTTTCTGCCAAAAATAGAATTGGGATAGATGAATTACTTGAAATGATATTGTTAGTTGCAGAAATGCAAGAGTTAAAGGCTAATCCTAACAGAACTGCAGTAGGAACAATTGTTGAAGCCCAATTAGATAAAGGCAAAGGTCCATTGGCAACAGTGCTAGTACAAAAAGGTAGCTTAAAAGTTGGAGATATGGTGGTATCAGGTACTTCCAGTGGTAGAATAAGGGCAATGATAGATGATAAAGGCAAGAGAGTTAAAAAAAGTAGGTCCATCTACTCCTGTTGTTATATTAGGTTTATCTGAGGTACCTAATGCAGGTGAATTATTATTTTCAGTTGATGGAGAAAAAAAACTGCAAGATACTATGCAGAAAAGAGAAAAGAGCAATTACGTGAAGAACAATTAAAAGCTAGTACAAAGATATCCCTTGATGATTTATTTGAAAAAAATCAAAGAGGGAGAAATACAAGATTTAAATATAATCATTAAAGCAGATGTAAGAGGCTCTATTGAAGCCTTGGCTCAATCTTTAGAAAAGTTAGATAATGAAGAAGTTAAAATAAACATTATCCATGGTGGTGTAGGGGGAATAACTGAAAGTGATATTATGTTAGCATCTGCATCTAATGCAATTATAATTGGTTTTAATGTAAGACCTAATTTAAATGCCATAGAAGTTGCTAAAAGGGAAAAGGTAGATGTTAGAACATATAGGGTTATTTATGAAGCTATAGAAGATATTCAAGCTGCCGTAAAGGGAATGCTTGCACCTACAATTATAGAAGAGGTATTAGGTAGAGCAGAAGTAAGAGCAACCTTTAAACTGCCTAATAATACTATAATTGCTGGAATTTATGTATTAAATGGTAAAATAACAAGAAATTCTCAAGTAAGATTACTCCGTAATGATGTTGTTATATTTGAAGGTGGTATTTCTTCATTGAAGAGATTTAAAGATGATGCTAGAGAAGTTTTAGCAGGTTATGAAGCAGGTTTAGGATTAGATAATTACAATGATATAAAAGAAAATGATTTAATAGAAGCTTATATATTAAAAGAAGTAGAAAGATAGTGAGGTAGTATTATGAACAATAAAAGGATTAATAGAATATCAGGAGAAGTTAAAAAAAGTTGTTTCTGAACTTTTATATAATGGTTTAAAAGATCCTAGAATAAATCCTATGACCACTGTAACTTCTGTAGAAGTTACTAGGGATTTAAGTTATGCTAATATTTATATTTCAGTTTTAGGCAATGATAAGGAAAAAGAAGATTCTCTTTTAGGCTTAGAAAGTGCTAAAGGATTTATTAGAAATGAGATTGGAAAAAGAATTGATTTAAGACATGTTCCAGAACCAGTTTTTCATTTAGATGAATCCATAGAAAGAGGCATATATATGACTGAGTTAATTGAAAGAGTAAATAGGGAAGATGAAAAAAAATAGGAGTCAGCATGATGAATAATCTTATTTTAAAATATGGGTAGAGCAATAAAAATAATTAAAGATAATGATAATATTTTTATTGCTTCCCATATAAATCCAGATGGAGATAATATCGGTTCTATATTAGCTCTTGGATTAGCATTAAAAAAAAGTTAATAAAAATGTTATAGTTCTTAAATCTGATATCATACCATCAGATTATGAATTTTGCCTGGAGTTAATATGATCCAAGATTATACTCAAGACTTAGGACCTATAGATGTATTTATCTCTTTAGATTCAAGTGATGAAGATAGATTAGGAGATAATAAATTATTACTAGATAATGCAAAGCATATTATAAATATTGATCATCATATTAGCAGCACTATGTTTGGGGATATAAATATTGTAGATAGTAAGGCTGCTGCTACTGGTGAGTTAGTCTATGATTTTATTAAAAAGATGGAAATAGATTTAGATATATATATAGCAACTAATCTTTATACTGCAATTAGCACTGATACTGGTAAATTTTCCTATGAAAGTGTAACTAGTAATACTCACAGGATAGTGGCTGAGTTAATTGATACTGGAATTGATTTTAATAATATTAATATTAATCTTTATGAAAATATGAGTATGGAAAGAACAAATTTATTTATCAATGCCATATCTACTTTAAACACCTATGAAAACAACAGCATTGCTACAGTGAAGGTAACTCAAGAAATGTTAAGGGAATCGGGAGCTAAAATGGAGGATACTGAAGGTATTGTAGGATTTATTAGGAAAATATCATCGGTGGAAGTTGCCTGTCTTTTAAAAGAATTAGAGGAAGAGGATATTAAAATTAGCTTAAGAAGCAAAAAAAATGTAGACGTAGCTTCTATTTGTGAATATTTTAATGGCGGTGGACATGTTAGGGCGGCTGGTTGTAGTATATATTCCAATATTTATGAAGCGGAAAAGATTATAGTCAATAAAATAAAAGAAAATATTAGGTGATGGTATGAATGGTATAATAAATTTTAATAAGCCTAAGGGAATGACTTCCCATGATGCAGTAAATTTTTTTCGAAAACTATTCAATACTAAAAGAATTGGTCATACTGGGACTTTAGATCCAAATGCTACAGGAGTATTGCCTATTTGTATTGGTAAGGCTACTAGAGTTTCACAGTACCTTGTAGATGCAGATAAAGAATATATAGGAGAGCTTACATTAGGATGTGAAACTGATACTCAAGATGGAGATGGAAAGATTTTAAACTCTTCAAAAAAAATTAGTGAGTGAAGATGAAATCCTAATTTCCTTTAATAAATTTAAAGGGAACATAAGTCAAATTCCTCCTATGTATTCAGCATTAAAACATAAAGGGAAAAAAACTATATGAATTGGCAAGGGAAGGTAAAGTAGTTGAAAGAAAACCTAGGAATATATCTATATATGAATTAAATGTAATGGAAATTAAGGATAATAAAAAGATAAAATTTTATGTTAAATGTTCAAGGGGGGGCACCTATATAAGAACTTTATGTCATGATATAGGACTTGACTTGGGAACCTATGGTTATATGTCTGATTTAATAAGGGTTGGTGTAGGAGATTTTAAAATTCAAGAATCATTAACTATGGAATATTTAAGCTCTTTAAATAAGGAGGAGTTAGAAGATGTTATTTTACCTATAGATAAAGCTTTAAAGAGTTTTAATAAAATTGTTATGCCTGCTAAATTACATAATAAAATTAAAAATGGGGTAGTAGTTCCCTTGGAGGGAAAAACAAATTTAAATATTGATGATAAACTAAGAGTTTATTGTGATAATGACTTTATTGGAATAGGTAGAGTAATATATAAAGACAATTTAAAGAGTTTAAAAATGGACAAAGTATTTATATAGGGTGGTTAAAATGGAAATTATTGAAATACAAGATTATGAGGAAAAAAAGATTTAATACAGCAATTGCCTTAGGAAATTTTGATGGAATCCATATAGCTCATCAAGAACTAATATCAACTATGGTAAAAGATGCCAATGAAAATAATTTAAAACCGTCTATCTTGCTTTTCGACCTTCATACAAAGGCTGTTTTAGAAGGGAAAAGTCCAAAAATGTTGACTTCTGAAGAAAAAAAATCCCAAATTTTAAAAGATTTAGATGTGGAAATAATATATAAAATTAATTTTAATGAGGATTTAAGAAAATTATCACCTGAAGAGTTTGTTACAAATATATTGATTCATAAGTTAAATATTAAATCTGTAACTATAGGATTTGATTATAGATTTGGATATAAGGCTTCAGGAACAGCAGAGGATTTAGAAAAATTTGGAAAGAAATATGGATTTAAAGTAATAGTTATAGATCCTATTTATAAAGATGACATTGTAAGTAGTACAAAGATTAGGGATTTTTTAAGTAAAGGAAATATTTCCAATGCTAATAAAATGTTGGGACGTAATTATTCTATTATGGGAAAGGTAATAACGGGAAAACAACGTGGTACTGGTTTAGGATTTCCAACGGCTAATCTGGAAATTGAAAATAATTATCTTATACCTAAAATAGGTATTTATAAGACAAATATCATTATTGATGGAAAAGCTTATTTAGGCGCAACTAGTATAGGAAAAAAACCCTACTTTTGAAGATGAGGATTTACTAAAGATTGAAACCCATATTATTGATTTTAATGGGAATATATATGGAAAGACAATTGAATTGGAGTTTATTAAATACTTAAGAGATGAAATAAAATTTAAAAGTTTAACTGACTTAAAAGAACAGATAAAAAAAGATGTAAACATCATTAAATCAGGACATTAATATTTACATTTAATAAAAAGTATGATAATATAGTAATGATTACAAACTTACCTGATGCTATGTTTAGCGTATCCTCGCCGCTTTACTTAGGTCTAGGTGTATAAAATATGGAGGTGTAGTATAATGTTATCAAAAGAATTAAAAGAACAGATAATCAATGATTACAAATTACATGAAGGTGATACTGGTTCACCAGAAGTACAAATTGCCTTATTGACTTACAGAATCAATTCTGTAAATGAACATCTTAAAGCTCATAAAAAAAGACCATCATTCAAGAAGAGGATTATTAAAAATGGTAGGACAAAGAAGAGGACTTTTAAGATATTTACAAGAAAAGATATTGAAAGATATCGTGCTTTAATTGAAAAATTAGAAATTAGACGTTAATAAGAGCGGGATTATCCCGCTCTATTAGTTTATAAAAGGCTTATAATAAAGGGAGTTATGATTAAGCGTTTTTTTTAAACTGAATAGGATATAATATAATATATACAAAAGAATAAGGAGGTATTTCATGGAAAAGAAATTCCATTATAAACTGGCTGATAATAAGAATTTTGAAATTACTATTGGAAAAGTTGCTGAACAGGCTAGTGGCGAGTGTCTTATTCAATATGGGGGGGATACTGTAGTATTAGTAACAGCTACATCTTCTAAAGAACCTAGGGAAGGTGTTGATTTTTTTCCACTAAGTGTAGATTATGAGGAAAAACTATATTCAGTGGGGGGGAAAATTCCTGGAGGTTTTATAAAAAGAGAAGGAAGACCAAGTGAAAAGGCTATTTTAACATCAAGACTAATAGATAGACCTATTAGACCGTTATTTCCTGAAGGATATAGAAATGATGTGCAAGTAATAGCTACTGTTTTATCAGTAGATCAAGATCATTCACCTGAGATTGCTGCTATGATAGGTTCTTCCATTGCATTATCAACTTCAGACATACCCTTTAATGGTCCGACAGGATCAGTGATGGTAGGGTTAATTGATGGAGAATTTATTATTAATCCAGATAGTGAAGAAAGGGAAAAATCAGAAATACAATTGACAGTTGCAGGTACTAAAGATGCTGTGATGATGGTAGAAGCATCTGCCAATGAAGTTCCAGAAAATATTATGTTAGAAGCTATATTATTTGCCCATGAGGAAATAAAAAAATATTTGCGAATTTATTGAAGAAATAGTATCTGAAGTTGGTAAACAAAAGCAAGAATTTGAAATTTATAAGCCTGATGAAGAATTAGAAGAAAAGGTAATTTCTTATGCTACAGATAAATTAATTGATGCAATTAATACTGTAGAGAAACAAGAAAGACAGGATAAAATTGATCTTGTTACCCAAGAAATTGTAGAGAATTTTATAGAAGAGTATCCAGATAATGAAAAAGACATATTAAATATAGTAGATAGTATAGTGAAAAAGAAGTAAGAAGATTAATTATTGAGGAAGGTAGAAGACCTGATAATAGAAAACTAGATGAAATAAGAGAGATAACTAGTGAAATAGGTTTATTACCTAGGGCTCATGGATCTGGATTATTTACTAGAGGTCAGACTCAAGTATTGACAATAGCAACTTTAGGAGCTACTTCTGACGTTCAAATTATTGATGGATTAGGAGAAGAAGAATCTAAACGATATATGCATCACTATAATTTCCCACCATATTGTGTAGGGGGATACTAGACCTTTAAGAGGACCTGGTAGAAGGGAAATTGGCCATGGAGCATTGGCAGAAAAAGCATTGGAGCCAGTAATTCCACCAGAAGAAGAGTTTCCTTATACTATTAGATTAGTTTCTGAGGTCCTTAGTTCCAATGGTTCATCTTCTCAAGCTAGTGTATGTGGTAGTACTTTATCTTTATTAGATGCAGGAGTACCAATAAAAGCTCCAGTTGCAGGAATTGCAATGGGACTAATTAAATCTGAAGATAGAATAGCTATTTTAACAGATATTCTAGGCATGGAAGATCATCTTGGAGATATGGATTTTAAAGTTGCAGGAACAAAAGATGGTATTACTGCTATTCAAATGGATATTAAAATAGCTGGAATTGGAAAACAAATATTAGAAGAAGCACTGGAAAGGGCAAGGATTGGTAGACTATTTATTTTAGACAAAATGGCTCAAACCATATCTGAACCAAGGGAAGAGTTATCACCATATGCTCCTAAAATCATTACTATGAATATAGATCCTGATAAAATAAGGGATGTAATTGGACCTGGTGGAAAGGTTATTAATAAAATCATAGATGAAACAGGGGTAAAAATCGATATAGATGATGATGGATTTATTTCTATTGCAGCAGATAATGCTGAATCAGGTAAAAAAAGCCAAAGAAATTATTGAAAATATAGTAAAAGAAGTTGAAGTAGGGGGGGAAATCTATTTAGGAAAAGTTACTAAGATTACTAATTTTGGTGCATTTGTTGATGTATTAAATGGAAAAGAAGGTTTACTTCATATTTCTAATATCGCTAGAGAGAGAATAAATAAGGTAGAAGATGTACTAAAGACTGGTGATGATGTAATGGTAAAAGTAACTGAAATAGATAATCAAGGAAGAATAAACTTATCTAGAAAAGTATTGCTTCCTGAAGAACCAAAGGATAAATAGTATGAGTTATAGGCATGAACCTATTGGGTTCATGTTTAATTTTTTTGTATATTTTTATTTCCGCTGAATATATATTAATAGAGTATATTTAGGAGGGAAATATATGAGATTATTGATTTTAAACAAAAAAAGCTTTATATCTAATAATTATTATTTTACTATTAGTAATAGTAATACCTGTAATAGTTTTAAATATATTTAAAACAGAAGATGTGTTTAAGGAAGAAATCTATTACCAGGGTACAAAGGATGAAAAGGTAATAGCCTTTGCCTGTAATGTGGATTGGGGGGGAAATGAGTATATAGGAGAAATGTTAAAAATTTTTAAGGACAACAATATTAAGATTACTTTTTTTTCCCAACAGGTAAATGGGCGGAAAATAATAAAGAATTATTAGAATTAATATATGAAGAGGGCCATGAAATAGGAAATCATGGCTATAGTCATTTAGATTATAATACCTTATCTTACGATAGAAATTATGAAGAAATAGAGAAAGCTCATAAAATTATCAAAGATATTATAGAAGAAGAACCTAAATATTTTGCGCCTCCATCAGGTGCCTATAACGATTATACAATAGAGGCAGCTAAGGATTTAAATTATAAGGTTATTTTGTGGAGTATTGATACTATAGATTGGAGAAAAGATAGTGTAAAGGATGTAATAGTGAAAAGGGTAAAGGATAAAATACATAATTCTGCAATAATTTTAATGCATCCTACAAAAGAAACAAATAAAGCTTTACCTGAAATAATAGATTATCTATTTAAAAAGAGTATAAAATTGGTACAATTAGTGATGTAATATAATTAATTTATAAAATAATTAAAAAAACTTTTAGATGAGGTGATTTTGTGAAAGTTAAAGTAGTAAATTCTAGTTCATTACCACTGCCAGTATATAAGACTGATGGCTCTGCTGGAATAGATTTACAGGCTTATATTTCAGCTCCAATTGAATTAAAACCTTTTCAAAGGGTATTAGTTCCAACTGGATTATTTATGGCAATACCAGAGGGATATGAGGGGGGGCAAATAAGAGGAAGAAGTGGACTAGCTTTAAAGCATGGTATAACACTAGCCAACGGGATAGGTACTATAGATAGTGATTATAGGGGTGAAATAAAGGTTATATTGATTAATCTTAGTAATGAGCCATTTATAATAAATAATGGAGATAGAATTGCTCAATTTGTACTAACTAAGTATCAAAAATACAATTTGAACTGGTGGATTCCTTAGAGGATACTTCTAGAGGTGAGGGTGGTTTTGGACATACAGGAGTCTAATACTCATAAAAATCTTATCATAAATGATAGTCATAAAAAAAATTTTAAACTCATATAATTTACTAAAAGCTAATGAGGTGATTATATGAGGCTTAGTGAATTAGGCAATAAAGAAGTTGTCAATCTTAATAATGGCGGAAGATTAGGATTATTGGCAGATTCTGATATCTTGTTTGATGAAGATACAGGTGAAATAATTAGTATAATAGTACCGGAAAGAAGAATGGCTTTTAAAATATTAGGTATTGAAAATGGTGGTATGGAAATACCCTGGTCATCAATAAGAAAAATTGGATATGATATGATTATAATTGAATTAGAACCTTAGGAAAAACATATTTAAATATGTTTTTTCTTTTTTTACATAATATTAGTCTAATGGTAAATGCTAATTTTAAATATGAATTTTGGAGGAAAATATATGAAAAATAAAGAAGATAAAATTATAGATGAAAATAACAAAGAAAATATTAAGGAATTTGGTACTCCTGGAGATTTAAAATTTAAGACTAATATACAATTTATATCAATAATAGGTGAAATTGAAGGGCATAGTATATCTAGTGCAGATAAAAATCTACTAAATATGAACATATAATTCCCTTATTAATAAGTGCTGAATTAGATCCTAAAATTGAAGGAATATTAATAATTTTAAATACTATAGGTGGAGATGTGGAAGCAGGTTTGGCTTTGTCAGAAATGATAAATAGTTTATCTAAACCAACGGTGTCTCTTGTTTTAGGAGGTGGACACAGTATAGGAGTTCCCTTAGCTACATCTACGGATTATTCCTTTATAGTACCTACTGCTACAATGACTATACATCCCATTAGAACTACAGGATTAGTAATTGGTGTACCTCAAACCTTTAGATATTTTCAAAAGATGCAACAAAGAATAATTGATTTTGTACTAAGAACTTCTAGCATAGATAAAAAGGATTTTTTTGAGTTTAATGTATGATACTGATGAATTAGCAAATGATGTTGGAACTATCTTAGTTGGTGAAGAGGCTGTTAAATATGGGTTAATAAATAAAGTTGGAGGATTATCTCAGTCTCTTAACAAATTAGATGAGATGATTGATAACAAATTAAAATAGATTAAGAATGTTAAATATGCTATAATAACATATGAAAATAGACAAAAGGGGGAGTTGTTTTGAGCTTAATACAAGCAATAATTTTAGGGGTATTTCAGGGTGTTGCTGAATTTTTACCCATCAGTAGTTCTGGACATTTAGCATTGCTGCAACACTTGTTTAATATAAAAGAAGGGAATTTATTTTTTTGCTGAAATGCTACATTTTGGTACACTAATATCAATAGTAATAGTGTATTTTAACGATATAGTAAAAATAATTGTAGATATGCTAAAGTTATTAGGGGGGGATTTAATTAGGAGAAGAAAAATAAAGAAATTAACAACTCATCAAAAGCTAGGATTATTAATAATTACTGGTAGCATACCTACTGCAATAATAGGTTTAACATTAGAGGATTATTTTGAAAGTCTTTATACTTCAATTCTACCTATTGGTATAGCTTTAATATTTACTGGCTTTTTACTATGGATTGCAGAAAAAAAGAGCTTTTGATAACAGAAATATAAATGATATGACTATTCTAGATTCTATATTTATAGGAACTTTACAAGGAATAGCAATTATACCTGGTATATCAAGATCAGGATCCACTATAGTAGCAGGATTGTTTAGAGGATTGGATAAATCTTTTGCAACGGAATACTCATTTTTATTAGCATTGCCAGCTACCTTTGGTGCTTTTTTTATTAGGTATAAGGCAGGTGGTAAAGGAAGGTACAGGTATGATGATTAATTTTCCTTTAGTTGTAGGGGGGGTAATATTATCTGCAGTAGTAGGGGGGTTATATCTATAAAATTATTAGTAAAGCTTATTAAAAGGAATAAATTATATTATTTTTCTTATTATCTTTGGATAGTTGGAGCTTTAACAATAGTAAGTCAAATTATATAATGAAATTATAATTATATTGGGGGGGAGATCTTATGAGTAAATCTAAGAAGAAAACAAGAAAAACCATTAAGAAAAAAAACAAGTAATCAATTTAATAAAGATATCATAGGCTCTATAATTATTGGAATAGGAATTATGTCTTTAATTAGCTTGTTTAGTTTTAAAATGGGCATAATTGGTTCCATGATTAGGGGGGGAACTACTTTTTTTTATTAATGGGATTTGGAGGGTATTTTTTTCCCTATATTTATTATTAGCATAGGAATAATATTTATATTAGATAGATTTGATGGTAAAGAAGGAAAAAAAATCTTTAATGCTTCTAATAATTCTCTTGACAACACTAGTTATCCTTGATGGTAGAAATAACGATATTAAGGGATTCCTAGATAGAATAAAGATTGCTAATTCTTTATCTTTAGTTAATAAAGGTGGAGGAATTATCGGGTCGTTTTTAGGATTTTTCTTTTATAAATTATTTGGTACTACTGGAGGATATTTAGTTTTATCCTTTATCCTTATTATTGCTATGTTAATGTTTACAGAAATAAAGATAAAGGATATATATGTTAAGATATCCAAAATAGATTTTAATAAAGAAAAAAAATAGGAAGTCAAAAGGTTTAAAGACTAAAAAAAGATAAATCCATGGAGCCTAAAATGGAAGATATTAGGATCTTAGATTATACCAATAATCAACAATCTGAATCAAAAGATTTTAAAGAATCTATACCTCAGCTTGAAGATATTAATGAAAAGCAAGATGTGAAGTCTATAGATGCTGAAATCAAGGAATCACAATCAAAAACACAAAATTTAGTTTATAATATTCCAGCTATGTCTCTATTAAATTCACCTAAAACTAATCAAGATTCCAGTGACAAAAAGGAGATATTAAACAATGCAAAGATTATCGAAGAAACTATGAAAAATTTTGGAATTGATGCTGCTGTAACCCAAATTAATAAGGGACCTACAATAACTTGCTATGAACTATCTCCTTCACCAGGAATAAAATTAAGTAGGATTGTTTCATTATCTGATAATATTGCTTTAACTTTAGCATCCTCTGATATAAGGATTGAAGCTCCTATTCCAGGAAAGGCTGCTGTGGGCATCGAGGTTCCAAATAAAATTAAAGATAATGTATATTTAAAAGAAATTCTTTTATCAGATGAATATAATGATATAGATTCAGATATTCCATTATCCTTGGGAAAGGATGTTACTGGCAAACCAGTTGTTTCCTCAATAGATAAAATGCCTCACTTACTTATAGCGGGTGCTACAGGTTCAGGTAAAAGTGTATGCATAAATACTATTATTATGAGTATTATATATAAATCTTCACCTGAAGATGTAAAATTGTTACTTATAGACCCTAAGGTTGTAGAACTTAGTGTATATAATGATATACCTCATCTTTTGATACCAGTGGTAACAGATGCAAAAAAAAGCTGCTTTTGCTTTAAATTGGGCAGTTGAGGAAATGGAAAAAGGTATAAGCTTTTTGCACAAAATAGTGTAAGGGATATTAATTCATATAATGAGAAAAGGGGAACAAAGGATTTAGAAAAACTACCTACGATTGTAATTATCATAGATGAGCTGGCTGATTTGATGATGGTAGCCGCCCAAGAAATTGAAGATTATATTTGTAGACTGGCACAAATGGCAAGGGCAGCTGGAATTTATCTTATAGTAGCTACTCAAAGACCATCAGTAGATGTAATAACGGGTACCATTAAGGCAAATATACCTTCTCGAATTTCCTTTGCTGTATCTTCCCAAGTGGATTCAAGGACTATCCTAGATATGGCTGGAGCTGAAAAGCTTTTAGGGAAGGGAGATATGTTGTTTTATCCATCCTTTTACTCTAAACCCCTTAGGATTCAGGGAGCATTTATTAGTGATAAAGAAGTTGAAGATGTTGTTGAGTTTTTAAAACAAAATAATTCCAGCGATTATAATGAAGAGGTAATAGATATTGTTCAAAACGCTAAGGAAATTGATTTAGTTGATAGTGATGAGCTATTACCAGATGCAATAGAGTTAGTAGTCGAAGATGGACAAGCGTCTATTTCTATGTTGCAAAGAAGATTGAGAATAGGATATGCTAGAGCTGCTAGAATAATCGACGAAATGGAATTAAGGGGAATAATTGGTGGATATGAAGGTAGTAAACCTAGAAAGGTTTTAATTACAAAGGAGGATTTAGAAGATAGTAATTTGAATTAAGATAATGGATAAGATTGTGATTTTCACAAATACTAATTAAAATTACATTTGATAGGAGCAATGAAGATGAATTTAGCCAATAAAATTACTTTATTTAGAGTTTTCTTAGTACCAATATTTATGATAGTTCTATACTCAGATATAAATAATAGCCAATTATATGCAGCTATAATTTTTATCTTTGCATCTCTTACTGATACATTAGATGGCTACATAGCTAGAAGTAAAAATTTAGTTACAAATTTTGGTAAGTTTGTAGATCCTCTTGCTGATAAAGTATTGGTATCTGCTGCATTAATATCTTTAGTAGAGATGGGAAAAATACCAGCTTGGATTGTAGTGATAATAATTGCAAGAGAGTTTACAATTACAGGCTTTAGAATTATTGCTGCATCTGAAGGTATTACAATAGCTGCAAGTCCTTGGGGGGGGAAAGTAAAAACTATAACTCAATTAATAGCTATTACCCTTATTTTACTTAATAATTTTCCATTTACATATTTAAATATACCAATGGCTACTATAATGTTATATATTTCATTATTATTTACTGTGTATTCTGGATATGATTATATTCATAAAAATAAAGATGCTTTAAAATTAAATGATAAATAGTAGGAGATGAAGTAATGATAGCTGAAATAATTACAATTGGTACTGAGATTACAACTGGTAGTACCTTAAATACTAATGTTAGATATTTATCTCAAAGGCTACTGGAGTTAGGAATTGAAACATATTATCAAACCTCTGTAGATGATGACAAATCTAGATTAACTGATGTAATAAATATTGCCTTAAATAGGGCAAATTTAATAATCACAACTGGAGGTCTAGGGCCAACTAATGATGATTTAACAAAGGAAATAGTTTCTGAAGCTTTAGGTCTTGAACTTGAAGAAGATTATAATATGGAAAAAAAGATCAAAACCATGTTCTATAATATGAATAGAAGAATGACAGATAATAATAAAAAGCAGGCTAAAAACCTAAAGGTTCCAATTTTATAGAAAATACTATAGGTACTGCTCCAGGAATATTTATTACTAAAGGTGATAAAAAAAATCATACTATTGCCAGGACCACCTAGAGAAATGAAATTAATGTTTGAAAAAGATGTTGTGCCTTTAATAAAAGAAGACTATTTTATTATTTCCAAATCTGTCAATACTATTGGAATAGGAGAGTCATCTTTAGAAACTCGCCTATTGGAAATGAATCTTGACACTGAGAATACAAGTGTAACCACATTTCCCAGTGAAGGCTCAGTGGAAATAAAGATTATTAGTAGGGGGGAAAAATAAAAAGTTATTGGAAAAAGAAATTACGGAAGTCATTAATATAATTGAAGATAATTTAAAAGAGCATATATATGGGTATAACAATACTAAAATAGAAGAAGCTATTGTTCAACTATTAAAGGAAAAAAAACTATACATTAGGTTTATGTGAATCTTGTACAGGAGGATTGATTTCAAGTAAGATAACTAAGGTTCCAGGTGCATCACAGGTATTTGATAGATGTATAGTATCTTATAGTAATGATTCAAAAATGCAAGAATTAAATGTTAGTGAAAAAAACATTACAAGAATATGGGGCTGTTAGTGGAGAAACTGCTTATGAAATGGCTAAGGGACTAATGGATAAGTCTAATTTAGATATTGTTTTATCTGTTACTGGAATTGCAGGTCCAGATGGTGGGACTCCAAAAAAAACCAGTTGGCCTTGTTTATTTTTGTGTAATGACTAAAGATGAGCATAAGATAATAAAAGCTAATTTTAATGGAAATAGAACATTGATACAAACTAGGGCTGCAATGAAGGCCTTAGACGAAATTAGAAAAATATTAATTAAATAAACTATTGACTTATTTATAAATATAATATAATATATATTTAAGAACTAATGTTCGAAATATGAAAGGGGTGAATCCAGTTTTACTGGGATAATATGGTTGATATGAATGAAAAGAAAAAAAAGCATTAGATTTAGCATTAAACCAAATTGAAAAGCAATTTGGTAAAGGTTCCATTATGCGTTTAGGCGAAAATATTAAAATGGAATTGGACATAATCCCTACTGGGTCATTGGACTTAGATATTGCACTAGGAATTGGTGGAGTACCAAGGGGAAGAATAATTGAAATTTATGGACCTGAATCTTCTGGGAAAACTACAGTGGCACTACATATAATAGCTGAAGCTCAGAAGACAGGGGGGGAATTGCTGCATTTATTGATGCTGAGCACGCTTTAGATCCAACTTATGCCAAAAGATTAGGGGGGGTAGATATTGAAAACCTAATTATTTCTCAACCTGATACTGGAGAGCAGGCTTTAGAAATAGCGGAAGCTTTAGTAAGAAGTGGTGCTATTGATGCTGTAGTTGTGGATTCAGTTGCAGCCCTGGTGCCTAAGGCAGAAATAGAAGGCGAAATGGGAGATAGTCATGTAGGTTTGCAAGCTAGACTAATGTCTCAAGCTTTGAGAAAGTTGGCAGGAGCTATTAATAAATCTAACACTACTTGTATCTTTATAAATCAATTAAGGGAAAAGGTTGGAGTAATGTTTGGTAACCCTGAAACTACTTCTGGTGGTAGAGCCTTAAAGTTTTACTCCAGTGTAAGATTAGATGTTAGAAGAATAGATTCCATAAAACAAGGAGACGAAATATTAGGTAATAGAACTCGTGTTAGAGTTGTAAAGAACAAGGTTGCCCCCTCCTTTTAAAGTAGCAGAATTTGATATTATGTATGGACTTGGTATTTCTAAGGAAGGGAATATTTTAGATGCAGGTGTTACTGCAGATATTGTTAAAAAAAAGCAGGATCTTGGTATAGTTATGGTGAACATAGATTAGGTCAAGGTAGGGAAAACTCAAAAGAGTTTTTAAAGGAAAATCCTGAAATATGTTTAGAAATTGAAAATAAAATTAGAAAAAAAATTTGGTCTAATAAAAGATGAAAATCCTGAGGAAAATGATGAAGCCTCTGAGGAAAATGATAAAGCCTCTGAGGAAAATGATAAATAAGAAAAGCATCTATGGACCAGCTATAGATAACTTTTCTTAGAACTCATCTAGATTATAACAAAACCTCCTTTCATTAGGAGGTTTTATATTAGGGGTGTTATTTTGAGATTGTTATTTTTTTTACGGATACCCATATTCGAGGTACTTCTCCTAAAAATAGAAAAGATGACTTCGTTTATACATTAGAAAAAAAATTATATGAAATAGCAAGGATTATAAAGGAAAAAAAAGCATAGATTATGTCTTACATGGTGGAGATTTATTTGATCGACCTGATATATCTGTTTCCATAGTAAGTAGGTTTGCTAAAATTTTTAATGGAATAGATGTACCAATTTATATGGTAAGTGGAAATCATGATGTATATGGCCATAATCCTAAAACTATTAATAGAACTATGATAGGTCTTCTCAATGAACTGAGTATTATGAATATCATTGAAAAAGATGAAAAAGTGATTTTAGATAAAGATGGTATAAAAGTTCAAGTAACAGGACAACCTTATATATATAATATAGATGATCCTATAAATAGAGACTATTATAAGGTGAAAGAAGTTTTAGATAATGTGGATTATTCTATACATATGGTACATGGAATGCTCCTAGATAAGCCATTTATTAAGGGAATTCCTTATACTTTGGTAGATGATATAAAGGATACATTGGCAGATATTACTTTATCTGGCCATTATCATTCTGGCTTTAAAAAAAAGTAGTTATTGATGGAAAATACTTTATTAATCCTGGAAGTATTGTTAGAATATCCAATAGTATTAGGGAAATGGACAGAAAACCTAAGGTAGTTCTTATTGATTTAGAAGATAAAATAGATATATCTTATATATATCTTGAAACTGCTGAAGATGGAGAAAAAGTGCTAGATAGAAAAGAGATTGAAAAAAAACATTTATAAAAGAGAAAGAATTTTTGAATTTAAACAAACTATAGATGCTGCTTTAAACTTTGATAAAATGGATATAAATGATGTTTTAATAGAAGTATCTAATGCAGAGGGAGTAGATGAATTTGTAAAGTCTGAAGCTTTAAAGCGAATTGCTATAATCCAGATGAAAGGTTTGGCAGGTGATTAAATGAAATACTTAAAAACCGTTATTTTAGAAAATTTTCAATCTCATAAATATAGTATAGTTGAATTCAATGAGGGACTAAATGTAATTGTAGGCCCTTCTGATACTGGGAAATCTGCAATTATAAGAGGTATAAAATGGGCTTTATATAATGAACCTGCAGGTGATTATTTTATAAGGGAAGGGGAAAGGGATTGTACAGTAACCTTAGAGTTTAGTGATAATACTAAGGTTAAAAGATATAGAAGTAAGTCTAAAAATGTCTATATACTTATTAAAATGATGGGGAAGAAATAAAATATGAAGGATTTGGTACTTCTGTGCCTCAAGAGATAATAGATGAAATTGGAATAGAAAAAATTTATTTAGATAGTGAAGAATCTAATTCTATCAATTTAGGAGAGCAATTAGAAGGACCTTTTTTTATTATCTGAAAAAAACTAGTACTAGGGCTAGTGCTATTGGTAGATTAATTGGTGTAAATATTATTGATGATGCTTTAAAGGAAGCCTTAAGGGATTTAAGGAATGCTTCCATTAAAAAGAAAAACTTAGATGAGATGATTTCTTTAGTTGAAGAAGATTTAAAGGAATACGACTATCTTGAGGACTTATCTTCTTGTGTAGAAAAATAGATAAGATAAAGGATTCTATTAAAGAAAAAAAGTTTAAAACTAGATATTTTAAATAAAACTTTGATTAAAAGTAATCAAATTCAAATGGAATTAAAAGAAGTAAAATTTCAATTAGAAAGTTTAAAGAATTTAAATAAATTAGATTCTATGGTTAAAAATATTGAAGCTATATATAGGAATTATCGATATTTTAATAGTATAAAAGAAAATATGGACAGAAACTCCAAAGAAATCATTAGTAATGAAAATTTACTTAGAAGATTAAATGATGTCAATAAAATAGAAGATATTTGTGCTGATATAGATAAAATAAGGAACAAAAGAAATAATTTATTATTATTAGAAAACAAAATGAAAATTAATACAAATAATTTAAATGTGGCTAAATCTATATATAATGGATTGATAAATCTACCTGTTTTACGAGATAATATAAATATATTAGAAGAAAATATCAAGAGATTAGTAATTATAAATAAACTAAAAGAAAATTATACTTTAAATCAAAAAAAAGTATTGGTATAGGTACTATATATATAAGTGAATTAAGTAAAGTAGAAAATATATTTGATGTTTATAACAAATTAGAAGATAACTTAAAAAGATTATATGTTCTACAAGGATATTTAGATAAAAGAACAAGATTAATTAATGAACTAAAAAGTGAAGCTAAAATCATAGAAAAAATGAAAAATAATATTGATAATGAATTACAAAAATATAAAGTATTACTAAACAAATTAGAAGTTTGTCCATTGTGCCTAAGCAGAATTGATAGTAAAAAGATTCAACACATAATGGAACATTATAATTAGGAGGTTTTATTATGGATTATGAAAGAGAACTAAATATTCTCAAGGATAATTTAGAAAGAGCTAAATCCCTAAAGTATAGAGCAGAAGCTAGATTAGAACAATTAAAAAAAACAAGAGGAAGATATAATAGGGGGGGAATTAAAAGAATTAAATGTTAAACCTGAAGAATTAGAGGAAGAAATACAAAAGTTAACTAATGAAATCAATGTTTTGTTTAAAGAAGCCAATGAGTTATTGCCAAAAGATCTATTGGAAAAGAAGTGATTTGATGATTGATAATATTGATATTTTAGAAAGTAAAGTTAATGATTTAAAAAAAATTATATTTCTAGAGAAAAGGGGGGGAAAAAAAAGACAAACTCATAGAGCAATTAAATGAGTATAAATTAGAAGTAGATATTGTAGATAATAATATAGAATTATTAGAAAAAGTGGTAATATTATTTCAAAAAAAACTTCAGAATTTGCTCGAGAGCAAGCTAAAGCTCAAATAGAAACCTTAGTAACTAAGTGTTTACAATTTATTTTTGAATCAGATATTGAATTTTTAATTGAAATTGATGAGTTGCGAAATAAGGCCAATGCAGAATTTTATGTAGTAAGTAAAAATGATGGAATTATAATTAAGACTAAACCTGAACTATCACGAGGTGGCGGCATTGTAGATATAGTTTCATTGGCTTTGAGAACTGCTTTCCTTCAAATTCATAAACCTGGTATACAGGGACCCTTAATTTTAGATGAACCAGCTAAACATGTAAGTGATGACTATATATATAATGTAGGTGACTTTTTAAAACAAACATCAGAAATGTTTAATAGACAAATTATTATGGTTACTCATAATCAGCATTTATCAGCCTTAAGTAATAACAGCTATAGGGTTGAATTATCAGGCTCTGAAAGTGTTGTAAGTAGAGTGGAAGGTTAATTACTTCTTGACATTATCAAGGATAAGTAATAAAATAAAAGTGTGTAACCATACAATGATATAATGTAGACTCAATAAACCGGGGCTACTCGGTTTATACTTTTATGAAAATGAAACGTAGTATGGAACTTGAAAATTTAATACAAACGGAGGTGTTTAGTTATTGAAAATTTATTCGTAATTCTTAGAGCAATTATTGGAGTAATTATTGGAGTAATCGTCGGATATTATATCAGAAAAAAATATAGGCGAAGGAAAGATAAGAAATGCTGAAGAGTTAGCAAAACAAATTCTTGATGATGCAAAGAGAGATGGTGAGTCTCATAAAAAGGAACTTATGTTAGAAGCTAAAGAAGAAATTCACAGGCTTAGAACTGAGGCAGAGAGAGAAAATAGAGAAAGAAGAAATGAGATTCAGAAATTAGAGAGAAGGATTTTAAATAAAGAAGAAACCCTTGATAAAAAAAATCCGAATCCATAGAAAAAAAAGGAAGAACAAATCACAAGAAAAAAATAGGCAATTAGAAGAAAAAGAAGCATCTATTAATGAATTATATGAAAAACAATTGCTAGAACTTGAAAGATTATCTGGTTTAACTTCAGAAGAAGCTAAGGAATTATTATTAGATGGTGTAAAAAAAAGAAATAACTCAAGAAACTGCTGTTATGATTAGAGAAATGGAATATGAAGCTAAACAAGAGGCAGACAAAAAAAAGCAAGGGAGATTATCTCAACTGCAATCCAAAGATGTGCAGCAGATCACGTCGCAGAAACCACTGTTACTGTAGTTGCTTTGCCTAATGATGAGATGAAGGGTAGAATAATAGGTAGAGAAGGTAGAAATATTCGTGCATTAGAAACCCTTACTGGAATTGATTTAATTATTGATGATACTCCAGAAGCCGTTGTTTTATCAGGTTTTGATCCTATAAGAAGAGAAGTTGCAAGGATCGCCCTTGAAAAACTTATTGTAGATGGTAGAATTCATCCAGCTAGAATTGAAGAAATGGTTGAGAAGGCAAGAAAAGAAGTTGATACTATCATCAAAGAAGAAGGGGAACAAGCAGCTTTTGATACTGGAATACACGGACTTCATCCTGAAATTATAAAACTTTTAGGAAGGCTTAAATATAGAACCAGCTATGGACAAAATGTATTAAAACACTCAATAGAAGTAGCTCATTTGTCTGGAATTATGGCTGCAGAATTAGGTGCAGATGTAAGAATAGCTAAAAGGGCTGGATTGTTACATGATTTAGGAAAAGCTGTAGATCATGAAGTAGAAGGTCCACATGTAGATATTGGTGTTGATTTAGCAAGAAGATATAAAGAGTCAAAAGAAGTATTACATGCTATAGCAGCCCATCATGGAGATACAGAACCTACAACTGTAGAAGCGGTTCTAGTACAAGCTGCTGATGCTATTTCAGCTGCTAGACCAGGAGCCAGAAGAGAAACTTTAGAAACTTATATTAAGAGACTTGAGAAATTAGAAGAAATAGCTAATTCTATTGAAGGTGTAGATAAATCCTTTGCAATTCAAGCAGGTAGAGAAATAAGAATTATGGTTAAACCTGAAGAAATTGATGAAAATCAAACTGTTCATACAGCAAGGGAAATCGTTAAAAAAAATAGAATCAGAACTAGACTATCCGGGTCAAATAAAAGTCAATGTTATTCGTGAAACTAGGGCTATTGAATATGCAAAATAATTAATTTGTATAAATATATAATAAGATATATTAAAATTAGTTTAAGGGGGCTATTAAATAATGGATGTATTAAAAGTGTCAGCAAAATCAATCCCAAATGATGTAGCAGGTGCATTAGCAGGTGTATTAAGGGAAAGAGGAAGCGCAGAAATCCAAGCAATTGGAGCAGGTGCTGTAAACCAATCAATAAAAGCTGTAGCTATAGCCAGAGGATTTGTAGCGCCAAGTGGAATGGATTTAATTTGCATTCCAGCATTTACGGATATTGAAATTGACGGAGAAGAAAGAACAGCAATAAAGTTAATTGTTGAACCAAGATAGTATTAAAACCTGCCTTAGGGCAGGTTTTTTTGTTGCAACAAACAATTTAATGTTGTATAGAGCATTTAAGTAGTAGCTATCAGATGAACTTAGGAGGTAATTAATTGAAATTTGATTTACATTTACACACATATTACTCTGATGGTAAATATAGTCCTAAAAAAAAGTAGTAGACTTGTCTGTGGAAAGAAATTTAGATGGAATAGCAATTACTGATCATGATACAGTATTAGGCTTAGAAGAAGCTATAGAACAAAGTAAAAATTATAAAGGATTTATAGTTATACCAGGAATAGAGTTTGGGTGTATTTATATGGATGAAGAGGTTCATATCCTTGGATACTTTATAGATTATAAAAATAAGGAAATAATAGAAGCAACTAAGAAGCTTCAACAATCTAGGGAAAATCGTGGCTCTGCAATAGTGGAGAAATTAAATAATTTGGGTTTTAATTTAACTTATAACAATATTAAAGAACTAAGTAAAGAAAACTTTATTGGAAGGGTTCCTATAGCTAAGGCCTTAGTAGAAAAAGGATATGTATCAAGTATAAAGGAGGCTTTTGATAAATATTTAGATAAGGGCAAACTAGGATATGTTGAAAAGAAAAGTCTTAGTATAAAAGAAACTATAGATTTAATAAAAAGTTCAGGAGGTATTTCTGTTTTAGCTCATCCTGGACTATTAAAAAAAATACGAAATAATAGATTACTGCATAAAGGTGGGAATAGATGGTATTGAATGTATCCATTCTAGGCACAGTAAAGAACAGACGGAAGAATTGAAGGAATTAGCTTTAAAAAAAAGAATTTAATTATAACTGGTGGCTCAGATTGTCATGGAGAAGAAATAAATGGCGATTTGCTGCTTGGCAAATATTATATTGATTTAGAATCAATACCTGAGATGAAGGAGAGGATTTAATGACAATCTATAAAGGAGAAAGGCAAAGACAATTTCCTACTACTATAGGGACTACTTCATTTGTTAAATTATATATACTACATTTACTAAATGATAAACATTATTATGGAAATAAAATTAAAGATGAAATTAGTGAAAGATTAAATAATAAATGGACACCTAGTCCAGGTATGATATATCCATTATTGCGACAACTGGAATCACAAGGCTATATTGAAGGTTGGTGGGAAGAGCCTGATAAGAGATCCATTAGGAGATATAAGATAACAGATTCAGGAATTAAACATTATAATATAATACTAAGACAATATAAATCATCTTTTGATGATTCATTATTTATAATTAAAACTGTTTTAGAAGATATATATAAAGAAAAAGTTTAATATGAAGGAAATAGGTTTACATAATGAATTTATGTAAACCTATTTCCTTTTTTGTGCAAATTTTAATTTTAAAATAGTTATTTGTAGCTATAAACGTCAAAAACAGCGATAAAGGCTCTAAATTCCCTTTAAAACCACTTTGGTGATTTACGCATATGTTTGTATAGATGCGCGTATTAAAATCTATTACATCGGATTTTAAGGCTTTGTTTTTCTCGAAAGTCTTAATAATTTCCAATAAAAAAAGTTTTATAGATTATATGAGATGTTAAATGTAAATATTGTTTATAATAATGAATTTGATAATAAGATGGAAATTAAATTCAGAAATTTAATTCATCGAGTAAGAGATTTTATCCTTAAAAGCAAAATATTTTTAAATATAAAAGTATTTATAAATATCGTATAGAAATATTATTTAATATGTGATATTATAAAAATACAACATTAGTCACAAAATAACTATTTTGTGACTAATGTTGTGCAAAAGTAGTGGAAAGAGGGATAAAATGTTTGAAACACCTATTATTGTTGAAGATTATTTAAATTATATGGAAACTATTAAGGGTACTTCCCCTAATACGGTTAAAGAGTATTATTTTGATCTTCGTCTGTTTTTTTAAGTTTATTAAATTAAGATATAGGCTTGTGGATCCAGAGATTGAATTTGATGATATTGATATTTCTGATATTGATGTTGATTTAATTAAAAAAAATTAATATTCAAGATTTACATGCTTATATATCCTTTGTTGATAAAAAGCGTGATAATGGAAATTTTGCTAAATCTCGAAAGGTTGCTTCCCTTCGTTCGTTTTTCCATTATCTATATGCCACAATAAATGTAATTGATAAAAATCCTGCTGAGTTTTTAGAGTTCCCTAAAACTGATTCTAGGTACCCTATTTATCTTACATTAGATGAATCTGAAAGACTACTAAATACTGTTTTAGAAAATAAAAATGAAGAATATAGAAAACGGGACTATGCTATTATAATGCTATTTTTAAACTGTGGCTTAAGATTATCAGAACTATCAAGTATCAATTTAGATAAGATTAAGGATAATGACACTTTAACTGTTATCGGTAAAGGTAATAAAGAACGTACTGTTTTTTTTAAATCAAGCTTGTATTGATGCTATTAATGATTATTTAAAGATTAGACCTAAAGAAGTAAATGATGAGAAAGCACTTTTTATTAGTAAAAGAAAAACAGATTGAGTAATAGGGCTATTCAACATATGGTTGACAGGTATTTAGAAAAAGCAGGTTTTGATACCAATGTTTACTCTACTCATAAATTAAGGCATACTGCTGCTACCTTAATGTATAAGTATGGCAATGTAGATATTAGGGCGTTACAGGAGATATTAGGACATGAGTCTGTATCTACTACTCAAATATATACCCATATAGATGATGATAGACTTAGGGATGCTATTAAAAGTAATCCCCTGGCCAATAGAAAAAAACAAAGCTGATTAATATATTAGCTTTGTTTTTTTTAGTTATTATTTATTTATAATAGGTATTTTAATTATATCCCCCCCTGGATATATATAAGATGTCTCCATATTATTAGTTTCTTTAATTTTATATACCATGTCCCTTACATCATATTTAGAAGGCATATGCTCCAAAGCAAGATTCCACAATGTATCTCCTTCTAGAATCTGAACTTCCTTAAATTCTTCATTTAAGATCATACTATGAGCTTTAATAGAATTAGTAAAAAAAATGTAATTATTAATACAGTTATAATAAATAAAAATGTTACAAACAAGAAAAACCTAGTTTTATTAATAATCCTATATTTTTTTCATCTCTACACCTCGCACAAAAGTTCTGAACAAAAGTTCTTTAAGTATATTCTATACAAACACTCGTTCATTGTCAATAGATTTTTGAAAAAAATAGAACCTTTGTTTGAATAATTTAAATTATTATGTTATAATTACAATAATATTATTAGTTACAAATAATAAATCTAAAGTGAGGTGTATAAATATGTATGAAGACTTATCTCAAAAACAAATCGAAATATTACTGTATATAAAAAAATGAAATACAAAGACAAGGATATCCTCCTGCAGTTAGAGAAATTTGTAAAGGTGTTAATCTTAAATCTACATCCACTGTTCATGGTCATTTAGAAAAATTAGAAGCTAAAGGATATATTAGAAAGGACCCAACTAAACCTAGAGCCATTGAAATCCTTGATAATGAAGATGACTTTTTATTAGTTAAGAAGAAAACAGTAGATATCCCTATAGTTGGTAGAGTAACTGCTGGCGCTCCTATTTTAGCAGTTGAAAATATCGAAGATACTTATCCTGTGCCTATTGAATTAGTTGAAGGTCATGATGTATTTATGTTAAAGATTCAGGGAGAAAGCATGGTTGATGCAGGTATATTAGATGGTGATTTAGTTTTAGTTCAAGAGCAAAAAAACTGCTAAGAACGGTGATATTGTAGTTGCTTTAATAGATGAAGAAGCTACTGTAAAGAGATTCTTTAAAGAAAAGGATAGAATTAGATTGCAACCAGAAAATCAATTTATGGAACCCATTTATTCTAGAGAAGTAAGTATTCTAGGAAAGGTAACAGGACTATTTAGAAAAGTATAAAATCTTGGAAATAAAAAATAGCATTTTTAAGAATAATAATAAAAACCCTATTAGAATATAGGTTTTTATTATTATAAATTAACTAAGCTTTTTGTATAAAGATTATTTAAGGATTTATATACTCCTAATTTACAGTGTTCATAGGTTAATCCACCTTGATAATAGGCAAAATATGGTTCACGCATAGGTCCATCAGCACTTAATTCTATGGAGGAACCATCTATAAATCCTCCTGCAGCCATTATTACCTGGTCTTCATATCCTGGCATTTCCCAAGCCTCAGGAACTACATATGAGTCTACTGGAGAAGCAGCTTGTATACCTTTACAAAACTCTGATACTCTTTCTTTACTTAGGAGTTCTACTCCTTGAATAATATCACTTCTCTTGTCATCAATATCTGGAACTATTCTAAAACCTAAATCCTTATATACCATTGCCACTAATAAGGCTCCTTTAACTGCTTCTGATACGATATGAGGAGCTAAAAATAAGCCTTGTAAGGTAGTTCTAGTGGTTCCAAAGGTTAAACCACAATCTTTGCCTAGTCCAGGTGCAGTTAGTCTATTAGCCACTTGCTCTACTAATTTTTTTTCTTCCCTACTATGTATCCGCCTGATAGTGCTAATCCTCCACCAGGATTTTTAATTAAAGATCCAGCCATTATATCTACACCTACATCTGTAGGTTCCTTTATTTCTAAAAATTCACCATAGCAATTATCAACCATTATTATTAAATTTTCATTATATTTTTTTTAGCTCAATAACTGCTTCTTGAATTTCATCAACTGTCAATGCCCTTCTATCACTATACCCAGTGGATCTTTGAATCATTGCAATTTTAGTTTTATTTGTAATGATTTTTTTTACTTCTTCAATATTGATTTTGTTATCTATTAAAGGAACTTCTATATAAGAAACACCATAATCCATTAAAGTTCCTTCCATATCCCCTTCTACTCCTATGACTTGCTGTAAAGTATCATAGGGAGAACCAGTAATAGATATCAACTCATCTCCTGGCCTTAATATACCTGACAAAGTGAGAGTCAAAGCATGGGTACCTGAAGCTATAGTTGGTCTAACCAAGGCATCTTCAGTATTAAAAACTTTAGAGTATATTTCTTCCACCTTATCTCTACCTACATCTCCATATCCATAGCCTGTAGTCCAATAAAAATCAGTGGAACTAAGTCTTGATTCATGCATTGCGCTGATAACTTTATATTGATTAAATTCTTTTATTTTATTGATTTCATTAAATTTATCTAAAATTTTTTTCCTCACTCTTACTAACAAAATCTATAACTTCTCTTTCAATGTTAAATTGTTTACATAATATATTTATTGTATACTCCGTCATCATAAATTTATGTCACCTTTCTTTTGCCTTTAAAAAAATATTTTACTGATAATTATTTATCATGCAACTGAATTTCTGTACTTGGTATTATTGTAGATATGGCATGCTTATAGATCAATTGTTGTTTATTTTCACTTTCTAATATAATAGTATAATTATCAAATCCCTTTACAGTTCCCTTTATTTGATATCCATTAACTAAATATATGATAATAACTATATTCTCCTTTCTAGCTTTATTTAGAAATACATCTTGTAAATTAGTAGATTGTTTCAAAATAGCTCCTCCTTTTTATTTTTAATAAAAGATATTGTTGATATATTCTTGCATATAACTACTTAAGTCATTTAAATTGTTATATTCATCAACATTTATCCATTTTATTCTTTTATCTCTTCTAAACCAAGTTAATTGTCTTTTAGCATAATTTCTACTACCTTGTTTTATTTTATCAATAGCTTCTTCTAGGGTTAGTTTACTATTTAAATAAGCTATAATCTCTTTATACCCTATTCCTTGTAAAGATATTAGATCTTCACTATATCCCTGATTAAGGATATGTTCAACTTCTTTTATTAACCCTTCCTCAATCATTATATCAACTCTTTGATTAATTCGCTCATATAATTTGGCTCTATCCATATTAAGGCATATCATTAATAAATTATAATTATCTGTTTCTTTTCTAAAATTTTTATTGTATTCAGACATGGTTTTACCTGTTAGTTCAAATATTTCTAGGGCACGTATTATCCTTTTTTTTATCTTTAATATGAATTTTTTTTACTACTATCTGGATCAATACTTGATAATTTTTCATATATATATTCATTACCATATTTATCTGCTAAACTTTCATATTTGTCTCTTATATCCTCATTAGGTGGTACTTTTGCAAAATTTAATTTATATACTAGAGAATTAATATAAAGACCAGTGCCTCCTACTACTATAGGTAATTTATTTTTTTTATTAAGTATTGCTATTAAATTCGTAGCATCTCTTTGATAATCAGATACTGTATATTCTTCATCTGGATCTATAATATCTATTAAGTGATGGGGAATATCTTTCATCTCATCATCAGTTACCTTTGCAGTACCTATATCCATTAATTTATATATTTGCATTGAATCTGCAGATATGATTTCTCCATTTAGATTTTGGGCCAAATCTACAGATAGTGCTGTTTTACCTACTGCAGTTGGTCCAGTAAGTATTAGCAATTTATCTTTCATTTAATCATCCTTTTTAAATTATCCTTAAAAATTCTTTTTCGATGTGTTTTTTTTAGTTATTTCAATAATGGTGGGTCTTCCATGGGGGGGACATGTAAATGGATTGTTACATTCTTTTAAATCTTTTATTAAGGCCATTATTTCAATATCACTAATTTTATCTCCACTTTTAATAGCATTAGTACATGCTATTTTCATTATTTTATCCATTTTAGTATCATAGTTGCTTTGTATATTAGAATCTAAATTATCTAATATGTCTAAAAATAAATCCTTACTTTTAGGTGTACCAAATAGCATAGGAACTCCTCGTAAAGCAACGCTATTAGGGCCAAACTCTTCTAATTCAAATCCTAAACTTCTAAATAATTCAATATTTACCATAAATTTATTCATTTCCACATTGTTTAACTCAATGATTTCAGGAAACATTAGTTGCTGAATATTTATCTTTTCATTTTCATATTCCTCTTTATATTTTTCATACATTATTCGCTCATGAGCGGCGTGTTGATCAATAAAGTATAATTTCTCTTCATTTTTACTTTCAGCTATTATATAGGTATTAAACACTCTACCTATAGGGTTGATATCTAATAGATCATCTTGGATTTTTTTGTTCTTCTATTATAGCATTATCTTCCTTAATTTCATCTTTAATAATATTATTTTCAGGAGTTTTATCATCTGTATTTTTATCTTTATATATTGAATTAATATTGATATTTCAAATTTAGAGTATTCAAATGGGCTATAATGAACTTCTTTAGATGAATTATTCAAAGAATCTTTTGCTATAGTAAAATCCTTAATAACTATATCCTTAGATATTTCTGATTCCTCATAATCAAAAAGTTTAGGTATATCCTTAGTCTCTTCCTTTTTTTTCTTTTTCATTATTTTTTTAATTTCATCTTAGGTATATATAAGGAAGACATAATACTCTCTTCAACTATATTACTTATTGTTCCTATAACTCTATTATTATCTATAAATTTTATTTCTTGTTTTGTAGGATGTATGTTAACATCTACTTCACTAGGATCAATGTAAATATTAAGAATAAAAGCAGGAAATCTATTTATAGGAATAAGGGATTTATATCGATTTTCTATTGCTTTAGCAATGGCATAATTAACTATATATCTTCCATTCATATATAAAAATTGATGTCCTCTATTGCCCCCCCTGTAAAGATTGTTATTAGATATAAATCCATCTATTTTAATATAATCATCTTGATAATTAATGGGAATTAAATTTTTGGAAAAATCCTTGCCTAATACCGTATATATTGTATTTAATAGATTATCACTACTTGTAGTTTGTAATACGGTTTTGTTATCTCTAATAAATTTAAAGGATACGTTAGAGTTTCCCAATGCCAGCTTATTGATTATATCATTTATATAATTACCTTCTGCAATATCGCTTTTTAAGAATTTTTTTCTAACAGGTAGATTGTAAAACAAATCACGAACTATCATAGTAGTCCCCTTAGGACACCCTGCCATATCTAAAGAAATGATTTTTCCTTCTTCTATAATAGCATGGGAACCTCCTTGGGATTTAGCTGTTTTAGTTAAGACTTCCATTTTAGCAACACTAGATATACTAGCTAATGCTTCCCCCTCTAAAGCCTAAAGACATAATATTATAAATATCATCTATAGTGTTTAATTTAGATGTAGAATGCCTTTCAAAGGCAATAGGTAGATCTCTTCTATCTATTCCATCTCCATCATCAGTAATTCTAATTAGCTTTTTACCCCCCCATTATTAATTTCTATTATTATGTTTTTGAATTTGCATCTAAGGAATTTTCAACTAATTCCTTTACAATAGATGAAGGGTTTTCAATTACTTCTCCTGCTGCTATTTTTTGAATAGTTAGACTATCTAATATTTTAATTTTAGACATTTTTATTTCCCCCCCTTAAGATTTATTGCATCTTTAATAAGATTATTTAATGTTGTTAATGCTTCAATAGGTGTCAAGGTATCTATATCAATATTAATAATTCTATCAATAAAATAATCTTTTTTTATAATCTAATAAATTTAGCTGTTTTAAATTATTCTTTGGAGCTTTATTAATATTTATTTCGTGGGAGCCTTCAATAATAGAGAGTATTTCATTTGCTCTATTAATAATGGTCTTATCTATTCCTGCCAGTTGAGCAACTTGGATCCCATAACTTTTATTAGTGCTTCCTTCAATTATTTTCCTTAAAATACAATATCATCACCTTCTTCTTCAGCTGAGATGGTCATATTTTTAATTTCTTTAAAATTGTCTGCAAGCTGAGTTAATTCATGATAATGTGTGGCAAAAAGTGTTTTTGCTTTTATTTTAGTTGCAATATATTCCACAACAGCCCAAGCAATGCTTAAGCCATCATAGGTACTAGTTCCCCCCCTTCCTACTTCATCTAATATAATCAAACTTCTTGGTGTTGCTTCTCTTATTATATTAGATACTTCATTCATTTCAACCATGAATGTACTTTCACCTTGAGATAGATTGTCAGAAGCACCTATCCTAGTAAATATTCTATCTACTATACTTATATCAGCCTTTTCAGCCGGTACAAAGGAACCAATTTGAGCTAATAAGGTGATAATAGCTACTTGCCTCATATATGTGGATTTACCAGCCATATTGGGTCCAGTTATTATCTGGATCATGCTATTATCTCTATCAAGATAAGTATCATTGGGAACAAATAGATTATTTTCAATCATGGTCTCTACAACAGGATGTCTACCTTCTTTAATTTGAATATATCCCTTATTATTAAGATTTGGTTTTACAAAATTATTTTTAAGGGCTACTTTTGCAAAGGATACAATTACATCTATGGTAGCTACTAATTTGCTCACATATTGAATTCTCTTAATTTCTCCTTTTAAAATATTTCTTATGGATTGAAATATTTCATATTCTAATTCAATAGATTTTTCTTCAGCACCTAAAATTTTAGATTCCATAGACTTTAATTCTTCAGTATAATACCTTTCGGAATTAGTTAAGGTTTGTTTTCTAATGAAATAATCTGGAACCATAGGAATATTAGCCTTTGTAACTTCAATAAAATAGCCTGCCACTTTGTTGTATCCGACTTTTAAATTTTTTTATACCAGTATTCTCTCGTTCTTTAATTTCTAAGGATGCTAACCACTCCTTACCTCGGATACTAGCTTCCCTTATTTCATCTAATTTTTCATTAAAGCCTTCTTTAATTAGTTGACCTTCTGTTATTGAAATTGGTGGATTATCTACTATAGAGGACTCTATTAAATCATGTATATCCCTTAGGGTATCCATAGATTTTCCTATTATATTTAGCTGTTCATTATCAGTAGAAATTAATAATGATTTTAATTTAGGCAAAACACTTATTGAATTTTTCAAAGATATAAAATCTCTACCATTACAATTTCCATTGGAAACTTTACTTGATAATCTTTCTATATCATAAATATTTTTAAGTTCATGAGTTACTTCATCCATAAATATTATATTATTATAAAAATGTTCCACCATATTTAATCTTTTATTGATTTCAGTAATATTGATTAAAGGCTGTTCTAGCCAGTTTTTTTTAACAGTCTTCCCCCCCATAGCTGTACATGTTTTATCTATAACATAAATTAATGCTCCCTTTTTTTTCCCTAGATATAATAGTTTCATGTATTTCTAAATTAGTTCTAGTATTAATATCCATAATCATATAATCTTGTGGTTTATAATATATTAGGGTATTAATATGTGATAATGAGTTTTTTTTGAGTATTATAAAGATATTCAATTAGCTTGTTTGTAGATAATAAAGAATAAATTTTTCCATTTATTCCTAAACCTTCTAATGATTGAACTTGAAATAAATCTAAAATCCTTTTTTTCTGCTACATTTTCTATATCATCAAATCTTTATAAACACTAAAATAAGGATTTATCCTATTTTTATAATGTTTATGTATTTTTATCTATTAAAATTTTCATTACAGATGATTTCAGAAGGAAATATTTTTCCAAGTTCATCTATAATAAATCTATAGTTGTTTTCCATATTCCCTGAGTATTCTGTAGTATACATTTCCCCCCCTGTTGAATTATCTGCATAGGATATTCCAATGCCTAAATCATCCATATAAATGGAAACTAAATAATTATTAGATTTCTCATCTAAAACATTTGTATCAGTAATAGTACCTGGGGTAACGACTCTAATTACATCTCGTTTAACGATTCCTTTGGCTTTAGAGGGGTCCTCAACTTGTTCACAAATAGCAACTTTATATCCTTTTTCAACAAGGCGAGATACGTAAGTATCTGCAACATGATGAGGTACTCCACACATTGGAGCCTTTTTTTTCCATGCCACAATCTCTTTGAGTTAGTGTAATTTCTAATTCTCTTGATGCTGTTAGTGCATCATCGAAAAACATTTCATAAAAATCTCCCAGTCTGAAAAATAAAATGGAATCTTTATATTTATTTTTAATAGACATATATTGTTTCATCATAGGAGTTAAATTATCCAAAATACAACCTCCAGTATCGTATATTAAACTAAAACACCTTCTAAAGTAAATGTTTTAACATTAGTTATTTTTACATCAACTATTTTTCCAATTAAATCTTCATTGCCTTCAAAATGTACAAGTTTTCCACTTGTAGTTCTACCGTCTAACATAGTTTCATTATTTTTGCTTATTTCTTCTACAAGGATTTTTATGGTCTTTCCCAATAATTTTTTTATTTTTCTCTAATCCAATTGGATGTAATGCATCTAATAGACGTTGAAATCTTTCATGTTTAATTTTATCATTTACTTGATTTTCCATTTTAGCCGCTGGAGTCCCCCCCTCCCTTATTGAATATAGAAAAGTAAATGCAGAATCGAACTCTACTTCTTTTACTAACTTTAAAGTTTCATTAAAGTCCTCTTCTGTTTCACCAGGAAATCCAACAATGATATCTGTAGTAAGGGTTATATCAGGATTAACCTTTCTAATTTTATCAATGATATTTAAATAATCTTCCCTTGTATATTTTCTATTCATAATCTTTAATATTCTATTGCTTCCAGATTGGACTGGTAAATGTAAATGATCACACAATTTATCTAATTTACCATAGGAATTAATTAGCTCATCTGAGATATCCTTTGGATGGGAAGTCATAAATCTGATTCTTTCAATACCATCAATATCATTTATATCCTTTAATAGGTCAGCAAAACTATAATCTCTATTTAAAGTTTTTCCATATGAATTAACATTTTGTCCTAATAATGTAACTTCTTTACATCCATTTTTTTGCTAGTTTTTGAATTTCATTTATGATATTCTCAGGTTCTCTACTTTTTTTCTCTTCCCCCCCTTGTATAAGGCACTATACAATAGCTACAAAAGTTATTGCAGCCATACATAATGTTTACAAAGGCTTTGTAAGTATATTTTCTATTAGCTTCTACACTTTCATCTATTTCCCTATTTTCTTCTATAATATCTATAACGGTTTTACCTGTTTTTTTCATAATTACTAATTAATTGAGGTAATTTATGAATGTTATTGGTACCAAAAATGATATCAACATGTCTATATTTAGTGGTAATAGTTTCTATAGCTTCTTCTCTTTGCATCATACAGCCACATACAGCAATTATTAAATTTGGTTTTCTTCTTTTTAAATCTTTTAATTCTCCTAATTGTCCATAAACTTTATCCTCAGCTGTTTTTCTTACTGCACAGGTATTATATATTATTAAATCACATTCATCCCTATTATCTGTTAAAACATAATTCATATTTTCTAATATCCAGGATATTTTTTTTCTGAATCATGTTCATTCATTTGACAACCATAGGTTTGAATTATATATTTTTTTCATATTAAGCAAAATCCTCACTTTCTAATTAAATCTATTAATAATTATAGCAAAATTTGTGATTAAATCACATATAATTATTATATCATAAAATAGAATTATACCATAAAATAAATAAGAAAAGAGTAGCACATTTATCTACTCTTTCTTTATTTATTATTTATTCAGATTATTAAATCTAAACAATTTTTTTTAAAAATACTAGGTTCTTTCTCCTTAAACCTTCTTAAATCTTCCTTTAGTTTTACATTTTCATAAGTCTTTTCTTTAACTTTCATTTTTAACTTTGCATTTTCACAGATCAATACATCTCTCTCTTTAGAATTAATCTCATTTCTTAAGGATATAACCTCTTCCTTTAACTCTTCAATTAAATCAGCTGTATTATTATTTTCAGAAGAGAGATAATCCGATAGTTTTTCAAAAACCTATCCTCAAGTGCATTAGATATTTCTAGAGCTATATTAGATGGTTCCAAATTATCTCCATAATTTTTTTTGTTGAAACTATTGTAGTAGATTCATCTGATGATAGTATCTCTTGGGGAGAATTGATAATTAAATTAATTTGTTTATTACTAAATCCCTTTTCCTTTAAACTTTTAATATATTGAATTAACTCAATCTCCTTATAAGTATAATATCGATGATTTGATTCTGTTCTTGGCACATCTATATTAAATTCTTTTTCATAATATCTAAGGACATGAGGAGCATAGCCAGTAATATCAGCAGCTTCAGATATTGTATATTCTTCACTATAACTCAACAAAACTAGTCCCCTTTTAAATCTCTAACTATAATATATTTCTATTTATATAGTAGAAAATCCTTTTTATTATGAAAAAAAATTTCATACAAATTATTTCATAATTCAACAGTTTTTTTTAATTTTTATCAAAATTAGCAACTAAAAACTCATTAAGAAGTTTTATACAATTGTTAATATCATTTTTGATGCCATTTCTATTGTGGAGTGTACATATCTAGTTGGAATTGATATTCCTCCAGAGGGAACACCACCTTTTATTGTGTGGATTGCTCCTGAATCAGTACCTCCAAATTCTAAAACTTCCAGCTGATATGGAATGTTTTTCTCCTGTGCTATATTTATAAGGGTTTCTTTAATCATAGGATGGGATATTATGGAATTATCCTTTACTTTAATAGCAGCTCCTTTATTTAGTCCAATGGAAAATCTCTTAGCCTTCGGAGTATCTCCATGAGCAGTTACATCTAGGGATAAGCCTATATCTGGATTTATACTATAAGCAGCAGTTTTTGCTCCCCCCCTAAGACCAACTTCTTCTTGAACAGAAAATACAAAGTATAAGTCATTATTTGCTGACTGTATATTCTTTATCCCTTCAATGGCAATATAACATCCTACTCTATCATCTAAATAAGGAGTAAATACTACATTTTTATTTTCATGAAATTCTGATTTATATACACAAATATCTCCTACTTTAACCTTATCCTCCGCTTCATCTTTAGAAAATACTCCAATATCAATGTACATATTTTCTAATTTTAAATTGGATATATCGTCAATAGGCTCATGAAATATTACACCTACAGTTCCATTTTCAAATATAACTTGTTGTCCTATTGAGTTAATAGGTGATATTCCACCTATATTTGTAAATCTTAAAAAAACCTTTATCATCAATATCAATAACCATCATTCCAATTTGATCCATATGTGCAGAAATCATAATCTTCTTACCATTTCCCTTTTTATGGGCAATTAGATTCCCTAAGGTATCTACTTTAATTTCATCAACATAATCTTTAATTTCTTTTATTATAAACTCTCTTATAGGTGCTTCATTACTTGCTGGTCCATATATTTTAACTAAGTTTTCCAATAAGCTACTATTAAAATTCATTATAATTCCTCCTTATCTAATTCTGATAAAACACAACTTACTAATTTATAAGTATTATTATAGTCTTCTAAACTCATAACTGATGTAGGAGAGTGGATATATCTACATGGAACAGAAATAGTAGTCGTTAAAGACCCACTCTTTGTGGTATGAATCTTTCCAGAATCATTTCCACCCATTGAGGTTTTTCTATATTGATATGGGATATTGTATTTTTAGCAATATCAACTACTTTTTCCCTTAAAGCTGGATTAAATAATGTAGTTCTATCTACTAATGAAATAGCTGGCCCTTTTCCTAAATAAGTAGGCACTAAATGACTATCTAACTTTGGTACATCATAGCATAAAGTTCCTTCTAAAACTATAGAAATATCAGGTTCTACTTCATAAGCAGCAGGACCAGCACCTACTAAGCCTAATTCTTCCATTACTGTAAATACACCATAAAAGCTAATATCATTTTTTTTCTTTTAGTAAATTTATAAGCATTGAGCATCCCACTCTATTGTCTAAGGCTTTAGCTTTAAGTAAATTATCTCCAAATTCTCTATAAGGGCTATAAAAAGAAACATAATCACCGATTTTAACGTATTTTTTTAGCATCTTCCTTTGAATTGGCTCCTATATCTATATATAAATCATCTATTTCAAGGGCGTTTTCCCATTCTGTTCTATTTTGAAGATGAATAGGCTTCGCACCAATTACTCCATAAATTTTGTCATTTCCAACTAAAACAGGTTTAGAAACTAAAATACGTTTATCAATTCCACCTACAGTCATAAATTTTAACAAACCAGAAGAGTCAATATCCTTTACCAATAAACCTACTTCATCCATATGAGCTGTTACCATTACAGTTTTAGAAGCTTTTTTTTACCTTTTTTTTATATGCAATAATATTTCCTAATTTATCAATTTTTATATTATCAACATAATCTTTAATTTGTGATACTATTAAATTTCTGACTTCTTTTTCATTTCCAGAAACACCTGATGCTTCAGTTAATAGCTTTAATAACATAATAATCCCTCCAAATTCTCATTGGAAATGGCATTAATAAAAAAATGCTAATAATTTTCCAGTATTTTTTTATATCTTCCATATCAATTACTTCTACAGATGTATGCATATATCGTAAAGGAATAGATAAAACTAATGAGGGAATACCTTCTCTAGTTATTTGAATAGCCCGTGCATCTGTACCAGTAGGGCCTGGAGTTATCTCCATTTGATAAGGTATATTATATTCTTCAGCTACCTTAATTAATTTTTGACGCAATTCAGAATGGATATTTCCACCTAAGGTTATACCTGGTCCTTTTCCCATCTCAATAGAATCTGATTTCTTAAGTTCAGGGGGGGTAGTTCCAAAACCAACATCAATAGCAATACCGATATCTGGATTGATTTTATAAGCAGAAGTTAGGGCTCCAGCCATACTTACCTCTTCTTGTACAGTATGGACAAAATAGACATCTGCCTTATGGTTCATCTTACTTAGTTCTTTTAAACATTCTAAAAGTGCAGCAGTTCCAGCTCTATCATCTAATGCTTTTCCAGCGATTCTATTATTTTTTTTAAATTCATTAAGTTACGATTTATGGTAATGGGATCACCTATATTTACTAGTTTTTCTACTTTATCTTTAGGAAAACCTAAATCAATCACCATATCTTCCATTTTTATAGCTCTATCTCGTTCATCGGAGTCTTGTAAATGTGGTGGTTTTGAACCTATTACCCCCCCAAATAATTCTTCTTGACCACGAACTATAACTTCTTGACCTAATATGGTTCTAGGATCTATACCACCGATATTTGTAAACCTTAGAAAACCATTATCTTCTATATCTTTCACCATTAATCCTATTTCATCCATGTGAGCAGCTAACATTATTTTAATTTTTTTTCTCTGGAATCAACACCCTTTTTTTAAGACAATAATATTTCCAAGATTGTCTACCTGAATATCATCTGCTAATTTATCAAAAGTAGAAACTATCTTTTCTCTTAAGGTATGTTCATATCCAGATATACCTTTATCATTGGAAATAGATTTTAGAAATTCATAAGTATCCAAATATATTCCTCCTATACAAATACAAAATTTGTGCAATTAAAGTAATAGTACTATAATTGTAGATAAGACTCTACAACAATAGTACTATGATTATTAATCAAAGTTTATTATTTATTATTTATTATTTATAATATCTTCAATTGTAACATCTTCTTCAGAATTATTTTCATCTTTTACTTCTTCTACCTTTACTTCTTCTACAGATCCTTTTTCTTCTAAATCCTTTTTACTTAAACTTATCCTTCTATCTTCATAATTAATATCAATAACTTTAACTCTAATTTTATCTCCAATATTTAAAACATCGGATGGTTTTTCTACATGTTCTTTTGATATTTGAGATACATGTAACAATCCGTCAACGCCTTCTTCTAATCTTATAAATGCACCAAAGTCTAGTAAATTTACTATTTTACCTTCTACTATATCTCCAACTTCTACATTGTTTTTAAATACTTCCCAAGGTTCTTCTATAGTTTGTTTTAATCCTAAGGATATTCTATTTTTTTTCTTTATTGAAGGATAATACTTGAACTTCTACCTTATCACCAGGGTTTACTATTTCAGAAGGATGTTTTACTCTATGCCAAGCAAGATCTGAAATGTGTATTAATCCATCAATGCCTCCTAAATCAACAAAGGCACCAAAGTTAGTTAACCTTTGTACTACTCCCTCTATAATTGCATCTTCTTCTAAGCTATTCCATAACTTTTCCCTTTTAGCTTCTAGTTCTTCTTTTTCAACTTCTTTTCTAGATAGAATAACTCTTCTTTTTGTCTGTCAAAATCTAATAATATAACATCAAATTCTTGTCCTATAAATTGTTCTAAATTTGTAACGAAATTTGCTGATGAATGGGATGCAGGTATAAAACCATTAATACCATTTACTAAAGCTATTAATCCCCCCCTTTTACAACCCTAAGGACTTTAGCCTTTACTATTTCTTTGTTATTAAAGCTTTCTTCTAACTCTTCCCATTTTTTTTCATTTCTTCTACTCTTTTATGGGATAAAACTACATTACCTTCACCATCATCAACCTTAACTACATATACTTGAATCTCATCTCCTTCTTTAAATAATTCCTTTGGGGTGATGTCAGAATCATTAGATAGTTCAGTTTTGGTAATAATGCCATCTGATTTATAGTTAATATTTACCATGACCTCATCATTGGTAACAAATATTACTTCACCTTTGACTATATCTCCCCCTATTAATTTTTGTGAAGGAATTTTCAATTGCCTCCATCATTTCATTGTTATTTAAATTATCCATCGCTTCAACAGCCTCCTTAATTATCCAATCAGGTGTAGATGCACCTGCTGTTATTCCTATTGTATTAAATTTTGATAGTTCTTGTAAAGATATATCTTTAATTGTTTCTATATGAAATACATTTTTACAATATTTTTTTTACTTATCTCTGCTAGTTTTTAGTATTTGAGCTTTTATATCCTCCAATTACAACCATAGCATCAACTATACTAGCAACTTCTTTAGCAGAATTTTGACGATTTTTGGTAGCTTGACAAATAGTATTGAATATTTCTACCTTTTTTTCCTTTTTCTTTTATCCCTTCAGTTAAAGAATCAAACTTCTCTTTAGTATTAGTAGTTTGTGATACTACACAAACATTGTCCATATAAGGTAATTTTTCAACATCTTCCATACTATTTACAATATATGCCTCATTATTGCACCAACCATTTATACCTATTACTTCAGGGTGATTAGGATCACCAATTATTACTATATTATATCCTTTGTTTTTATAATTTTCCACCCTTTTATGTACTGCTTTTACATAAGGGCATGTGGTATCAATTAGATCTATATTAGAGTTTTGGAATTCATCTTCAATGGATTTAGGAATTCCATGGGATCTTATAATAACATTTCCTTCTTTTATCTTTGATATATCATCTATAGGTATAAGTCCTTTTTCTTCTAATAATGAAACTACTTGAGGATTATGGATTAGTGGACCATAAGAAAAAAAAGATTTTTTTTGTTTTTTTTATCAATTTCAGAACTTGCAATATCCATGGCTCTTTTAACTCCAAAACAGAAACCAGCATTATCAGCAATTATGATTTTCAATTAATTACCTCCTAAGTTCTTTAAATTATATATTTTGTATAAAAGATCTTTGCTTATTTCTAAATAATCTTTTGAATTAGGTTTTTGATTTAAGTTTTTTTTGAATAGTCTATAGGCTTTCCTATATAGACATTTACTTTACTAAATATTTTATAATTGCTATGGATATATACAGGTAAAATCGGTGATTTAGTTTTAACACTTAATAATGCAGCACCAGGTTTAGCATTATTTAAATCATATCCTTTTACCCTAGTCCCTTCTGGGAAAATACCTAAAACATTATTATTTTTCAATACTCTAAAAGCGTTTTTTTTACAGCATTTATATCGCTTCCATCTCTATCTACAGGGAACCCACCTAGTTTATTAATAAGAAAGGATAAAAGCTTATTATCAAAAAGTTCTTTTTTTAGCCATCCAAAATATTTGCCTTGGAAATATTATTGAAATAAATATAGGATCCCAAATACTGGCATGATTGGAACATAAAACTAGCTTGCCATGAGAGGGTATATTTTCTAATCCATGGACCTTTATAGAAAAAAAAGATTTTTAAAATAACTTTTGCTATGTTTTTTTATGATATTATAAAACAATTATAATTACCCCCCTAATACAATAGAGACAATAAAATCAACACATTCCTGTATAGTTTTATCAGTAGTATCTAATAAACAAGCGTCCTTTGCTTGTTTTAGTGGTCCAACATCACGATTAGTATCTATATTATCTCTTTTATTATATCAGATATTATATCATTAAGACTAATATCTTTAACACCTTTATTTATAAGTTCTTTATATCTTCTAGTTGCTCTTTCTTCTACAGTAGCAGTTAAGAAAAACTTATATTTAGCATTTGGTAATACAACTGTACCTATATCTCTTCCATCCATAACTACACTCTTATTTTTAGCCATATTTTGCTGAAGTCTAACTAATATATTTCTAACTTCCTCAATTTTGGCAATATGGGATACATTTTGACTAATTATATTTTCTCTGATTTCTTTATCAACACTAACACCATCTAAACATATACTATTTTTATTAAAGTCTATATTTGTTGTCTTGATGACTTTAATTACATTGTCCTTATCCAAAGGATCTATATGGTTTTTTTAATATTTTTAAGGTTAGTGCTCTATACATTGCACCAGTATCAATGTACTCAATATCTAAACGTTCAGCAACCTTTTTAGCAATTGTGCTTTTTCCAGCTCCAGCTGGACCATCTATTGCAATTGAATAATATTCATTATCCATTAAACTCCTCCTAACAAAAGAATAACCACCACTGGGTGGCTTTGTATCCTTTATTTAAGTTAAATCAGGTCTAAGAATTTTAGCATCTTTAAGATAGATATGCTTAACCTGATCTTGTTTTATATTAGAATTACATAAAATCATTATACGAATACATTTTTCCAGATAGTTTTCTACATACATTTCATTGAAATTCATTAAACTAGCTTGTACATATCCTAATTGTCTAGCTGCTTTAGCAGGAGCAACCTTTGTAATATCAGCGGTACAACTAAAAATAATACTTATTACATCTTTTTTTCTAGATTATTAGCTTTTTCTATGGTTTTTATTAACTTTGCTGTATTATCTAAGATATTTTTTTCTTCATTATTGTCTATAGTAATAGCTCCTCTAATTGATACTATATTCATAAATGCCTCCTTTAATAATTATATATTAAACAACCCTACTATACAAGCAAATTCAATAGTTAGTAGTAATTACTACTAACTATTGAATCACACATTCATCCCTGCTAAATATCCAGTAGAATAAGCAATTTGGAGATTAAAGCCTCCTGTAAGTGCATCTACATCTATAATTTCACCTGCAAAATATAGATTTGGTAAAATTTTAGATTCCATGGTAGAAGGATTTATTTCATCAGTAGATATTCCACCAGATGTAACTATGGCCTCTTCAATAGGCCTAAATTTATTAAACCCCATAGGAAAGTTTTTAATAGCATTAACTAATTTTTCCCTTTCCTCCTTAGTTATTTGATGGACTACAGTTTGAGGGTGAATGTTTGATAATTCTATTACAAGTGGAATTATTTTTTTTGGGGGGGCAATAAATCATCTAAAGCATTTTTAATATGTTTATTTGAATAAAGTTGAAAATCTCGTAAAATTCTACTATCTAGTTTATTATTCTCTAAAGCAGGTTTTAAATCAATTTTAAAATTTAGATTGTTTTTATCATAATTATGTAAATAGTTACTTGTAGTTAAAACTATTGGTCCTGATATTCCATAGTGAGTAAATATCATTTCTCCAAATTCCTCATGAATAAGCTTATTTCCTTCATAAGTTTTTAAATTAACATTTCTTAGTGACAATCCTTGAAGTTCTTTAATCCAGGGTTCTTCAATTTCTATTGGAACTAATGAAGGCTTTAATGGTATAATATTGTGCCCTAATTTTTTTAGCAAAAATAAAACCATCACCTGTTGAACCAGTTGCAGGATAAGATTTACCCCCCCAGTAGCTAAAATTATTTTATCAAATTCAATGGATTCACCATTTATATTTACTAAGAACCTTCCATCTTTAGGCATTATATTTGTAACAGTAGAATTTAACATTACTTTAACATTATTAGCTATTAAAAATTTATTAAAAGCCTTAATAACATCACTAGATTTATCACTCATGGGAAACACCCTATTACCTCTTTCAACTTTGACTTCTAAACCAAACTTCTTAAGAAGTTGTAAAATGTTATCATTGGTAAAAGAATATAGACTGCTGTATAAAAATGTATTATTACTTATAATACAATCAAAAAAAATTCATCTATAGGGGGCTGCATTAGTAATGTTACAGCGACCTTTTCCAGTAATAAATAACTTTTTTTTCCTATTCGATTATTTTTTTCTATTAATATTACATCATTACCCCCCCTTGAACCAGCTATGCCTGATGCAATTATTCCTGCTGGTCCTGCACCTATTACTCCAATTTTACTATTCATAATAACCTCACATTTTTTTATATTTATTTATCAATTATGATAAGATTTTATTTGATATAAAGATTAAAATATTTTAACCTTCCAAGTTGTCTTCATTATAAATTCCATATTTCTTCCAAATAGCTTCTAAATCTTCAAAGTAATTGTTTAAATCATTTCTTTTTTTTCATTTCCTAAGGCAATGATAAAAGCATTTATTAAACTCATAGGAGCTACTAAAGAGTCTACAAAGGATAACATATCACTACTTGCAATTAAAGTAACGTCTGCCTTATGCGCAGCAGGTGAAATAAAGCTATCTGTTATGGTAATTATTGAAGCTCCTTTTTCCTTTGTATATTCCAATACATCCATTATTCTCTTTGAATATCTTGGATATGTAATAACCACTATTACATCATCAAAAGATATTTTCAATAATTGTTCAAAGATATCATTTGGACCATATCCAATGATCTTTACATTATCGAATAAAAAGTTTAAATAGAATCCTAAATATCCTGCTAAAAAAAGAAGAACTTCTAAGTCCAACAATATAAATTTGCTTTCCCTTCAAGACCAAATCTATGGCTTCCTGAAAGGCGTCTGGATCTATTTCATTTACTGTTTTTTTTAATATTATCCATATCTCTTTCCATAATTTTTGATAATACATTTTCGTCATTTTTATAATTACTTTCTGCTATATTAAGTCTTTGTACAGTAGTCAATTTGTTTTTAATCAATTCTTGTAAATCATTTTGTAATTCCCTATACCCATCAAATCCTAATCTATTTGCAAATCTCACAACTGTTGACTCACTTACACCAATGGCCTTTCCTAAATTAGCAGCTGTCATAAATGCTGCTTTGTCATAATCATTGACAATATAATTGGCAATTAGTTTTTGACCTTTGCTTAATTTGGGATAAATATCTTTGATTAACTTAATCAAATCTTGATTTCTTTCCATTAATATAACCTCCTAATTTTATTTATCCATAATTTTAAATTTTACCATCCTTTATTAAACAATAATGAGAGTTTGCACATACAATATAGCTAGAATTACAATTTAATATTATCAAATTGTAAAATTCTATGCAATAACATTCTATATATAGAAAACTAAACTTAATCTCAATCTTTAAGTTTAGCTTTTTCTAGTACATATAAAATAGGAGGATTGTTTTTTTTGATTAATAAATTCATGTTTTAAAACGTTAAAATATCTTTGATCTAAACCAGAAAACAAATCATCAATAGCTAGTTTTTCATCTCTTCCTCCATTATGTCCAGGATATACTGTTACACATATTATACCATTTTCCCTTAGTAATTTTAAGGATTTCTTAATGCTTTTAACAGTTGAAGAAGCACAAGTTTTAATATTTTTATCTCCTCCAGGTAAATATCCTAAATTATATATAATAAAATCTAAGTTTTCATTTATATATTTATCTATATATTCATGGCTATCTTTAATTAAAATAATATTATCAATTCCACATTCATCTTTTAGCAATTTTTTTAGTATTTTCAATAGCCTTTTCCTGTATATCAAAACCATAAACCCGTCCCATTGGACCAACTAATTTTGCCAATAATAGGGTGTCATTTCCATTCCCTATGGTGCAATCTAATGTCATATCTCCAGGCTTTACATAATCTTTCATCAACCTTCGTACAATAGGTACTACATTATATATTTTATCATATTTCAAATTTATCACCTAATTATAATGATTTTAAATAATCTATTTCTTCTTTATTTAAATATCTCCAATTACCTATGTCTAATCCACCTAATTCAATTTCACCAATACTAATTCTTTTTAATTTTTTTTCACTGGATGATTTATTGCTTTACACATTTTTTTTCACTTGTCTATTCCTTCCTTCATATATACTAATATCTAGAATAGACTCTTCCTCATATCTTTTTGCAATTTTAATACTTGCTCTAGCCGTTCTTTTACCATCTATTATTAAACCATTCCTAAATTTTTCTAATTCATATTTATTAGGAACTCCTTCTACTACAGCAATATATCTTTTATAAATTTCATTACTAGGATGAGTTAATTTATAGGTAATATCTCCATCATTCGTTAAAATAAGTAAACCAGTAGTATCAATATCAAGTCTTCCCACTGGGTAGATTCTTTCTTTAACTCCTTCTATTAAATCTGTTATTACCTTTCTATCCTTTTCATCCTTTAATGTTGTAACATATCCAACTGGTTTATTAAGGGCAATATATACCTTATTTGATTCTAACTTTATTATATTGCCATCCACTTCAACAATATCTTTTTCTGGATTTATTTTGGTACCTAATTCATTTACAATTTTGCCATTTATTTTAACAAGTCCTCTATTTATCATTTCTTCAGACTTCCTTCTAGATGCTACACCACATTTAGCCATAAATTTTTGTAGACGCATAAAAATCCCCCCCTTTCAACATTAACCTTCATTACTATAATATCCCTTTTATAAGTAAAAGTAAATTAACTATATTTAAAAGTATATATTAACTTTTAAATATTTTATCTATTAAATTTTGTTTCTTAACATCTTTTTTTTGCTATTAGATTATCCTTTTTAATTAGCTTCCCATCTAAATACGTTTCTATTGTTCCTAATATTTGCCCTTTTTGTATAGGTGCATAAATATCTTTCTTTAATGATATATTTATTTTAATTGATTCTTTTTCATCCTTTGTAAGGGGGGGATAGATTAAATCTTTTTTTAGTTACTAATTCTACATCATCTTTTCCATTAACAACTGATGTTTTAGTTATAAACTGATTTTTATCATAAACTAAATAATGTTTGAAATTTTCAAACCCATAATCTAATAGTTTATAATTATCGTTAAACCAATCTGGTGCATTTAAACTAACTGCTATTAATCTAAATCCATTTCTACTGGAGGTTGAAACTAAACATCTTCCCGTTTTCATTGTATATCCTGTTTTACCACCATCTCCTCCTTCATATTCCCAAAGAGTTTTATTTTTATTTACAAAATAATTATTTCTATCTCTATTAGCTATATAGGACTTTGTTCTAAATATTTCTTTGAAGTCTTTGTTTTTTTTAAAGCTTCTCTAGTAATTAAAGCTAAATCATAAGCTGTAGAGTAGTGCTCAAGATCATCTAATCCATGGGGGGGATTTTTAAAATTAGTATTTAAGGCATTTATGGATTTTGCCTTGATATTCATCATAGTTACAAAATTATCTACTGTCCCACCTATATATTTTCCTATGGCCATGGCAGCATCATTACCAGATCTTAACATTAAACCATAAAGTAAATCTTTTAAATTTATTACTTCATTTTTTTTCCAAATAAATGCTAGAGCCTTCAATATTAACACTATCATCATCTATTAATACATTATCATCTAAATTTCCCTTCTCCAAGGCTAGTAAAGCGGTCATTATTTTTGTTGTACTTGCCATAGGCATTTTTTTTGGTGTGAATTTTTCTCTACCAACACTCTACCGGATAATTCATCCATTAATATATAGCTTGTTCCAGATAAATATAAATCATCACCAAATATTACCTGATTTTTAGAAAATAAGATTAATATTATTGTTGAGATTATTATTAGTCTTTTCAAATAAAACCCTCCTAAATAACTTTTTTTCTTATTTTGCCAAAAATCAAGAAAAATAATACCTAAAAGTATTATTCTTCAGTATCGTTATTTAATTTTTCTTCAATTTCCTTTAAATCTGGTAAATCATCTAAGGATTCTAAAGAGAATAATTTTAAAAATTCTTTAGTAGTACCATATATAATGGGTCTACCAGTTCTATCTAGTCTTCCCAATTCCTGGACTAAATTTCGTTCTATTAAGGTTTCTATTGCTTTGTCACATTTTACTCCCCCCCTTATATATTCAATTTCTGATTTTATAACAGGTTGTTTATATGCTATTATAGATAATGTTTCCAAAGCTGCATTAGAAAGATTTTTAGGAGGTTTTTGATGATGTAGTTTCTTTATCCAATCATAATGTTCTGGTCTTGTACCTATTTGATAAGAATCTTTCATTTTAATTATTCTTAATCCTCTTCTATTATAATCAAAATCATCTATCATTTCCTTTAGCATTATTTCAATATCTTCTTTATTTAATTCTAAAATCTCTGAAATATCATCTATAGCTAAAGGGTCACCCCCCCAAGTAAATAATAAAGCCTCTATAATTGCTTTTATTTCCCTTGTATCCATATATTAATACCACCTACTTACGTTCCATAATAATTAAATCTGAGAAATTTTTGTTTTGTTCCACATTGACTACCTTTAGTTTTATTAATTCTAATATAGATAAAAATAAGCTACAATTTCACTTCTTGTGGATTTTTCATTTAACAATTCAGTGAACAAAATCTTTTTATTTTTCTTTAATCTGCTAACTATATTAACAGTACAGTCTTTTACAGTATACTCATCTTTATCTATTTCATGGATATCGACGATTTTTTTCTTTGATTCCTCTTTTATTGATTATATTATTAATTGATTTTACTATTAGCTTAATATCCAATGGACCTAAATCTATGGTTTCATTTTTTTCAAAAATTGATAAATCTTCCCTTGGTTTGTAATATGCCTTTAATTCTTCCTTTTCATATTGGCGCAATTCATTGGCAACTTCTTTATATTTTTTTTATATGTTAAAAGTCTTAAGACAAGTTCTTCCCTTGGGTCCTCCTCTGATTCTTCTTCCCCTATAGATTCTTCAGGTAAAAGCATTTTTGATTTGATTTGTAATAATGTAGAAGCCATAAGAATAAATTCGCTAGCTATTTCAAGGTTTAGCTCTTCCATTTCATAAAGATAATCCATATATTGTTCAGTAATAATATTAATTGGAATATCATAGATATCAATTTTAGCTTTTTCTATTAAATTTAATAATAAATCCAGGGGTCCTTCAAAGGATTCCAGTATTATTCTATAATCCATATTATGCTCCTATATTAAATTAAGATTTTAATAAATGTATTTAAAACAAAATTTATTATTGGGCTTAAAATCTTATTAATTGAATTTGTAAAGATTAAAAATATTAATATCAAATAAAAATATCTTTCATACTTATAAAAATAAAACTCTAATTTTCTAGGTAATAGGCTGGCAATTATTTTAGAACCATCTAAGGGAGGAAAAGGTAATAAATTAAACACTCCTAACATTATATTATACCATAAAGTAATTAAAAGCAGCTGAAAAGCTATTTCACTTCTTACTATTGAAGAACTTAATATAAATCCAACTATTAATGCTATTATAAAATTAGAAACAGGTCCTGCCAAGGAGACTAATATAGTATCTCTTTTTCTTTTCTTAAAATTCATAGGATTTATAGGAACAGGCTTGGCCCATCCAAATTTAAAAACAAGCATAGAAATAAATCCTATAGGGTCTATATGCTTTATAGGGTTTAGACTCAATCTACCGGCATTTTTTTGCCGTATTATCACCTAATAAATAGGCAGTATAACCATGGGCTAATTCATGAAAAATAATTGCAACAAATAAACCTGGTAAACTATATATAAAATCCATAATAATCTTCTCCTTAAATAATACTTATTATAACATTATACAACCTCGACTAGATAATGTCGAGGTTAGTTATGAATTTTACTTATTTAGGAGAAAACTCTTCCAAGTTTTTTTTAAGGATATTTCCCAAATTAGACTTTTCTATTGTAGTTTTCGCTATTAAATCTATCTTATCGACTTCTTTACCATCTACCCTTATTATTAACTCCCCCCCTACTATACTTCCCTGAACAATGGGAGCAATTAAAAACTCAGGATAATTTAATTTTTTTATCAATCTCAGATTTTCTCCCCCCCTTTTGCAATAATATACAACTATCCCTATCTAGGATAATTTCTAAATTTTCTTTCTTCCCTTTTTCAATTGGAATACTGCCTACAATATCTCCTTTTTTTCCCTAAAGTAATAGATTCATAATTGGCAAATCCATAATCTAGAAGTCTTTTGGCTTCAGTAAATCTTAATTTAGAATTTTCAACACCCATTACAACAGCAATTAATTGTAGACTTCCTCTTTTCGCTGAAGCAGAAATACAGTGTTTGGCTTCATTGGTAAATCCTGTCTTAATCCCATTGGCTCCGTCGTATTCTTTAATTAATCTATTTGTATTAACCATGGTTTGAACGCTTTTTTTTGCTTTTCCCTACAGTTAAATCTTCCATATAAACTGATAGGTATCCTTTAATTTTTCATGCTTTAGTAATTCCCTAGACATAATAGCTATATCATAAGCTGTAGTATAGTGATTTTCTGCAGGAAGCCCACTTGCATTAGAGAAATTAGTATTTTTCATACCTAGCTCTTTGCTTCTTTTATTCATAAGCTTAACAAAGGCTTCTTCAGAGCCAGCTATATGTTCTGCCAATGCTACTGCACCATCATTAGCAGATCTAACTGAAATAGCCTTTATTAGGTTTTCTACAGTTTGGGTTTCACCTGCATCTAAATATACTTTCGTGCCAACCATCTTTGATGCATGATCACTAATAAATACCTTATCATCTAGTTTAATTTTTTTTCAGTTTCCAATGCTTCCATACATAATAACAAAGTCATTATTTTAGTAATGCTAGCAGGAGCTAATTTTTCATGCTCATTCATAGCATATATAATATCTCCAGAACTAAAGTCCATAAGTAAAGAAGCCTTAGCACTAATATCTATATCTCCATATACACCTATGGAAGTAAAGGATAGGACGATAATCAAAATTATGGATACTAATCTTTTTTTTCAACATAATACCTCCAATACTATATTTACTTTTATAGTATCCAATAATATCATTAATATGCTAAATAAAACATTTAATTTTGAATTTCTTCTAAAATTAATCTTTGGATAACAGGGTTTTTGTCTCCAATTTTGTAAATATTTAAAATATCTTTATATACTTCCTTACCCTTTTCCATATCATTAGTATGAATATAAACTAAGATATCACCTTTTCCACAAAATCATCTACTTTTTTTTATTTAAAACTAATCCTGCTGCTAAATCTATTTTACTATCTAATGTTTCTCTACCAGCTCCTAATGATAGAGCACATTTTCCCATTTCTTCCGCATTAATACTTTGAACATATCCTGTTTTTCCGCTTTTAACTTCTATTATATATTCTGCCTTTGGAAGTAAATTTTTATCCTTTATCATTGAAGTATCTCCATTTTGATATTCTACCATTTCCACTAATTTGTTAAATGCCTTACCAGAATTAATTGTTTCTTTTAATAAGGATTTACCTTCATCTTCACTACTAACCTTTTTAGCTAAAACCAATAGCTTTGCCCCCCCTAATACTAAACACAATTCGCATAAATCTGAAGGCCCATTTCCTTGTAATATATCTATAGCTTCCTTTACTTCTAATGCATTTCCTATTGCATTACCTAAAGGCTGATCCATATTAGTAACAACAGCTATTGTTTTACGACCATAGTTTTTACCAATCTTAACCATTTCCCTTGCTAACATCTCAGCATCTTCAACGGTTTTCATAAAGGCTCCACTACCTACCTTTACATCTAATATTATTCCATCAGATTTAATGGCTAATTTCTTGCTCATTATGCTACTGGCAATTAGAGATAAATTATCAACTGTAGCAGTAACATCCCTTAAGGCATACAATTTTTTTATCTGCTGGAGTTATATTAGCAGTTTGACTACAGATGGAAATATTTATTTTATTAGCATTTTTTTACAAATTCTTCCCTAGTTAAATCTACTTTAAATCCTTTTATTGCTTCTAATTTATCTAAGGTGCCACCAGTATGACCTAAACCTCTTCCAGACATTTTTACAAAGGGAACATCACATGCTGCCACCATAGGTCCAAGAATCAAAGTAGTACTATCCCCTACTCCTCCTGTAGAATGCTTGTCTACTTTGATACCATCAATATCTGATAATTCAACTGTTTCACCTGAATTAATAATTGCTTTTGTTAAATCTAAAGTTTCATTATCATCCATTTTATTAATAAAAATAGCCATTAATAATGCTGATATTTGATAATCAGGAATATTTCCTTTAGTATATTCTTCAACAAAATAATTTATTTCGTCCTCAGATAAAGAAAATCCATCTCGTTTCTTTTTTTATTATGTCATAGATTCTCATTTAAAACACAACCTTTACATATTATTTAATATTTCTAGAATTAAACTTTCAAAATTATCTTTTACCTTTAAAGAAGTTTTTACTACATCTTCATGGTTTAATGGCTCATCTAATATACCAGCTGCCATATTTGTAATACATGAAATACCTAATACTTTTATATCTTCATGATTTGCCACTATTACCTCAGGAACAGTTGACATACCTACAGCATCTGCCCCTAATATTGAAGCTAATTTTATTTCTGCTGGCGTTTCATAGGTTGGACCTGTAAACCACATATATACTCCTTCTTTTAAATCTAATCCTAAGTTTTCTCCAGCTTTTTTTTAGCTATTTGGATTAAATCCCTATTATAAGCCCAAGTCATATCTACAAACCTTGGACCTTTGGATTCTAAATTTTTCCAATTAAAGGATTATTACTTGCAAAATTAATATGATCCCTAATTATCATCAAGTCACCAGGAGTAAATTCTTTGTTGACTCCTCCTGCTGCATTTGTAACTATAAGATTGTTAATTCCTAAACCAATAATTACTCTTATGGGAAATGTAACTTCTGAAAGAGGATATCCCTCGTAGAAATGAAATCTTCCTTGCATTGCAATGACTTTTTTTGTTTCCCAATCTTCCAATTACTAACCTACCTACATGTCCTTCTACAGTAGAAACTGGAAAATTAGGTATCTCTTCATAAGGTATTATTACAGGATCTTTAATTAAGTCTGCAAGTCCACCAAGTCCAGAACCTAAAATAATACCTATTTCTGGTTTGTAATTTAATTTTCTATTTATATAATCTATACTTTAGAAATTTTATCAATATAATCCACTATATTTCCTCCTATACAATATTTTATTATATATTACTTTTATTAAATAAATATATTTCAGTAATTGATAAATCACTATGACCTAATATCTTTTGAAGCTTTCTAATATCAACTCCAGAATCTAATTTATGCATTGCAAAAGAATGTCTGAGGGTATGAGGGTGATGGTTTTTTTTATACCTGACTTTTTTTTGAATACTGTTTTAATATTTTCCAAAATCCTTGCCTTGTTAATCTATCACCATATAAATTGATAAATAATGGTTCAGTTTCTAAAGAGTCTGTCCTATATTTTCTTATATATTCATATACATTAGCTACTTCTGAAGCTTTTATTGATATAACCCTACTACTTTCTCCATCTTCTAGATACAATAAATTTGACTTTATATCTAAATCTTTAATATTTAATTCCAACATCTGAGATACCCTTAATCCTGTAGCATACATTAGTTCAATCATTGCTTTATCACGACAGCCTTTCATATTATTAGTATTAGGCTGAGACAATAAAAGATCAATCTCTTTATTTGATAGAACATTAGGAATTTTTCTTTCAGTTTTAGATGATTTTAAGTTAAAGGTAGGATCCTCCTTTATATAGTTATTATTTAATAAATATTGGTAAAGACATCTTAAAGAGGCTAAGTTTCTTGAAATAGTAGAATTAGCCTTTCCTGTATTTTGCAAATATAATAAATATGTAATAATGGCAGTTTTATTAATATCTAAAATAGATGATATTTCTTTTTGTTCTAAATACTCTTTAAATTGTTTAATATCTCTAATATAAGCATCTAATGTATTTTTAGAAAATTTTCTTTCTTCTTTAATATAGTGAAAATATTTATTTATCAAAATTTCAGACATTATACTTCTCCTTTATAAAATAATATCCTAAACAAAGGGTTCCACAATCATTTTCAAAACTTTAGGTGATATGATTCCTTCTATTAAAGAACCAAATATAACAATTAATGTAAATATTATAATAATTCCTAGATATTCATTTATATTTATATTTCTTCTTAGAAAAGGTCTATTGATAAAGGGCTTCTTAATACTATAGCATATGGACATTGCAACTGCTCCTATGCCAATTAAACCTCCAATAATAAAGATGTTCTGTGGATATATTCCTATTATGGAGGTTAAAAACCCCCCCTAACCCCCCCAAAGCTTTCAACTAAAAAAAAGCTACTGTATATCCTATAAAAACACCTTTTAATATAATAAATATAGGTATAAAAAATATGCCAGGATTTATTAAACCTAATATAGTAATTACAATAACTAAAAAAAACATTGCTAATAATAGAAGCCTTTAAAACAGAGAAGTTATTATATTCCCTTAAATAATGACTTTTAAAATATGGATGAGATAATTTCAAAAGAAAAATCTTCATATTATAGCTTGTCTTTTTAATAATTAGTGGTCCCATTATAATCCCTAAAATAAGAGCTAAAACTAAAACAAAATAAAAAAAATAAAATAATTTTGAAAATGTTTTTTTTATTAATAAGATTCTATGTTTAAAAAAAACAAATTTTATCCTCCTTTGTAAACAAGCCTTTTTAGAAATTCTATGCTAAAAAGGAGGACATTATAACCTAATTATTTATTTTTAATAAAGCTTTGTGCAAAATATATGCCTATTATTGTTTTGCTATCTATTATCTCTCCACGTTGCACCATTTTCATTAAGTCTTCTATGGGTACTTCAATCTTTTCTATAAATTCACCTGGTTCAGGTTCAGCATCTACTTCAACTAAATTTTCACCTAAAAACAAATGAATTTTTCATTACAATATCCTGGAGAAGTATAAAATTCCCATAGATATGTCAATTTTCCAGCTTCATATCCAGTTTCCTCTCTTAATTCTCTAATTGCAGTTTCCCTAGGCTCTTCATTTAATTCTAGCTTTCCAGCTGGTAATTCATATAAAAAAATCTTCAGCTGCTTTTCTATACTGTTTAACTAAAATTAAAGAGTTATTATCTGTTATAGGAATTATAGCAACACCACCGGGATGTTCAATTATTTCCCGTTTAGAATATTTTTTTTATCTGGCAATTCAACAGTATCAACTCTTAAGTTTAAAATCTTTCCTTCATAGAGTTTATCCGACTTCATAGTCTTCTCCTCATAAATCATAGGTTTACCTCCATAAAATTATTTAATACTATTCATTTAAATCAAATATTTACTACTCTATATTATAACATATTAAATATAAAAGTAACATCCTTCTATATTGGAGGATGTTAACTTTTAACTAATCATCCCTTACATCATGGAATATTCTTCTAATCTTAGCTTATCCGCAATTAATGCAATAAACTCGCTATTGGTAGGTTTTCCCTTATTATTATTTACAGTATACCCAAATATCTTATCTATTGTATCAATTTTTCCTCTGTTCCAAGCTACTTCGATTGCATGTCTAATGGCCCTTTCCACCCTACTGGGAGTCGTGTTAAACTTAGTAGCCACAGCAGGATATAATTCCTTTGTAACAGCGCCTAAGTAATCCATATCATCTATTACTATCCTAATGGCTTCTCTTAAATAGAGATATCCTTTAATATGAGCTGGCACACCTATTTCTTGTATTATTTTAGTAATCTTTGTTTCTAAATCCCTTTCCTTATTTTTAGACTCTACTTCATCCATGCTAATATTGTTTGTAAAGTTAGAACTTTGATGAATTAAAGGATTGACTTCAGCTATTTGTCTTAATCTTTCTAAAAATATTTTAAAATCAAAGGGTTTAACCATATAATAATCTGCTCCCAATTCTATTGCACTTTTAGTTATTTTATCTTGCCCTACAGCTGATAAAATAATTACCTTTGGAAAGTTTTCTAAATTAGTTTCTCTCATTCTCTCTAAAACCCCCCCTAACCCGTCTAAGTGAGGCATAATTATGTCTAAAATTAATATATCTGGTTTTTCCCTTTCAATTAATTCTAAAGCCTCTAACCCATCCTTAGCTATTCCTAAAACATGAAATTCTTCCTGTGAACTAATGAACTTAGAAAGTATTTGACAAAATTCCCAGTTATCATCGGCTATTATAACCTTAATTTTCCCCATATAAATCTCCCCCTGTTATATTATTAATCTTTTACTTATTAATTCGACATTAATTAGAAAAGTCCTTCTTTTTTTTATATGTTTTTTTTAAAAAAAAGAAGATAAGCATTATAGCTTATCTTCTTGATTTAACATCCATTCTATATATAATCCATATCCTTTTGTTGGATCATTAACAAAAACATGGGTTACTGCACCTACTAATTTACCATCTTGAATAATTGGACTTCCACTCATTCCCTGTACAATACCACCAGTTTTATCTAATAATTTAGAATCTGTTATCTTAATTATCATGCTCTTTTGACTTTCATTATCTTGAGACTCAACCTTTAAAATTTCAATATCAAATTTTTCAACTACATTACTATCTAATGTGGATAAAATATAAGCTTTTCCTTCTTTTACTTCTTCCTTAAAAGCAATAGGTATAGATTCTGAATTATTTTCTTTTAAATAGTTTCCTTTTATCTTTCCATAGATTCCAAATTCATTATTAGTTTTTATATCACCTAATATTTCATCGGTTTTATAAAAAAAACACCTTTAATTTCACCTGGAGTCCCTTTCTTTCCTTGTTGAATATCTGATACTTTTGCATTCATTATTAAACCATTTTCAACTGTCAACAATTCACCTGTATCCATATCTGTAATTCCATGGCCTAAAGCTGCAAAATTATTATTTATTGGATTATAGTAAGTTAATGTTCCTATTCCTGTAGTTTTATCCCTAACCCAAATACCTAGTCTATAGGAATTATCCTGTAAAGATTTGATAGGAACTGCTAGTGTTTTGAATTCATTTTTATTTCTTAGAACTGTAATCTCTACTTCTTTATCTTTAACATTATTCAATATATCGACTACTTGTTCTGCACTGAGGATTTTCTCATCGTCTATTTTAATAATACTATCTCCAACTTTTAATCCAGCATCCTTTGCAGGACTAGTTCTTTTTCCATTGATATCAATTACATCAGTCACTGCAACTACAAGTACACCTTTGGTATTTAGTCTTACTCCAATGGCATTGCCTCCAGGGATTAACTCTGGTCTACTTACTACATTTATATTATAATTTTTAACAGGAATTAAACCTAATATTTTTAATTTTAATTGTGCTTCTCCAGTATCAATACCATTTAAATTATAAGATTTTTTTTAAACTGATTTTGGCCTTCATTAAATATAGTTTGAACTATATCTTCTTGCCCATCATAATCTAATGAAAAAGGGAAAGATATATCTAAATTTGTATTTTCACCTTTAATTATTTTGAAGTTTGAAGGATAAAATAAAATTTGATTATATTGTAAGGAATAGATTGAAGCTAAAAATATTACTATTAACAAAAGTATACTAATTTTTCTATTTAATTTTAATTTATCCAATTAACCACTCTCCCTTTGTTTTTTTCAACTCACCTCCTAAAAATAATTTTGTTTACAAATATAATTTAGCCTTTTTTTTGAGAGTAATTATTCTACTTAAAAAAAATAATTAAAATGTTATTAATATAGGTAAATGTAAAAATAAAAGCATTTTGAATATTATTCAAAATGCTCTAATTAATTCATTTTTTTTATTTTTTTGACATAGCAATCATTTCTTTTGCATGGTTTAAAGTAGTATTTGTAACATCTACTCCACCTAATAATCGTGCCATTTCTTCAATTCTTTCACTTTCATCAAGTCTTTTTATATAAGTAACAGCTTTTCCTTTATTTAGCTTTTTAGATATTAAGTAATGACTATCAGCTAAAGCAGCAATTTGAGGTAGATGGGTAATAGATATAACTTGCCGTTCTTTAGCAATTCTTGAAATTTTTTTCTCCAACTATTTGAGCAGTTCTTCCACTAATTCCAGTATCGATTTCATCGAAAATCATAGTGGAAATACCATCATATTTTGCTAAAATACTTTTAAATCCAAGCATTATTCGAGACATTTCTCCACCAGACACTATTTTGGAAACAGGTTTTAAGTCTTCTCCTGGATTAGTAGAAATAAGAAATTCTATATTATCTATACCATCAAAACTTAGTTTGCTTTTTCTTGAAAATCCACTTTAAATAAAACATTATCCATATTTAATTCTAAAAGCTCTTGTGATATCTTTTTTTCTAAGTCTTTAGCAATCTTCTGCCTTTTACTACTTAAATCTAAGGAAAGATCATATAATATTTCTTCTAAATTAGAAATCTTATTCTTTAAGTTTTCTATTTCTTTTTCATGATTAAGAAGATCATTTAACTCATCTTCTATGGAACTCCTATATTGAAATATGGCTTGTACAGAATTGCCATATTTCTTTTTTTTAATTTATTTACTAAATTAATTCTATCCTCTAAAAAAAGTAAGCCTTTCTTCATCTATCTCTATTTTATTTATATAGTTAATAAACTCACTATGTATATCCTGAAGTTCAAAATTAATATCTTTTAATCTACTTAAATATACTTCTAAATCCTTATCATATTTTACTAAATTATTTAAAATAGATATATCCTTATTTATAAAATCAATAATTGAATTTTTGTTAAAATTCGAACTCTTAAAGGATTCAATAATCTGTCCTATCCCTAACCCTATATCTTTAATATTGGCAATCTTGTTGTACTCATTTTCAATCTCATCATCGGAGTCCTTTAATTTCGCACTATCTATTTCTTCTATTTGAAACTTCAATAAATCTATCTGCCTTTCCCTTTCCCTAGAATCAAGATTGATTTTATTTAGTTTATCTCTTGTATTAATATATTCATTATAATAAGAAGAAATTTCTTTTTTTAAAAGTTTTAAATTCCTTATCTCCAAAATTATCTATTAAAATTTTGTGATTAGAAACATCTAATAATGACTGATGCTCCTGTTGGGCAAATATATCAACTAAATTTGATGTAATTTCTTTTAAAATCGTCAAAGTAATAGTTCGTCCATTAATTCTAGAAATACTTGGATGGCTAGCAGAGATTTCCCTTGTAATAATTAATAACCCATCTTCATCAATATCAATTCCATATTTATTTAGTATATGTCTCACTTGATGATTTTCTTCTAATAAAAATAAGGCTTGAAGTATGGCTTTACTTTCTTTATTTCTAATTAAATCCTTAGAACCCCCCCTACCGCCTAAAATTATGCCTAAAGCTTCAATAATTATAGATTTACCAGAACCTGTTTCACCAGTTAATAAATTTAATCCTTTTGTAAACACTACTTTCAAATCATCGATTATAGCAAAATTCTTAATACTTAATTCTAGAAGCATATAATACCTCCAAGATTTAAAATTATTCAAGGCTATTGTGGGCATCATCAACTAAATTAATAATATAGCTATCATCTATTTTACTTTCTCTATTGTTTATTAGATGGATAAGAAATTCAATATTTCCCTTTGCACCTGTAATTGGTGAAAATGAAAGATTAGCTACTCCTAAATCAATAGTATTTGAAAATTTAATAATAGATTTTAATACATCAATATGTGTGTTTTTATCCCTTATAATACCCTTTTTACCTACTTTATCCTTTCCAGCTTCAAATTGTGGTTTAATAAGAGCAACAATTTCCCCCCCATTTTCTTTTAATAAAGATTTAGCTACAGGTAAGACTAACTTTAATGATATAAATGAAACATCAATGGAAATAAAATCTAATTTATCTTCAATATCATCAGTAGTTACATTCCTAATATTAGTTCTTTCCATAACTATTACTCTTGAGTCATTTCTAAGTTCCCAATCTAATTGACCATATCCCACATCCACGGCATATACCTTGTTAGCTCCTTCCTTTAACATACAATCAGTAAAACCACCTGTTGAAGCTCCAATATCCATGGTAATCTTGTCTTTTAAATTAATATCAAATTCTTCAATGGCTTTTTCTAGTTTGAGTCCTCCTCTACTCACATAAGCTAGAGGATTAGTTTTATATATATGTCAACATCTTCATCAAATTTTTCTCCAGGTTTATCAATTCTTGTAGTTCCAATAAAAACAGAACCCTCCATAATAATACGTTTTCCCTTCTCCCTAGAATCTACCAAACCCTTTTCAAATAATAAAACATCTGCTCTTTTTTTTACTCATAATCTCTCCTTTTAATTATTTATTAGTTCTATTAGATTTCTTTTTATTAGGAAAGAAATTTACTCCGAAGGTTTTTTTTCAATTATATTTATTAATTTTGCGATATCAAAAATTATTTTTTTCATAGAAAATTAATGCAATAGACTTTCCTAAAGCTTTTCCACCTACAGTTAAAGATGCTGTAAATGCAGTCATCAATATACTTAACAAAGTAACATTTTCAAACCCATATGTATTAATTAACTTATAAATTAAACTAGCCCCTACAGCACCTGATATAATTCCACTAATGTCACCTACTACATCATTACAAAAGTTTGATACTGGTCCCGCATTTCTTATTAAATTAATAGCAATCTTTGCCTCATCTATTTTTTTTGCTGCCATAGAATGAAACGGCTTTTCTTCAGCCCTAGTAACAGCTATTCCTATTATATCAAATATAATTCCAATAATAATAATAACTAATAAAATTATAAATGCTAATAAAATATCTAAATTATTAACTAAATTTTCTGCAATTATACTAAAAATAACAGCCAAAATAAAGGTCCATACTGATATTGCAGCAACCCATTTAATATTATATTTTTTAATGAAACTATTATCTTCATTTTTGTTCATATATCAATAAACCTCCAATAATAAGCAAAAAGCTGATAGCATATAGCTACCAGCAACAAAGTGGTGGTAAATTGAGTAAATTTTACGGCTTTAGGTCCAGCAGGATTTCCCTAATAAAAACTGATTGTCACCAAAACAGCGGTTTCCCTTTAATCTTATTACTATCTTGTCACCAATGATAGAACTGGATTGCCACTTAGTCCGCACTTTAATCCACAACTTACCTCAATATGAACAATCTAGGAGTTTTCCTCAACAGCCATTCTATTCCTTAGCCTCTTTTGCAAAATAGGTTTCGGTAACAAAATTTAAGAACAACTGGGCCCTTCGTATTCTTAAATTGAACTTACCATCCGCCATACTTCACTCAAGGCAGGCTACTCTGCTACTTACTTGGTGCAGGTTTATCACAATATAGATGTTGACATTATATTGTGTCTCCACGAAAGCAGGGTCCACGCCTGCATGCCATTGCAGATCGCCCCCCCATCTTTCTTACTCCATGAGAAGACCCATGACTGGGCGTCACAAGCCTAAACACAGAACTTCATCGATATGCCCTTCAACGGATTTTTAGCCCCCCGCCTTCTAGAATAGTTGTGCTGACTAGAATACTGTACCACTTTCAGCTATATAAATTATATCATAATTGCAGATAATATTCAATTATACTATTAATAATTTCTATTTACAAGGGTTTTAGTCAATTCTTTTAAAAAAAAGCAGTGTCTCTATTATCTAAGGCTTCTAATAAATCCAGAGCCTTATTAGTATATGTTATCATATCTTCTTTAGATTTTTCTTTATCAAAATATGATAAATAAGTAAATTTATGTATTAATTTATCTTCTTCTGCATCTAATAAGTCATCTTGAATTTGATAAGATAATCCCAGATATAGAGAAAACTCCCTTAAAATAGATATTTCTTCTTCCTTTGCCCCACCTAAAATTCCTCCTACTACAATTGAAGCTTGAAATAAAGCAGCAGTCTTGGCTTTGTACATAAACAATAATTTATCTTTATCCATATTCTCATAACTACTAAAAAGATCTACTACTTGCCCACCTATCATTCCATTTATTCCAGAATAATTAGCAATTTCATTAATAGCCCTATTCTTTCTTTTATAGTCTTCTAAAGACATGGAGTTTTCTAAAACATCCTTAGACATAATTTCAAAAGCCAAATTAAGTAAAGCATCACCAGCTAATATTGCCATAGCTTCACCAAATACTTTATGATTAGTTGGTTTTCCTCTTCTGTAATCATCATCATCCATAGCAGGCAAATCATCGTGAATAAGTGAATAAGTATGTATCATTTCAATGGCAGCAGCATAGGGTAAGATTAATTTTATATTATTATTAAAAATTTCAAAAGTTTTAATAGCCATTATAGGTCTAAGTCTCTTACCACCTGTAAATAAACTGTACTTCATAGATTCTAAAATCTTTTCTCTATAAATACTATTTCTGTTCATATATTTTTCTAATATTTCATCCATTATTCTTCCAGTATTTTTAATTTCCTCGTTAATAATAATCATCTTCCTCCTTAAGAAAATCTACCTCTTTTAATGATTGGTCAGTATTTAATAATATCTTTATTTCTCCTTCTGTTTTAGTTAATAAATTGTTGCAATGATTATATAATTGAATGCCTTTTTTTAAACATTTCTAAAGATTCATCTAAGGTATGGTTATTATTTTCTAATTTATCCAGTATAATTTCCAGCTCCTTTAAAGCTTCCTCATAAGATAAGTTCTTAATTTCCATCGACCTGACCCCCCCCTTCTCTTTCAATTTCTTTAACAATAGCCTTAATTGAACCATCTTTCATTAATATTTTAAGTGTATCTTCTATAATTAAATCTTCCACAGATTTAATTATAAATCCATTTTTATTTAATAATATACCATGACCTTTCTCTAAAGATATAGTTGGATTTAATAATTGGAGCTTTTTATCTAATTTGGATAAATTATCATAATTGGCTTTTATTATATCTTCCATTCCTCTATTAAGATCTTTAAAAATCATATCTAATTCCTGTCTCTTATCCTTTATTTTATGAATAGGATTATTATATTTTATGCCTTTTAATACGATTTCTAAATTATTCATATTAAGTTCCATTAGTTTTTTTTAAATCCCGTACTAAGTGCCTGTATTTGCTGTTTAAATTCATATGTAGATGGTTTATATTGGGACTGCCATTTCAGCTGCTGCTGAAGGCGTTGGTGCCCTCAAATCTGCAACAAAATCTATAATTGTAAAGTCTGTTTCATGGCCTACAGCTGAAATTACTGGAGTTTTTAATTCAAAGATAGTTCTTGCTAAATTTTCATCATTGAAAGCAAATAGTTCATCAATGGAACCGCCACCTCTACCTACAATTATTAGATCAACATCATCCCTGTTATCTAAATATTGAACTCCATTGATAATATCCCTAGGAGCATTTATTCCTTGGACTAAAGAGGGATATATAAGTATATTACAAGGTGGAAATCTCCTTTTAATCACTGTGATAATATCTTTAATAGCTGCACCTGAAGAAGAAGTAACTACACCTATTTTCTCTGGCATAAAGGGAATAAGCTTTTTAAACTCTTCTTTAAATAAGCCTTCATATTCTAGCTTTGTTTTTAATTCTTCGAACTGTCTATAAAGCTCTCCTATACCTTGATTTGAAACATCCCTTACATATAACTGATAGTCACCATTTTTTTCATAAACAGATATATACCCCTTTACAACTACCTTCTGTCCTTCTATCAGCTGTACATTAGATTTTTCAGCATAACTTCTAAACATTACACATTTAATCCTACCATTTTCATCTTTTAGAGAAAAATATAAATGTCCACTATAATGGGCTTTATAATTGGACACTTCTCCTTCGACTTCTATGTTAGATAATATTATATCACCAGCAAACATTTTTTTATATAATTATTTACTTCAGTAACCTTTAGAGGTTTCATCTTTACACCTCCATCCCATGACCTTTTTTTAATCTTTCCTAAGTATGAAATCCCCCCCACAGCATTATCTGTACAAAATTTTTTTTATATGGGAAAAATACATTGATTTTATATCTAGATAATTTATCAATAAGAAACTTTCGAATATGAGAATTTGCGGCAACTCCTCCAGTAATTAAAATATCATCTATTTCATATTCTATATAAGTATTTAAAATAATCTTAATTATTATTCTTGAAATAGTATAAAATAAAGTAAATATAATATCTTCTACTTTATGATTTTTTTTCATCAATTAAATTTTTAAAATAATTTTCCAAACCGGATATATTAGTCCAAAATCCATCTTTTATATTAATGGGAACTTTTGTATCAATTAACTCTCCTTCCATAGCTTTTTTTATCTAATTCAGCACCAGAAGGAAATTCATATCCTAGGTATACTCCAATTCTATCGATTAATTGACCAAAACTTATATCCAAGCTTCCGCCAATTAAAGAAATATTTAAGTTTTCTTTTAAATTATCAACTAATAAAAATTCACAAGTTCCACCTGATATATGTAAGGAAATAAATCTTTTATTAAATAGGTTCTTATTATTAATCAAACCTGCTGAAATATGTCCTTCTTGATGACTAAATTCCTTATAATTAGCTTTTAAAGTTTTCGAAAGAATATATGCCTGATTTCTCCCAAATATAAAAACAGGCATATAAGAATCCTGGATATTACGAGGCTTTGAACTTACAGATATGGTATGAATTTTAGAAAAATCAAAGTCTTGCGATAACTTTTCTATTAATTTAGGAAAATTATTCAAATGCTGAAATACAGCTTCTTGCTGTCTTAACCCCCCCTTTTGATTTTTATAAACTTTTAAATATTCTCTTAAATCAAATATAATGTTTTCATTATCATCAATAAGACTTATGGATGTAGTGTAGGCGCTTGTATCAATTCCTAAATAATATTTATTCATCCTTATCTAAACTCCTAACGAAACCTCCTAAAACTCCATTAATAAACTTAAAAGCATCCTCATTACTAAACTTCTTAACTATTTCTATAGCTTCATTTATGGAAACTTCTATAGGAATATCTTTTCTATAAAGAATCTCATATATAGCTATTCTTAAAACTGCTAAATCTACCTTTGCCAATCTGTATATTGCCCAACCTTCTAAATTATTTTCAATATAATTATCTATTGCATCTAAATTTTCTTTTATACAATAAATAGACTCTTTTATATATTTTGTTTCCATTTCATCGAAAGTAAAATTGTCTAAAAAAAACATTTAATGCTTCATCGGAAAAATCCTTATTTAATTCCATTTGAAATAGTAGCTTCATTGCTCCTTCTCTTGCTTGTTTTCTTCCCATCTACAATCCTCCTATATTTAAAATAAAATAGAATATTAATCTCTTCTACCGGAAGGAAGAATTTTTTTCTAGTAATTTTTTTTATATCCTCTTTTGTTAAAGCTTTGCTTCCTATTAAATAGCCAATAGTAGTACAAAAGAATATAAAAAGAGTCTTAAAAAAACCAATAGTAAGTATAAAACTCCTATAATAAAACCTATTAACCCTCCCAAAACTTACCCTTATTATTATTTATCCATAATAGTATGTCACTAAAAATATTATTAATCAATTTAAACACCTCATCGTTGTTTAATACTATTCATAGGTGTTGTTACATTAATAATTTCCACTTTAATATCTTTTACATTTGCACCTGTTGCTTCTTCAATATGTTCCTTAACTTTTAATTGTAATTCTTTAGAAGTTTCAGGTATATTGACCTCACTAGTTGCCTCACCTTTTAAAGATAAGCTAACTTGTCCTTCAATAAAATTTACCTTAGTTTTAATATTTCTAATGCCAGTAAATCTTTGAGCTATATTATCAACTAAACCTATAATAGTTTCCTCATATATGAGTATTTCTCCATATTCATTTCTTAAAACTAAAAATGATCCAAGTTTTTTTATTGTCCTTATTTTTAAATATAGAAATTAGATAAACTATACTCAATACAAGAACGATTAATCCTAATAGGGAATATACATAATTTCCTCTCACAGATTCAATAAACATTACACCGTCCCTTATGCCAAATATAGTATCTATATCAAAGGGCAAAATCATAACAATAAATGATATAACAGCTATGAAAATAGAATAAATTAACAGAATAACCCTATGGCCCATTTTCATTTGTATTCTCCTTTCATTGGATTTAAAATTACCCCCTGAATTCACAGAGGGTAAATATGCTATTTAACTCTTGGTTCATCATCTACATTTGCATCTTTTTGAATATTTACACCTTGAATATTCACATTGACTTCAACTACATTTAAATCAGTCATAGTTTCAATAGAGTTCTTCACATTTTCTTGAACTTTACGACCTATTTCTGTAATATTTGAACCATATTCAACTATAATATAAATATCAACTGCAGCTTCTTCATTTCCTAATTCTACTTTAACTCCTTTAGAAAGGTTTTCATACCTAGCATTTCAGTAATCCCACCAGTGATGCCACCACTCATACCTGCAACTCCTGGAATTTCAGTGGCTGCCACACCAGCTATAATAGCTACTACATCATCAGAAATCTTTACGCTGCCATGTTCTCCTTTGTTATCATTTATTATATTCTCTGACATTAATAGACACCTCCAAACACCCTAAAGTTTCTATAGCTATTATATCAAAGGAATATACCATTTACAAACATTTCTATTGCTTTTTAATAATTTTTATATTATTCATATCAAATTCAGTTTCTGATTTAACTATTTCTAGTATTTTAACCATCTCTTGCTCATTTAAGTCTTCAGAAGATACAATTACTTTAATATCATTATCTGTTAAAAAAAACTAAAGCTTCATCAAATCCTTTAGATTTAACTAAACCTTCTATTTGAAGCTCCTTTTCAGATAATTTTCCTATTTTCATTATTTCAGTTTGAGCTTCAGTTCTTACTTTTTCATCTGTATTACTATTATTTACTATATCTTCTAGACGCTCTACTAAGTTTGCCCTCAATTTATCCCTAGATAATCTATATTCTACAAAATAATTTCTATTGCCACTATGTAACTCTTTGCTCATGGCTTCCTCAATATTTTCATTACTTGTATTAATAACTTCGTTAATTTTCTCCTCATCAAAGGAATCTACATCTACTAATTCAAAATCATTTTTATTGTCTTCAACAGCATAGTTATCTTCTAAACCATATTTTTCTTTCTCCAGTGCTTCATAATTCTTATATTCCTTAGAAGTTTTTCTCAATGCCTGTTGAGTTAATTGGTGATTTAAATAACCTGTAAATACTAATAATACTAATAACAATCCTATAATGGCAGGTCTTTTAACTTTAAACATAACTTTCCCCCCCTATTTACTTGAAAACACTTGAACCTTATTAGCTGAAATGCCTAATGCTGTTTTTACCGCTTCATAAATATTCTCCAAAATCACAGGATTTTCTGCCCCCCCTTCTGCTACAACTATTACTCCTTTTATATTTGGCTTAACTTCCTTTAATATCACTACATCATTAGATAAATTAACTATTTGTGTTGTTTCATCTTCCCTTATTGTTTCCCTTTTCCCACCTTCCGAATCTATTTCATTAGTAGTCTCAATGGTTTTAGTTTGATTCATTGCAGGAACTTTTTCTAAACTATCCTCTAAAGTTATCATTACATGTACATCACCAACTCCATTTAGTTGACTAAGTATTTTTACTAGCTTGTTTTCTAAAAAAAATAGAATAATCTGATTCTACTATATTACTATATTCTTCATTTCCTTCCTTTATCACTGTGGATTTATCTTTTTGATTATAACTAGTTGCTTTGTTTAATAATAATAATAAAACAATAGCTATCATTAAAATCATAAATAAATTATTGATTAATTTCCGATTTCCTATGTCTTCCATATATTTTTTTGATTTTATTTAATAAATCATCCATTTACTTCATCCCCCCCTGGTTTTTTTTAGAATTATATTAATTAACTTTTCATCAATACTTAACTCTTCTGCTAATCTTCTTTTTAATTCATCAAACCCATCAAGTGAATCAATATTTTCCTTACTTTTATTTAATGATACAGGCTTAATTTTAATGTTAATGTTTTTTTTCTTGATTTTCTATTTCATTTTCAACAAGGACTATATCTATATTATTAATAGTTCCATATACTCCATCATTTTTTTTCTATATCAATAGTAATATCTAATATATTATGATCTGTATATCTTTTTAAAACTTGACCTATTTCTTCTGATATTTTTCTGTATATAATTCTTCTATTTTGCTGTCTTGACTTTTAATTAGTTTTTCCATATATTCAGGCGATGTTTTATATAAATTGTTAAACACCTCCTTATCTAAGTTGAATTTAATTTTACTTAAATTAATAAAAGGATTGATTACTGTAAAAATAATTAATAGTCCTATAACAAAATTTATATACCTTTTCATACTTCCCTTTGGCATTATTAAATCAATGAGAGATATGATGATGAACAATATGGTTATATCCTTTAACCAAGAATAAATAAAGTTACTTATACTCAAATTCATCACCTACCTTAGCATCAACAAACTATTACTAGTATCTACAATTATGGTTACAGTAATAAAAAAACATTATTCCAATGGAAACCATACTTATTAAAATCAATAGTAGGGTTTTAGATACATCACTAAAAAATTTAACAATATTTGGTGATGCTATTGGTTCAATAACTGCACCTGTAATTGAATATATAAGTAGCAATACTATAACTTTAATTAAAGGAATAAGGATAATTAAAATTAAAGTAATAAGTCCTACTATGCCCATTCCGTTTTATTATTGCTGAGGATCCTATTACTGCATCTACTGCATCAGATAAAAACCCTCCTACTATAGGTAAAACTTATCTACTGCAAACTTAGCCGTTCTAATGGTTATTCCATCAATTTTAGTAGATAATCCATATATGGTTAAAATACCAACAAATATGGTAAATGCAGCAGATATAATAAATGTTATTATTTGTCTTCCTAGTTCAGACAATTTACCTAATTCACCTCTATTAGATAGATTAGATAATATGCTAACTATAAATGAAAAATATATTAGAGGAAATATTATATTTTTAACCATCAAACCCATTATATTTACTGCACCTAATATCATAGGATGGAACATAATTCTCGTATTTGGCCCCCCCTGTAGCTACTAGTAAAGTAAGTAGTATTGGTAATAAAATCTCCATGAAATTTGTCATTCTATTAACAGAAATCTTAACCATGTCCATTAATTGTCCAAAGCTAGTAATAACCAGAATTGCAATTAATATATAAGTAAAATAATTCGCAAACTGACTTATGGATGATTCTTCAAAGTATTTTGTAAGTTTGTTAAAATCGCAGATATTATAGTTATAATAAGGACCTTTGATAATAAATTAAGTGAAAAAGAAAGTTCCTTTAAAAATATCTTTCCAATACTTTTACCAACGGATTTGCCTTCAATAATTTTCTCACCCTTGATTAATTTTAAAATCATATCTTTAGTATTACCTTCAAAATATATTTCATTTTCATCCATTAATTCTTTCAACAAATTATCAATTTGAATATTATTTGTTAAATCCATTTGTTCTTCTATAAAACTATTATTTAGATTATCTTGAGCACTTACATTGGAATAAAGTATTAAAACTATAAATAATATAAGTATTACTTTTTTTTCATAAATACTCATCCTTAGGGTAAAATTTTTGTAATTAAATCCATTAAAGCTACAAGTATGGGAATTGCTAAAACCATAATTGTAATCTTTCCTGCTAATTCCAATTTCATAGCTATGGAATTTTGTCCTGCATCCCTACATATTTGTGAACCAAATTCAACTATATAGGCAGTTCCTATTATCTTCAAAATAACTGTAAAATAAGTAATCTCTAAATTCGCTTTAATAGATAAGTTCCTCAACACATCTATTACAGAAGTTAAAGGAGTTAAAATCATGGAAAAATTATTACTGATGTAAGTATGGAAATATATATAGAAAATTCTGATTTAAAATTATTTAATATAATTATTAAAGTTGTAGCCACAATACCTAAACTTACAATTTTGAATATTTCCATTTATGTTCACCTCAGTACAATTTAAATAATATTTTTACATTATCAAATAATTTACTTACTAAATTTATTACTACTCCTAGTACTATAACTACGCCAACTAATGTAGTTAAATATGCGTATTCCTCTTTTCCTGATTTAGCTAAAACTGTGTGGAGAACTGCTGTCACCATTCCAATACCTGCTATTTTAAATATCAAATCTACATCCATGGCCATCTCTCCCTATATAAATATAATAATGATACCTAGACCAATTAAAACCCCCCCTAAAGAAGGATATAATTTCCCATTTCTTACTTTTTCTAAATTGGCTTGAACTCTTAAATTACTTATTTGATCTAAAATAAATATAAAATTTTTTTTCTTGATCTGCTCTGTTGGTTTTACCTAAAACTTTCCCTAAAAAAAATAATAATTCTATGTCTTCTTTGTTTAACATATATTTATTAGCTAATATATCTTCTAAATTAAGAAAACTATAATATATATCCTCTCTCTTTTCATTTATTAAATCTTCCTTTATAATTCTAAAAATGTTAGAAATTTCACCTTTTCCTTTTTTTTATAAGTGTTTTCTAGGGCTATTGATAAAGGAGTATTTCCAATAATAACTTCACTTTTAAGTATTCTTATACAATATTCTAAATCTAAAAGATTTTTAGCTCTTTTATTAAATTTTAAACCATAAAAAAAATCCAATCATAGATGTAGATAATAGTATGACTACATTAAATAATATTTTAAATGCCCCCCCATATAATACCCCCCCTTTTTAAAATCAATTGGCTTAAAGGTATCTCCATCAACTATTTCCCTTATGGTACCTACACCTAGTGATCTATCAAGGACTATGTATCTTTTAAATATTTTTTCCTTAATTAGTTCAGATAAATTTATTCTATTTCTTATATCTTCAATTCCATAACCATGAATAGTTGCAATAAATTTAATACCTGCCTAAGTCCCTCTCTTATGGCTTCAATATCTTTTATTCCTCCAATTTCATCTACGGCTATTATATTAGGTGACATAGCTCTAATAAGGATTATAATTCCATGGAATTTTAAACATCCATCTAAGATATCCGTTCTTACACCTACATCCCTTTGAGGCAATCCATTATATACACCTGCTATTTCTGACCTTTCGTCAACTAAGCCAATCTTAAAACCTTTACAAAGTCCATTTCCATTACTTAGATTTCTCACCATATCTCTTAATAGTGTTGTCTTTCCACATTGAGGTGGAGATATTATTAAAGTATTATAAAATTCGCCCTTATTATCTAATAAATAGGGAATTAAAAAAATTTGATATTCCCTTTTTTTTCTCGTGCAATCCTTATATTTAAAGAGGAAATGTTTTTAATATTTTCAATTTCCGTAGAATTATAAATGACCTTACCTCCAATCCCGACTCTATGTCCTCCTGGAATAGTTATAAATCCATTTTTTTTATTTCTTCAGTAAAGGCATAAATTGAATGATTTGTTATTAATTGAAAAGTATTGTTTATATGTTGTTGATTTATAATTAATGAATTATTTATTTCTTTCAATACCCTCCCTTTGTAGAGATAAAATAGTCTTGTCCCTTTAAATAAATATTTAAAGGACTGCCATTTCTTAATCTTATTTCCTCTAAATTTTCTTTATAATCTATAGGAATTTTAGAAAGTACTGATTTTATATCATTGTTCAAATATTCTAGAATATTATCAAATGTTTTCAACTCTTCTAACACAACATGTCCCTCCTTTATATAAATTCTATGAAAACATTAAATAAATATTACATAAAAACAAATAAAAAAAAGCCTAAAACTTTTTTTAGTTTTAAGCTTTTTAAATATGTCTTTATGCCATTAATTAATCTTCGTCATCTTCATCATATTCATCGTCACAATAACATCCACAATCCTCGTCATCACAACAATCATCATAAAAATCAAAATCAAAATCTTCATCATATTCATCATCAAAATCTTCATCTGTTCCATATATTTCATCTTCTACATCAGATAAATCTTCATCTATGAAATTTACATATTCTTCTAAATCTACTTGATCTTCTATAACTTCATCTAAAACTTCTGCAAATTCTCCTAAAACATCGATAATATGAAGTAATAATTTACCTTCATTTGTGCTATCATCTACATTAAGACCATCTGCTAATCCTTGTAAATAGGATACTTTTTGAAATAAATAATCCATCTTAATCCCTCCATTTAATTTTTATAATATTTTATACCCTTGACATATATTCCCCCCCTGTTCTTGTATCAATCCTAATAATATCTCCAGTGTTTACAAATAGGGGGAACATTTAGGGTAAACCCTGTCTCAACAGTTGCTGGTTTAGTAGCACCAGATGCTGTATCACCTTTAATACCTGGTTCAGTTTCTATTACTTCTAATTCAACAAAATTTTCTGGTTGAACTTCAAAGGCTCTACCTTCATAAAAACGAATAGTGGCATTATCGTTTTCTTTAATGTATTTTATGGCTTCTTCTACAGCTTCTTTATCTAAAGGTAATTGTTCAAAGGTTTCAGTATCCATAAAATAATATAATGTTCCATCACTATATAAGTACTGCATTTCCTTAGTTTCAATATTAGCTTTCGGATATTTTTCTGTAGGGTTAAAAGTAACATCTTTAGTAACGCCTGTTAATACACTTCTTATTTTAGTCCTTACAAAGGCTGCACCCTTTCCTGGTTTAACATGTTGAAAATCAACTACTTGGTAAACATCTCCATCCATTTCAAAGGTTATGCCTTTTCGAAAATCACCTGCTGAAATCATAAATTAACCTCCAATCTCTAGTACATATTATGTTTGTCTAGTTCTATAGCTATTATATCAATATCTAATATTTACCACAAGAGTAAAGTTTATTATATCAAAGGATTATTGCCAATTTAATAATTTTTAATAACCTTTATTTCTGGATCTATGAAACCTGGTAAATAAGAACCATACTCATAAATATATTTTTGATTTGGTATAATCTTTAACATTTCCATATCAAGCTCATTATATCCTTTATGTAAAATCATTCCTCTAATTATAGGAGAGTTAGAGGAGTTAACTATTATATTTCCATTGTTAAGAATCATTATACCTTCAAATTCAAAATTTTGATTAATGATTAAATCACCTTCAATATACAGTGTTCCTCTCAATAAAATAGTTTTTTCATCTTCTACTTCTCCTAATTCAAGTATTGCTTTCTCATCTTCATCATCTTTAATATTTAATAAAATATGTTTATGTTTATAATCAGATAATATTTCATAATAGCTATTATCTTCCCCTGTTCTATTTCTTTTTTTCCTTATAAAGTCATTGCTTATTTTTATATTTCCATTGGTATTTATTCTTTTTACAGAACTGGTTGGATTACAGTCATAGTCATATATTTCCTTCTCAATTATATCCATTAACTTATAAAACTCTTCTCTATATTCTATAACATCATCTATCTCCCTTTCTGAAATATATCCTCTATTTATTTCAAAGATAATATTTATTATCGGTCCATAGGAACTAGAATAATTAGACATACCTTTATAATTAGTGCTTATGTTAATAAACATATTTTTCCTATTATTTCTTTCTTCCATAATAATCTCTGTTTTATTAATATATTTTTTTTAAGTTCATGATCATCATCTAAATCAATTTCCTTTGGATAGCTTGTCCGTCTACAATTTTTAATGATCTTAGGTTTAAGATATTTATCGAAATTATCCTTTTCATAAAATAATCTATTTATTTTATCTTTCGCTAAAATATTAGATTGTATTTTTGTAGTAGATGATAATGCAATATGATTTTGTAGTGTAACTATACTCAAGACAAACAAAGAATTTATTAATATAACACTCATGATTAATAAAGCAAACACAGATACGAAACCAGGCCTTTCCATATACTCACCCTATGATATTAATATTCTATAGGACATCTTATATATATTGTAGATTTAAAGTCCATACTCTTCTTAAGCTTTTCACCAATGGTTAAATGTAGATAAATTAAGCTATTTTTAGTATCAAGTTGCGTTTTACTTAAATCTACCATAAGAGTGCATACTTGATTAAAACCAGAAAAATATTCTCCCTTTGGATATCTATCCTCAAGTCCTTCACAGGCTATTCTTTTTAATTCATTATTTTCTACATAATAAGTTATATAATTATACTTATACTTATCTTTGGTACGATTATTTTTAGTTATATGCAATATTACAAATCCAATATTAGTTGGGTATCTATAGTTCAATTCATTAAATTTAGATGAACATATTATCTTATCAGCAGACATAATCTCCCCCCCTTTAATATATTCAACAGCATATCTTCCGTTTAACAAAATTTCGTCCATTTCATTTCCCATTTGGGAAATATTAGTGGAATAATTAAATATCATAAAAATACTAGAAAGGAGTAAAGTAGTTAATGAAAATCCTAAGATAAATTCTATTAAAGTAAAACCTTTATTTTTTTTGGAATGCTACCTTTAAATTCTTCATGATTATAGTTCCCTTTATTTTCTTTAGGATAAATAACTATTTTAAACTCCCATAAATATTCATTTATTCCAGTATTTATTACTTTACAATCATATTTTTCTAAATAATAATTATCTAAATCTAAAAAAAATATTTCACCTTCTTCTTCTAACTTAAGTAAAAAAAATCCTTAGAGTATTCATCATAAGAACTTAACCTTTCAAAAATATGTTCTCCAAGATAATTTATTTCAGAATACATATTTATCTTGTTAAAGTTATTAAAGCTTGATGCTAAAATAGGTAAAGAAGTTACTGTGACTAATCCAAGTAAGAATATTCCCACAATTACATCTAAAAAAAATATACCCTTTTTTTTCTCAAACAATCACCTCAAATCCATATTTTCTAAAACAAAGGTAACTCTTCCAGTTGCTGGAGTTAAAGTTACTTTATATCTTTGATTGCGACTATTTTTTTTAAGTATAGTGTGTTAGCATTAGCTGTTGACCCAGTAGGTTTAAATTCAAAAAAATGGAACTAAATTAGTATTTTCTAGCTTTAGACCATGTTGGAAGACTTTCTTTTTTTTATAACTGGACTAGTTTCACTAGTCTTTATCCTATAACAATTTTCATCATTATAAAATAAACAATATAATTTTTAGATTCAATTATAGCTCTGTTTCTAGAAAATAATAAATCCTTTCTAAACTCATCTATTTCCTGTTTTTCTCTTATTCTTCCATAGAACTTTGTATTTGGAAGACCTAAGGATAAAAAAAATTGAAAAAAAGAGCTAATACAATTAATATTTCTATCAATGTATAGCCCTTCCTCGCTGTCATATTAATATCTCCATTCATTTAGAATATACAGCATGTACACAACTTCAGCCCTTGTAATTTTGTTATCCATATTGTTGTAACTCATAGATTTCACCTGCTTATCATATAACATTTTAGCTGATGTATTATACCATCTAAAATTATCATCTTTTAAAACACGGCTCATTATAATTTCTACTTCTTTATAGGAAATTGGTGAATCAGGTTTAAAAGTATTATCCTCATATCCTTTTATATATCCTTGAGATATAGCATAATTAATATTTTTAGCATTATTTCCAAAACTTTGGAAATCTTTAAAAATCTCAATATACTTAATGTCGTCAGTAGTATTCCAATTATATACTCGACTTAATAGTGTTAAAAATTCGCTTCTGGTAATATTTTTTTTCAGGTTTAAAAGTATTATCACTATATCCATAAATAATATTTCTTCTCACTAAGGTGTTGATTTCATCCTTAGCCCAGTGAGATCTAATATCACTAAATAATTTATAATTATTATCTATTAATATACAATAAAGATTATCACCGGAATCTAAAGTATTAGGTTTTATATTAGCAATCATCCTTCCATCTTTAATAAAAGAATTGATATATTGCCATTTGTCATTAACCCTTTTGTATACTCCCCCCCATCTACTTTCCCATAATACTCGAAGGATAATTCTATTAAATTATCCTTATTTAAATGTCTACTAGGATTTGATACTTGAATGTTGTAAAATCCTGAAGCTTTTATAAATCTACTATCTATATCATAATAATTATCTGGAAATTTTTCAATACTTAATGCAATATTATTATAATAAGTTCCCTTATTTATATTTACTGTAAGTGCTCCATCAAGACTTGTTAAACTTCCTCCCCTTATTGGAATATTAGTAATATTAGATTTTTTTTAATACTTCATCTTGAATAAGTTCTTTATAGGTATTGCTGTATCCTTCAGCAAATCCCTCATTATATCCTGAAATGAAACCTTGCTTGTATTTATTAGATTGAAATTCTAGATTATATTGAGTTGTAATAATTGAACTAAAGATAATATGCCTTCTCCAATTATTACTTTTTTTTCTCCATATAATCCTTAGTAGCCATTACTTCTCCTTTATTTAAACCTGCAGCTTTTCCATGTTCATAAGCATTTTCTTCATCTCTTATATATACATTTAAATTTGCTTCCCTAAAGGCAAGATTATATGCTTCTTCATAGGCCCTCTTAAATCCAGCTAAAAATCCATCTTTATATTCCTTTGAATCTTTATTTAAAGAATAATCTCTAATAATCACATTATCTGAAGGTAAATTTCTCAAATAATAATTACTTCTATTTTCAAAATAATCCTTAACTCCATAAAGTTTTCCTAATATTCCTCCTATGGTTTCACCATGGGAAATTCCTGATTCAAGGGTAATCTTTTTTTGGTTCTAAATTAGCTTTTTCATATCCTTCTTCATAGCTTAATTTAAAACTATTCCTAAAGCTAGACAAAAATGAAGACCTATAAGAGGATGTTTGTTTACTAAGATCAAAAATTTTAATTATCTCAGAATTTCTTGGAATAGCCTTTGACCAATTAAAACTAACTTTATTATAGAAATCTCTAAACCCATATATTTCACCTAAAGCTTTTCCTAGAGAGTCACCATAATTTGTCTTTGTATCAATCGGCTTTCCATCTGGAGTTGAAATCCCTAATGCTTCTTGATAACCACTATCAAATCCTTCAATATAACCTAAATAAAAGAACTTCTTATAAATATCATCTTTACCAACTAATTCATTACTATAATTAGAAAATACTTTTGATTCTTTAGGTCTAATTTCGTAATAGGGTGGTTTAGAATCTTGAGATAAATATCTTAAACCTTCAATATAGCCATCGGTATAACCTAAGGGTTCTCCATGTCTCCGAGCCTCTTCCATTGATATATCCAAATCTTTGGCTAAAACCATATTTATATTAGTTAATAATAAAGCTAGCAATATAGCAGTTATAACTATTCTTTTTTTTCATTTTTTTTCACCCCCCCTAGTTAGTGTCTCTTCAAGACTAATATTTTACCTACTCTTAAGATTTCACCTGGACTTATATCATTTAATTTCATAATTTCATTTTTATAAGCTGTAGTACCATAAACTTTCCTAGATATTTCAGTAACAGTATCTCCAGGCTTAACTATATAAAATTCATTTACTTCTTCCTTTATGGCACTATCTTCATTATTGGAATAATATGCTTCTAATTTATCAATTAATATTATACCAAAATCTTCCCTGTTAAAGGGTATTTCATAAAATAATTTATCTATAATCAAGGGATACATCTTAAGATCACTAGGTATATCTACCTCTAAATATGACCATCCAGTCCAAGTAATTCCTTGGGCTATTTCAATATCTATCTCTTCCCCCCCAGCCTGTCCTTTTAATCTCATGCCTAATGTACCAGGTGAATACCCATAGGAATAAGCCCAAAAGCCAATGGACTCTGGCGAAACTTTTAAAATAATATTATTAGATGATAAGTCTATATAAGCCCTATTTTCATCTTCTAATGCTAGAATATCATATTCTAATCTTAAAGAAAACTTTCCTGATTTACTTATAGTGGATGGAATAGCATTACCTTTTACCATTGGACTTGAAGGAATAAATTCATATTTCCCATTTTCAAAATCATATAATATTTTACCTTCTTTAGTATCTTCTTCATCTAAAGAAGCATATAGGGATTCATCATTATTTTCTTCGTATTTTAAATTTGCCGAATCTTCAAAATCATCATACGCTTTAAAAGGTGTGTCTAGGTTGTTTTCTGGAGTATCTATATGTATAATATTAGAATTAGTTTCTGCTATTTCTTCTAAGCTATATATTTTAAGATTCATATTACCAGAAATATTGTTGGAGTCTATTCTATCCATCCCTATACCATCTACTATTATTTTTCGTGGGCTTTTTTTCAATGGCTTTTACTATATCAATAACCCCCCCAGCATAAGATCCATTAAATGGAATCAAAAGATCCATTCTACTTACTTCCATTTCATCTATATTTTCCAAAACTGGTCTACTAAAGCTTAGCTCATTTATGTTAACCCTCTCATCCTCAAGTATATCATTTAAAAGATAAATTATTTGCGCTTGATCTAACACTGGGAAATAATTAGAAAAATTTCTTCTCTCTGTTTATTAAGAACTTCCCATTCCTCTTTAATTTTACCTTCCCTTTTTAATATATTATTATTTTGCATTATTAAATTTTCATATTCTATTTTTGATGTTTCTAAATCTATTAGTTTCTCTTTTGAGGTGTGATGACAAATCTAAATGCTCCCCCCCAAAGAAATAATACTATTACTAAAGCTAATATTAGTCTTTTTTTCATTTCTAGTCAACGGTCTCATTTTTATTTTCTTCTTCAGAATTGCTTTCTCCATCTATCATCACATCCTTTAAATTGATATCAACGTTAAAATTATAGTGCTCTTCATCTTTAGAAATATTAGATATGTATATATTTTTTTTAAATTATCCAATGTTTCTAGACCTTTACTAAATTCAGCAATAGCCCATTTATCTTTCGAAATACCTAAAAGGTGAATAGTATTATTATTTATTGATATGGATTTAAGGAATAAATCCTTTGGAAGTTTAGAACTAATATCAATTATCAAATTTTCATTGATTAGGTCAGCTGAATTTATTTTATCATCTATTATCCTTATGTTTTCTACTTCTTCTTTAAATCTATTAACTTCCGTTTCTTTTTCCTTTATTTTATTGACCCTGTCATTTATTTTTGGATCCTCTGCAATATTTCTAAGTTTGGTCACTTCGTAATTCAATTTTCTTATTTGCATTTGATTTGAAATACTATAAATAATAAAACAAAAAAAACTCCAATAGAAATCAACATAGATATAAGCATTTTTTTTATTAAATTTGAATTTTCTTTTTTTTCTATATAATCTTCAAAAAGTTTAAGTCTTTCATCTATTCACCTCATTTACACGAATTAAGGCACCTATTGCATTAGCAAATTTAGAATAATCTCCCTCCCAATTTACTTTATCTAAAGAATATAATTTAATTGTAGGTATATTAAAATAGTTTGAAAACAATTCATCTATTCCACTTATATTAGAAAGTCCACCTTGAATTATTGCTAAATCAATGGAATATCCAGATCCCCTTGTAGTATAATATCTAAAAACCATCTCAATTCTTTCCATTATGTTATTAAGAAAATATCTCGTTATATATATAATTTGATAATTGTCAGATTGATCTTCAACTAAATTATTTATATCATCTATTTCCTTTAGCCTGGTCACTGCTTCTTCAAGACCACAATTAAAATTAGAACCAATTTGTTCGCATAGATGTTTAGCGCCTAAATCTATTACTCTAGATATTTCAATATATCCATTTTTATTATATTTATTTTTGAATTACTATAACCTATATCAATAGAGGCTATAACAGAACTATTAATATCATAATTATCATTTATATAGTTATTAAAACCAAGTAATTTACCCATTGAGTTTCCTTGATAATCCAACACTTCTGGTTTAAGCTCTGCTTCTTCCATTAATTCTAAATGATTAAATACAATGGACTCTGGTACTCCCAATAGGAGAATCCTATATTTTTCAACTCCTTCTATAACTTCTTCACCAATAATCATATGTTTAATCACATATTCCCTAGGGTTTATTGGAAGAATATCATTTAGTTGGTATTCAATAATGGAAGCTATTTCATCTTTATCTACTTTAGGTAGACTTATTTCTCTAGTTATAATATCAGAACTACTTATTACACCATATGACTTGTCCATAGACACCTTGTTTTCCTTTATAAACTCCTTAAATCGATAAAGAACCATATCCTCATCTATGATTTTCCCGTTAAAATAAGCTCCTTCTGGCAACTGTAGTGTTAATGCTTTAGAAATAGTTATTTCTTTTTTTTGTAACCTTTGCCTCTACTAATTTAATTTCATAAGCTCCAAAATCTATTGATAGAATCTTTTTATTCAGTGATGGTAATTTCAAAGACATTACCTCCTTTTATATTAATAAATTTAAAAATATATCTCTCTAGATGAAAAAAAGTATTCTTATACCAATTAATCAAGCTTTCTCCCCCCCAAAATACCACTATTAAAAATCCTAATATAATAAATGGACCAAAAGGTATTGGGTCTTTTCTATTTTTGATTTTCATAATCAATAAAAAAAATTGATATAATTGCACCTAGGATAAAGGATAAAAATATTGCAAGAAATATTCCCTTTATTCCTAGAATAAAACCTAGTACTCCTATTAAAGTAGCGTCTCCTCCACCCATACCACCTTTAGAAATTATGATGATTAAAAGAAACAATAGAACACTTAAAACTAATCCTAATATGCTATTTATTAATTCTGGTGATTGTCTATATAATATATAGTTTAAAAGTTTATATATAATAGTGAATATGAAGATTGCAATAACCAAAGAATCTGGAATAATCATATGCTGTAAATCAATTACAGTGATAATTATAAGTATTGAGAATATAATTGCATAAAATAAAAACTCTAGTGTAAAACCAAATTGTAAATATATAAATAAATACATAATGGCATTTAATAGTTCAACAATTGGATATTGTTGAGAAATTTCCCCTCCACAATATCTACATTTCCCCCCCTTTTGAAATATATAACTAAGTACTGGTACTAAGTCATACCATTTAAGGCTTGTACCGCAATTAGGACAATGGGAGGAAGGAAAAATAATACTTTCCTCCCTTGGTATCCTATATATACATACATTTAAGAATGATCCTATTAGTAATCCGTATATGAATATTAATATGGTCATATTTTACTCCTTAAGTTTAATTAGCGATTGAAATGTTTCCTATAATATTAATGATATCATTTGAGCCACTTAACTCTACTTCTCCTGAATTTACTATAAAATATTCCCCCCCAAGGAAAGAGTTATAGTGTCTTTACTATTATTTAATTTTAACTTTTGACCTTCTCTAAAATAAATATTAATAGGATATGAGTTATTATCTATGCCACTTATTTTTATTAGAGAATTATTTATACCAAATTCTATTGGAACATGAAATATTATCTTTTCTTCTACTTTTATTGTTAAAGTAGAATTATTTGATATTTCCAATGTCTCTATCTCAGGTGCAAACCAAAATGCTTTTGCAATAATAGTAGGTCCCGAATTATTTGCCGATTTTGTTTTTCCCTAGACATTTTTATCCTTAAGTTTTCTTTATTTTTTTTGTGCTAATTACACCAGTCTTACCTGTTTCCGATTTATAAAATCCTTCATTTCCTCCATCTATCCAATCATCATTATCTGAATTTGACTCTTCAAAGCTTATGTCATAAAAATTTACCGTTAAATTATGGATGTATTTATGTTCTTCAGTTGATTTATCTTCAAAATTATAATTAGACCATGTTTTTAATCCTATATAATTTGTATAAAAATTTAAATCTATATTATCTATTATTGGTTCTCCTCCTAATTCTACAAAATTGGAGCTATCTATATCTTTGTAAGATACCTTTAAATCTTTTTCTACACTCCTTAAAATTTCAAAACTCCATTTATATCTCTTACTCCAATCAAAGTTCTCTGGGAGTTTAAAAGATTTTATAGATTCTTCATTTATATTTCCATTAGAAACCTCTTTAACATCTATTAAATTGTCAGTCTTATCCATTAAGTAAATTATACCATCTTCTTTTTTTATTATCATAATCTCCTAAAAATATTCCAAAGCCTGTTTCACCTTCTAAAGCCTTCTCTGTAAATTGAGTTTCAACTATGGTTTTAAAACTGTTTTTATTTGTTTTATACTTTTCTGGCAGTGGATAGAATAGTAATGCTCCATTTTCTTTAATGCTACTATCACTTTCAACATTTAAAGTAGGTTCTTCTATATTGTTCATAGTAAGAACTTGAGGATTTAAATTTAAATATAATTTTTCTAAATAAGCATCTTCTATTAATTTATTCCAATATTCATTATCTGTTCTTTCTATTACTAATAGTCTTCTTGGGTTAATAGCCATTCTACCTAATCTACCAAATTCCGAATAGGGAGTAATGCTATAATAATAATATCTTTTATTTGTTAAATCATTGTAAGATACCGTCTTTGCGAAACTAGGCATATTGCCTTTATAAATTCCATTTCCTGATTTAAATATATCATAATCCACACTAAAGTTTGGGTTTTTTTTATTGGTTCACCATCTTTCTCCTTTGAACAATACCAAGCATAATTTTTTTTGAAAAATATTCTTATCTGAAACTTCATAGGAAGCAACTAACTTAGTTCCTTCTTCATACCATGGAAAAATTTCATTGTTAACAGCATTATAAGCTTTTAATTCTACATCTTTTATTTCAGGCGTTGGTAATACCCCTAAGTTTGGTTCAGAAATATATGCTACAAAATTTCTTTTGCTAGTATTTCCAAATGCAATTATTTTTTTTGTAAGGCACACTTTTACCAAAAACATTTATAGTGGATGAATTTTCTTTTAAATCTTCCTTTGAAAAACTAGATATTTGCTTTTCCATTGATTCTTGTATGGAAAAAGTCTCTACTATAATATTTTTGCCCTTGTGGATATTAATAAATATATTTGAAAATCCCATTGCAAATGTTATTAAAACTATAGAAAGTAAGGCAATACCTAAAACAACCTCTATTAAAGTTAATCCTTCATGGTTATACTTTTTAAATTTCATACCAACCTCTTCTTTCCTCTAATTTTAATTATCAGGTCCAGATACCTGCCAAAAATCTGCTTCTATAGTTTTTGAAATAGAATTGAATACATTTTTAAGTGAATCTTCATCCTTAGCCCAAAATACATATTTAGGCTCATCTTTAACTGGCTTGTCTTTATTTGTAATATCAAAAAAAATGTTCACTATCTATTCCACAAGCTTCTGCTATGGTATTAACGCTCTCCAGTTCTACATACTTTCCATTTTCCCATTTATCAGAAAAACCTATTACAAATGTGGTAATATTGTGATTTGTATATGGACTCTTGCCTTGTATCATATTTCCTATTTCTTTTACATATGTTTCTCCTTTTGGATCTAAGCTAGAACCTTCTCCAATAACATAAGGGGGGGCCGTTTTATTGTCTAAGTAAAAACTATTATTCCATCTTGATAATATTGAATATTGAGTAGTGACTCCATCAACTAAAACAATCATATAATTCTTTACTTCTTTATCCAATTTATTTAATTCTTTGTTTTTATCATCTATCCCATAATATGCCCTTCTTAATCCATCCCCCCCTGTGTTTGTACCCCCCCATCTGCTATTAACTTATTTATCTCTTCTATAGCCTTCTGATTGTCATTTTGTATATCTACCCAATCTGTTTTATAACTAGCTCTAGTATTAAACTCAATTAATCTTATATCACCTTTAATTTGATTGTCTTTAAATTCTTCTACTAAAGTTTTTGCTTGGTTCTTTAGTATATTTATTCTTGTTTTTGACTCATCTCTTTTTACATATCCAGCATTTGGATAGTAGTAATAGCCCCCCCACCAGTAAACTGGTCTATCGCTATATGGACCATAGAATCTTCCTTCATCACTATAATACCAACAATTAGGCTCTAGCCACTGCCCCCCCAAGACCCTTTCGCTGGTTCTCCTTCATATTGTCTTATACCATTTACTCTAAGATCTCCATGTATAGTATTCCATATACATTTATCTTCTCCACCCATATTCCAATTCATACTTCCAGATGTGTCTAGCACCATGGCTATAACTGCATGTTGTGACTCTGCCTTTGGTGTTGGATCAGTTCTATAGGCAAGAGCCACTGCTTTTTCACTACTGTATAATCCACGGTCAACTATTTGAATTGCACTCAAAGCTTCTATTTCTGTTTTTATATCTATTATTTCTTGTTTATTTTCCCCCCGTTTTTATTTTTTTAGTTACTAAAAGCTCATAGTTTATAATTCTTTCATTTTCAGTTTCTTCTCTTTGATAAAAATATAAATCATAATAAAAATCATCTTCTCTAGGAACTAATATTTCTTTTATATGCTTATTTTTATCTTCATCCCATTTGTAATGTATGATTTCTTGTTTATCCTTTGAAACTCCAAAATAACTCCACTTTTCCGTTAATTCTCCTTCTCCACCTTGAAAATGTTCATCTAATACTGCAAAGGCTACTGTTGAATATCTTGTTTTTTTCATTAATCATTGTAGTAGCATATCTAACTTGAGATTGAATATCAAACTCACTTGATATACCCCCCTATATAATTTATTATTAGAGGATAATAAACTATAGGCTCCAATTACTACTAATGCAGCTAAGGTAATAGATAGTACTAACTCTATTAAGGTGAAACCTTTATTTGATTTTTTTATTTCTTTTCATGGTACCACCTCTTTAATCTAGATTTCTTAACCAGTGTACTACTTCTGGGTTATTTTTTTTCAAATTTCAAAAATATCTGAGATGTATTTAAAGTTTTGTTTAAAGTTGATTTCGATTTTACATATATATATCCATTATCATACCAGGCTATAACTTCCGCTTTAGCATTTTCATCAGTAAATTCTATAGTATCTTTTCTTCCTGATTCTACACTATTGTAATTACTTGAATTAAACTCATTTAATAAGTTATCTTCTCCTCCGGCTATGGCAGTATAAGCTAAAGTAGCTCCTGATCTGGCTAGATAGTGAGCTCTTAAATTATTTTCTTGGGCGATAATTTGTTTTGTATTAGATTGTATTAAAGTATAAGCAGATAAAAATAAAATAGACATTACAACCATAACTACTACTACAGTGATAAGTGCATATCCTTCTTTATTAGTTTTGTTTTTATTTATATTTTTTTGTATTCATCTTATCACCTTTAGTCTTTATTTCTTCTAATTATATTATCTAAATTATTATAAATTTTAATATCATCAGTACTCATATCTACTAACATAGTAAAAATCTCAGCATCGCCTGTTATATATTAACTATATTATCTAACCAAAAGTTCTGAAACATCTCGTTACATAACACAGTTTTAGATATAGTAGGGAGATTTTCTCCCTACAACATCTATATTTTTACTTAACTGAGTACTAAAAGTGTTATATGTGATTTATTTTGTTTCTGGCCACAGTTTTCATTAATATCAGCAGCACTCCCATCATCATTTGTATAATAAACAATAACGCTGCCATCTGAATTGACAACAGCGGCAAATCCTTTTTTTTGTTAGTAACTTGCGGCTTAGGTAAATTACCATCTCCGTCTTTTATCATATCATGAATTTTATCATTCTCCACTGCTTTTCCACCATCTATTATAATTGTTTCTTTCTTATCTGGTGCTCCTTCATTATCTGGTGCTCCTTCATTAGCATAATGTAGCAATACTGCATTACCAATAGTTGCAGCAGTTGCTTTATCAGCAGAAATTGCTGCATTATCTTTAAAACCGCCTAATCTTGGCACCGCTATAGCAGCTAAAATACCCAATATGGCAATAACTACTACTAGTTCAACTAATGTAAATCCTTTTCTGTTTCTTTTTTTTGTTAATCCATTTTAACATTTTTTTTATCCTCCCTTTAATTTCGCATTTTTATCGTTTCTTTATATAAAAACTGCATAAATAATATAATAGTATTTATGCAGCCGAACGATCATCATTATCCAAAGGATAATTTTAGACTCAGGCTTTGCGCCACTAAGTTTCCCTAGTTTTGCCCTGTCAATATCCACTTTTCTCCAATTTGATCTATATTATTTTATAATACCCAAATATAGTTGTCAATATATTCAATATTAGTTGTTCCCATTATATTGTATTTACCATATCAAACATTGGCATAGCCATTGATATGACAATAAAACCTATAATCAGTGCCATAACAACTAACATAATTGGTTCCATTAAACTTGTCATCTTTTGTAGAGCAACCTCTACTTCATCATCATAAAATCAGCTGTCTTATATAATATATCATCTATTGCTCCTGATTCTTCCCCTATTTTTATCATAGAGTCCACCATCGGAGGAAATACTTTTACATTTTTAATGGTTTGGGACAAGGATACACCTTTTCTTATATCCTCTGATGCAATTTTTAATCTATCCTCCACAACTTTATTACCTACTACCTTTCCTACTATTTCCATAGAGTGTAAAAGAGGCATACCACTAGATAAAAGCGTCGATAAGGTTCTAGTAAATCTAGATGTTATTATCTTTGTATTTGTATCCTTTAATATAGGAATTTTAATTTTAAGATTGTCAAAAAAAAGTTTTTCCAGTCAAAGTTTTTTTGAATATATATGTACCAACTATAGCTCCTATTACCAACGTAATAAATATATACCAATATTCTGTAAACCAGTTACTTATACCTAGCAAAATCTGAGTTGGTCCTGGCAAATCTTGCCCACTACTTTCAAACATTCCTATAAAAGTTGGCATGACAGATACTAATAAAAATATAACTACAGCAATAGATACCACTGCCAATACTATAGGATATATTAAAGCAGATTTTATCTTGTTTTCAAGTCTATTTTCCTTTTCGTAATGTACTGCCATTCTTTCCATTATGGTATCCAAATTCCCGCTGGCTTCTCCAGCTTCAACCATATTGATAAGTAATGAAGGAAATACTTTTTGATGTTTTTTTCATTCCTTCCGATAAGGTAAATCCTTTTTGAACATCTTCATATAGAGCTCCTAGGGCTTTCACTAAAACTTTATTTTCAGACTGTTTTTCCAATATATCTAGACAATTAACTATTCCTATTCCAGCATCTAACATAGTATAAAACTGTCTACAAAATACTGCTAAGTCTCTTTTTTTTACTTTTGATGAAAAAAAATTCTACCTGTGCTGCTGTCTCTATATCCTCTTCTATTTTATAGGAAGATATTCATTGCCTTTTAGCATAGATATTACTTCTGATTCACTATCTCCATTAAAAAAAGCCTTCTATTATCTCTCCACTTTGAGATACTGCTTTATATTTATATATCATATCATCCCCCCCATCCTAGATAATATATTTTTTAATATTCTCTTGATTTACTGCTTGCATTAAAGCTACTTCTTTAGAAATAAGTCTATTTCTATATAGTTCTAATAAGGAATTATCCATAGTTTGCATTTGAAATTTAGCTCCTGTTTGAATTACTGTATCTATTTGATGTATTTTTTTCTTCTCTAATTAAATTTCTTATGGCAGTATTTGCAATCATCACTTCAAAGGCTGCTACTCTTCCTGACTCATCTGCTTTTGGCAATAACTGTTGAGAAATAATAGCTTGTATTACAGAGGAAAATTGTATACGTACTTGCTGCTGCTGATGTGGTGGAAATACATCTATAATTCTATCTATGGTTTTTGCTGCACCAATTGTATGAAGAGTGGAAAGAACTAGATGTCCTGTTTCTGCTGCAGTAAGTGCTATAGATATAGTCTCCAAGTCCCTCATCTCCCCTACTAGTATAACATCTGGATCTTGACGAAGGGCAGCCCTTAGACTATTAGCAAAGGATCTAGAATCAGTACCTATTTCTCTTTGATTTACTATACTTCGATTATGTTTATGAAGATACTCAATGGGATCTTCAAGGGTAAGTATATGACATCGCCTTTCATTGTTTATTTGATTTATCATAGCAGCTAAGGTAGTTGATTTACCACTACCAGTAGGTCCCGTTACTAAAATAAGTCCACGCGACAATCTAGCCAAGTCTTCTACTACTTTAGGGAGCCCTAAATCCTTTAAGTTAGGTACTTCTAATGGAATTATTCTAAGAGCCATACCATAGCTTCCCCTCTGTTTATAAGCATTTACCCTATATCTACCAACACCCGGGCTAGAAAAAGATGTATCTACTTCTCCCTTTTCTTCAAGTTCCCGTATTAAATTATCATCTAGAGTTTCATATACTAATGCTTTTGTGTCATCTGGCTTTAATTTTTCTTTATCAAGAATAATTAGTTGACCATTTATTCTTAAAGCTGGAGGAATCCCAACAGTTATATGAATATCTGATGCGTTTTTTTTCTGTAGCCCAATTTACCAATTCTATTATATTCATTTATCATCCTCCTATCCTAATGTATACCCTACTCTTAATACTTCATCATAACTAGTATCTCCCTTAATAGCTAAAGCTGCTGCTGATTGTAACAAAGTATCCATACCTTCTTTAATGGCAACCTTTCTTAATTCATCAATATTGGCTTCTTTATCTATTAATTTTCGAATATCTTCATTTACTGGCATTAATTCATGTATAGCTGTTCTTCCTTTATAACCTTTATTGCAATGGTTACAACCTACAGCTTTATTTAATATTAACTTTTCATTGATATCTACACCTAAGATTCTTTTTTTTCCAAATAACTAGCCTCATATTGAACTTTACATTTTGGACACAATAACTTTACTAATCTCTGAGACACTACACCTATAACTGCAGATGATACTAAATAAGGTTCTATACCCATATCAATTAATCTAGCAATTGTAGATGGACTATCATTTGTGTGCAAAGTAGAAAGTACAAGATGTCCAGTAATAGCTGCTCTAATAGCTATCTCTGCTGTTTCACTATCTCTAATTTCCCCTACCATTACAATATCAGGGTCTTGTCGTAAAATTGATCTTAACCCTGAAGCAAAAGTAAGCCCAGCCTTTGTGTTTACTTGTACTTGGTTTATACCCTCTAATTTGTATTCCACAGGATCTTCAACTGTAATAATGTTTTTTTTCAACTTTATTTAATTCCTTTAAGATAGTATAAAGTGTTGTGCTTTTCCACTACCTGTAGGTCCAGTTAATAAAACCATTCCATAAGGTTGTCCTAATATTTTATCAAATATTTTTAAGTTCTTTTCACTAAATCCTAAGGCTTCTTTAGAAAATTTAAAACTAGACTTGTCTAATATTCTTATTACAGCTTTTTCTCCATAAACTGTAGGTAAAGTAGATATTCTCATATCTATTTCTTTATTATTGATTCTCGTTTCAACTCTACCGTCCTGTGGCACTCTCTTTTCTGCTATATTCATTTTTCCCATAATTTTTATCCTTGTAATAATAGGTGATAAGCTATTTTTAGTTAAATGCATTATCTCCCTAAGGTCTCCGTCTATACGATAACGAACTCTTATATTATCAGTATAAGGTTCAATATGTATATCTGATGCTCTATCGGATACTGCTTGCTCAATTATGGAATTTAATAATTTAACTACAGGGGGGGCACTAGTTACTTCAATTAATTCGGAATCATCTAACTCATCAGTATTTATAGGTAAAAAGCTTTCTTCAAATTCCTCTAAAACTTTTTTTGTAGATTCTCCACTATAATATCTATCTATTAAACGGCTAATATCAGTACTAGTAGCTATTACAGGTTGTAATTCCATTTTAGTATATAGCTTTACATCATCAACAGCAAAAAAAAGTTCAAAGGGTCAACCATGGCAACTATTAACTCATTATCTTTTTTTATCAATGGCTATTATTTTATACTTTCTTGCTAAAGACTCTGGGATTATAGTTATAACATCCAGATTTATTTCATATTTATTTAAGTCTACTCTAGGAAATCCTAATTGATATTCTAAAGCTTCAACTATATCTGAAGCTGATACCCAGCCTTTTTCTACAAGAATTTCACCTAGCTTTTTAGTAGATATTTCTTGTTCTTCAACGGCAAGCTTTAATTGCTGATTATCTATTTTCCACTATATAATAATAATTCTCCTAATTTAAGATTTGATCTTTGCATTTTATCATCCCTTGAAATTTAATTCTTTAATTCTTAATATTCTACAATATTTTAATAAATCCTTTTTTTAAAAAAAACATATTTTTGTAATTTATTAAAAAAAATGTTAATAAATGAAGTTTTATACTTAAAATTGATGTTAACATATCTAATTATACTCTATTTATAGTTAAAAAGGAATATATCAATTATGATAAGATTAGTTATGAGTATAATGTGGATACTTATTACATTTTAATTAAAAATTAGTTCAAATAAAAAAAACTTTATGTGTAAGACTATTTATAGGAGGTGGATATTTTGAAAATAAATAAAATAAAAAATTTTAGCCTTTGTGCTAATTATTCTTGTTGCTGTAGTAGGGTGTACACCTAATGACACTGGTATGAACACTCGAAACCGAAATTTATCTACTCAAACAAGAATAAACGATACAAGATGGGATACAGATAGAGATAATTTAAATAATATGGGTCAAAATGACATGTGGAACAATGGCAGAAACTATTTAAATCAAAATGATATGACAAATAATGATTGGGAAAATGGTTTAAATAATGGAATGACAAGACCAAATAACAACATTAATGCAAGGGGGGGCGATTTAAATAATAATGCCAATGATATTGCTAGAAAATTGCTGATTTACCTGAAGTAGATAAAGCTTCTGTTGTTTTAACAAATGATACTGCTTTAGTAGGATGTAGTTTAAGAGGTTCTACTCAAGGTACAATGACAACATCCTTAAGACAAAAAAAATAGAAAAAAATAGTTAAGGACACAACTGCTAATATAACAAATGTTTCTATAACTACTGATCCAAATTTATATAATAGAATTCAAACCATGTCAAATGACATAGGTAATGGTAATCCAATCGAAGGTTTTGCTGAAGAAGTAAGAGATTTAATAAGAAGAATAACTCCAAACAACACTACTAGATAGTGATATTAATATAACTCGGGTCAAAAATAAATGATCCGAGTTATCTATTAACTTTATTCATGGCCTTATTTAATTTTTTTTATTGCTCTGCTTTCAATTCTAGATACATAGGATCTTGATATACCTAAAATATTAGCTATTTCTCTTTGCGTTCTGAATTCTCCATCTATTAGCCCATATCTTAACTGAATTATTAATTTTTCTCGATTTTTTTAATACTCTATTAATACATCTATATAGTTTTTTTTGTTTGTAATCTTAAATCTACTTGATCTAAAACTTCATCTGTATCTGTTCCCAATATATCCAATAGACTAATTTCATTGCCTTCTTTATCTACTCCTATTGGATCTTGAAGTGAATATTCCATCCTTATTTTTTTTATTAGATCTAATGGTCATGAGAATTTCATTTTCTATACATCGCGCAGCATAAGTTGCTAATTTTGTTCCTTTATTGGGATTATATGTAGATATTGCTTTTATTAAACCTATTGTACCAATGGAAATTAAATCATCCATATCCTTTCCAGTATTATTATATTTTTTTGACTATATGAGCAACTAATCTTAAATTATGTTCTATTAAAATATCTTTAGCTTCCTTATTTCCTTCTGCATATAATTTTAAATACTTCTCCTCCTCCTCTTTACTTAATGGCTGAGGAAAAGAATTTGAATTAACCATATAGCCACAAAGAATGATAAAAGGCTTAAATAAAATACTCAACAAACATATTAAAGTATTTCTCATAAAAACACCTCCAATGATACATTAGTATATGAATCATTAGAGGATTCTGTGCTAGTACTACTATATTTAATTATAAATTAGAATTATTTATTTCTTTAATAATCCTTTCAAATATTGGCGTTGCAGATATAGATCCTGATTTTGCATCTTCAACTAAAACTGTAATTACATACTTGGGATTATATGCTGGATAAAACCCCGAAAACCATCCATGAATAGCTTCCTTCCTATTTAAAATAGCTTCCGCAGATCCAGTTTTACCTCCACAGCTACCTATTTCATCTAAGTCTATATATTTACCTGTTCCACTATTTACAACTTCTCTTAAAAGATTTAAAGATACTCTAGAAGATTCTGTAGAAATGATTTGTCTTTCTTCTTTTCTTATAACTTCCTTTATTATCATACCATCTTTATTAGCTATTCCTTTAACAATTGACAAAGGTTTATTAATGCCATTATTAGCTATAGTAAGCATCAAATTTGTTATTTGTAAAGGAGTAACTTCGATTTTTCCCTGTCCAATAGATATATTGCCAATTGCTGGTCCTAATAATTCTTTATCCTTTGGTAAATTACCTTGTATTTCTTCCAATAATCCAATGTTTACTTTAGCTCCAAAACCTAGGGTTTTTGCCATATTAATTACCTTTTCTGCACCAAGTTCTTTCCCAATTTGAATAAATACAGAGTTACAAGACTTAGCAAATCCTTCTTCCAGTGAAATGTTGCCATGAGTTTTACCGCATTTGATTTTTAATCTATTTACTTCTTCATATCCTTTACAATAATATGCTTCCTTTAAAACTTCTGGGTTTTCTTCTAATGCAGTCAACAACACTACTATTTTAAATATCGACCCTGGTGGATATCCAACTTGAACAGCCTTATTATATAAGGCCATATCTTGGCTATTAAAATATTTTTCTATTTTTTTCTTGATCAAAATTAGGCCTGGAAGCCATACCAAGTATTTCTCCAGTTTCTACTTCAGCTACTATAACTGAACCATTTAGCTTTTCTTTATCCAGTATGGATTCTATGATTTTTTTTGTATATTATAATCTATTGTTAACTTGACAGCAGACGGACTGTTTGGTTCAATACTCTGATTTGCATAATATATCCCATCTAGTATTAAAGACCTATTTTTATCAAATTCTACTATAAAGGAATTTTTATCAGTGTTTTTTTAAAAACTCATCATATAATCGTTCAATACCAGATTCTCCTCTATTTTCAGACTTATTTATATACCCTATAACATGGATAATATATTATCTTTACCATATCTAGTAACAATATCTATTAGATAAATATTATTAAAATTATTTAATTTGCTTTTTTTTCTATTAAAGGAATCTGTAATAGTCTTTCATTGGATTTCATCATATTTTTAAATTCAGCTAAAGATAAAAATGTGTTATTTTTAATTTCATTATATAGATGATTATCTTTTTCTATAACTCTTTTATCTACTATCACCGTTGATATTACTTGATTATTAGTTAGGGGGGAATTAAATTCCTGTCATAAATCACTCCTCTTTTAGGAGATAATGAGATTTCTTTCCCCCCGTTGACGAATTGCAGCCCATGTAAGTTCTTCAGATTTATGTATCTGTAAATAGTATAATCTTAAAATTAATGATATAAATATAATCACCGTAAAGATACTTATGAAAATACTTCTTTTTTTTAATAGAATCTTTATACTTTCTGTCCATATAATATCCTCCCAGTGATATTATTATCATTTATCTGGAAAGTATTCAGTGGACTTTAGTATTTAATTGTGATTTAAAATAGCGTTTATCTTAGTTACAATGATATCAATAGCTACTTTATTATATCCTCCTTCAGGAATAATTATATCAGCATATCTTTTTGTAGGTTCAACAAATTGCAAGTGTGCAGGTCTTACAGTGCTCATATATTGCAATATAACTGAATCTAAAGTCCTTCCCCCTATCTTCAATATCCCTTTGAATTCTCCTTATGACCCTTACGTCTGAATCTGTATCTACAAATATTTTTATATCTAATAAGTCTCTAATTTCCTTTTCTGATAAAATCAATATACCCTCTAATATAATAATATCCTTTGGTTCAACTAATATAGTTTCCTTTTTTTTCTATTATGCTTTTCAAAATCATAGATTGGTTTTTCTATTGGCTTTCTATCTATTAAATCATTTAAATGTTGAATTAACAATTCATTATCAAAAGCAAAGGGGTGATCATAATTTGTTTTTACCCTTTCGTCAAAGGACAAATGACTTTGATCTTTATAATAGGAGTCTTGCTCTATAATTGCAATATCTGTTTTTTTCAATAGATTTAAAAATTTCCTTTGATACAGTCGATTTACCTGAGCCTGTCCCACCAGTAATTCCAATTAAAATCGGCTTTTTCACTACTACTCCTCCTCACTTCTTTCTTTTCTAATTAAATAAAACTTCTTTACTGGCTTATCCATTTTCATTTTAATAATTTGTTGTGGATGAGGAGCTACATCAATTGGGTTTTCTTCGTCATCCCACATAGCATTAATTTTTTTGAGTAAAAAAATCCACATTTGGCCCAAAAATTTCTATTTCATCACCTACAAACATTCTATTTCTTTGTTCAATTGTGGCTATTTTAGTATTTTCATCATAATCTAATACCATGCCAACAAAATCATACCCTCGAATATAGGAACTAGTTGTATAAACCTGTGACTCATCAGTTGGCTTTCCAAAATAGAAACCTGTAGTAAAATCCCTGTGGCTCACTTTTTTTTATTTCATCTATCCATTCTTCTTTATATATATAATTATTTGATTCTTTATAATATTCATCTAGGGCCATTCTATAGGCTCTAATAACAGTAGCTACATAATATGAACTCTTTACCCTACCTTCTATTTTAAAGCTGTTAATCCCTGATTCTATAAGTTCTGGTAGATATTCTATCATACATAAGTCCTTAGAATTAAAAATAAAAGTTCCATCTTCGTCTTCAAAAACTGGAAAATATTCACCTGGACGTTTTTCTTCTACTAGGTTGTACTTATATCTACATGGATGAGCACAATCTCCCCTATTAGCATCTCTACCTGTCATATAATTACTTAATAAGCATCTACCTGAGTAAGACATACACATAGCACCATGAACAAATGCTTCAATTTCCAAATCCTCTGGAATCCTATTGGTTATTTCTTTGATTTCTTTTAAAGATAATTCCCTAGCTAAAACAACCCTTCTTACTCCAAGATTATACCAAAACATTATAGTTTCATAATTAGTTATACTTGCCTGTGTACTTATATGAATTGGTAAATCAGGAACAGTTCTATTGATTATTGAAAACATTCCTGGATCTGACACTATTACAGCATCTACACCTATTTCATATAATTTAGTTACATAGTCTTCTAAACCATGTAAATCAGCATTATGTGGCACTATATTTAAAGTAATATATACTTTTCTACCATGTTCATGGGCAAAATTAACTCCTTCTTCTATATCTTCCAATGAGAAATTTTTAGATGATTTTCTCAAACCAAAGGATTCTCCTCCTAAGTATACTGCATCTGCGCCATAAATCACTGCCATTTTTAATTTTTCCAAATCCCCTGCTGGGGGGGCTAACAATTCGACTTTTCCATATCATTACACCTCTCTATATGTTAATGCAACTCCATCTCCTATGGGAATTATTGAAGATGTATATCCATCTATTTCACTTATATACTTTAAGTATGTTCTTAATCTTTTAACTATGGTTTTTTTTCTTCTTATAACCAATTCATCTGTTGCAACCATTCCTTTAAAAAGCACATTATCAGAGACAATTATCCCTCCTGGCTTCAACAACCTTGTACAACCATTAAAAAAAATCTAAATATTGCCCCCCCTTAGCTGCATCTATAAATATAAAATCATACATATCTGTAATACCAGATATAATCTCTTCTGCTTCCCCCCCTTTTAATATGCGAATATTAGACTCATAGGGAGATTTAGATATAAACTTTTCTGCCAATTCAATCATATCTTCTCTTCTCTCAATAGTAGTCACATTACAATTGCCTAACAAAGCGTCACACATAACTAAAGCAGAATACCCTATGGCTGTACCTATCTCTAAAATATTTTCAGGCTTTTGCATTTTTAAAATTACCTTTATTAATTGGGCTACTTCAGGTTCAATTATAGGTATATGATTTTTTTTCAGCATATTTCTCCATATCTTCTAAATATTCCTTATTATTAGGTAATATGCTACGTATATATTCTAAAATATATTCCTCATTAATATTTGACAATCTTATCATCCTAACTATTAGTTCTTTGGTTTTGCATCTAAATGTTCTTCATATGTTCGGGTAAAGGTATGACTTCCATCTTTCCCTGTTAATACAAAAAAATAAATAATCTACATCTGCTGGATTAGCAGCTGCTACAATAGATACTTCTCCTGGTGATGCTATTGGTGCAGGTGGTAATCCTTCATTTATATAAGTGTTATAGGGAGATGGAATTCGTGTGTCTTGAGTACTAAGAATTTCCTTCCTCTCTCCTAGTATATATTGAACAGTTGCACAAGATTGAAGATACATACCCTCTTTTATCCTATTATGAAATACTGCAGAAATTAAAGGGCGTTCTTCATCTAATTTACCTTCTCTCTCTATAATTGATGCTAAAGTCACTACTTCATTTAAACTCATTTTTATTTCATCTAATTTAGGCTCTAACTCTTTTATATATATCTTTTCAAATTCTTGTAACATCTTTTCTATTATTTCTCTTTCAGAGGAATTTTTATATATTTCATAAGTTGAAGGAAATAAAAATCCTTCTAAGGATTGTCCTTCTTCAAGTTCTTTTAAAAATGAAAATTCATCTTCAAAGTTTTTCTTATTTCTTGCTAATTCTAAAAACATATCTAGATCTACTATATCATCATGGGCTAATTTCTCAGCAATCATATCTAACTCATACCCCTCTGGTATAGTAAATCTTATGGTGTTTTCTGATTTACCGCCTTTAGCAATATTATTTATTATTTCTTCTAAATCCATTGTCGAATCCAATTCATATTTACCAGCCTTTAATTTCCCATCTAAATTAAAATTCTTCACTTTATATTTAAATACTGCCTTATTGTGAATTAACCCTTCATTAAATAAGATTTCCGAGATTTTATTAGTGGAACTTCCAGATGGAATTTCTAATATAACTTCTTTTATATTTTTAGTTGAAACAGGACCTAAACTCTTTTGATAATAATTATATAAGAATAAACCTACAACAACTATTAATGTGATAAATATTGAAATAAAACCTTTCTTTTTTTTCTCTTAGTTTTTTTCCATTTTAAACCCACCTTTGATTATAGATCCTTGACATAATAATTAACTCCTTTAATATTCTCTAAAATTCGTAGATTTTTCATAGACATATAATATTAAATTTCCAAATAATATTATAGATGCTAATTCTCCACCAGCTATGCCTAATACGGTATAAATATAAGGAATCTTTGTAAAGTATGATACCCAAATTGATACAATTAATCCATTTAACAGAACTGGAGGTATCATTCCTGTAGTTTTACTTTTCATCTTCGATGTAAAATAAGCAGCAACTAAGGTAACTAAGCTCCCCCCCCTAAAATGTCTACTAATCCAAATCCTGAGTATGGTGCTAAAATCAAGTTTGCTAACAAGCAACCTACAAAGAGTCCTGGTATTGCTGCAGTTTCAACTAAGGGTAATAAAGTTAAACCTTCTGCTAATCTTAATTGTATAGGTCCAAATGTTAAACTTGCAAAAGGTACTGGTAATACCTGTATCAAAACAAGAATTATGTAAATAGCAGCTATTAGACTAGCCTTAGTTAGATATTTTAAGTTCATTTTATTCCTCCACTCAATTAAATTTCCTATATATTATATCATGATTTATAAATATTAAAAGTCAAATCCCTGGTATAGTTTTCTATACCAGGGTCATATTAAACTTCCATTATAATTGGTAAAATCATTGGATTTCTCTTTATCTTTTGATATAAAAATCCTCTTAATGCATCTCTAGTTTGAACCTTTAATGTAGCCCAATCTGTTATCCTTTTTTTTCTCGCATTCCATCAATGCTTTAGTAACTACTTCCCTTGCTTGGTCCATTAAGTCTTCAGATTCTCTTACATATACAAATCCTCTAGATATAATATCAGGACCTGCAATAATTTTACCATCTTGTTTGCTCATAGTAACTACTACAACTATTAACCCATCTTCTGATAAATGTTTTCTATCCCTAAGAACTATATTACCAACATCTCCTACTCCAAGACCATCTACTAAAATGTTTCCTGAAGTTACAGAAGGCCCAAAATTAGCTTTGTTTCTAGTAAGTTCAAGGGTTTGACCATTTTCCATTATAAAGATATTTTCTTCTTCCATACCTAAAGATTTTGCTAATTTAGCATGACTCTTCAAATGTCGATATTCACCATGGGCTGGAATAAAATATTTTGGCTTTAATAGTGTATGGATTAATTTTAATTCTTCTTGACGAGCATGACCTGAAACATGAACTTCTGCTAAGGTCTCATAAATTACCTCTGTACCATTTTCTATTAGTTTATTGATTACTCTAGAAATAGTCTTTTCATTACCAGGTATTGGTGAAGCAGATAAAATAACTAAGTCATCTGATTGTAAGCTTATTTTTCTATGTTCTGAAAAAGCTATTCTAGTTAAAGCTGACATTGGCTCTCCTTGAGAACCAGTAGTAACAATCACTAATTCATTATCCCTATACTTATCCATGTCGTTTATATCTATAAACGTCCCATCTTGTACCTTTAAATATCCAAGTTCATAAGCAACACTAGTAGTATTTAACATGGAACGGCCAGATAATACTACTTTTCTATTGTTTAGTTCTGCAGCATTTATTATTTGTTGAACTCTATGGACATTTGAAGCAAAAGTAGCCACAATTATCCTACCTTTAGCACTTCCAAATAACTCTCTAAAGGTATCTCCAACAGTACTTTCACTCATAGTATATCCACTTCTCTCTGCGTTGGTACTGTCTGCCAATAAAGCTAATACTCCTTTGCTTCCTAGTTCTGCAAATTTGTGTAAATCCGTTACATCTCCAGATATAGGTGTATAATCTATCTTAAAATCCCCCCCAGTATGAACTACTGTACCTACGGTGTATATATAGCTAATGCAGAACTATCTGGTATACTATGACCAGTTTTAATAAATTCCACTTCTAATTTTCCTAACTTTATTTTATCTCCGTGCTTCACTATATTTAAATCAACTTTCCCTAATTTATGTTCCTTTAGCTTATTTTCTAAAAGTCCTAAAGTTAGCTTAGTGCCATATATTGGAATATTGATTTTCTTTAATGCATATGGAATAGCACCTATATGATCTTCATGACCATGGGTTAAAACCATTCCTCTAATCTTTTCTTTATTCTTTAATAAATAAGTTATATCAGGTATTACAATATCAACACCTAACATCTCATCTTCTGGAAATGTCATACCACAATCTATAATTATAATATCGTCCTTATATTCCAGTAAAGTTATATTTTTACCAACTTCCCCCCCTAATCCTCCCAGGGGTATAATTTTCAACTTATTAGGTTTACTCATTAAATCACTCCTATCTTTTTCTATTATATAGTATTCTAAAAAAATTCGCATTTAATTCCGCACAATTAACCTTTAAAGAATTAATTTATAATTTTCATGTTAAAACTCCCACCTTTAAAGTGGGAGAGAATTGTATAAACTATAAATATATCCTTTTAAATATGATAATATAATGATATCTATTAGTATTCATGCAAAAATTCATTTGATAGAAATCTTATCTATTTACAGTTGTTACAGTATCCATAAAATTGTACATTATGATCAACTATAGTAAAAATCCCTTCCTTTTCTATTTCTGCTTCTAGGGATTCTAATAGGTCAAGTTTTACTTCTATTACTTTTCCGCACTTTATACATATTAAATGGTGATGATGGTGATCTCCCGTTCCAAGATTAAGCTCGTATCTGCTAAATCCATCATCAAAGTTTAATTTATATACTATATTTAGTTTTTCAAACAATTGTAATGTTCTGTAGATTGTGGCAATACCTATTTCTGGATATTCCTCTGTCACTAGATTAAAGATTTCATCACAGCTTAAATGTTCAGAATAATGCTTTATCACGGTGTTTAATATTGCTTTTCTTTGATATGTTAATTTATAACCCTCTTTTTTTTAGTATATCCTTATATACACTAACATCAATTTCCACTATACTCACCCGTTCATAATCCATTTATCAATATTATATCAAATTCTAAATTTTGTCAACTATTGCAAATTTCTTTTTAATAATTCTTCATAGGTTTCTTCTGCTTCCTTTAACTCTTCATCGTCGATACCTACTAAGATTTCATCTCCATTTTCATCTAATTCTACCCTTAAAATGTATGTCATGGATTGAATATCATCTGCTGGTAATAAAGCAACATAGTCTGTATCATCTAATGTAAATTTGGCTTTTACTAAAAATTCAATTTCATTGCCTAATTCATCATAAAACAAATGTCTCTCACCCATTATAAAACCTCCTTATATACTATCTAAATAAAATTGTAATATATAGGTTGCAGCAACCTTATCTATTAATTTCTTCCTGTTTTCTCGCCTTACATCACCTTCAATGAGAATACGCTCTGCTGATACAGTGGTTAGCCTTTCATCTATATATATGAGTTCTATATTAAATTTATTTTTTTATTTTCTCTGCAAATTTAATTACCTTTTCGCTTTGTGGACCAATAGTCCCATTCATATTCTTTGGTAATCCAATAACTATTTTTTTTAATATCATATTCATCTATTAACTTCTCAATTTCTAATAAATCTTTCTTTTTACCTTCTCTTCTTATAGTAGTAACACCTTGTGCAGTAATTTGTAATAAATCACTTACTGCAACACCGATGGTTTTATCTCCCACATCTAAACCTAAAATTCTTTCCATTTTTCTTCTCCATTTTAAATTACTTTTATACAAAATTCTGGACATACCGTTGCACAGTATCCACATAAAATGCAGTTTTCATTTGGTCGTGCCTTGGAATTTATTATAGTTATTCCATTTTGTTGACATCTCTTTACGCATTTTCCGCATCCAACACAATAATCAGCTACAATTAATTTTCTGTTTTTTTCTTTAACCTTTTCTTTAATTCTTCATCTATAAAATCCTTTTCCATTAATTCTATATTTGCATCTATTTCTTCAGTAGATTGCATTCCTATAGCTATTGAGTTTAAATAAGGTATATCTTTAACAAACCTAAAGGCCTCTTCAAAACTTTTAATTAAATGTCCTCCACCCAAAGGCTTCATTCCGTAAATACCCTTGCCCATATTATATAATTCCTTTAATATAGTAAGCATATCATCTATATTACCATCATGAATTCCTATTCCATGTTTATTTACAATAGGATGAATAATCTCAATTTCTTCTATTTCTCTTGCAGCTTGGGCACCTGAAACCCTATGGGTAGATATTCCAAAGCTCCTTATTAATCCCTTTTCCTTTGCCTTCATAAAATACTCTACTGCCTCAAAATGTCCTCTTACTGTGTGAATACTTTCCTGTTCATGAAGCATAAAAACATCTATATATTCAGTTCCTATTTCCTTTAATGCTTTCACTAAACTTTCTTCAGCCATTTCCTTAGTATAAGCATATGTTTTGAAGAAATGATATAATTTTCTCTTTTAATTCCCTTTAACGCTTCTTTAATATAATTATAATTGCTATAAATTTCTGCTGTATCTAAAAAAAATTAATTCCCTTATCATAAGCATAATTTATTAAATAGGCTCCTTCTTTTATAGATAAATTGGCTTGAAAAGGAGTCATAGTTAATGAACCAAAACATAATCTAGATACTTCAATATTAGTATCTCCTAATATTACCCTTTCCATTACTTCACATCCTGAAACAAAATTCAAAGATGGATAGATAACAAAATATACTATCCATCTTCGATAAACTACTCATTTTTCTCTAAATAAGCTCTTAAGATTTCTTCTAATAATTCATCTCTTTCGACTTTTCTAATCATAGATCTTGCGTTGTTATGACTTGTTATATAAGTGGGATCTCCAGAAAGTATGTATCCAATTATCTGATTAATAGGATCATACCCTTTTTGTTTTAAAGCTTCAAAAACTTGGAATAAAACATCTTTTGGTTCTATAGCATTTTCCTTTGGCAATTGGAACATCATAGTCTCATTATAATCTTTATTCATCCTTACACCCCCAAGTACTTATATTATATCATATATTTTAATACTTGTTCATAAGAAAAAAATATTAGCCAAAGCTAATACTTTTCCATAAAGAAAGTCATATTAAATAAAATCTTATATTCTCTAATATAAAACTACTTAATTTGTTCCTTAACTAGTTTTGGCACCATAGATAAAGCTTCATCAAGTTTAGAGATATCCTTTCCTCCTGCTTGAGCCATATCAGGCCTTCCTCCGCCATTACCTCCTGTTATTTTGGCAACTTCCCTAACAATATTACCAGCTAGTATGCCTTTAGAATTTAAATCCCTCGTAACCATTGATAAAAAGGTCACTTTATTGTTAAAGGTTGAAGCCAATAGGATTACACCAGAACCTATTTTATTCTTAAGATCATCTCCTAAGTTTCTTAAATTATTCATGTCCATATCTTTAACTTTATATACAATGGTGGCTATTCCATCTACATCAACAGTAGATTTTAATATATCATCTACTATGTCCTTAGCCATTTTATTTCTAAGCTCTTCTATTTCTTTATCCTTTGCTTTAATTTCTTCTATTAAACCCTTCGACTTTTCTACTAAATTTGTTGGATTAGTTTTTAATATACTACTTACTTCTTCTATTTCCTCTTCTAATTTATTCATATGCTTATATACTTCCATTCCTGTAATAGCTTCTATTCTTCTAACTCCAGAGGCTATACCGCCTTCAGATATTAATTTAAACATTCCTATTTCAGAAGTATTATTAACATGAGTACCCCACATAATTCCTTAGAATAGTCTCCCATTTTTACAATTCTTACTATATCCCATATTTATCTTCAAAAGTCCAACTGCCTCCATATTTGAGCATCTTCCAAAGTAGTTTCTATAGTTGATACATGTAAAGATTCTAAAATCATCTGATTTACTCTTTTTTCAATCTTTAATAATTCTTCCTTTGATAAACTATCGTAATGGGTAAAGTCAAATCTCAATCTATTTGGTAAAACTATAGACCCAGCCTGTTCAACATGATCTCCAAGTGTCTCCTTTAAAGCTTTGTGAAGTAAATGAGTTGCAGAGTGATTTCTCATAAGGGCCTTTCTTTGTTCTTTTTCTACTTTAGCATTTACATTATCACCGAGTTTCACACTACCATTTATTATCTTTATAATTTGAATAGTTAGCCCTTCTTTTGTATGTTTTGTATCTAAAACTTCCCCCTTTAAAATTAGGGTTTTCTATAATACCAATATCTCCTATTTGTCCTCCAGATTCACCATAAAAAGGTGTTTCAGATAATACTAATATTCCTTCTTCATTTTCATTTAGCACTTTAACTTTCTCATTGTCTTTATATAGACCAATGACTTTACTAGATACTTCTGTGGATTCATATCCAAGAAATTTAGAATTTAATCCTTTATATAAATCACTATCCTCTGTATGTCCCCAACCACTATCTTTATCTTCCCTAGCTTTTCTAGCTCTATTTCTTTGTTCTTCCATTTTATTATTAAATCCATCTTCATCTACTAATAAAGATCTTTCTTCTAATATCTCCCTTGTTAAATCTAGTGGGAAACCATAGGTATCATATAATTTAAAAGCTTTATCTCCACTTAAAATCTTCTCTCCAGTACTTCCCATTTCTTGTATATAATTGTTCAATATTTCAATACCTTGATCTATGGTTTCTTGAAATTTTTCTTCTTCTACTTTTATGATTTTTTTTAATTTCTTTTTCCCTTGTTTTTAATTCTTTATATTCTATTTCCCATGAATTAATAACTACATCAACTACTTGTGTTAAAAACTCATTTTTAATTCCCAATAACTTACCATGTCTTGAAGCCCGCCTAATTAATCTTCTTAGTACATATCCTCTACCTTCGTTCCCCCCCGGTAATACACCGTCAGATACTAAAAATGTCATTGCTCTAGAGTGATCCGTAATTACCCTGATAGATTCGTCTTTATCATTATCGCTACCATATTTATAATCACTTATTTCTTCTATCTTTGTAATAATATCTCTTATTGCCCTTACTTCAAAGATATTATCTGCCCCCCCTTCAAGAACTGCGGCAATTCTCTCTAAACCCATTCCAGTATCTATATTAGGATGTGCTAATGGATTGTAGTTTCCTTTTTCATCTTTATCAAATTGAGTAAACACTAAATTCCAAACTTCAATAAATCTGTCACACTCGCAACCTGGCTTACAATCTTTAGAGCCACAACCATATTCTGGCCCTCTATCAACATATATTTCAGAGCAAGGTCCTGATGGCCCTACTTCTAATTCCCAGAAATTATCTTCTTTTCCTAATCTTACAATCCTTTCCTTAGGTACTTTGATTAATTTGTTCCATAATTCATAAGCTTCATCATCTTCTTCATATACTGAAACCCATAATTGTTCCTTAGGTATTTCCATTCTTTCATGTAAAAACTCCCATGCCCATTCTATAGCTTCTTGTTTAAAATAATCTCCAAAGGAAAAATTACCTAACATTTCAAAAAAATGTAGCATGTCTATCTGTCTTGCCGACATTTTCAATATCTCCTGTTCTAATACATTTTTGACAAGTCGCCATTCTTTTTCTAGGTGGAGTAGCTTCACCTGTAAAATATTTTTTTTAATGGTGCCATACCTGCTCCTATTAGTAAAAGGGACTTATCATTTTTCGGTATTAATGAAAAACTTGGTGCTATTAAATGTTCTTTTTCTTGAAAAAAAATCTAAAAATTCCTTTCTAATTTCATGTAATCCTAATTGTCTCATACATACACCTCTCCATAATAAGTAATTTCTATTAAAAAAACCTCCTCCTTTACTTGGAGGAGATGTTAACTTCCATCTACTTGGATTATAATTTAATATGATTTTTTTGTCAATCCATTGAAATCTAGTTATTAAGTTTCTCTAAGCTTGTTTTTTTTCTTTTTTTCCATGAAAAAAAATTAATATAATACGAACAATGGCTACAACTGGTACAGATAAAATCATACCTAAGACTCCAAACACTCCCCCCCACCTATGATGATAGATAATAAAATAAGCATAGGATGCATTCCCATATTTTCACCAATAATTTTAGGTGCTAAAACATTATTTTCAATCCACTGAATTAATACAAAAAAAATATACTAACCCACAGAGCTTTAATTGGTTTTGAAATAGCTGCAAAAAAACACCGCTGGTATATATCCTAAAAAAAGGTCCTATGTATGGAACTATATCAAATAATCCAGTAATAACCCCCCCTATTACTACAGCAAATCTATGCCCATGATTAGTAACAAGATAGTAGTAGCTACTCCTATGTATAAAGACATTATCAATCTACCTTTAATAAATTGAGTTAAGGAAATATCTATAGTTGATGCCAAATAAAGGATATCTTTTCTATGTTTTTTTAGGTATTAATTTTGCAATTTTATCTTTAAAATAATCCTTATCCACTAAAAAAATATAAGGTTAAGATTGGAGTTAAAACTATACTCACAACCTTTGATGCAACATTTAATACACCACCTACAAAATTTTTTTTAATCCATTGGCAATTAAATTTTCTAACTTAACTATGTTTTCCATTATAACTGTTTCTATTCCTTGAAACATTGGAGGTAAACCCCCAAGAGCTGAATAATATCTAGTATATAATCCATCGATCATATTAGATAATTGATCAAAATAAAAAGGCAAATCATTTGCTAATCTTTTTATTTCTCTTCCAGACTTTGGTATTACAGAAACAGCTAATATAATTAATATAGCAACTATTGACAAATATACTATTAGTACTCCTTTAAACCTTTTTATATTCTTTTTTTTCTAAATAATTTATAATTGGATTTAATGCATACGCTATTATAATTGATAATATTAGGGTATATAACATATCCGATAAAAAGCTATATTTTTTTAAATGTTTTTATAGAAATATATAATATTACCAAAAACATCAATGATATAAATACTTTTTTTTATTACTAACTTTTATACGCTTATTATCTGGTATAAATTCATTACCTATATTCACCAAATAATAGATAATTAAAAGTAACAAAATAGTCAATAGTGTCCATACAGACTTAAATAAAAAAAATCAGGTGGTACAATTAATCCCACTACAATCACCTCAAATATATAAATAGGCAGCCAAAGCTGCCCCTATTTATATGTTTTATTTGCTGTTTTCAATTAATGAGCATGATGATCATCATCAAAATTTACATTTTCTAATCCATCAATGTGTACGCCAGATTTTTGAGAATAATCCAATAAAGCTGCCTTAATTGCTTGTTCAGCTAATACTGAACAATGCATTTTTACTGGTGGTAATCCATCTAATGCATCTGCTACTGCTTTATTAGTTAATGCCATAGCTTCATCAATTGTTTTGCCTTTAATTAATTCAGTTGCCATACTAGAAGATGCAATTGCAGATCCACAACCAAAGGTTTTAAACTTAACATCCTCTATTACTCCATCTTCTATTTTTAAATACATCTTCATTATATCTCCGCATTTTGCATTGCCTACTTCTCCAACTCCATCTGCATCTATTATTTCTCCTACATTTCGTGGATTAGTAAAATGTTCCATAACTTTTTCTGAATACATTTAGTTCTCCCCCCCTTAACTTTTTCATATAATGGTGACATATTTCTAAGTCTTTCTACTATTGTTACCAAATTTTCCACAACATAGTCTACTTCTTCTTCAGTATTAAATTCCCCCCCTAAAGTTAATCTTAAGGATCCATGAGCAATTTCATGAGGTAAGCCAATAGCCATTAAAACATGGGAAGGATCTAAAGCTCCAGATGTACATGCAGAACCACTGGAAGCTGCTATACCAACCATATCTAAGCTTAATAACAAAGATTCACCTTCTATAAATTCAAAACAGAAATTTACATTACCTGGCAATCTTTTAGTTCTATGACCATTTAGTCTTACATATTTTATATTGTTTTCTATTTTCTCTATTAAACTATCCCTAAGAGTAATCAACTTTTTATTATGTTCCTCAAAATTAGAATAAGCAAGTTCTATGGCTTTGCCCATTCCTACTATACCTGGTACATTTTCAGTTCCAGCCCTTCTACCTCTTTCTTGCCCACCACCAGCTATTAAAGAATCTATTTTAACTCCTTGTCTAATATACAATGCTCCTATTCCCTTGGGGCCATGGAACTTATGGGCAGACATAGAAAGTAAATCTATATTTAACTCTTTTACATCTATCCTAATATTCCCAATTGCTTGAACAGCATCTGTGTGGAATAATATATTTCTTTCTTTAGCAATTTCTCCTATTTCCCTAATAGGTTGTATTGTTCCTATTTCATTGTTAGCAAACATTATGGAAATTAATATAGTATCGTCTTTAATAGAGTCTTTTAATTCTTCTAAACTAATTAAACCATCTTCATCAACATTTAAATAAGTAATCTCAAACCCTTGTTTTCCAAATATTCACATGTATGCAAAACTGCATGATGTTCTATTTTAGTTGTTATTATATGATTACCCTTTTTCCTATTAGAATATGCAGCTCCTTTTATTGCCCAATTATCAGATTCAGAACCACCAGCAGTAAAAAAATATTTCTTTCTTATCTGCTCCAATAGCATTTGCAACTTGTTCCCTTGCATTTTCTACAACAACTTTAGACTTTGATGCTAATGAATAAACACTAGAAGGATTACCATATTTTTCTGTAAAGTATGGCATCATTTCCTTCAAGACCTCTTCTTTTACTGGTGTTGTAGCTGCATTATCCATATAAATATACTTAGACATTTTTTTTCTCCTCCTCATATTAACTCATCTTTGGATTATTTACTTCTTCAATCATATCTTCTAAAGTAATAGAATCTATCACTTCATCTATACTATTTTTTTATTTTTACAAAAACTAATTTAGTAGCACAATTATCTTCCTTTGCACAATCTACTGCTTCATCAGCAGCACAGTCAGCCGGTGATAAGTCTCCTTCCAATGATCTTAAGATATGTCCAACAGTTATTTCAGAAGGTTTTCTAGCTAACATATATCCTCCTTGTGCTCCTCTTACGCTATTTATTAATCCATCTTTTCTTAAAGTAGAAAATAATTGTTCTAAATAACTATCTGAAAGATTCTGTTTTTCTGCTATATACTTTAAAGGAATTGGTCCATTTCCCTCCTCTAAAGCCAACTCAAACATTGCCATTAAGCCATATCTTCCTTTAGTAGATAATCTCATTTTTTTTCACCTCTTTTAATTCCAACTATTCTACTTGGTTTTCTAAAAATAAGTATATTATACCCTAGTAATTTTGTCAACATTCTTTTTTTTAAAAAAAAGAAAAGGAGCATAGGCTCCTTACAGACC
>JMBV01000002.1_pt1 | contig 156033 bp, 260 predicted proteins | sample 616531 | NCBI WGS metagenome assembly JMBV01 (sample SAMN02727904, study PRJNA239997) | anaerobic digester metagenome | biome: anaerobic digester; isolation source: mesophilic anaerobic digester inoculated with municipal waste water sludge... | place: Germany: Bielefeld University, CeBiTec ...
AATACGTTGCCATCGCCAATGGATTTTTTTTGAAGAAGAAGGAATTAAGATTGACCTAAGCACAGCTTGGGGGGGAGCAGATAAAGGTGCAGCCGCTTTGATAGCGGGAGCGGTTGATGTGGGCTTTTTCGGGCCGGAAGCAACCGTCTACATTTACGCCCAGGGGGGGGCAGAAGACCATTTAGTCGGCTTCGCTCAACTAACAGAACGGGATGGCTCCTGGTTTTTAACCCGCGACGTAGATGAAGAATTCGAATGGGATAACGTGCGGGGCAAAACAATCGTAGGAGCCCGGATCGGGGGCGTGCCCCCCAGATGTGTCTGGAGTGGGTTCTAAAGCAGCACGGCATTGAACCCTTTGTTGATGTGGAGATTATTACCAGCTTAGCCTTTGAAGCAGCAGTGGGTGCTTTTGAGGCTGGTTTGGGAGATTACATCGCCCAGTTTGAACCGGCCCTGAGTGAAATAGAGGCCAGGGGGGGTAGAGGGAAAATTGTTGCTTCTATCGGTGCTGAAGCTGGTCCCTTAACCTATACTGTTTTCACGCTCGTAAAAGTGACCTTGAGAAGAACCCCGACTTGTACTTGCGCTTCACCCGGGCGATCCATAAAGGGCAGCTATGGGTGTATAGTCATAGCCCCCCGGGAAGTAGCCGAAATGATAGCACCCTTTTTCCCCCCCCTAATCGACCTCGATATCCTTACTCTAAGCATGACTCTTTACCAGTCCATCGACGCCTGGCCCCCAAATCCGGTGCCTTCCGAAGAACACTTCTTGCATCTACAGGACATCATGATTGAAGCTGGCGAACTGGAAGAATATGTACCGTTTCACTCTTGATGGATACTGAGATCGCGGAAGCTATTATCGCGGAATTCAAATAAAAGGGGGGGCCCCTACTAGGGGCTCCTTCACAAGGAAGGGGAGGGCTATGTCCCATTTGGAGTTCAAAAATGTCAGCCTCAACTACCATACTCTAAACGGCGAAGTGGAAGCGCTACACGACGTAAATTTAGAGATCGCCAAAGAAGAGTTCGTCAGCATCGTCGGCCAGAGCGGCTGCGGCAAAAGCACACTGCTTTCTTTGGTAAGCGGCCTTTTGCGGCCTACCAAGGGCGAGGTGCTCATTGAAGGTGTGCCAGTGAGCGGCACCAGCAAAAGGGTGGGCTACATGCTCCAGCAGGATTACCTCTTTGAATGGCGGACCATCTTGGATAACGCCCTCCTCGGTTTAGAGATTCAAAAGGCGAAAACACCGGAAGCGGTGGAAGAAGTGCGTACCATGCTTAAAACGTACGGCCTAGCGGGCTTTGAACACTACTACCCGCCCCAATTAAGCGGAGGCATGCGCCAGCGCGTGGCCCTAATCCGCACGCTGGCAACTAAACCCGATGTCTTGCTTTTAGATGAACCCTTTTCGGCCTTAGATTACCAAAACCGCCTGGCAGTGGGCGAAGAAGTGGCCCGTATTTTGCGGGAACGGAAAAAAAACGGTAGTCATGGTTACCCACGACATTCCGGAAGCGGTAAGCATGTCCAATCGAGTTGTGGTCTTAACGCCCAGGCCGGGCACTGTGCGCAGCATTCACCCCATTGAACTGCCCGGTTTGGGGGGGCTTAGCCCGCTGCAGACCAGAGAACATCCCTCATTTCGCGAATACTTCACCGCCATTTGGAAGGAGATGAACATCGATGGCCAACAATAATTATTCGCCCGAACACAGCCAATACTTAAAAAGGCTGAAGCTGCGCCAAATCTGTATCAGAGGCACACAATTGTTGCTGTTGATTGGTCTGTTCCTCCTCTGGGAGCTGGCGGCGCGGCAGGGCTGGATTAACGCCTTTATCTTCTCCCAACCAACTAAAGTGTGGACCGCCATTGTGCGCTTGGCGGGCCAGGGTGAATTATGGCGCCATTTGGGTTGGACGGTGGGAGAAACAGTCATCGGCTTTACGGCAGGCACGATCGGTGGCATTATTTTAGCCGTTCTTTTGTGGTGGTCCTCCTTCTTAAGTAGGGTCATGGATCCTTACATTGTGGTCCTAAACAGTATCCCCCCCAAAGTTGCCCTCGGCCCAATCTTCGTGGTTTGGCTGGGTACAACGATTACGGCAGTGGTGGCCATGGCCGTTTCCGTTTCCATTATTGTGGCGGTGATGATGATGCACAGCGGTTTTCAAGAAGTAGATCCCAACCAGGTCAAATTGGTTGAAACCTTCGGCGCTACAAAGGGCCAGGTCTTACGCAAAGTGATCATCCCGGCTAGTGTACCTACCATGATCGCTGCTTTAAAAGTCAATGTGGGTTTATCTTTAGTAGGCACTATTGTAGGTGAATTTTTGGCTTCCAAAGCGGGCTTAGGTTATCTAATCATCTACGGCGGCCAGGTCTTTAACATGTCCTTAGTCATGGGCAGCGTCATTCTTCTCTCGGTTGTCTCCGTTGTTTTGTACTACGGTGTCTCTTTGGTGGAAGAAAAGGTGACAAAGGGGCGCAGGTAAAAAAAAGGGCAGGGTTGCCCTGCCCTTGGGGGGGGAATATCTGATCAATACGGGGGGGAAAAAGTGGCCAAGCCTTGGCCGGATAATTTAACCGATTAACGGAGATGGCAGGGTTTTAATAATATTTACCGAATTATAGGAAGGGATTATTGCAAAGGCGAGGTGATTTTTTTTGATCCGAGTAGCAGTTATAGGCTACGGCACAATGGGCCAAGTGCACGGCCAGGCTTGGCAGCAGATTCCGGGCGTGGAATTGGCAGTTGTGGCTGATCCGGACTTAGACCGCAGGGCCAAGGCGAAGCGGGATTACGGCCTAGATGCGGTCAGCGGCATCGAAGACGTTTTAGCGCTGCACAGCGTAGATTGATAGACATTTGCGTGCCTACTTATCTGCATGAAGCGGTCTTTAAAGCGGCTCTCGCCGCTGATAAGCACATTTTTTTGCGAAAAACCCCTAGCTCGCAGCGCGGCTGAGGGCGAAGAAATGCTTAGATTAGCTGAAGGCTGCGGGAAAAAGATCGGCGTAGGCCATGTAGTGCGTTTCTTTCCGGCCTATAGGGCCATGCGTGACAGCGTTTTAGCGGGAGAAATAGGCCGGGGCGCAGTTGCCCGCACCTTCCGGGGCGGCGCCCAATTTCCCAGCGGCTGGCATGACTGGTTCGCGGACTTTGATCTGAGTGGCGGCGTCATTTTAGATCTAGCCATTCATGATGTGGACTATTTGCGCTGGCTGTTCGGCGATGTGGAGCGGGTCTATGCTAAAAGCACCTATGGGCGCACAACCGCCCATTTGGAATGGGCCATGCTGATCTTAAGATTTAAAAGCGGCTTGATCGCCCATGTGGAAGGCTGTTGGAACAATTTTCCCGGTGAATTTTATACAACGGCGGAAATAGCGGGCAGCGACGGTTTGCTCAGCTATGACAGCCGCCGGACAAATCCCATCTTAAAAGAGGGAAGCGGTGTTAATGGCGAGCTGCCCGCAGTTGCCGTGCCTGAAAGCCCCCCCTCTGCCAAAAGCCCTTATTTACTGCAGTTGGAAGATATGGTCGCGGCCATTAGGGAGGATCGCCCTCCTTTAGTGGGCCTGGCGGATGCTTTGGGCAGTTTAAGGGTGGCTTTGGCCGCTGTGGAATCGGCCCAAACCGGTCAACCGGTGACAATAGGGGGGGATTTAAGTGATCAAAGTTGGATTCTTAAGCCTGGCCCACATGCATGCGGCGAGTTACGGGCGGGCTTTGCATAAAAGGGACGATGTGGAATTGATCGGTGTTTATGATCCGGACCGCAAACGGGGGGGCGAAAGGGCGCGGAGCAGATGGGCACCGCTTACTTCGCCCGAGCGGAAGAGCTGCTTGGCCACGTTGATGCGGCTATCATCTGCTCCGAAACAGCCTGCACCGCAAATTCACGGAATTGGCCGCGCAGCATGGCGTGCATGTCTTGTGCGAAAAACCCATTGCTACCACACTGGAAGATGCCCGGGCCATGATCGCCTCCTGTGAACGGGCGCAGGTGAAACTGATGATTGCCTACCCCCCCGTGCGCTACAACACACCTGTGCTCCGGGTCAAAGAGATGGTGGAGCGGGGCGCGGTTGGCGAGGTATTGGCAATTCGCGGCACGAACCACGGCCGCCTGCCCGGGGGTTGGTTTGTGGAACCTGAGCTTTCCGGAGGCGGTGCCGTTTTAGATCATACCGTGCATGTCATCGATTTAATCCGCTGGATTTTCCAAAAGAGTTTGTCTCGGTCTATGCGGAAGTTGACAGCCTGCTCTACGATGAGGATATTGATGACTGCGGCCTGCTCAGCCTAGAGCTGGAGGGGGGGCATCTTCGTTACCCAAGATCCCAGTTGGTCCAGGCCGACTACCTATCCCACTTGGGGGGGCAACGTGACTTTAAAAATAATGGGCACTGCAGGAATTATCCATCTTGACGCCTTCGCACAGAACTTCCTCGTCTACAACGACCGGGAAAACCGCATCAGCGAAAAATCGTTCACGGAGAATATGGATGCGGGGGGGCTGATTGCGGACTTTATTGAGATGATCAAAGAAGATCGCTCGCCCAGCGTGACCGGAGATGATGGCCTTAAATCGCTGCAGGTGGCCTTGGCGGCTTATGAGTCCGCCCGCTTGCAGCGGCCCGTTCAACTAAAGTAGTTTCAGCAGGGCCCTTGATTGTTGCCCCCGAAAAGTCCATACTAGGTCTAGCAGTGAGGGAGTGAGTGCCATTAGAAGTTTTTTTTACGCCTGAAAGAATTCCTCAAAGAACACAAACGCTATTATATTATCGGCATTTTAGCCTGTTAGTGACTAATTCTGCCCAGCTGGTAATACCAAAGCTGATGGGCCGTTTTACCGATCTAATCGCCACCGGCGAGTTCACTCGCCGGGATCTTATCATCTTCATCGGCGCCATGATCGGCCTTTCTATTGTGGTCGCGGCCTTTCGCTACCTGTGGCGAATCCATATAATGGGTACATCGCGCAAAATGGAATACACTCTGCGCAATATGCTCTTCGGCCACCTACAGGGTTTGGATACTGAGTTTTCAATCGCAACAAAACGGGTGATTTGATGGCCCATGCCACCAATGACATCCGGGCGGTGCGCATGGCATTGGGCCCGGGCATTGTCAACTCGGTGGACGCCATCTTCATGACCACGATCATTATTTTTATGATGATCCGCACGATCAGTGTGCGCCTCACTTTAATCGCACTTTTGCCCCCCCTGCCTTTGATGGTAGCGATCGGCATAGGCTTCGGCCGCGTGATTCATCGGCGCTTTCGGGGCGTGCAGGAAGCATTCGCCCTTTTAACGGATCGGGCTCAGGAAAACTTTGCCGGAATTCGGGTTCTCAAGGGCTTTGCCCGGGAAGAGAAAGAGGCAGAACGCTTCCATGAAGTGAATGAACTCAATGTGCAAAAAAACATGCACTTAGTCCGCATCTGGGGCCTTTTTCACCCCCCCTGATCGGCTTTTTAGCTTCGCTGAGTTTCATCGTCGTTTTAGGTTACGGCGGAGTCCTTGTTTTAGACGGCTCCATTACGGTGGGCGATTTTATCACCTTCAACAGCTACCTGGGTATGCTCACCTGGCCCGTCATGGCCATCGGCTGGGTTATGAACATGATTCAGCGGGGCAAGGCCTCCATGGATCGTTTGAACTACATTTTCAACCAGCGCAGCGCAATCACAGAGCCTGCCCACAGCACGGTGGAACGCCTGGAGGGCGGCATTTGTCTGCATGATTTAACCTTTACCTACCCGGGTTCAACGCAGCCTGTCTTAAGCGGCATCAATGCCGAAATCAAAGCGGGCCAAGTCGTGGGCATTCTGGGCCGTACCGGTTCGGGCAAAACAACGCTGCTCAATTTGCTGCTGCGGCTTTATGACGCCCAACCGGGCATGATCAAATTCGATGGGGGGTAAACATCAATCTCATACCGCTGCAGGTGCTGCGGGAAAACATCGGTTATGTACCTCAAGATAATGTCCTTTTCTCTTCCACCGTGGCGGAAAACATCGATTTTGCCGCGACCGGTAAGGGTTTGGAAGACATTGAGAAGTTCGCTAAGATCGCCCAGGTCTATGACAACATTATTGAGTTTCCCCGCCGCTTTGACACCATGGTGGGCGAGCGCGGCGTGACGCTTTCGGGCGGCCAAAAACAGCGAATCGCCATTGCCAGGGCGCTTATTAAAGAACCGCGGATTTTAATTATGGATGACAGCCTCTCCGCGGTGGACACTGAAACAGAGGAAGCAATTTTACAAAATCTGCAGGAATTCTTCCCGGGCCGCACCGTAATAATCGTTTCGCACCGCATCTCCACTGTGCAGGGCGCGGATCAGATCTTCGTGTTAGAAGAGGGCCAAATTACCCAAAGGGGGGGTACCCACGAAGAACTTGCTGCGGAAACGGGACTGTACAAAGAACTGCACGAAAAGCAGCTGTTGGAAAAACAAATCCAGAGTGTAGGCTAAGGGCAGGTGAGAGAAAATGGAACAGTTTCACGAAGAACAAACTCTGGGTAAAGCCTATGATGCGCGGCTCATGCGCCGCCTTTTGCGTTATGCCAAACCATATTGGGCCATCATCGGGCTGACCATTATCTTACTTTTAGTAATCAGCGTGACCGATTTAGCACGGCCTTATTTAGTAAAAATAGCGATTGACGATCATATTATGGGCGCTAACAAGCCCTATGTGGTAGTTGATGATACTTTCGAACACCCTTCCATTGTCACAATTCAGGGCCTGCGCCTTTTGCGTGCGGATCGTTTGGACGCGGGGGGGGAGGGCGGGGGGGCCCGTTTTAAGTTGAGCAAGGAAAACGGGCAGCATATTTTGCGCAGCACTGAAGATCACGGCGGGTTTGTGCTGTCATCGGAAGAAGTGCGGGAGCTGCGCGCCTGGGATACGGAGAAGATTATCCGCCTGGGCGGCTTATTGTTTATCATTCTGTCCATTGGTTTTGTGCTCAACTATGCGCAAGTTTACCTTCTGTCCCTAACGGGCCAGCGCATCATTTACGATATTCGCCAAGAGTTATACACCCATATGCAGAGTTTGGCCCTGGCCTTTTTTTTGACGGCAACCCGGTGGGGGGGCGCTTGGTGACTCGGGTGACGAATGATACCGAAAACCTGCAGGAGATGTATACCTCTGTTTTGATCAATCTGTTTCGAGACGTTTTCATGGTGGTGGGCATCATTATCGTCATGTTTCGGCTCAACGTTACCTTAGCCTGGGTTTCCTTGGCCACGCTGCCTTTGATTGTGCTTTTAACCGCGATTTTCAGGATTAAGGCCAGGCAGGCTTACCGCGAGACGAGGGTGCGCTTGGCCAGAATCAACGCCAATTTCGCCGAAAATATTTCCGGTATGCGCTTGGTGCAAATCTTCAGGCAGGAGAAGCGTAAATTTACCGAATTCGATGGCGTAAACACGGACCACTATGAAGCGAGCATGCGCGAACTGCATGTCTATGCCGTTTTCCGGCCCGCCATGGAACTCGTTTATTCGCTGGCCATGGCCATTTTGATCTGGTTCGGCGGCGGTCGGCTGCTCCAGGGTGCGGTGGAATTTGGCGTGCTTTATGCCTTTATCAGCTATTTGGAACAGTTTTTCCGGCCGATCAATGCCCTGACCGAGAAGTACAACATTATGCAGGCCTCGATGGCCTCGGCGGAGAGAATTTTCTTAATCCTCGATGAAAAACCGGCCATTGAAGAAGTGGGCCAACCGCTTGATTTAGGCCAAGTGGAAGGGCGCATCGAATTTAAAAACGTTTGGTTTGCTTATGTGGGCGAAGAGTGGGTGCTGCGCGATGTTTCCTTTACGGTTGAACCGGGTCAAACAACCGCCTTTGTGGGCGCCACCGGCGCCGGCAAGACCACGATCATGAACCTGCTCTCCCGCTTTTACGATATTCAAAAAGGCCAGATTCTCATCGATGGCAAAGATATTAAACAGCTGAGCAAAACAGAACTGCGCCGCAATGTGGGCCTGGTGATGCAGGATGTATTTATGTTCTCAGGCACGATCGGGGAGAACATTCGCCTGAATAATGAGGCAATTGATTTTGCCCGCATGGAGAGTGTGGCCAAGCATGTCAATGCTAACAAGTTCATTGAGAATTTGCCGCAGCAGTACGAGGAGCCCGTCATGGAAAGAGGTGCGACGCTCTCCGCGGGCCAAAGGCAGCTGGTGGCCTTCGCCAGGGCCTTGGCTTACGATCCCGCGGTCCTCATTTTGGATGAGGCCACAGCCAGCATCGATACTGAAACGGAAGCACTGATCCAAGATGCCCTGCCCAGGCTGTTGGCTAACCGCACCAGTTTGGTGGTGGCCCATCGCTTGAGCACGATACAAAATGCGGATAACATTATTGTCCTGCACCGGGGGGGCAAAATCAGGGAAATGGGTACTCACCAAGAACTGCTGGCACAGAAGGGCCTTTATTACAATCTCTTCCTCTTACAGTACAAAGATGATTTGAAGAGGTTGTGGGCCAGTAAAGAAAGGGGGCAAAAAGCGAATCATTTTGGTCTTGGCAGCAGGAATCTACCGCCTATTGGCGAAGGATTACCGTGTCTGACAAATAAACTATTGCCTTTAGGAGGGTCTGGGTGAATGAGTACTAAATCGAAGCACGCCGCGCCAAGCGAGCGCAGCTGGCTGGATCGCCAGTTTAAGTTGAGGGAGAACAAGACAGATGTCCGCACAGAAATAGTGGCCGGAATCACCACCTTTTGACCATGGTTTACATTATTTTGTAAACCCCGATCTGCTGTCCATTGCGGGTATGCCCAAAGAGGGTGTGTTTATTGCCACCATTTTAGCCAGTATCGTGGGAACGGCCGCCATGGCCTTAATGTCCAACTATCCCTTCGCTTTAGCCCCGGGTATGGGCCTGAATGCTTTCTTTGCTTTTCCGTTGCTTCCGTTGTGGGCTGGGAGGGGCCTTAGCCTGGTGTTTATCGAAGGTGTGCTCTTTATCATCCTCAGCGCCAGCAAGTTTCGCAGTTTGCTGATTGACAGCATCCCCCCCATGTCGCTGAAAGCGGCAATCAGTGCCGGAATCGGTATGTTTATTGCCCTAATCGGCTTTTCCAACGCGGAAATCGTTGTCTCCGATCCCGCAACTTTTGTAGCTTTAGGCGATCTTTCTTCGCCCGTGGCGATCACCGCTTTGTTCGGTTTGCTCATCGCGGCAATCTTATATGCCTTAAAAGTCAAGGGAGCGCTGTTGTGGAGCATTATTGCCGCCACCTTATTCGGAATGATCCCGGCTATCGGCGTTTCGGGCCAATATACCGGAATCGTGGCTGTCCCGGCCTGGGAGAGCTTTACCAGCACCGCCTTTAAACTTGATTTTTCCCAAGCCTTTACCGCGGGCTCCATCGGTTTGATGCTGTCTTTGTTTATGGTGGATCTGTTTGATACCGCGGGTACCCTTGTGGGTGTTTCCACCCAATCGGGCTATCTGGATGAAAAGGGCAATCTGCCCCCCCGTTCGGGCAGCGCGTTTATGGCTGATGCCATCGCCACTGTGGCGGGCGCTTTGTTTGGTACGAGTACCACAACTACCTATGTGGAAAGCACTGCGGGCGTTGCTGCGGGTGGGCGCACCGGCTTAACGGGCATAGTAGTTTCGCTTTTATTTGTAGTTGCCCTCTTCTTCTCGCCCTTAGTGGCCCTTGTCCCCCCCGGAGCGGCAACCGCTCCCGCCTTGATTGTGGTGGGTGTTTTGATGATGCAGAACGTCTTAAAGATTGAATGGGGCGATTTCACCCAGGCATTCCCGGCGTTTTTGACCATTGCGGCCATGCCCTTTACTTACAGCATTGCCAACGGCATTGGCTGGGCTTCATCTCTTGGGCTGTCATCAATAACGTGGTGAAGAGCAAAAACAAATCGAACTGGATAATTAACGTTTTGGCTTTAATTTTCGCAGTCTACTTTGTGTTCATAAAGTAGCATCTCCCCCCCAAACGTACAAAGAGATCGGCCAAACGGCGCCGATCTCTTTTTGTATTCCGGCATCTTTAGAGTTGGCGGTCAAAGGTGATCTCTAAAACATTGCCCCCCCATTTGTCCAGTGTTGTTTTCATCTGCTGTTTAAAATCACCAAGGCTCATAATCTGCGAAATGCTGGCCATGTTGGTAAACATATCGTAAATGCCCAGGGCATCATCATAGGACTGCTTCAACTTCTCTAAATCCTGCTGCAGTTGATCATTCTCCTCGCGCAGGGCTTTATTCTCTTCCTGCAGTGTTTGCAGCTCCAGTTTATAGGCTTCTTGTTCCCCCCGTCCCGTGCGGCCAGGCTTGCTAGGGCGGTAAGTATTGCGGCCGGATCGGGATTTTGCAGGCGCTCTTCGAACCTCTTCATCTTTTATGCAGTTCGTGCATATACTCGGGCAGGCCCTGGAATGCTTCCAGCAGGCGTTTATCCACCTTAAACTCCGGCTGGGCGGCGGGCTTTGCTTCCGGTTCTTCCCTCTCTTTGCGCAGTACATTATAGTAAAGCATGCCAATGGCCGCTTCGGAACGGTGCGGCAGGATCTTGGCCGCTTTACGAAATGCCCCGGTCAGGGGGGGTTGGCTGTTTTCCTTTGCCCGGCAGGTCTGTTCCCAGACAACATCCTTTTCTTCTTCCGTCCAAATGCGTGCGGGCGTCTTTCGGCGGCCGCGGTTTGTTTGTCGCTCGTCATAATGAATCCCCCCCTTGCCCTAAAGTCTTTGTTCTATTAGTATGACCGAAAGGCAGAGGCTTATGCTAAGTGGGCCAAGAACGATAAAGAGTTGTAAACATGGGAAAAACGAAATATTCTTCAATTAAAAGAGGAATATTCGCCGGCAGCTAGAACTTTACTTCACAAGAAAATAAAGATTACCTAAATGCTTAGGTAACCTTTATTTTCAGCGAGACAAGGGGCAGGTGCAGATGGCCGCAAGGCGGACTCGCCTGCTTCTTGTTGTTTATACTTGTGGGGGGGCAGTTGGCACTCGTTGGGATTGACAAAGATTGTTTGTGCCTGCTCGTAGCGGACAAAGCCCGGTTTGGCGCCTCGCGGTTTGCGCACATGGCGCCGCTCGGTATAATCCACCGGGACGCTGCTTGAATTGCGCCCCCCCCGGGAAAATAAGCGGCCAGGCAGGCGGCCTGCTGCAGGGTTTCCGGGGGAATGCTGCCCTCCGCCAGTACGATCACATGGCTGCCCGGCAGCTGGCGGGCATGGAGCCACAAATGCCGGGGCGAGCTGAGCTTGAAAGTAAGGAGATCGTTTTGCCTGTTGTTGCGCCCCCCCACTAAAATAGTGAGCCCATCTTGGGATAGATAGCGTGCCGGTTCCTGCGCTTTTTCTTTCTCTCTGCGCCGGTTTTGGGCCTTTTGTTTTAGATAGCCTTCCGCCGCCAATTCCAGCTCTATTTCCTGTAAGATGTCCTTAGCATCGGCCATTTCGATCTGTACAAGAACATCCTCTAAATACTTTCGTTCCAAGCGCGTTCTTCTTAAGTGCGCGCGGTATGTTTTGGCTGGCCTTGGCTTTTTGATAGCGCTTAAAAATGCGCTGCACATTGGCCGCGGGCCCCAGCAGCGGGTCCAACTCGATTTTCAGAAGGGGGGGCTGTTCGGCCCGGGTATAATCTACAACTTCAATTTCTTGCAAACCGGGTTGGAGCAGATGAAAATTGGCAGTTAATAGCTCACCGCGCAGGCGCCACTGCTCAGCCTGCTCCGCCTCTAAAGGGCAGTTTTTTTGAATCTCTTCCTTTTTTTTAAAACACGCTTGTAATGGGTGTTCACCCGCCTCTTCAGCGAGTTAGCAAGCAAGTTGGTGTGCTGTGTGGCGCTTTTTGGCCCAGTACCTCCCGCAGGAGCCGATCGGTATCGGCATGGTTTACGGCCTCTTTACCGGTAAGCCGGTAAGCGGCGAAATCATCTTCCAGCGGGTAATAAGCAGGTGAGCCGCCCTGGGCCAATTCCGCCATTAGGCTTTGCAAGGAACTATAAAGAGTCTCCCAATCTTTTTCGCTGAGCTCGCGGCGTTCAACCGTTTCGGCAAACCCGCCCGGCGCAGCACTTCTTGCGCGGCAGTTTGCTGAAACCCTGCAGTGTATTCTGCAGCCAGCGCCACACTTTATTTCCGGCGGGCTCGAGGCGGATACCGGTTAAAAGCTGTTTTATCGATCGCCCCCCCGGTTCCAGTTTGCCCTGATCGGAGGGGGCGCGGTAGGCACTGCCGGGCCCGATGCCCGCTTCCGGGAAGCGCTTGATGGCATCGAGAATAGTACCTTCTTGGTCCACTAAGTACAAGTTGCTGTGACGGCCTAGAAGTTCAAAAACCAAGCGGTACTCAACGAGCTCTCCCGCCGGATCAACGCCCTCCAAGTGCAAATGGACAATGCGATCCGCACCCTGCTGCGTTAGGCCGATCAGCCTGCTGGGTTCCAAATATTTGCGCAGCAGCATGCAGAAAGCGGGCGGGTTTAGGGGGGGTTATCGGGCTGTTTGTTTACGGTGTGCAGCCGGGGGGGAAAATCCGCATCGGCCGAAATGAGCAGGATCTGTGTCTCCCCGGGCAGCCGCAGTTGGAGCGTTATTGTGTGTGGCGCGGGTTGATAAATCTTTAAAACGCGCCCGTTTTTTTTAAGCGTTCGTTCAGTTCTGTGATCAATACTTGCAAAGTTAGGCCATCCAAGGGCATATTACCACTCCTCGGTTGCTATTATATCACTGGCAATGATTGGCCTCAACAGTCACGGGAAGGTAAACGGCGCTAAATGGAGAATATTAGTCAGTGCGCGTTGCGCTGTCTTTTTAGGAATGGTTTATTCCCCTAAGGAGTTGTGGCAGAATGAAACAATGGAAAAGATTGCAGCAGTAGTAATTATCCTGATGCTGGGGGGGCGGTTTTGGTTCAGGCGGACAGCGTTGCCGGAATGCTGTACAACGGATACGAAGCCCTCTTTTATCATTCGGTGCGGGTGGAGGAAAGTTTTCCCAACGTGAACCCCCCCATCGGCTTGGCCATTTCCGAATTCGGCCGGGCAGCCAAGGAGGAAAAATCGGCCGCGGAGGCAAACTTAATGCTGGGCTTAATTTATCAGTACCTAGATCGGCCCGGTACGGCGCTTGGCTACTTATTGGAGTTTGCCAGCGAGCATCCGGAGGAAATCTGGGTCAACTCGCTGATCGGCGATATGTACGCAGAAATGGGGGGGCGCACCGGTGAGGCCGCGGCCCATTATGAGAAGGCGATTTCCCCCCCTAACGAAGACGGACAGGCCTTTGCCCAAGCCTACCTAGGTTTGGGCCACATTGCCTACGAACGGGAAGAATTTATTGAAGCGGAAGAATCCTACCGCAGGGCGCTGGAAGAGTCGGGCGACTGTTTCGAGGCCCGTTTTGCGCTCGGCAAAGCCCTCTACCAATTGGGCGAATATGAAGAGGCGATTGCCACATTGGAGCAGGCCCAGTTACAGGCGCCCCCCGCTATGCGCCGCTCCATTATTATTTGGCCATTTCCTATGAAGCGGCCGGGCTTGCGGAAAAGGCGGAACACGCTCGGCAGCGCATGCAAGAATTGAAAGAGAGTGAGTCCGCGCGGCCTTGAGGACGTAATATTTTCGCCCCGCCCGGAATACATTTGCACTAAAGATTCCGGGAAAGAAGTGAACGGATAGTGGCTAAAGAGTGGCATTTCACTCCCCCCCTTAATAAATTGATCACGGAACTAAAAACGGATGCCAAGGGTGGGCTGTCCGGCCGGGAAGCGGCTAAACGCCTGGCCCGGGGCGGCCCCCCCAATGTTTTGATTACCGCGCCGCCCGCCTCCCCCCCTGGCTTATTTTTGTCGGCCAATTTCAGGACTTTATGGTCCTGGTCCTGCTGGGGACGGTGGTCGTCTCTTTATTTTTAGGAGAATTTTTAGATGCCACCGCCATCTTGGCCATCGTTTTTTTTAAACTCCATCTTGGGCTTTGTGCAGGAATACCGGGCGGAAAGATCGCTCGATGCCCTGCGCAAACTGACCGCGCCCCCCCACAGCCGGGTGCTCAGGGACGGCCACAAGACGCTGATCGATGCCGCTGAGGTGGTGCCGGGTGACATTATCTATTTGGAACCGGGCGATCGGGTGCCGGCAGATGCCCGCCTTTTGGAAAGCCAGCTTTTGGCCCTGGATGAGTCAAATTTGACGGGCGAATCGCTGCCTGTGACAAAAGATGAGCTGTGGCGGGGCGGCACAGGCGCTTCGCTGGGCGATCTAAAAACGTCGTTTTTAAAAGCACGCTTGTCAGCCGCGGCTATGGCAAGGCGGTTGTGGCCGCAACCGGAATGGATACGGAGATTGGGGGGAAATCGCCCACCTGCTGCAGGAAAAACCGGAAACGGCCACGCCTCTGCAGCGCCGTTTAAACCAGCTGGGCAAGATCATTGTTGTGGCCTGTTTAGCCATAGTGGCTGTTGTTTTTGCGGCAGGCGTCAAGCAGGGTTTCCCCATTTATAAGATGTTCATGGTGGGGGGGTCACGCTAGCGGTGGCCGCCATTCCGGAAGGGCTGCCCGCAGTGGTCACCATCGCCCTTTCGGTGGGTGTGCAGAAGATGAGCAAGAGGCGGGCCATCATCAGGCAGCTGCCCGCGGTGGAAACACTGGGCTGCGCCACCATAATCTGTGCCGATAAAACGGGTACTTTGACGCTAAACCAGATGGAAGTGCAGGAAGTGTGGACCGGTGAAGGCCACTTCAGCTTGCACGATGGCCAAAAACTCCCCCCCCTGGTGAAGAGGGGCGAAGACGGACTTTATTATACCGGGTTGATTTCCTCGCTCTGTACTAGGGCCGAGAGTTACGGCAGGGGTGAAATATTCGGTGATCCCACAGAGGTGGCCCTTTTGCGTTTTGCGGAGCAGGGGGGGGTTAGATCAAAGCCGTTTAAAGAAGGTGTACCCCGAAATGGGCAGCCTGCCCTTTGATTCGGACCGCAAGCGCATGTCCGCGATCATTAAGGCCGACGGCGAATATCTGAGTTTGGTGAAGGGTGCCCCCCCGACGTTATTTTACAGCGCTGCACCCAGATGCGGGTAAAAAGCGGCCTGGTCAGCCTAAATCACGCTCGCCGCCGGGAGGCCCAGGCCGTTTTGGAAACATGGCGGAGCAGGCCTTGCGTGTTTTGGCAACAGCCTATAAGCCGCTGGGTAAAAAAATACCCGGCGCTGAACAGTGGGAGAGGGGCCTGATTTTGACGGGGCTAGTGGGCATGCTTGATCCCCCCCTCGGCCCGAAGTGCCCGCAGCGGTCAGGGCGGCTGCCCGGGGGGGAGGAATCAGTACCATCATGGTTACGGGCGATCACAAACAGACAGCCGCGGCAATCGCGCGGCGGATCGGCCTTTTTCCAATACCAGGCACCAAGTGCTTACGGGCAGCGAGTGGGAGGCTTTGACCGCTAAAGAACAGTCCCGCCACATTGAGCAAACCGCCGTTTTTGCCAGGGTGGCACCGGCCCACAAGCTCTCCATCGTGCGGGCCTTGCAGCGAAATGGTGAAATCGTGGCCATGACCGGTGACGGGGTCAACGATGCCCCCCCGCGGTGCGAGAAGCGGATATCGGCATCAGCATGGGCATTCAGGGTACGGACGTGACCCGCGAAGCTTCTGATATGGTTTTAGTTGATGACAATTACGAAACGATTATCGGCGCGGTGCGCGAAGGGCGGGCCATCTATGAAAATATCCGCAAATTCATCCGCTATCTGCTGGGCTGCAACGTTGGGGGGGAAGTCTTGACAATGCTCATGGCCACTCTTTTAGGCCTGCCCCTGCCCTTGGTGCCCATGCAGATTTTGTGGATGAACTTGGTCACGGACGGGCTGCCCGCGATTGCGCTCGGCTTGGATGATGCGGATGGAGATCTGCTGCTGCAGCCGCCGCGCCACCCCGGGGGGGAGGGGGGGGTTTTCGCCCGCGGTCTATTAGTCCGCATCCTTTTTTTCCGGCGTGACAATCAGCTTGACCGCCCTGGGCGCCTTCGCCCTTTATTTGTGGCGTTACCCCCCCGCAGAGGTCGATCGGGCGCGCACGCTTGCCTTTACCGTCTTGGTCATGGCCCAGCTGATTTTTGCTTTCCAGTGCCGTTCTGAGCGCTACTCCGTATTTGATACCGGGATCGGTGGCAACCTGTATCTGTTGGGTGCCGTGTTCATTTCGGCCGCCGCTCAAGTTTTCATTCTCTACCACGATTTTATGAAAGTAATCTTTCAAACGGTCTCCTTAACAGTTGAGGACTGGATTATCGTGGCTCTTTTGCGCAGCTGCCGCTCTTTTTAGAAACGGTGGCCCGCTTAGTAAAAAGGGCGCTGCGCAGGCACCTTTCTGTCTTAAAAGTCTAGCTCAAGGCAGGATTTAATTTCCAAATACCGAACTAAAGGATAATGATGGGTATTAGCTTGGAGGCGGGAAATTTGATCAAGAGCATGACCGGATTTGGACAAGGCGAGGCAGCCAACGAACACTATAAGGTGTCGGTGGAGGTAAAGTCGGTAAACCATCGTTACTTAGATTTGTTCTTTCGCCTGCCCAGGCAGTACGGCCGGCTGGAAGAAGGCCTGCGGGGGGGCGAAATCCAAGGCAGGCTGTCCCGGGGGGGCGGGTGGAAGTTAGCGTCAATGTGGAGGACTTCGGAGAAAAAGAGCGAATTGTTGAAGTTAACACGGGGGGGCTTTTGGCCGGTTATCTGCAAGCGCTTGACGTAGTGCGCGCCACTATGGGCAGCGCTGAACCGGTTACTTTGGCGCAGGTCTTGCTCCTGCCGATGTGCTGCTTGTGGGCGAACCGGAGTTAGACTGGACAAGTCTCAATCAGCTCTGCCTACAGGCGGCGGGCCGGGCTTTGGATTGCTTGGAGGCCATGCGGGGGGGCCGGGAGGGGGGGCAGAGCCTGCAGGCTGATTTATTGGACAAGGTGGGCCGCATCGAGGCCCTTTTGGAAAAGGTGGCAGCAACCGCCCCCCCTACCGTAGTGGAAGATTATCGCGCCAGGCTGGCGGAACGCCTCGCTGAACTGCTAGAAGGGACAACCATTACAGAAGAACGCTTCCTGGGTGAAGTGGCGATCTATGCGGAAAATGCAGCATCGATGAAGAATTAGTGCGTTTGAGCAGCCATGTTCAGCAATTTAAGCATTGTTTGCAGGCGGACGAATCCATTGGGCGCAGGCTTGATTTTTTTTACTGCAGGAAATGAACCGCGAAGTTAATACAATCGGTTCCAAGGGCAATGATGTACATATTGCAAGCTGCGTTGTGGAACTAAAGAGCGAACTGGAAAAAAATGCGGGAACAAGTGCAGAACATTGAATAACGAAACGGAAAATTCGATGCTGAAGGGGGGGTGAACCCATGTCACTGCCAGTTTTAACCCGGGAAGAAAAGATGGAGGCTTTGAAAAAAAGCGCAAATGATGCGGAGCAAAGGGCAGAATTGCGTTCGCAGTTGAAAAAGGGTATAATCACGTTACAAGATGTGCTGGATGCGGCTGATGATGAAGTAGTTGCCAGAATGCGCGTTGTTTATCTGCTCGAGTCACTGCCTCAGGTAGGCAAGGTAACTTCAGCAAAACTAATGAAGGAAATCGGCATTAACGAAAATCGCAGGGTCAAAGGGCTTGGTAAGCGCCAAAGAAGCGAACTGCTGGAAAAATTGGGCTAAAACTAGGGGCTGATGGAATGAGCATTAGGTTAATCAACATAGGATTTGGAAACATAGTTGCGGCTAACCGCATCGTGGCAATCGTCAGCCCTGAGTCCGCTCCCATTAAAAGGATGGTGCAGGAGGCCAGGGATCGCAGCATGCTGATCGATGCCACCTACGGCCGGCGCACCAGGGCGGTTATTATCGCCGATAGCGACCATATTATTCTATCGGCAGTGCAACCCGAAACTGTGGCTCATCGCCTATCCAACAAAGATAATCTCGAGCTGACTGAAAAATAGGGGGGGCGTCTGCCAAAGTGATGAAGGGATCTTTAATGAGTACGCGGGATAGTGGCTTGCAGAAAAATGGCTTTCTCATAGTTTTGTCCGGGCCCAGCGGGGGGGCAGGGAAAAACTCTGTCATGAACGCCGTTTTTCCCACTATCCCCCCCAATTTAAAATATTCTATCAGCGTTACCACCCGGCCGCCCAGGGCGGGAGAGGTGGACGCGGTGAATTATTTTTTTCCGCAGTGAAGAAGAATTTGATCGCTTGATAGAAAAAGATGAACTTTTAGAATGGGCGACTTTTGTCGGTTACCGCTACGGTACACCTAAAAGTTTCGTGCACGAGCAGATTGAACACGGTAATGCAGTCATTATGGATATCGATATTCAGGGGGGGCCGCGCAGATCAGGAAAAAAAATGCCCGAGGCAATATTTGTCTTTCTGCTGCCGCCCACCCGGGAAGAGTTGAGCCGCCGCCTCAGGCACAGGGGGGGCAGTGATTCGGAGGAAGTGATCAAACGGCGCCTGGCTAAATCACTGGAAGAGATCAAACATATTACGGACTACGATTATTTTGTGGTCAATGACGATTTGGGCAGGGCAGCGGAACAGCTGCGGCAGATCATCTTAAGCGAGTGGTCCAGGGTGGGCCGCCTCAATTTTGAAGAACTGCAGAACGCCTGGAAGGGAGGGTTCGCCGATTGAAAAAAAGGAAAAACGGCTAACCGCTACACCGCGATTATGGCCGTATCGTTGAGGGCTCGGCAGCTAATCGATGGTTATGAGCCGTAATTGAGGCGGGTGCTACCAAGCCGGTGACAATTGCCATAGAAGAATTGGGCGCGGGCAAGATCCGCTGGAAACAGGGCAAAGACGGGCAATAATAGATAGGGCTGTTAGCCGGGCTTGCAGCCGGACCTGTGGTTGTTGCCACAGGTTGTTTTTTTGGGGGGGGTGTGCACATGGCGGAGGGGGGGCGCTCTATGCCGGTGTAATCGTTGCTGTGAGGGCGGAGGCGGTTGATCGGGTTTTTCAGTACCGAATTCCCGCTAAACTTAAAGCTAAACTCAAAATTGGCCACCGCGTGCTCGTGCCCTTTGGGCCGCGCCGGGTGGAAGGTTATGTGGTGGAACTGAACGAAAACTGGAGATTGGTGCGGACAGGCTGCGCGATATTGAACGCCTCCTGGATGAAGAACCGCTCATTTCCCCCCCGCCCAAATGGAACTGGCCCATTGGCTGCGCGGCCGCTATGTGGGCCTTCTTTCCGAAGCGCTGCAGTTGATGCTGCCCCCCCGGCTACCGCTACGGCAAAGAACGGGTGGGGGTCAAGCGGCAGCAGATGGTTGTCCTGCGGCGGCCCGAAGCAAAGCTGAGGGCCAATGCCACTGCCCAAAGGCGTATTCTGGATATTTTGCGTTTGCGCCCGCGGATCTTGGCCGCGGAATTGGTTAAGCTGGCTCGAGCCGGTTACGGCAGCCTGGATTCCTTGGCTGAGCAGGGGGGGGTGATTGAAATTCAGGCAGCCGCCCTCGAACGTGAGGTGCACTGGGAGCCCGTGAGCGATCCCCCCCTTGATTTTGACGGACGAGCAAGATCAGGCTCTGCGCTGCATCCGCCGGGAACTGGCGGGCCCAAGGCGGCCTGTCTTGATTCATGGAGTCACGGGCAGCGGCAAAACAGAGATCTATCTGCAGATCATCGCCGAAGTGATTGCCCAAGGCCGGCAGGCCCTGGTTTTAGTGCCCGAAATTGCCTTGACCCCCCCGCAGATGCTAAGCCGGTTTGGCGCCCGGTTCGGCCGCAGCATATCAGTGCTGCACAGTGCCCTATCCTTGGGCGAGCGTTTTGATCAATGGTGGAAGATCCACCGAGGCGAGGCCTCGGTTGTAATTGGCGCTCGCTCAGCGGTTTTTGCCCCCCCGTGCCGAATTTAGCTGATCGTTGTGGACGAGGAGCATGAAGGTACCTACAAGCAGGAAGAGGGATCTATTCGCTACCAAACGCGGGATGTGGCCATCAAACGCTGTGAGCTGGAGGGGGGGGCTTGGTTATTTTAGGCAGCGCCACCCCCCCCTCGCTGGAGAGCTACCACCTGGCGCTGCAGGGCGGCTACGAATTGGTGCGGCTGACCAAACGGGTGGAAGAACGGCCCCCCCTGCCGCAGGTTGAAGTTGTTGATATGCGCCGCGAATTTGAGGCGGGCAACCGCTCCATGTTCAGCCGCGCCCTGCGCCAAGAGTTGGCCGCCTTGGAGGGTACCGCCGGGCAGGCCATTATCCTTTTAAACCGGCGGGGGCTATTCCAATTTTGTTTTATGCCGGGAATGCGGGCATGTGATGCAGTGCCCCCCCAACTGCCATGTTTCCTTAACGCTGCATAAAAGCGACGGCCGCCTGCACTGCCATTATTGCCTGCATAAAGAACCGCTGCCCGCGGGCTGCCCGCGGTGCGCTTCGCGCTACTTAAGGCAGTTTGGGGGGGTAGGCACTGAGCAGGTACAGGCAGTTTTGGCCGCTGAATTTCCCGCTTTGGCTGCGGTGCGTTTAGACAGCGATACCACTCGCCGCAAGGGGGGGCCCATCAGCGTATTTTACAGGAATTCGCCTCGGGCCGGGCCCAGGTTCTCATTGGCACGCAAATGGTGGCTAAAGGCCTTGATTTTCCCAACGTGACGTTAGTGGGCGTGCTCAGCGCCGATTTGGGTTTGAACTTCCCTGATCTCAGGGCTTCCGAGCGCACCTTCCAACTTTTAACCCAGGTTGCGGGCCGCAGCGGCAGGGGGCGATCGGCCGGGGCAGGTGATCATTCAGGCTTATGAGCCCGATCACTTTTCGGTGCAGTGTGCGCGGCGCCACGATTATTTGAGTTTTTACAGGCAGGAGATCAGCTTTCGCCGGGCCCTTTCCTATCCGCCTTCTTTAACTTGGCCAGGGTCTTATGCAGCGGGCCTGAGGCGGAGACAAAGGAGGCGGCCCAAGCAATTGAGCGTTATCTGCTGGGCCGCGGTTTCAGCCGCAGTGCCATTTTGGGCCCCCCCGCGCCCGCCCCCCCATCAGCAAAATTAAGGGGCGCCACCGCTGGCAGCTCATTTTAAAGAGCGAGGAGCCGCTGAGCGATCTTCTGCGGGATCTGCCGGCCGTTTCAGACGAGGTAAGGGTTGCAATAGATATTGATCCGTTGTTTCTGCTCTAAATATGTTATACTATAATAATAGATGAATTGAGGTGGCGGTTATGGCTGTCTTAGACATCGTCACGGTTGGTGACCCCCCCGTATTAGAAACAAGGGCGCAGGAGATACCCAGAATTACAAAAAGAACGGTGAAACTAATCAACGACATGTTGGATACAATGTATGAAGCGGACGGCGTCGGCTTGGCCGCTCCCCCCCAGGTGGGTGAGGGCCTGCGCATTATTGTAATCGATGTGGGTGAGGGCCCTTTGGTGCTGGTGAATCCGGAAATCAAAGCGGGGGGGGAAGGCCAGGAAATAGACGTGGAAGGCTGCTTAAGCGTCCCCCCCGAACGGTGGGTGTATGTGAAACGTTTCCAACAGGTTACTGTGGAAGGGTTGAATGAAAAGGGCAGGCCGGTGCGCATTGAAGCGGACGAGCTTTTGGCCCGCGCCCTGCAGCACGAGATTGACCATTTGGATGGCATCTTAATCCTTGATCGCATGCTTGGGGGGGAAGTGGAGGCCGAAGTGGGCTTGGAGGTTGGTGAATAAATGCGCATAGTTTTATGGGTACGCCCGAATTTGCCGTACCGAGCCTCAAGGCAGTTGCGGCCGAGTATGAGGTGGCGGCCGTTGTCACTCAGCCCGATCGGCGGGGGGGCAGGGGCCAGAGATATTCTTATTCGTCTGTAAAAACCTGGGCGGTTAAGCGGGGGGGGCTGCCCGTCTTACAGCCGCCCCTGATTAGAAGTACGGAGGCGGTCGAGCAGCTGGAGGAATTGGGGGGGGCCGATTTGTTTGTGGTGGTGGCCTTCGGCCAAATTATCCCCCCCGCGCCTGCTTAAGGCACCCAAATTGGGCTGCATTAACGTCCATGCCTCGCTCTTGCCCAAGTTTCGGGGTGCGGCGCCGATCAATGCCGCCATAACGTCGGGTGAGGCTTTCACCGGCGTGACCACTATGTACATGGCCAGCGAGCTTGATGCGGGGGATATTATCCTGCAAGCCAAAGAACCGATCCGCCCCCCCGATGATACGGCGGGCGCGCTGCACGATCGGCTGATGCTGTTGGGTGCGGAACTCCTGCAAGAGACACTGCGCCAAGTCCGGGCCGGTACTGCCCCGCGCATTGCGCAGCTTCACGCCCGGGCCACTTTCGCCCCTAAACTCATTCGGGAAGATGCCTTTCTCGATTTCAACAGGCCCGCCGCGGAGCTGGAACGCCTGGTGCGGGGGGTATGAATCCCTGGCCCGGCGCCCATACTGTAATCAAAGGGGGGGAAAACTGCAAAATTTGGCGGGCAAAAATGCGGCCGGAGATGGACGTGCCCGGACGGATTTTGGCGATAGATGACGAAGGATTATTAGTGGGTTGCGGACACGGTTCCATACTGCTCATGGAGCTGCAGAGGCCTAATGCAAAACCCGTTTCGGGCTTGGATTTCGCCAATGGCTTCCGCCTGGCGGTAGGTGGCCGCCTAACCTAAAAATTCAAAAGATAGGAGGAGATAGGATGTTTATTGATTCCACCTATATTATTGTGTTTCCCGCCCTTCTTTTAGCCTTTTATGCTCAGTTAAAGGTCAAGTCCACTTTCAACCGGTATCTTAGGGAGCGGGCCTATGCGGGCCTTACCGGAGCCCAGGTAGCCCGCCGGATTTTGGATGATAACGGGCTGCACAATGTGGTCGTGGAGACAACCGGGGGGGCAAGGCTGGGGGGGACCATTACGATCCTAGGGAGCGGGCGGTGCGCCTGTCCAACGAAGTTTACAGCGGGAGTAGTGTGGCGGCCCTAGGCGTGGCGGCCCACGAGGTTGGCCATGCAGTCCAGCATGCTCGGGAATATTTTCCCCTGGGCCTGCGGACCAATCTGTTCCCTGTGGCCAGTTTAGGATCGCAGATGGCGTTTCCCCTATTCCTGATTGGTTTTATTTTTACCTGGGACACCCTGATGCTTGTGGGCATTTGGTTTTTCATTGCCGCCTTGGCCTTTCAGGTGATCACCCTGCCGGTTGAATTCAATGCTTCTCGCCGGGCTATGGCCTTTTTAACGGACGGCGCCTATTTAAACAGGGCGGAAGTGCCGAAGGTAAAATCGGTACTGAACGCTGCCGCCCTAACTTACGTGGCCGCCGCGGCGGTGGCCGCAACACAGCTGATTCGGCTTTTAGTTTTGCGCGGCCAAAGAAGAGATCGATGAAGAAGGTCACTAACCCACGGCAATTAGCTGTGCTTACTTTAAACGGATATGACAAACGGAGGACTTCCTGAGGGAAGTCCTCAATTTGCGCTTAGGCCAAAGCAACCTATCCGCAGCGGACCAGGTTTTGTACACCGAATTAGTGTACGGCACGGTGCGCATGCAAAAAAACCTCGATTATATTTATCTATCTTCAGCAGGCGGCCCCCCCTGGAAAAAGTGCCCCCCCGGTTGATCCTGTATAACCTGCGCTTGGCCGTTTACCAGATTATGTACTTGGATAGGGTGCCCGATTTTGCTGCGGTCAATGAAGCGGTGAACTTGGCCCGCCGTTTCGGCCATCAGGGGACGGTGTCTTTTACCAACGGGGTGCTGCGGCAGGTGGTTAAGAATAAAGGGAACATCGTTTACCCTTCCGCAGCCATAGATCTAACAGGCCATTTGGCGGTGAAGTATTCTTATCCGCGCTGGATCATTCAACACTGGCTGGCGCAGCTGGGCTCGGAAGAAACGGAGCGGCTCTGCCGGGCTATGAACCGCTCACCTGAGATGCAGGTGCGTGTGAACACGCTGCGCGCCACAAGGGAAGAAGTGCAGGCTCATCTGCTTGAGGCCGGAATAACGGTGCTTCCCGGACGTTACGCGCCTGATGTGCTGCGGGTTTCCCCCCCGGCCCAACTCGTGATCCGCTCCTCGTGGCTGGCCGCGGGGAAATTTTACATACAAGGCGAAAGCAGTGCTCTGGCGGCCCATGCGCTTGGTGCCAAGCCCGGTATGACAGTCTACGATCTGTGCAGTGCGCCCGGGGGGGTAAAGCCACCCATTTAGCCCAGCTGATGGGCAATCAGGGCAAAATCCTCGCTCTGGACGCTAATCGCGCCCGTTTGGGGGGCTTGTGCGCGAAAATGCGGAACGGCTCGGGGGGGTTTCTATCATCAGCACTCTGCAGGCAGATGCCCGCCGGGAGCAACCCTTGCCGCAAGCTGATGCCGTTTTGGTCGATGCCCCCCCCTGTTCCGGCCTAGGTACGATGCGCCAGCGGCCCGATATTCGCTGGCGCAAAAGCAAAAATGAAATCGAAGGTCTGGTGGCGGTGCAAAAGGCAATCCTCAAGCAGGCGGCAGCATATGTGCGCCCGGGCGGAGTTTTGCTCTATTCCACCTGCACCCTCACGTCCTGGGAAAATCAGGAGGTGGCCCATTCTTTTTTTTAGAAGAAAACGCGCCCTTTGCCGGAGCGGCCCTACCCGCTTGGTTTCCCCAAACTGAGAAGGAAACGCCCTGGATGCGCACGTTTTGGCCTCACCTGCATGGGCTGGACGGGTTCTTTGTTTCCCTATTCAGAAAACGAGAAACATAGGCGCAGTTTCACAATTTGCAGGAATTATCATTTTTACGGCGAATAGTTAACCTAAAGTTAACTATTGGAAGGTGGTCGTAGATGAAAGTTTTGATTGTGGACAACAATGTGGAGTTGTGTCAGGTGCTGGGGGGGAGTATATAGATAGGCAGCACGATCTACAGACTATCGGGGTGGCCCATGATGGAGAAGAAGCGCTAAAAAAAAGATTCAGGATTTGCAGCCCGATGTGGTTGTACTGGATATAACCATGCCCTATTTAGACGGCATCGGTGTCTTAGAGAGATTGAAGGCACTGGATCTGCCGCGGCATCCGAAAGTGATTGTGATTACTGCCTTCGGCACGGACCGGCTCATCTCTAGGCTGCAGGCTTTGGATCCGGATTATTTTATGATCAAACCCTTCCGCCTGCAAGTGCTGGTTGATCGCATCAGGCAGTTCAGCACCGAGGATCGGGCGCAATCAACGGCAGAGTTGGCCGCTGCGGCGGAACCGTCCGTTCGGCATAAACAAAAAAATCACTGAACTTTTACATGACATGGGGGGGTGCCGTCTCACTATAAGGGGGGGTTTTCTTACCTGCGCGAGGCGGCTTTAATGTGTGTGGAAGAGGGTTATTTGGGCGGCAGTTTAAGCAAGGAAATGTACCCCCGCTTTGGCGGAAAAGTACGGGACGACCAGCGGCGGGGGTGGAGGCCGCCATCCGCAATGCGGTGGCCTCTGCCTGGGAGAACGGCAATGATACCTATATTCGGAAAATTTGCGGCGCGGCCAAACGGGACCGGGTGCCGACAAATTCGTTAATTATAGCTAAGATCAGCGAAGAGGCCAAGTCATGATCAATGCAATAAGGCGCCGGGGGGGCAGAAGGCGCCTTGTTCTTTTTCATTGACAAACGCGCCAAACTGGGTTTATACTGGAGTTACGGGGCGTGGCTCAGTTTGGTAGAGCGTCGCGTTCGGGACGCGAAGGCCGCACGTTCAAATCGTGTCGCCCCCCCGACCATCTTTAATTATTCCCAGACCAGGTGCCTATCTGGTCTTTTTTTATCCCCCGGGGGGGCAGTTCGGGAGGGGAGATGGCCAGCCTTTCTTCGGCAAAAATGAAGAATTTGCGCAGTGTTTTTTTCCAGGCGCCGGCGGTAAGTGGCGGAGTCGGTGGTTGTAAGAATATACTCTTCCACCTGCCGGGGGGGGTTGCGGTGGCCAGGAGGTGACGCAAGAAACGAGAGGCGTCGCCCAAATAGTATTCTTCCGAACGGATACCCTGATCTAAAAGGTACTCCACATACAGGGTTAAGAAATGTACTTTTGCCCTTTTACTCATAATCCCACCCTTTACTGGAGGTCTAAACATGGATAATAAGGGTAATCTAGATTTGACCGGACTTTTCTGTGACGAATTGGCTCAGTGGCTGCAGAGCAAAGGTTTTGCCGCTTACCGTGCCAAACAGCTGTTTGCCTGGATTCACCGCCGCGTGTCTGTGCGTTTTCAGGATATGGGCAACCTGCCCAAAGATTTGATTGCGTTTTTGCAGGCGGAATGCGAGAGCCCCCCCCTGCCCTTAGAAGAACGCACGCGGCAAAATCTCGGGATGGCACAGAAAAATACTTATTTGCTTTAAAAGACGGGGCAGCGGTGGAGACGGTGCTGATCCCGGAAGATGAAAGGCGGACAGTCTGCATCTCCGCGCAGGTGGGCTGTGCCATGGGCTGTTCTTTTTGCGCAACCGGCCTCTCCGGTTTTACTCGCAACCTCAGCGCCGGGGAAATTGTAGGCCAGGTCCTATGGGTGGAAAACAGGCTGCGCGGCGAGGGCAGCAGCATTACTAATGTTGTGTATATGGGCATGGGCGAGCCCTTGGCCAACTACCGCGCCGTTTTGAAAAGCCTGCGCCTGCTCAATGACCCCCCCTAGGCCTTAATCTGGGGGGGCGCGCAGGCTCACCATTTCCACCTGCGGGCTGGTGCCTGAGATAAAGAGATTGGCCCAGGAAGAACTGCAGGTTAACCTGGCCATTTCGCTCCATGCGGCCCACAACCGGCAGAGAACGGAGATTATGCCCATCAATAAACGCTATCCCTTAGAAGAGCTGCTCGCCGCCGCTCGTTATTATACTGAACGGACCGGCCGCCGCATCTCCTTTGAGTATGCCCTGATTAAGGATTTTAATGATGGTGCGGCGGATGCGCGCCGGCTGCGGGATTTGATCGGCGGTCTGCTGTGCCACGTTAATCTGATTCCCGTTAATCCGGTTGTTGATGCTAGGCGGCCCGCAGCAGCGGAGATAAAGGCCTTTGCTGAAATTTTGGCGGCCGGCCAAATCCCCGTTTCGATCCGCAAAGAACGGGGGGGCAGCGACATTGATGCCGCCTGCGGCCAGCTGCGCGGCAAAGTATAATGATCTAAAGGGGTTAGCCATGGTAGCATTCTGCCGGCGATTGGCAAGATTATTGCAAGCAATAAAAGGAAAAGGGTATGGTCGGGCAGAAGAAAAGAAGGCGCAGAATTTTTCCGCCACTAAACCTTATTCTTTGCGTACTCGGCAGCGGGCTTACCTCAAGCTGGGCGCGGGCCCGCCCTTTTATAGTGAAAGGGTGGCGCTGCAGCCTGGGTTAATCATCGGCCGGGCGGCTCACTGCCACTTAAGGCTGGCGGATCCGCGGGTGAGCAGAGAGCATGCTCAATTGATCAAAGAAGGGCCCGTTTGGCGAATAAAGGATCTGGGCAGCACCAACGGAACCTTAATCAATGGGGTTTCCGCTGCCACCGCCCTATTAAAGGCAGGCGATCGAATTGAGATCGGTGGGGCCGTCTTGGTTTACGAGGAGCGATAAACGTGGCTGTGATTGCGTGGGTGGCCCGGGCCGTGCTCATGGTTTTGCTGGTCCGGATTGTAGTGCGGCTTGTGCAGAGCATGCTTGAGGAATTGAATTAGGGGGGGTGTCGGCCATGAATGTCATGACTGCAACGGATGTGGGGGGGCTTGTTCGTGCCAACAATGAGGATGCTTGCGGGGGGTGGGTTCGCACTACCTCGTTGTTTGCGATGGCATGGGCGGGCATTCTGCCGGCGAAGTTGCCGCCCGTTTGGCGGTGCAGGCGGTGCAGGAATTTCCGTTTGTGGGAAGGATCCCCTAGGGGAAGTGCGCTTGGCAATCGAGTCAGCGCAGCGGCACATTTTATCCGCTGCGGCCGAAAATCCGGCTTACAACGGAATGGGGACAACCATTACCCTAGCCTACCTGCAGCCCCTTGTGGAAGGGGGGGCGCCCAACTAACGCTGGGCCATGTGGGTGACAGCAGGGGGGATATGTTTATTGCGGCGAGGCGCTGCACCAACTCACTCAGGATCACTCTATAGTGGGCGAGCTGGTGCGTTCGGGTACAATCACAGCTATTGAGGCCCGCAGCCATGATCAGCGCCATATGCTTACACAGGCTTTGGGCTCTCAGCAGATTGACATCGAACTTAAGTCACAAATTTTGCCGCCGGGTAGTTATGTCCTGCTCTGCACGGACGGTTTGACGGATGTCATTGCTGACCGGGAGATTGAAAGGGTCTTAAAACGGGCCAGTGAATATGAAAACCCTGCCCAAGAGTTGGTTGATCTGGCCAACGGGGGGGCGGGCGGGCCCGATAATGTCACGGTGATTTTGGCAAGAGTTTAAGGAGGCCTGCCTTTGCGACCTCTCTACCGTGCTTGGCTCCAATTTGCGGTGTGGCTGGGTGGGATGGCTCTGTGGCTTTATGTGTGGCCGGGGGGGGCTGTCTGCTGGTGGCAGCCTGTGGTCATTTGGCTGCTGTTTGCCTTGTTATTTTTCGTTACAAAAAAAATGCGCATATGCCGCGGGTGCCCTGCCCCCCCTGGTGTCCTTCTTAGCCCTCTTGGGTTGGCTGTTTTTATACCGTTTGGAGGCGAAGTGGGCTGCGCAGCAGTTTTGGGGGGGCCTTGTAATCGGCGCGGGTGCGTATTTAATCGGGCTGCTCCTGCCCCTCCCGGGGGGGCTTGATTTGCCCGTTTTAAGTGCGGCGGCAGCGTGGTGCCGCTGGCGGCCACCGCCCTTTCGGCCGGCGCATCGGAGGTGCCAAAGCTTGGCTGACGCTGGCCGGTGTCACTTTTCAACCGGTGGAGTTTGCCCGTATTTTCTCATAATCTATCTAGGCCATAAAATGGCCGATAGCAAGCCCGCTCACTTAGGAATGGATCTGAAAAGTTGGGCGGTATTGGCCTCATTTTTCCTGCTGTTAGCCTGGCAGACCGATCTGGGGGGGCCCGCCTTATTAGTGTTTTTGGTTTTCGGCGCCCTTTTTCTCACAGTTCAGTTCAGCTGGCAGAAAGCGGCCCTCTACGCGGGGGGGTTGGCCTTCGCCGGCCTGGGCGGCTCACTGTTCTGTTTTCCCCATTTGCGCACTAGGATACTCGCTTGGCTGCTGCCCTGGGATTACCTGGAAAGCAAGGGCTATCAAATCTTACAGGGCTTGTTTGCCCTTAATGCGGGCGGGGGGGCGGTGGGTAGGGGGGGGCTCGGTGCGGGCCTGGCCGGCGTGATTCCCGCGGTACACACTGACTATTTATTGGCGCTTATGGGGGGGAAGAAATGGGCCTTTTGGGCACCTTTTCCGTAATCATTGTCTACCTGGGCCTTGCTTTTTGGGCCTTCCGCCTTTTGTCCGGTACCGCAGATTCCGCCCTGCGCTTAGTGGGGGGGCTGGGCTTTACCCTGTTACTGCACTGCCAAGTCTTTTTGGTTGTGGGCGGCATTTTGCGGCTGGTACCCTTTACAGGCATGACCCTACCCTTCGTCAGCTATGGTTCTAGTTCCTTAATCGCCCAGCTGTGGATGCTCGGCATGCTCACCGGGCTGGGGAGGGAAAAATTGTGAAGTTCCCTTCCCGCAAGTGGTTCTTGGGGGTTTTGGCCGGTTATGTTATCATATTAGGTAGCCTGTTTTATTGGCATCTCTGCGCCGATTTGGCGGAGCACCCGGCTAATCCCCCCCGTTACTACCAAATGTTTAAGGAGCCCCCCCGGGGTGCTATTTTAGATCGGGACGGCCTGCCGCTCGCGGCCACGCTGGGCGCGGAAAAGGAGTTCAGGCGTGTCTATGCCTTGCCGTCCCTATCCCATGTTGTGGGGTATTTTCACCCCCCCGTTACGGCCTGACCTGCCTAGAGAGGATTTACCACGAAGATCTGCTTGCGGGCAGAAACGTGCTGACCACAATCGATCTTGAAGTGCAGCGAGCGGCGGAAGCGGCGATGGCAAACCGCATCGGCGCGGCGATCGCACTCATTCCCGCCACAGGGGAGGTTTTGGCTTTAGTTTCGTCCCCCCCTGGCTGGATGGCAATTCTTTGGCCGAGAACTGGTCAGATTATGTGGCCGATGTGCGAAGTCCTTTCTTGAACCGCGTTATTCAAGGTTTATACCCGCCCGGGTCCGTGATTAAACCGATAGTCTATGGGGGGGCTGCCCTTGAAAAACGATTGGTTGAGCCGGGGGGGCAGATCTGGCTCGATACCGGGTCGTTTCAGATAGGCGGCCGCTCCATCCGGAATTTTGCCGGCCAAGCGCTGGGTTCAATCAGCACAGAGGAAGCGCTGGCCTTGTCTTCCAATGCCGTTTTGCTGAACTTGCCGTGGGCTTAGGTGATGAATTGCTCGATTATTACCGCCTGTTTCAGTTGGGCAGCGAGGCCCAAATTGAACTGGGGGGGTCGGGCGGGCTTTGTCCCGGAAAGGGCCTATTCCGATTATAATCGGGCCTTAATGGGCATTGGACAGGGCGAACTACTGGTTACCCCCCCGCTGCAAATGGGGGGGTAACGGCTGCCGCGTTGGCCAATCGCGGGGGGGTTCTGATGCGGCCCTACCTGGTGCAGGAGCTGCGGGGCGGCTTGCGCCTCAGGCAGATTACGCGCCCGGTAAGCCTAGGTTCAGTTTTACCGGAGCGGGCCGCACTTGAGGTACGCGAGGCCATGGTCCTGGCTGTACAGGCCGGTACCGCCAGCGGCGTGTATAAAGAAGATGTGCAGTTGGCCGCGAAAACGGGTACTGCCCAGGCCGGTTCCGGAGCCGATCACTCTTGGTTTATAGGCTATGCGCCCAGCTATATGCCGCAGATTGCCGCGGCAGTCCTGGTTGAGCACGGCGGCGCCGGGAGTGCTGCCGCGGCGCCAATCGGTGCCGCCATTATTGAGCAAGCCCTGCAGATCCTGGCTGGTAAGAAAGGTGTAAGGTGAGACCATGATTGGGGAAGTTTTGGTCAACAGATATGAAATCTTAGAAGAAGTGGGCAGCGGCGGTATGGCCCGGGTTTACAGCGCTAAGGATCTGCTGTTGAACCGGATCGTGGCTGTCAAAATCCTGCGGGAACAATTTGCCGATGATGAGCAGTTTGTGGAGCGTTTTAGGCGCGAGGCCCGTTCCGCCGCGAGTTTATCGCATCCCAATATCGTCAATATCTATGATGTGGGCGAAACGGGCGGGGTCCATTTCATTGTCATGGAATTTGTGCACGGCAAAACCTGCGGCAGTTGATCGTTGAAAAAAAAGGGCTTTTCGCAGGAATTCATCGTCAGCGTGGGCAAACAGATTGCCATGGGTTTAGCCCATGCCCACGAACACGGGATCATTCACCGCGATATTAAACCCCCCCACAACATCTTGATTACGGGTGAAGGGCGGGTTAAAGTCACCGATTTTGGGATTGCCCAGGCCATGTCCAGCAGTAACTTGACCCAAACGGGCACCGTTTTGGGCTCAGTCCACTATTTTTCACCGGAACAGGCCCGTGGGGTGAACGTGCAGGCGGCCAGCGATCTGTATTCGCTGGGCATCGTCTTATACGAGATGGTCACCGGGCGGGTGCCCTTTACGGGCGAATCGGCCGTTTCGATAGCTTTGATGCAGATTCAAGATCCGCCGCCGCCTTTGAGGCGAGCAACTCGCGGGTTAGATCGGGATTTGGAGCAGTTGGTGCTGAAGTTGTTGGCCAAAGAAATCAAAGACCGCCCCAGTGGAGCGCAGGAGGCGGTGGGCGTTTTTCAAAGAATCGAACGGCGCCTGGAGGCAGATGGTGAGCAGCGGCTCATAGAAGGGGGGGATACTCTCCCCTTAGCCGCCGTTGAACCGGGAGAAGAGGGTGGTATGGCAGTGGTTAAGGGTAAGAAAAACAAAAGGGCCGCCGCAAACTGGTGATTGTGTTGGCCGTTTTAGTCGTCCTGGGCGGGCTGGGCTTTGGGCTTGTGCGCCTGATTCCCCTACTTTTGTTTCCCGATGATGTCCAGGTGCCCAGCGTTGTTGGCCTTTTCGAGCTGGAGGGCCGGCGGGTGCTGCGCAGTGCGGGCCTGATCTTAAAAGTCGAGCAGTTCGTTTTTGACAACGAGCAGCCTGAAGGGTTTATTATCAGTCAGGACCCGCTGCCGGGGGGGCGCATGGTCAAGGAAAATCGGGAGATTGCGGTGCGGGTCAGCAAGGGCCCTGAAGAAGTGGAGATGCTCAGCGTGCTCGGCGCTTCAACCCGAGAAGCCAAACTAAATTTGACCCAATCCGGATTTGTTTTGGGCGAACAAACGGAAGCATTTGATCCCCCCCAGGCCCTGCCCAATACCATTTTAGAGCAGTGGCCCGAACCCGGTGAGATAGTGGTTAAAGGCACCGCGGTCAATCTGGTGATTAATAAAGGAGAACGGGGGGGCAGTGCTGCGGTGGTTGTGCCTGATTTTAAAGGCCGGGAATTCTCCGCGGTGCAAGCACAGCTGCAGGAGCTGGGCTTAGATGTGGGCAACGCCTGGCCCGAATATAGTACTATTTTTGCGGAAGGCCGGATTGTGGAGCAAAATCCACGGGCGGGGGGGACGGAAGTTGAGGCGGGCAGTAGAATTGATTTTGTCTATTCCCAAGGCGAGGCCAAGCCCGCGGCACCGGAAACAACACCCACAGAGCCGAAAGAAGAGGTGGAGTGGGTGCACGAAAACCTTTGGAAAACGGAGGAAGTGACCATTCTTGTGCCCCCCCCGGGGGGCGAACAAGAGGTGGTCATCCTGGTCATCGATGATTTTGGCGCTCGGGAAGTGTATCGGGAAAAACATGAAGGGGGGGGAAGTAGGGTGGTTCGTACTGTTCAGGGCCGCGGCGAAGGCGCGAAATTACAGGTTTATATCGGCGCCCGCCAGTTCTACGACCAGAAGTTTTAGGGCCCATGAAAAAGGAATTATTCTCAAAGGTGTTGGTGGGCAATACGAGGTGCAGACGGCAGAGGGACTTTTTCTTTGTACATTGCGGGGCAGGCTGCGCCTTGATGAACAGCGGATTCTGGTAGGCGATCAGGTGGAAATAAGCGGCGAGGAAGGCCGCGGCGTGGTGGAACGGATCCTGCCGCGCCTGACAGAACTGGTACGGCCTGCCATAGCCAATGTAAATCAAGTCGTTGTAGTCTTCGCGGCTGAAAACCCTAAGCCCAGCCTGCTGCTGCTTGATCGCATTTTAGTCCACGCGGAATTGGCCCGCCTCGATGTGCTTATTTTATTTAATAAAGGCGAACTGGCCGCAGCCGGTGCAGAAAAATTGCGAGCCATGTATGCGGGCATTCCCTATGAAACTCTTATTACCAGCGCCAAAGAGGGCTGGGGACTGGCTGAACTTCAAGAAAAGCTGAGCGGCAGAATCAGTACCTTGGCCGGGCCGAGCGGTGCGGGTAAGTCTTCGCTGCTCAATGCGTTACTGCCCGAACTTGATTTGGAAGTACAGACGGTGAGCGTTCGGGTGCAGCGCGGCCGCCACACGACTAGGACGGTCACTCTTTTGCCCCCCCTGCCGTCAGGGGGCCTTGTAGCGGACACACCGGGCTTTTCCCAGCTTGCGCTGGAAGCGGGCCTTGGGGCTGAACTGCAGTACGCCTTCCCGGATCTGAACGATTACCGCGATCTGTGTCAGTTTCGCGGTTGTTTGCACCGACGTGAGCCAAACTGCGCCGTAAAAAAAGGCGGTTCAAGCGGGCGAAATCTTGGCCCATCGCTACGAGCATTACCTGCGCTTATTGGAAGAAGTGGAGGCGCCCATTTATTAGAAAGTGGTGGTTACTATGGAAAAACGAATCAGCGCTTCTCTTTTGGCAGCTGATTTTTGCCATTTACAGGCTGAACTGCGCCGAGTGAGCGGCGCCGATTTGCTCCATCTGGACGTGATGGATGGCAGTTACGTGCCTAATATTAGTTTCGGGCTGCCCATCGTAGATGCGGTGCGGCGCTGCTCGCAGCTACCTTTAGATATTCATCTTATGATCGAAAAGCCAGAGCGATACCTTGCGGATTTCGCAGCCGCCCAGCCCGAATTCATTACTGTTCATTACGAAACTGTGGTGCACCTGCAGCGTACGCTGAATCAGATTAGAGAATTAGGCGCGAAAGCGGGGGGGTAGCCCTAAACCCCCCCATACACCCCTGGACGGACTGCAATACGTGCTCGCCGATGTGGATCTGATCCTAATTATGACGGTGAACCCCGGTTACGGTGGTCAAAGCTTTATCCCGGCCATGTTCGAAAAAAATAAAAAGTGCAGGCAAATGATTGGCGATCTCCCCATTGAACTGCAAGTGGATGGGGGGGAGTGGCTGTGAGCAATATTTCACATTTAGCGCAGGCGGGGGCAAATAATTTTGTGGCCGGTTCCGCGATTTTCCATGCGGACGATCCTAATCTTTACATTAAGAAAATGCGGTCCCAGTGGTTAGAAAATTAATGTTGAAATATTTAACAACTATGGTTGACAAGTCTGATAATTCATTGTATTATATTTATAAGCTGACGGCTGGATTTTACATTTAGAAAGGGGGGGGACAGTATTTTGGAGAGCAATCTCCGCCGGGGATGAAATCCCCCCCGAGATCATCCATAAAGAAAATATCACCTCCCTGGGCGCAGACACTTCGCGTTCGCAGCGAAGTCCATAGAGATAAACCAACGACAGCCGATCCGCTGATTTTAGAAAAGCATCCCGATCGACGGGGGGGTGCTTTTCTTTTGTCGATTGGAGGCAGGACTTTTCCCAATTGACGAGAAATAGTAGGCAAACGAAATAGTTCCGCTAGGGGTGCATCATGCTGAGACGGGGTGCTTGACATCCTAACCCTTAGAACCTGTTGGATAATTCCAGCGTAGGGAAGCGGTAAGCTGAACATGGACCGCTTTGGCCCATGTTTTTTTTACTGGCCGTACCGTGCGGATCACTCGTTACTACTAGGGAGGTCGATGCCATGGATAGTAAAAACTTAAGGATTATGTTGGAAGTCTCGTTGATGGTGGGGGTCAGCCGCGCTGCTGTCTTTTTTTTGAAACTGTTTAAAATGCCCTATGGGGGGGGCAGTGTAACTTTGGAAATGCTGCCCATTTTGGTTCTGGCTTTTCGGCGCGGGGGGGGTAAAATAGGTATGCTGGGCGGTGCTGTGCACGGCTTGATTAAGCTGCTTTTCGGGCCTAGTTTTGTGCACCCGCTGCAAATTCTCTTGGATTACCCCCCCTACCCTACGCGGTGGTGGGGGGGCTGGCCGGTTTCGGCGCACTGCGCCGGATGCGCATCAAGGGCACGATTGTGGCCGTTTTGGCCCGCTATGTTGTCCATGTTGTGGCCGGCGTTGTGTTTTGGGGGGGCCATTATGCCCCGGAGGGGGGGACGCCCGCACTGCTTTATTCGCTCGTTTATAATGCTAACTACCTGCTGATTGAGGGCATAATAATGGTCTTGGTCATTCAACTGCTCGGCAAACGGGAGGAAATTTTCAGCCCCCCCACAGCTTTCGCCTAAGATTTCCTTTAGCGAGCAGGAGTTCTTTTGGTTGACCCCCCCGAAACATAAAATACCCCCCCTAGGTTAGTACCTAGGGGTATGCTTTACTGTGCGTTATCCACATAATGTGTATTGAGCCCCGCTTTGGGGGGTAAATTGGTTTAAAGGGCACGTTCTACTTTACCGCTTCTAAGGCAGGTTGTACAGACGTAAGCCCGACGCGGAGTGCCACGATAGATGATGCGCGCCTTTTGCAGGTTGGGTTTCCAATTGCGCCGATTCTTGTTTTCGGCGCGGCTCCGCCGGTTGCCGAACTGGGTGCCTTTCTCGCAAATGATGCACCTTCTAGCCATATCCTTACCCCCTTTTGAGCGAGTTTCCATAACGATCCTCATTTAGCATAGGGATAGGGAGAATGCAAGGCGTATTTCGCCCGGCTGATATATAGCTTTACAATTGAATCGACTATGGTTAAAATAGTAATGAAAGTTGATGGACTAATTTGGCAGGTTTTCGTGAAGGGGGGACAAATGTGGCCCAGCAGATTCAATCTCAATTCGGAAAGATTAATATTCGAGAAGAGGTAATTGCAAAGATCTCAGGCGTGGCCGCTATGGAATGCTATGGGCTGGTGGGAATGGCCCCGCGCAATGTTCAAGAAGAATTAACTGATCTTTTGCGCCGCGATAATTTGGAACGCGGTGTGGATGTTCAGTTTAATGAAGATAGCATCAGCATTCAACTTTATATTGTGGTAGAATACGGTTTGAAAATATCCGAGGTTGCCAGGAACGTTCAAGAACGGGTTAAATACCACGTGGAAAGAATGTTAGGGCTCACCGTTGACCGCATCGATATTAAGGTCCAAAGTGTGAGGGTAACTGAGGGAGCAAGAAAGTGATCGGGGGGGAAGAAGCTTGGACGTAATTACTGGCTCAATGTTAAAAAAAACATGCTGCTGGTAGCCGCCCATAATCTGGAGCAGCAAAAGATATAGTAAATGCATTGAATGTGTTTCCGGTTCCGGACGGGGATACGGGGGGACAAACATGTCCCTTACCCTGAATGCGGCTGTAAAGGAATTGGAAAACGCAAACGGGGACGATATCGGCCGTTTAACTTCACTGCTCGCCCGTGGTTCGCTTATGGGGGCGAGAGGTAACAGCGGCGTAATCTTATCCCAGTTTTTTTTCGCGGTTTTTCTAAGGGTTTGGCCAAGGTCAATGGGGAGGCAACAGGTGCGGATCTGGCCCGGGCCTTTGTCGTATCCTCAGAAACGACCTACCGGGCCGTTATGAAACCGGTGGAGGGCACCATGCTCACGGTGGGCCGCAAAGCGGGCGAGGCCGCTCAAGAAGCCGCCGAACAAGGCGCAAACGTGGAAAAAGTGCTGCGGGCCGCCCTCCGAGCCGCCCGGGAAGCGCTAGATGATACCCCCCCCAATATTCTGCCCGTTTTGAAAGAGGCGGGTGTTGTGGATGCGGGCGGCAAGGGAATGCTTTGTATCTATGAGGGCATGGTTGATGGTTTGACACTTACGGTGGAAGAACTGGCTGAAACGGAAGAAAGGCCGCCTTTAGCAGTGGTCGAGCGGGAGCATCCCGCCGCGGAAGTATTGGCCAACAAATACTGTACAGAATTTATCATTCTCGGTGACAGTCTTGATGCGGAACTTGTGCGTGCAGAATTGATTGACAAAGGGGGATTCGATGATCGTCGTGGGCGATGATGATGTGCTCAAAGTGCATATTCATACTGATTTTCCCGGGGACGTACTGCAGTTTTGCGCTTCTTTGGGCAATGTAACCGAAATCGCCATTGACAATATGTATTTACAAAATCTCGATTACGAAGGACACAGGCAGCAGCACCGCCTGAATTTAGAAGAGGATAATGTAGTGGGTTTTCCCCCCCGGCGAGAAGAGGAAAAGGCAAAACCCCTAGGTCTGGTGGCGGTGGTACCGGGGGCCGGGCCTGGCGGAGATCTTCCGCAGCCTGGGCGTAGATTGTATTGTCTCGGGCGGGCAGACAATGAACCCAAGCACGGAAGAGCTCGTCAAAGCAGTTGACAGCGTTAACGCGGAGGCGGTCATTATCCTTCCTAATAATAAAAATGTGATTTTCTCTGCCCAGCAGGCCAAAGAATTAGTGGATAAACAGGTGGGCGTGGTGGCTACCCGTTCCACACCGCAGGGAATCAGTGCGTTGATGAATTTTGTGGGGGGGAAGATTCTTTACAAGCCAACCTAGAAGCAATGGAGGACGGCATGCGAGAGGTCAAAACGGGGGGGAGGTAACCTTTGCGGTCAGAGCCACCGTGGCAGGTGATCTGCGCATCGAGGAGCGGGATATTATCGGCTTGGCAGATGGAAAGATTGCGGTAGTTGGTTCTGATCCCAGCGCAGTGGCCTTCGATTTACTGCAAACTCTGATCGATGAGGACTCGTCCGTGGTGAGCATTTATTACGGGGAGGACCAGGATCAAAGCGAAGCGGAGCGGCTTTACGGCGATGTACAGGAAAAATACCCCCCCCAATGTGAGGTCGAAGTCTATCAGGGTGGGCAGCCACTTTACTATTACATTGTTTCTGTTGAATAGCAGAGGAGGGGGGGTAGACAAGTGTCCAAAATCCATGTTGTAACAGACAGCGGCAGTGATCTCCCGCAAGAGGTTCTGGAAACGCTGCAAATTCATGTGGTTCCCTTGACAGTGCAATTCGGCGAAGAAATTTACCGGGATGGCGTCGATATTTCAGTGGAAGAGTTTTACCGCAAATTGGAAGCGGAGAGCGAAATTCCCAGCACCTGCCAGCCCTCGCCGGCTGATTTCGTCCGTGTTTACGAGAACATTGCCCAACCCGGCGACACTATCATTTCTATCCACTTAAGCAGTAAAATGAGCGGTACCTATCAATCGGCGGTGTTGGCCGCCAGTATGCTTGACCCAAACATAGATGTTAAAGTAATTGACTCCCAATGCGCTTCATTGGGGATCGGCGTAGTCGCCGCCGCGGCGGCGCGAGCGGTGCAGGCCGGTGCAGATGTGGAGCAGGTGCTGGCCGAATTAAAGCCAATTATTGATAATTTGCAGGTCTATTTTGTGGTGGACACTTTGGAATATTTGCAGAAAAATGGGCGCATCGGCATGGCCTCCGCCTTTATGGGCACCTTACTGAGCATCAAGCCCATTTTAACGGTGCAGGACGGCATGGTGGCTCCTTTTGAAAAGATCCGCGGCAAGGCGAAGGCGCTCAACCGCATTAGAGAATTGATGGAGGAATTTAAGAACCGCCACCCGGACCGTAAATTGACGGCCGCGATCAGCAATGCCAACGCTCGGGAGGATGCGGAACGGCTGGCCCGCTATTTGGAAGGGCAGCTTCCGCTGGAGCGGGAAATAATCATCGGCTCCATAGGGCCCACGATTGGGGTGCATACCGGCGCAGGTACAATCGCCCTATTCATCTACCCGGTGTAAACTCCTACCAAGAAAGCCCTTAGGCATGCCTAAGGGCTCTTGCTATGCGCCGGGGCGGGAACTGCAAGGGGTGAGTTTATGACAGAACAAGGACAAAGTATGCTCAAACAGCCTGTAACCGTTTTGACGGGCGTGGGCCCGAAGCGCGCCCAAGAACTGAAAAAAAACTGGGCTTGGCCACCTTGGAAGACGTGCTGTTCAGCTTTCCCAGAAGTTATAAGGACTTCCAAGCGGTACTCAGCCCCCCCACGAGGTAAGCCCGGGCGAAGAACAGCTTGTTTCCGGCCCCCCCTATTTTATCTGCAGGAGCGGCCCATTCCGCAGGGCCGCCGCATTATCCAAGGCAGCCTGGGAGGCATTTTGACGCTGACTTGGTTTGTGCACCATCGAGGCAGGGGGGGACAGTTACTTATACCGCCGGCTGCAGCGGGCTAAGAACCTGTGGGTTTATGGCTTGGTTAAAGAGGGGGGGTTTAGCACTTTGGAAATGAGTTCGCCCGAATTTTTCCTAGAAGCCCCCCCGCCCACCGAGGTCTTATGCCCGTTTATCCTTTGGTTGCCGGTATTTCCAATCAGCAAAGGGTGGCCTGGGCGCGTTTTGTTTTGAAGTACCTCAGCGAAGTGCCCGAATGCCTGCCCAAGTCTTACCTGCAAGACTACATGGGGGGGCGAGGCGAAGCGCTGGCCGCACTACATTTTCCGCCCGATTGGGCGAGCCAAAGCAGGGCCAGGCAAAGATTGGTCTTCGAAGAGTTTTTCTCTTCCATCTCAATTTACAGCGCGGGTGGGGGGGGCAGGCGCGGGGGGGTATCGCTCACCGGCCTGACGGTAAGCTTGTTAAGGCCTATAGGGCGTCTTTGCCTTTCCGACTGACGGAAGACCAGGAGCGGGCCCTGCAAGAGGTGGGGGGGCAGACATGGAAGCGACACGTCCCATGCGCCGTCTAATCCAGGGCGAGGTTGGTTCGGGTAAGACAATCGTCGCGGAATATGGTGCCCTAAAGGCGGTGGAAAGCGGGGGGGCCAGGTGGCCATGATGGTCCCCACTGAGGTCTTGGCCAGGCAGATGGCCAAACGTCTGCAGCGGGCCTTGGGCCCCCTTGGGGGGGTAGAGGTGGAACTTTTGGTGAGCAATTTGCCGAGTAAAGAACAAAACAGGGTGCGGGAGGCGATTGAAGAGGGTACAGCCAACGTCGTGGTGGGCACTCACGCCCTGATTACGGAGAAGGTAAGGTTTAAGCACCTGACACTGGCCATCGTTGACGAACAGCACCGTTTCGGGGTTAGGCAGCGGGCTGCCCTTTTAGGCAAGGGCAGTGGGGATTTATTAGTCATGAGCGCAACGCCCATCCCCCCCGCTCGCTGGCATTGACTGCCTATGGTGACCTGGAAACGACAGAAATCCGCCAACTGCCCCAAGGGCGCCAAAGGGTTGATACCCGTTTGATCGATCCTAGGCAGAGGGCGGATGTTTACCGCTACCTCGTTTCGCGCGTAAACGGGGGGGCGAACAGGCCTTCGTAGTCTTTCCCCTTGTGGAAGAATCGGAGCATCTAGAGGCAAAGGCGGCCGTGCAGGAAATGGAAAACCTACAGCAGGGCCCTCTGTCTGAGGTGCGCGTCGGCCTGATTCACGGCCAAATGGGCAGGGAAAAAGAAGAAATTTTCAACTCCTTTTACCGGGGTGAAATTGATGTGTTAATCGCCACCACCGTCATTGAAGTGGGTATGGATGTGCCTAATGCTACCGTGATCGTGATTGAAAATGCGGAACGTTTTGGTTTAGCACAGCTGCATCAGCTGCGCGGCCGAGTAGGTAGGGGCGCTAAGGCGGGGATCTGCTTTTTATTGGCCTACACCTATGGAGAACAGACCAAAGAGAGACTAGAGGTGATCCGCAAATCCACGGACGGTTTTTTTCATCGCGGAAGAAGATCTCCGTTTGCGCGGGCCGGGCGATCTGATGGGCGTGCGCCAGTGGGGGGGACAGCCCTTGTTTAGGGTGGCGGATTTGGAAAAGGATCGGGATCTGCTTGAATTCAGCGCGGCAGAGGCCCAAAGGCTGCTGGCCACCGATCCTGAGCTAGGGCGGTACCCGCAGCTGCGGGCAGAATTAGAAAGGCAACGGTTGTAGTTCAGCCGCTGCCCTCGGGAGAGGAGAAACTGTTTTTTTACCCTTTGGGGAGGTCGTTCTCTTCGAGTGTTAGTATGCGGCGGTGAACCGTTTTTTTTATACAGGGAAAGATTTCCAGAGAGGTGAGCCCATGCGTGTCATTGCGGGAAAAGCGAAAGGAGTCCGGCTGGCCGGTGTGCCCGGAACGTTTACCAGGCCGACCGCGGACCGCGTTAAAGAGGCCCTGTTCAGCATTCTCGGCCCGGCGGTGGCCGGCAGCCGCTTTCTCGATTTATATGCGGGCAGCGGGGGGGCGGTGGGCTTGGAAGCGCTGAGCCGCGGCGCGGACTACGTTGTGTGGGTTGAGGCCAACCGCAGCAGTGTGAGGACGCTGCGGGCCAACATAGCCAAAACCGGGTTGGCGGGCGGCAAGGTTTATCCTGCCGATGTACTGCGCGTCCTGCCTCGTTTAGAGCGGGAGGGGGGCCGGCCTTTGATTATATATTTCTTGACCCCCCTTACGGCAGCGGTTTGATTCAAAAAAACGCTGGCTGGTTTGGATTTATCCTCCTTGTTAGCGAATGGGGGGGACAAATTATCGCGGAAGGCAGGAAAAAAAGAGGATGCTCCGCCTTCCATGTCGAAATTCAAATTATGGCGCGAACAGCGCTATGGCGATACTGCTTTATATTTTACGGGCACAAGGAGGAGTTGCGGTGAGAATCGGAGTCTGTCCCGGTACCTTTGACCCCCCCATGACCTACGGGCACCTGGACATCATCAAGCGGGCCTGCAATTTATTCGATCATCTTTATCTATCTATTTTACACAACCCCCCATAAAATTCCCCTATTTACGGTGGAAGAGCGGATCGAGATGCTGATCGCGGAGACAAGGGGGGGCTGACAAATGTAAGCGTGGAGACTTTTTCCGGCTTAGCGGTGGATTATGCCCGCCAAAAGAGCGCCATCGCCATTGTGCGCGGCTTGCGGGCCGTTACCGACTTTGAGTTCGAATTTAAACTGGCCGCCATGAACCGCAATTTGGACAGCTCGATTGAAACGGTGTTTATGATGACCAGCAGCGACTATTCATTTATCAGTTCCTCCGCGATTAAAGAGGTCGCCAGCCTAGGCGGGGGGGATATTTCCAAATGGGTCAGTCCCTCTGTGGCGGAACGTTTATATGCGAAGTATAACGATGGGGGGGAGGCCGGGCGGTGAGTGAAATGAACTTGTTAGTACTAATCGACCAGTTAGAGATTTTAATCGAACAAGCAACGGAAGTGCCCCTAATCGGCAAATTTTGCTGGACGGCGATGAATTGTTTGAATTGGTGGATGTGATCAGGGCCGCAATTCCCCCCCGGGAGATTAAACGTGCGGAGGCCGTTTCGTCCGAACGGGAAAAATGATCAGCGAAAGCCAGCTGCAGGCGGAACGGATAATTGCCAAAGCGGAAGAGTATGCCGGCAAATTAGTGCGCAACAGCGAGGTCTACCGCCAGGCTCAAGAGGAAAGTAAACGCCTGCTGCAGGAAAGTGAACGCAGGGCCAAAGAAATTGAAGACGGTGCAAGAGAATACGCACAGGGCATCTTTGCCAATCTGCACACGGCGCTGGAAAGAACGCTGACAGTTGTGGAAAAGAGCCAGGAAGAACTGGCGAAAGAAGACTAGTACTTATGCCCGCTGCGGAAGGAAATATAAATGATGCGCTTGACGAGCCAGATCAGGCTTAAGATCGCGACCAGCATTAGGGTCAGGCTGGCTGCGAGACGTGCCGCGGCTAAGAATCTGGCAGCGAAATTGCCGTCCAAATAGGTCGGTTGATTCAGAACCGGAATTGCTTTTACTAAATAGACCGGTATAAAGCGGGCCGGCCCCCCCAGCAGTAGGGCTGTTAAGAGGGCGGCAAAAATGCCGTGCAGGCAGCGAGCTGCAAGATAGGGGGGCGCAGGCGCGCCCTTGTTCCCGCCAGCATGGCGGCGACTTGCCCGTGTACGGACAATCCGCTCCAGCCGATTACTAGACTGGCAATGGTGGCCTGAGCTTCAATAGGCGCTAGGCTGCGGCTTGCGGTTTGGGCACCCAAAGTCGTTTCGAAAATCCGTTTACGACCGCCGTGGCCAGGTTACTGTCCAGCCTCAAGAGGGTTAACAATTTGGCGATTCCCAACCGCACCGGCGTGAGCAGTCCGGTAGCGCCGATGACCTGTACCAAAACTGAAAAGATCATGATACAGCCGCCGATAAACAGCATGGACTGGAAGGTGTTCTGCACGATTTCGCCAAACAGCCGGCCGAAAGGGCGGCCGTCTTCTTTGCGGCCCCGATCAAGAGCGCGCAGAGCGCGGCTGAAATAACCGCCCTGACGGCTGAGGGGGGGCGGGCTTTCGCTCCCCCCCTTATGCAGGCGCATGCAAAACCTACCAAGACAGCACCCAGGTAGTGGGCGATTACGAGAGTTGCACCCAATTCGGGCCGGTTAAACATACCTACCGCTACCGCGCCGATCATGAATAGGGGGGGATCGGCGGTGTTGGCGAAACTGACCAGGCGTTCCGCTTCGGTGGGGGGGTGATCAGCTGCGCGCGCTCCAGTTCACCCGTGATTTTCGCACCTAAGGGGGGGTAGCCGCCCGCCAGGCCCATGGCCACTGCGAAACCGCCCACGCCGGGGGGGATTTTAAACAGGGGCTTCATGATCGGTTCCAAGAGTGAACCGACGAAATGCACAACACCCAATCCCATCAGTAAATCGGCCATAACAAAAAAAAGGGAAGCAGCGCGGGCAGGACGATTTCAAACCAAAGTTTAAGGCCGTCCAGTGATGCCCGAAAGGCAATTTCCGGGTAAAATACGATTATTACCGTTACAGTGGCGACCAATACGGCCAAAAAAAACGATTGCGAGCCATCGTTTCCCTTCTTTCCTGCTTTATGTTAATTCATACTAAAGTGAGGTGAGGTTTATGCCTGATCTAAAAGTGGGCATCGCACTGGGCGCGGGAGCGGCCCGGGGGGGAATTGCCAATCTCGGCGTGCTCCAAGTTCTGCAGGAGGAGCAAATCCCGATTGATGTGATCGCGGGCACCAGTGCGGGTGCTGTTGTGGGCAGTCTTTATGCCGCGGGTACCGATCTGGATATGCTGGCCCGGATGGCGGTGGAATTGGACTGGAACGACTTAGCGAGCTTGACCATTACCAGGCGCGGCCTGGTTTCGTCTGAAAAGATCCACACACTTTTGAGCATGCTTACGAAAACGGAAATTTCGAGGATCTGCCCATCCCCCCCACCGCTGTAATTGCCACCGATCTTTCCAGCGGGGAAGAAGTGGTCTTGGCCTCCGGGCCCATCGCGGATGGGGGGGTGCGGGCCAGCCTGTCCATCCCCCCCGGTATTTTCGTCCCGGTTGAAATAGGCGGGCGCCTATTGGTGGATGGCGCTTTGGTAAATAGAGTGCCTACCGATGTGTGCCGCAAGATGGGTGCCAATTTCATCATCGCGGTCGATGTGGGCTGGGCGCCCTGCGGGGGGGACGGGTGCGCGGTTTGCCCGATGTCATCTTTCGCACCATTGACATTTTAGGCAGGCAGGTCAGTGCGGTGGGGGGGTTGGATGCGGACGTTTTAATCCGGCCCGATTTGGGCAACGTTACCGTAACCCAACTTAACAGGGCGGAAGAGATCATCGCCAAGGGACGCGAGGCGGCTCGGGCCTCGTTGGATTCGCTGCGAAGAAGGTTGGCTGCCCGCGGATAGCGGTTGACACAATAATACAATCTTTGTATAATCAATAAGGTGATTAGAAATGCGAGTGAACGTTGGTTCATTACTTGATCAAAAAGGCGGTTTTTTTGCAGGTCGAGGAGGAGATACCCAGCGAATTTGTGAAATCTTACCCGGAAGTTCTTAAGGTTGAGGGGCCCGTTCAGGCCAAGCTGACTATTACTAACACCGGGGATGGGTTTTTGCTAACGGGCGAATTGACAGTGTGCGCTAAGCTGCGCTGCAGCAGGTGCCTCAAGCCCTTTCAAACCGAACTGCGGGCTGTGGTGAATGAAGAGATTCCCCCCCGTAAACCCGAAGATGCGGAAGAAGGAGAATTCGACTGGGAGGCGCGGCCTGTACTGGATGGCCGTGAACTTGATTTAACTAGTTTGGTCCGGGAGACACTGCTGGTCAGTATTCCCATGAAGACAGTCTGTCGCGAAGACTGCCCGGGGGCTGTGCCCCCCACTTGTGGAGCGGATCTGGCCGCCGGGGAGTGTGCATGCCCCCCCGACCCGGATACGGATATCCGCCTGGCGCCCCCCCTGGCTGAACTACTGCAAACATCTGCATCGGAGTCGCAAGAGAGGAGGAAAGATTATGGCGGTACCAAAAGAAGACATTCAAAGCAAGGACTAGGTCTCGCAGGGCAAATTGGCAGCGGATGGAACCGATCAATGCTAATATCTGTCCAAGTTGTGGCGAAGCTAAACTGCCCCCCCACCGTGTTTGCCTCAATTGCGGCGTCTACAAAGGAAGGCAGGTTTTGCAGGTCAAGGCGAAATAATGGTGGAACACGAAAGCGTCCCGAGGGGCGCTTTTTTTGGTCTCCATTTACTTTACTTCTGCTCAGCCATAGTCTATAATCAAGGCAGTTTACCACCTGGTACCAAAGGCTGAACCCAAGGGGGGGATGCAGCGTGGGTTTATCCCGTAAAGAACGCAGGGCCGCCCTGCAAGGGCGGCTGGGGGGGAAGATCCCTTTCTTACCGATCATCAACTGGCTGCCGCCTTTGCGGTCAGCGTGGCCACCATCCGCCTGGACCGCATGGCCTTGGGTATTCCCGAATTGAGAGTGCGGGCCGAAACAATCGCTGCCAACACCTATTCACAGGTCAGGGCGATACGGGGGGGAAGAGGTTGTGGGGGGGGATCTGGTGGAACTTGACTTGGGCCGCAGCGCAGCCTCGGTATTGGAAGTTGAGGAACATATGGTTTTTGCCCGCAGCGGAATCTTGCGAGAGCATTTTTTTGTTTGCCCAGGGCAACTCTTTGGCGTTAGCGGTGGTCAATTCCAAACGGGCCTTGACGGAAAGTGCCGATGTGCGCTACCATCGCCCGTTAAAACGGGGGGGCGATCGGGTCGCGGCCCGAGCCTGTGTTAGGGCGATTCGGGGGGGCAATCGTTATGCCATTGAAGTTGATGGACGCGTCCAAGATGAAATCGTTTTTCAAGGAAATACATTGTAGTTGATGCGGAAGGCAAAGGGGGGGAGTGGAGCGTGGCTAAAGTAGCGGTTGATGCTTTCGGAGGCGATTATGCGCCGCAGCAAATTGTGGAAGGGGCATTGCGCGCCGCGGATCAGGATGGAATCGGAGTAATACTGACAGGTGATGAACAGCGGCTGAAGCAGCTTGTGGGCGGCCGGCCGGGCAGTAAGCGGATTGAAATCGTGCATGCCCGAAATCATTCAAATGGATGAGGCCCCGGTTGAGGCGGTACGGCGCAAGAAAGAGTCATCCCTTGCGGTCGCGGCCCGGCTGGTGCGAGACGAGCGGGCGGGCGCCATGGTCAGCGCGGGGAGTACCGGGCCACATTGGCGGCCTCCTTATTTATCATCAGGCGCATCAAAGGCGTGGAAAGGCCGGCCATTACTAGTTTTATGCCCACCCGGACCGGTATGAGCCTGATTGTGGATGCCGGTGCTAATGTGGACTGCCGGCCCGCCCAGCTGGTGCAGTTCGCTCAGATGGGGGGGCAATCTATGCGGAACAGGTGTTAAAGATCCACCGGCCCAAGGTGGGGGGGCTGTTGAATATCGGCCACGAGCCGGGTAAAGGCAATCAGCTTGTGCAGGAGGCCTATAAATTGTTAGAGGCCGGTTCCCTAAACTTCCTGGGCAACTTGGAAGGGCGCGATGTCACCGCGGGTGATGCGGACGTAATCGTTTGCGATGGATTTGTGGGCAATGTGGTTTTAAAATTTGCCGAGGGATTGGCAGAGACTTTATTTGGCATGATGAAAGAAGAATTCACAACCAGCGTTGTGCGCCAGGCGGGCGCTCTGCTTTTGCGGCCCGGCCTGCGGCAGATAAAAAAAACGCGTCGATTATACCGAGTATGGGGGGGTGCTCCCCCTCTTGGGCGTAGATGGTGTTGTCATCATAGCCCACGGCGGTTCGAATGCCAAGGCGATTTATAATGCCATTAAGGTCGCTAAAGAAGGAATCACCCACGGCCTGGTAGATATTATCTCTCGGGAGATATCCCGATAAAATGCCGTACCCAAGCGGGCAGGCAGGAATTCGCGGCCGTTAGCCGAATGAAGAAAACTGAGTATTTGTGCATCATTACTGTGCAAAAGGGGGGGGTGACTTGCAGTGGGGGGGATCTGGATGCGAAGATTTTTGAAAGGGTAAAAACAATCGTGGTGGAACAGTTGGGCATCGATGATGGAGAAGTTGTGCCCGAAGCAGCTTTTGTGGAGGATTTAGGGGGGGCTGACTCATTGGATGTCGTGGAGTTGATCATGGCCTTTGAGGAGGAGTTTGACCTCCAAATCACGGACGAAGAAGCAAGCAAAATTTCTATCGTGCGAGATGCGGTGGAATATATTATGGAGCAGCTATAACTAGCGGGCTGAGGGGGGGATGGGGGGGTGCACAGCATGGGTAGACAAGAAACCAATCTAAAGAAACTGCAGAAGCGATTGGGTTATGAGTTTAAGGATCTGTCCCTGCTCCGATTGGCCCTCACCCATCGCTCACTGGCGGGGGGGCCCCGGGAAAACAATGAGCGCTTGGAGTTTTTGGGCGATGCTGTTTTGCAGCTCACGGTGAGTACGCACTTGTATGTCAAGCACCCTCAACTTCCCGAAGGGTGCTGGCTAAAATCAGATCGCTCTTGGTGCGGGAATCTGCCGTTGCTGAGGCAGCCAGAACGCTCGACCTGAGCAGTTTTTTTAATGGTGGGCCGCGGTGAGCTGCAGATGCAGGCGCAGAAGCGGGATTCTCTTTTGTGCGATGCCTTGGAAGCGGTTTACGGGGGGGCGATCTATCTTGATGGCGGCTTTGACGCGGCCAGGCAGTCCATTTTGCGTAATTTACCTGCTTGGGATTTAGAAGAGCTGCACCTAATCGATGCTAAATCAACTCTTCAAGAACATTTTCAGCAGATCGCAAAAAAAACCGCCCGTTTATGAGCTGATCAAAGAGGAAGGGCCCGATCACGCCAAATCTTTTCTGGTTGAAGTCTGCTTTGAGGGGGAAGTGTTGGGCCAAGGAATGGGCCCCACAAAAAAGAAGCGGAGCAGGAAGCGGCTAGGGAGGCTCTCGCATCTTTGGGCCTTCAGGAGGAAAAATAGCGGGTTTGGCTGATGACTGTACCACCGGGGGGGTTAAGAAATCGGGATAATTTTGCAGGGTGGCAGGGTGGATGAATTTTTCGTTGACCACTCTCGCCAAGAAGAATTCTTGTTCTGTCCGCAGCACGATCCAGGCGTTTTCAGCAATATTACCGTCTGCGCAGACTATTAGGACATCTTGTGCGGTGAACCAGGGGGCTGAAATCATTCGAGCCCACTCTCAAAGCAAATAAACCTTGTGGATCCGGATCGGTATCGAAATGGTACCATTCACCCACAGGGTTTTTTTTGTTGCGGATTCCAAGCAAAGAGGGGGGGCAGGGTAAGCGCGTAATGGGTGCCCGTCCCCCCCACACCCAACGCCGGAGGCCGCGGATCTTCCCCTGCCAGCACCAGCCGTTTAAACTCATTGATACCGCTCACATTGCCTTTGCCCAGCCAGTAATAAACGGATTTGCTATCCGCAAACTGCAGCTTTGCCGCGATTTCCCGCACCGTAATGCTGGGGTTTTCTCGCACCAGTGCCGCCATCTGGCTTAAATAATCAGGATACTGCATCTTACCCACCCCCCCTCGTTGATTTATCTTTTTTTTATCATTCAGTGTACTAAAACAAAAACCTTTACATGAACTCTGGTCTAAACGGGAAAATGGGCAGAGTTCTAGCGTTAAATGTACATAAGTTATGGATAACACCCACCCGTTGACAGGCTAGGAATAGTACTGCGCCGGCTGCATATATATGGACTAGGCAAGCCTGGACAATTGAGGGGATAAGTTGTGGGGGACAGCAATCAAAACATCGATCTTGGGTTGATTCAGCGCATTCGCGCCGATGATGAAGAGGCTCGGGATATTTTGGTGGTCAAGTACGTGCCCATGGTGAAATACATTATACGCAATTATTACTCCAGCTTTCTGGATTTCGAGGATCTGCTGCAGGAGGGGGCTGATCGGGCTGCTCAGTGCAATTGAGGAGTATAGGCCGGACGAGTATGATGTCAAGTTCAGCACGTTTGCCTATATTTGTATCATCCGGCGGGTTTACAATGTTATCAAACACACCAGCGGCAATAAGCACCGCCTCTTAAACGAGGCCACTTCTCTGCAGGCCCCCCCGGTGGGGGCCGATGAAAACAGAACGATCATGGATTTTGTCGCGGATGGGGCTAATCAGGTTGATCCGGAAATGATTCTGGAAGAGAGGCTGGTCAACGAGATCATTGGGCAGGTGCTGAAAAACCATCTTTCGCTTCTTGAATACGCCGTTATAACAAGATTTTTGCAGGGTTACACCGCGGGCGAAATCGAACAGGAGATGGGCGTGGGGGGGTTGAAAGTGATAGATAATGCGCGCACGCGGGTCAAACTAAACTGCGGAGGCTCATCGATGAACACGGCTCGTTATTGAGCCCCCCATGTGCCCACCGATGTGCGCAGGCGCAAGGACCTCTATTTGGATATTCCCAGTTGAACGGGGTTTTAAGGCCGGATGGCCGCGGTTCTTTTTTTTCCCCCGGGTGTGGTACAATAGGCAGGATAGTACAACATCTGGAGGAATACAATGCGCCTTAAACGCCTAGAGATTCAAGGTTTTAAATCTTTTGCCCGCCCGGTCAGCCTAGAATTCGGCCCGGGTATTACCGCCATCGTGGGCCCCCCCAACGGCAGTGGTAAGAGCAACATTGCCGATGCGATCCGCTGGGTATTGGGGGGGAACAAAGCGCCAAAAGCCTGCGGGGGGGCCAACGCATGGAAGATGTTATCTTCGCCGGTTCACACGGCAAAAGACCCCCCCTGGGTATGGCGGAAGTGCGTCTCACCTTAGATAACTCCCGGGGGTATCTGCCGCTTGATTATGCCGAAGTCGGCATAGCGCGCAGAGTGTTCCGCTCCGGCGACAGTGAATTTCTGATCAATAAACAAAACTGCCGTCTCAAAGACATCCACGATCTGCTCACGGACACGGGATTAGGCCGGGAAGGTTACGCCATTATCGGACAAGGCCAATTAGACGCGGTATTGAGCGTTCGTTCGGAGGATCGGCGCATTTTGTTGGAGGAGACGGCGGGCGTTGTAAAATACCGGCAGCGCAAGGAGGAAGCCCTGCGCAAGCTAGAGGAAACTGATCTCGACCTACTACGGGTAAACGATATTTTGCATGAATTAGAAAACCAGCTGGGGGGGCCTCAGTAAACAGGCGGAACGGGCCCGTGCCTATCTGGCCTTAATGGACGAGCTGCAGCAGTCTGAACTGGATTATGACCACCTTTTGTGGCACAAACTGGAGGCCAAAGAACGGGACGCAGCTAATAAACAGGCACTGCTCAAGCAGGAGTACGCAGCCTGGAACAGGGAGTCCGCCTTGCTTGAGGAGGAAAAGGCCCGCCTAGAATCGGCCTTGGAAGAACTGGAGGGGGGGAAATGGATGCGGGCCGGGAAGAATTGGCCGCTCTGACAGACGCCTATAATGAGGGAATACATACAATTAAGTTGTACACTGAGCGCCAAACGGACCATGACGTTCGCTGTCGCGAACTTACGGGCTCAATCGAGGCCCAAGAGGCGGAATTAGCCGCTTTGGCAGGCCAAATGGCCGATTTGCTCGGCCAAACGGACCGGTTGAATGCAGAGATAATGGAGCAAGAGGAGCGGGTTGGGCGCAGCCAAGCCGCTCTGGAGCGGGCCCAGGCGGAACAGGGCCGCGCTCAGGCGCGGATCGGCGCCCTCAAAGATGACTTCTTCGAATTTATGCGCTTCCTGGCGGAACAGCGCAATCGGCAGCGCAATTTTGACGAGCGGCGGCAAAACCTAAAAGCCCAGGCCGCGGCGGGGGGGCGGAGGAGATCAAGCGTTTGGAAGCGGAACTGCATTTGGCCGCGGGTCAGCTGGCGGCCTTAACGGAACAAGAGGCACAATTGGCCCGGCAGAGCGAAATACTGCTGCAAGCGGAAAAGGCCGATGTGGAAAAGCTCGCCGAACAGGAGGAACTGCTCAGGCAAAATCAGGCAGAGAATAGGCGGCTGGAAGCAAAGAGTGCGCAGCTCTCCTCTAGCTGGCCACCCTGCAGGAGCTGGAAGAGGGCTATCAGGGATACGCTGCGGGTGTGCGCCGCTTAATGCAGGATAGCGCAATGTCCCCTTTGGTGTTGGGGGGGACAGTGGCCGAAGTAATTACGGTCCCCGAAGGGTTGGAAACCGCTTTTGAGGTTGCCTTGGGTTCAGCTGTACAGAATGTGATTACCAAAACGAAACGGATGCGAAAACACTGATCAATTGGCTGAAAGGGTGCAGGGGGGCCGGGTCACTTTCCTGCCCTCGATACGGTGCGGGGCAGCGAGTTTCCCGGCAGGAGCTGGAACGCCTGCAGATGCCCGGTGTTTTAGGCGCGGGGCTTGCGCTGTTAGACTTTCCGCAAGAGTTTCGGCCCGCACTGGCTTCTCTGTTGGGGCGCATTGTCATTACGCAAGATTTGGATACTGCACTAGCCCTAAAAAGGAAACTGGCCCGTTTTGCCCGCTTAGTCACCAAAGACGGTTCAGTCGTCTTTCCCAGCGGCGCCATGACGGGGGGCAGCTGGAAGCAGCGCACCGCGGGGCTTTTAACGAGAAAGGCGGAATTAAACGACTTAGAACGGGAACTCTGCAGCGTGAACGAGCGTGCGCAAAGCCTTGCAGCCCAAGGCGAAACGCTTGCCGCGGCGGCCTCCCGCCTACAAAAGGCGTTGGAACAAAACAGGGCCCGGCAGATGGAAATCAAGCTGCAGGCGCAAAGCACGGCCCAAAGCAGACAGCAGTTGGCGGCGGAGCGGGCAAGGACTGACGGCAGGCGGCAAGAAATAGTTGAGAAACTGATCGAGTTGCGAGAAGCCTTGACCGGCTTGGATGGGGGGGACCAAGAGGCAGCGGCGACCCGTGTGGGTGGGTTGGAAACAGAGGAGCAAGAGCGCCGCGCCCACATTCACAGGCTGGAAAAAGAGTTTGAAGAATTCAACGCTGAGCTGGAGTCGGCTGCTAAGGCCCAGACAAAAGAGAGCGTCCGTTTGGCGGAACTCAAGGGCAGTAGGCAGAATCTGGGTACAAAGCGGGACAATCTAAGCCGGCTGCAGCGATCCACCCGGGATTTGCAGGAAGAAGCGCGGGCGGAACGATCTCGCCTGCAGCGCGAACAAGATGAATTTGCCCGCATCGTCCAAAAAAATTATGGGTGAGAACACGCTGAGGACGGCCACAGCTGAGGAGTTGAAGGCCAAGCTCGGCGAGAAACGAGCACAGAGGCGTGAAACTCAGGAGCGGAAGGCCGCTTTGGATTTGGAATTAAGCCGCCGGCAGAAACAGCATCTCGATAAAGAACGGATGCTTTACAAATGCGAAACGGCGCTAGAGCAGTTGGAGCAGGAACGGGGGCAAATCCTCGCTTCTCTGAGCGATAGGGGGGGCTTACGCCCGCCCACATTCTAGACCGCGGCGTGAGCGCCTCGGAGGGCAGCCTCAAGAGAAAGTTGGCGGGGGGGCTGCGCGAGCGGATCAGGGAGTTGGGCTTGGTCAATCCGGCGGCAGCCCAGGACTTTGAGGCCGTTCAGAAGCGGTGCGAGTTTCTCAAGGTGCAGCTTGCAGATTTGACTGAGGCCAGGGAGGGCCTGCAGAGCGTAATCCGGGAGATGGACAAGTTGTGCCGCACCAAGCTTATGCAAGTATTTAAGCAGGTTAGGACAGAATTCAACAGCATTTTCACCCGCCTCTTTGTGGGGGGGTAAGGCAGAATTGATCATGACCGATCCGGATTCGGTACTCACAACCGGGATAGATATTATGGCTCAACCGCCCGGCAAAAAAACTGCAGAATTTGCTGCTCCTTTCCGGCGGTGAACGGGCCTTGACTTCGATCGCCCTTTTGTTTGCCATTCGCAGAGTAAAGCCGGCACCCTTTTGCGTGCTTGACGAAATTGACGCCGCTTTGGACGAAAATAATTTGCACCGCTTTGTAGATTTACTGGAGGAATTTTCCCGGGAAACACAGTTTCTCGTTATTACGCACAGGCAGCCCACTATGGAAGCGGCCGACACGCTCTACGGCGTGACAATGGGCGAAGAGGCCGTTTCTCAGATTATCTCGGTCGCCCTGACATAAGGAGAGGATTCAACTTGGTTTGGAAAAGACTGTTCAGCAAGCAAACAGATGAAGAAACGAAGGATAGCGCCGCCCGGAAAGAGGCCGGGTTTTCGGCAAATTAGTGGCCGGCCTAGAAAAGACAAAGCAGGGCTTTGTAGGCAGAGTAGAAGAAATCCTCACCGGCAGGCAGGTCGATGAGGCGCTGTTTGAAGAACTGGAGGAGACCTTAATCCGCGCCGACTGCGGTGTGAACACCTCCCTTTATCTCGTACAACGGCTGCGCGAAAGGGCAAAAGAAGAAAGGATCACAGAGTCGCAAGCCCTAAAAGAAGTGCTCAGTGAAGAAATGCTGCAGCTGCTCACAAAGGATGCCAGCCCGCTTAAAACCCCGGCAGATAAGCCTTATGTGATTATGCTCGTGGGCGTAAACGGCTCAGGCAAGACCACTACCATCGGCAAACTTGCCTATCGCTTCAGTCGGGAAAATGCACGCGTGCTCTTGGGCGCGGGCGATACCTTCAGGGCCGGCGCGATTGAACAGTTAGGCGTGTGGGCCGAGCGGACGGGGGGGGCCGATTTTATTGCCCACAAGGCGGGTTCCGATCCGGCGGCGGTGGCCTATGATGCGATCAATGCCGCTAAAGCAAGGGGGGGTAGTGATGTTCTCATTTTGGATACCGCGGGCAGGCTGCAGACCAAGGTTAACCTCATGGCGGAGCTGGGTAAGGTGCATCGGGTCGTTCAGCGCGAATTAGGGCGCGATCTTGACGAAATACTGCTTGTAGTTGATGCTACCACCGGCCAGAATGCCCTTTCTCAAGGCAAGCGCTTTCAAGAAGCGGTGCCTTTGACAGGGCTTGTGCTGACCAAACTCGATGGTACCGCCAAAGGCGGTATAGTCCTGGCCTTGGCGGACGAACTGAATCTGGCGGTTAAGCTGGTGGGGGGGGTGGGCGAACAGTATGAAGATCTGCAGGATTTCGATCCCCGGGCTTTCGTGGCCGCCCTCTTCGGTGGGAGCAATCGGCAATGATGCCGGGCAATGATGCCGGGCAATGATGCCGGGCAATGATGCCGGGCAATGATTGCCGTAAGAATTTTCTTGACAAGAACGCGGCCTCTGTCTATACTAAGGTAGTGTAAAGGAATACTACTTAACAGGGGGGGGCCGACATGGAAAAACGCTGCGCATGAACGTGCTTTTTGATTTTACGGGCCCCCCCTGTTGACAGAACGGCAGAGGGACGTATTCTGCATGTATTTCCAGGAAGATTTGTCCCTGGGTGAAATCGGCGAACAGCTGGATGTGTCCCGCCAGGCAATTCATGATCTGCTTAAACGGGTTGAGGCCATTATGGAGGATTTTGAAGACAAACTCCGTTTAGTCAGCAGGCATGAGCAAAGGCGGCTTCTTTATGGGGGGGAAGTGCTGTCCTTTTAGAAGGGCTTGACTGCACAAAGGGCGGCAGCGCAGCGGAACTTGCTGCAATAAAGAAAAGAATTCGCCAAGCTGAAGGGGGAATGGATTGATGTTTCAGAATTTATCCGCACGGCTGCAGGAAGCAATAGGTAAACTGCGGGGGGGCCGGGGGGGCCGTTTAAGTGAAAAGACGTTGATCAGGCTCTGCGTGAGATCCGTTTAGCCCTTTTAGAGGCGGATGTGAATTATAAAGTAGTGCGCGAATTCATCGCTAAAGTAAAAGAAAGGGCCGTGGGCCACGATGTGCTCAGCAGTCTAACACCGGGCCAGCAGGTGATCCGCATCGTTAACGAAGAGCTCACCGGGCTCATGGGCGGCAGTCGGGCCCAACTGACACTGGCCTCCAAGGCTCCCAGCGTGGTAATGGTTGTGGGCCTGCAGGGGGGGTCCGGAAAAACAACCACAGCGGCCAAACTGGCGCGCCTGCTGAAAGGGCAGGGCCATCGGCCACTTCTGGTTGCCGCCGACGTTTACCGGCCGGCAGCAATAACACAGCTGCAGGTGTTGGGCGAACAGATCGAAATTCCCGTTTTCAGCCGGGGGCGAGAAGGATCCGGTGGAGATTGCCCAAGCGGCGCTGGAACACGCCAAACTGTACAATCATGATCTTGTGCTGATCGACACCGCGGGCCGCCTGCACATCGATGCCGAACTCATGGGTGAGTTGGTCCGGATTGAAGCAGCGGTAAACCCGGCTGAAATTCTCTTGGTGGTGGATGCCATGACCGGGCAGGATGCGGTCAATGTGGCGGAAAACTTTAACCAACAGCTGCCCATCGGGGGGGCGTTGTCTTAACTAAGCTGGACGGTGATGCCCGGGGGGGCGGTGCCGCCCTTTCTGTCAGGGCGGTGACCGGAAACCCATCAAGTTTGTGGGTGTCAGCGAGAAAATGGACGGCCTGGAACCTTTCCACCCGGATCGTATGGCTTCCCGCATTTTGGGCATGGGTGATATGCTGACCCTGATTGAAAAGGCGGCCTCCGCGGTTGATCAGGAAAAAGCCGAACAAATGGCGGCTAAACTCAAGGACGCCCAGTTTACGCTGGAAGATTTTCAAGAGCAGCTGGCCCAGATGAAAGAAATGGGCCCCATTGATCAGTTAATGGGTATGCTGCCGGGCATGGGCGGTATGAAGCAGCTGCAGGGGGGTTAGAAGTAGATGATTCGCACCTTTTGAAAATTGAGGCCATTATCAATTCCATGACCCCCTGAAGAGCGGCGTAGGCCCGAAATCATCCGCAGTTCGCGGCGGAAAAGGATAGCCAAAGGATCGGGTACGCGCGTCCAGGATGTGAATCGCTTATTAAAACAGTTCAACCAGACTAAACAGTTATTCAAACAATTTTCCGGCCCTACCCACGGGCGCAGGAAAAAGGGATTATTTTCCCTGTTTCAATAAAAGAGCACTAATTGGGAGGTGAAGCTGCATGGCAGTAAGAATTCGTTTGAAAAGAATGGGTGCCAAGAAACGGCCGTTTTACCGGTTGGTTGTGGCCGATTCGCGGGCGGCGCGGGATGGTGCGTTTATCGATACGATAGGATATTACAATCCTATTGCAGAACCGGTAGAGCTCCAGATTGATGAGGAAAAAGCGTTAGATTGGCTGCAAAAAGGAGCCCAACCGTCTGATACCGCCAAGAGCCTTTTGCAGAGGACAGGCGTTATGGAGAAATTCACCGCATCCCGCAAATAACTGAGGGGGTGTTTTTGTGCAGGAATTAGTCGAATTAATCGGAAAATCTCTGGCGGATAACCCGGAACACGTGCGTGTGGAGGCGGAAGACAAGGGCTATGAGACTTTGTACACTATCTATGTGGCGCCTGCGGACATGGGGGGGCGGTTGATCGGTAAAGGGGGGGGCGAATCGCTAAGGCAATTCGCACCGTTGTGAAAGCCTCCGCCATTAAAGCGGGCGTGCAGGTGCATGTCAAGATCGATGAAGCCCATTAAGTGGATTTTAATAGGTGAAATTGTGGGTTGGCAGGGAAATAGGGGGGGCGAACTGAAAGTAATCCCCCATACCGAATTCCCTGAGCGTTTCGGCGAAATGGAGTCGATCCGCTTATTTAAGCAGCACGGGGAGGAGCCCCCCCATGGTGTGTTTCGCTTAGAGGGGTGCCGCTCCCACAAGGGGACCCTGATCTTAAAGCTGGAGGGTGTTGATGACATCTCCGGGGCAGAACAATTAAGGGGCATGCTGATTAAAATCAGCACCGATGAATTAACCCCACTGCCGCCCGGCCGCCATTATATCTTTCAACTTATTGGCTTGGAGTGTGTTACTACATTAGGCCAAAGGCTCGGTACAATAACGGATGTTCTGCAGACAGGCGCCAATGATGTCTATGTTGTCAAACCCTATCCGGGGGGGTGACAGGGCAGAAGGAGATCTTGATTCCGGTAATTTCGCAAGTGGTTTTGCAGATTGATCTTAACAACAACAGGGTAGAGGTGGAGCTGCCGGAGGGTTTGCTCGACTAAGCATGGGGGGGGTGGGGGGGGTGAGATCATGCATGTTGATATCCTCACCTTGTTTCCTGAAATGTTCGCCGGCCCTTTACAGGCCAGCATGATTGGTAAGGCCCAGGACAGTGGGCTTTTGGCAGTAGATATTTGGAATATTCGTGATTATGCCCTAGACAAACACGCCATCACAGACGATAGCCCCCCCTATGGGGGAGGCGCGGGCATGGTCTTAAAAGTGGACGTTTTGGTTCGGGCCATTGAAGCTGTCCGGGGGGGCGATAAATCGGCACCTGTCGTGTATCTCACGCCTCAGGGAGAGCAATTCAATCAGCGGATAGCGGCGGAATTGGCCGAGCTGCCCGCCATGATTTTACTCTGTGGGCATTACGAGGAGATTGATGAGCGAGTTCGGCAGAAATGGGTCGATCGTGAGCTGTCCATCGGGGGGGATTATGTGCTCACGGGCGGCGAACTGCCCGCAATGGTGGTTGTGGACGCGGTAGCTCGCCTTCTGCCCGGGGTGTTAGGCGACAGTTCCTCTTTTGAACAAGATTCGTTCCAAGACGGGCTGCTGGACCATCCCCCCCATTACACACGGCCGGCCGTTTTTCGCGGACTGGATGTGCCTGATGTTTTGCTCAGCGGCCACCACGGCTTATTCGCCGCTGGCGGCTGAAAGAAGCACTGCGCCGCACTCTACTGCGCAGGCCTGATTTATTGGAACACAGAAAACTTTCTGAAGAAGAACGCCTAATTCTTGCCGAATTGGCGCAGGATTTAGGAAAGGAGGAAGAACAGTGAATCTGATCGATATAATTGAACAAGAACAATTTCGTGCTGACCGCCCGGATTTTAATGCCGGTGATACGGTCCGCGTGCACGTGAAGGTTGTAGAGGGGCCGAATGAGCGCATTCAAATTTTCGAGGGTGTCGTATTAAGAAGGATGGGCCATGGTTTGCGGGAAAACTTTACCGTGAGGAAAATCTCGCAGGGCGTGGGCGTAGAGAGGACCTTCCCCCCCCTCCATTCGCCCAGGGTTGATAAAATCGAAGTGGTGCGTTACGGTAAAGTGCGCCGCGCCCGTTTGTACTATTTAAGAAAACGGTCCGGAAGAGCGGCCCGCATCAAGGAGCGCCGCCGCTAATGCCGGGAACACGCCTTTCTAGGGGGGGAGTGAGTATCGGAGCAAATGCCGCACTCCTCTTTTCACGTCAACTGCTGCTTGATTGGGGGAAAAGAAATGGCAAAATCTCAAGTCAGGGAATATCTGGAAGCGTTCTTAATTTCCGTTCTTGCCGCCGCCTTTATCATTGCCTTTGTGGCCCAGTCTTTTTTTGGTGGAGGGCAGCTCCATGGAGCCTTCCTTCCACAACGGGCAGAGGCTGTTGGTGGAAAAAGTCTCCTATCGTTTCAGTGAGCCCCCCCAACGGGGCCAGGTGGTAATTTTTAAATATCCCAGTGATCGGCGGCGTAAATTTATCAAACGAATTGTGGGCATCCCCGGCGACGAGATCGTCATTAAGGGCGGGTATTTATACGTTAACGGGGGGGTCCGCTAGATGAGGGGGGGTACATTAACGGCCCCCCCACTTACGGAACTTACAGCGCTCCCACTTACGGGCCCGTTTTGGTTCCGGCAGGGCATTATTTTGTCTTAGGCGATAACCGGCGCAATAGTGATGACAGCCGCTATCCCGATGTGGGCTTTGTTCCGGGGGGGCGGGATGTGGTAGGACGCGCCCTCTTTGTTTACTGGCCCCTGACCCAGATCGGTGGGGGGGTTAGGATCCCTCCGTCTTTTGAAAGGATTGAAGTGAACCCATGACCATTCAATGGTATCCGGGGGGGCATATGGCAAAAGCCAGGCGCATGCTCCGGGCCGAATTGAAGATTGTGGATGGGATTTTAGAAGTTGCCGATGCTCGTTTGCCTCTGAGCAGCCGCAATCCCGATCTGCGGGAACTAAGCCCCAAACCGCGTTTTTTTTAGTGCTGGGAAAATTGATCTGGCTGATGCCGCCGCTACAGAAAAGTGGGTCAACTACTGGGCTGCGCGGGGCGAAACGATTATTTCCGCGGATTTAATTAAGGGCACGGGTTTGCGCGAACTGCGCAGCGCGGTGCGCGACCGCTTCGCTCACCTCAAAAGGCCCGCCCGCCTGGTGGTTGTGGGCATTCCCAATGTGGGGAAATCAACGCTGATCAACCGCTTAACGGGGGGGCGCAGGGCTGCACAGGTGGGGGGGCTAAGCCCGGGGTGACCAGGGGCAAGCAGTGGCTCAGCGCGCCGAGCATGCAGCTTTTAGACAGCCCCCCCGGCCTGTTATGGCCCAAGTTTGAAGATCAAGAGGTGGCCCGCAAGCTGGCCGTTACCGCCTCAATCCGTGACGAGATTGTGGATGCGGCGGAGATCGCGGCCTGGCTGCTCTCTTTTTGCAGGATCAGTATGGCGAGGTACTTTCGGACCGATATGGCGAGTTGGATTTGGACGAACACTTGCTCGAACAGATCGGACGTAAACGGGGGGGCTGCCTCTTGCGGGGGGGCGGCATCGTAGATTTTAATCAAGCGGCCGCTTTGGTACTTAAAGATTTCCGCAGCGGCAAACTGGGGGGGGCTATTACTTTGGAATACCCGCCAAGGAGGGGGGGTAGTAATGCGTACGCTTGAGCTGGCTTTGCAGCAAAAGGGCTTTAGTAAGATAGCAGGCATCGATGAGGCGGGGGGGCGGGGGGGCTTGGCGGGCCCGGTAGTTGCCGCCGCCGTTATAATCGGTGCGCGTGAGTTTCGCTGCGAAATCTTCGATTCTAAACGTTTATCCCCTAAAAACGCCTGCTCGCTTACGAAGAGATATTACAGACCTGTGCGGTGGCTGTGGGCATTGCCTCTGTGGAAGAGATCGACCGGCTCAATATTCTGCAAGCCTCCTTGCTGGCTATGGGCAGGGCGGTTGAAAATCTGCCCGTTCGGCCTGATTTTTGCTTGGTTGACGGGCCCCCCACCGAATCCCCCCCGCTCTGCGGCCTTTGCAAAAATGCATTGTGCGCGGTGATCAGCTATCTATTTCGGTCGCGGCGGCCAGTATTGTGGCCAAAGTGGAGCGGGATGGGCTGATGCGGGGCTACCATGATCTTTATCCCGAATACAATTTCGAGCAGAATAAGGGTTATGCTACTAAAGAACACCGCCGGGCCATTTTAGCCAACGGGCGCTGCCCAATCCATCGCAGTTCGTTTAGGTGTGCCGGTCTATGAACCCGGGGGGGAAAAAGGCGAAGAGCTGGCTTGCCGTTATCTGCAGCAGCGCGGCCTCGTTGTTTTGGAGAGAAACTTCCGCCTGCGCCGGGGCGAAATAGATCTGATTATGGCCCACGGGCCCGTTTTAGTCTTTGTTGAAGTTAAATACCGCAGTTCCCAACGATATGGAACGGCATTGGAATCAGTCACAAAACGAAGCAGAGGCGGATCAAACTTGTGGCTGCCGCCTATTTGCAGCGCTTTACCGATCTGCCCGATGTTCGCTTTGATGTTGTTGGCGTGGCCCCCCCGTCCGGACAGGGCCATCAATTTACATGGGTGAAGGGAGCCTTCGAATGAAATCGCTGCGATCTGCTTTATTATCAATTTTACTAGTCATGCTTTGCTTTACAAATCCCGTTCTGGCCGATTCAATCCAAACGCCTCCTTTTGAAGTGGAGGCGGTGGCCGCGGTCCTCTTTGATTTTGAATCGGGCCAGGTCTTATATTCGCAAAAAGGAAGGGAAACGCACGTGCCCGCCTCCTTAGTGAAGATTATGACCCTGTATGTAGCTTTAGATCAGATCAGCAGCGGTCGAGCTGGTCTGACTGAAACCACCACAGTCGGTGAGCGCTCTTGGCGGCAGAGCGGTTCGAAAATGTTTTTGGAACCGGGGGAACAAGTCACAATCGAGCAGCTGCTGTTTGGTGTAGCGGTCGTTTCGGGCAATGATGCCTGCGTGGCTCTTGCTGAAGCATTGGCAGGCACAGAGAGTCTCTATGTGCAGTGGATGAATGATAAGGCCAAATCTCTTGGTTTGGATCTGCAGTTTGTTGATGTACACGGCCTGGCAAACGAAAACAAGGTCACAGCGGAAAGCATCGCTTTATTGGTCCGCTCCTATCTGCGGGACCACCCCGAAGCGATCGAGTATCATCGCCAGCCCACCTTTTCGTACCAGCCTCGCTCGAGTGCCACACCCATTGTGCAGAATAACCGCAACGGGCTGCTGCGGACATACGAAGGGGGGGCGGACGGCCTTAAGACGGGGGGGCATTTAGCTGCGGCCGGTTATAATCTGGTAGGCACCGCGGTGCAGAACAACCGCCGTTTGATCGCGGTTGTGTTGGGCGCGGAGGGCGAAACGGCCCGGGAGCGAGAAGCGGCCAAACTGCTGGACTACGGCTACCGCAGCTTTGATTTGGTGAATATATCGCGCCTGGTGGATACGAGGACCGCAAAAGTTATCAAAGGGCGGAAAAATAGTGTGCCGGTGTCCGTTACCGAGCCTATGATCAGCGTACATAGGGGCATTGAACAGGATGTGCGTGTCGGCATGCAGATGGAAACGCTCGAGGCGCCTGTCAAGAAAGGGCAGCCTGTGGGTACTTTGTCCATTTTTGTCGGGGGGGAGGAATTAGCCAAACAAGTACCTCTGCTTGCCGCGGAGGATGTGAACAGGGGGGGCCACTTTTTCCGGGTGCTTTGGGACAGTATTGTTCAATTCTTCCAAAATTTATTTAAGAAGGCCCGCTGAGGTACACAACTCTCTTTCGAAAAGGCTCTTTTTTTCTGCGAAAAATTTAATTAAAAAAACAAGGATTTTTACGCTATTCGCAGAAAGAACTTCCTAGAAAGAAGCATTAGTGGGAAAGGGTGAATTGAGTGACGCATTTTGTGTTGGACGATTTGGACAAGCGGATCCTAGGCCACATGCAGGAAGACGGAAGAATGACATTTGTAGATTTGGCTTCCCACTTGGGCGTTTCGGAAGGAACGATCCGCAAACGGGTTAAACGACTGGAAGAACGGGGGGTATCATGAAAACGATGGGGGGGTCACGGATCCGCTGAAGATGGGGGGGCTGGATACCGTTGCGTTCATCTGGTTAAAGATCGACCGGCATCATATCGAATCTGTAATTGAGCAAATGCAGGGACTGCCCGAAGTGCGCTATTTGGTAGTAACCACCGGCGAACATGATTTGGTGGCCATGGTAGTGTTGCCCAATCGGGAACAATTGGTGGCTCTGCTGAATCAAAAATTAGCCCGGATTACGGGGGGGATTGTCAGCACCGAAACATCTATCGTGCTGCAGATCCACAAACAAATTCATGATTGGGCTCCTTTCACGAGTATAAAAGGAGGGATCGGGCCGATGAGTTTTGTTTTAGATGAGTTTGATCGCGCCATAATTAATTTATTACAGCAAAACGGGCGCATGCCTTTTCTGACCATAGCCAATCAGCTGAATCTGGCGGAAGGAACGGTGCGCAGGCGCGTGGGAAAACTGCTCAATGAAGGGCTGCTGCGCATAGTCGGAGTAGCCGATCCCTTTAAGGTAGGCCTGAATACTGTGGCGGTAGTGGGCATGAAGGTAGAGCGGGGACGTATCGAAAACATCGCCGAACAGCTGAGTGCTTTGCCCGAAGTACGTTATGTTGCCCTATCCACAGGGAATTACGATCTGGTGATCGAAGTAGTTGTCTCCGGCAACGATGAGTTACTGACGTTCTTAGTGGATACTTTGCGCGATATTGATGGAATCAGCAACACGGGTACCTCCATTGTATTAAAAGTGGCTAAACAGGACTTGGCCTGGGAAATTTAATCAACACAGCAATTCACCCCCCCGGTTTTCCGGGCGGTATTGGAGCGCCTCGGCCATGTGTTCTTCGGTCAGCAGGCGCGATTTTTCCAATACCGCAATTGTTTTTGCCACTTTGAGCGTGTTTTCGAAGGCGCGCACCGATAGATTGAGCTTCCTTTGCGCCAAATACAAAAAATCGAGAGCCTCCGCGCTTACTGCGGGCACTTGGCCGTTATCCACGGGCGGGCGCCCGCTGTGTACTTTTGCGGCCGGGGGGGCAGGCCAAGGGGGGGCGGCGGGCCGGCGCAGCTCCTCATCGGAAAGGGGGGGGCTTAAAGTGCAGAGCAGATCAAAGCGATCAATCAAAGGCCCGGTAAGTTTACGCCTGTAGCGGTTAAGATCTCTGCCGCTGCAGCTGCACAGGCGCAGCGAGCTGCCGAAATAACCGCAGGGGCAGGGATTTGCGGTGGCAATAAGCCAAAAATCAGCGGGATAGGTTAACACATGTTCAGCCCGGGAGAGTTGGACTTTTTTTGTTGTCCAAAGGCTCGCGCAGCCCCTGCAGTGCGGCTTGGTTAAACTCGGGGGGGAATTCATCCAATAATAAGATGCCGCCATGTGCTAAAGTTATTTCCCCGGGCAGGCCCCCCCGGCGCCCACCGATCAGCCCCGCCTGGGAAATGCTGTGATGGGGGGGGCCCGCAACGGCCTGGACGCGATTGGGCCGCACTGTTCCTTGAGCAGGCCTGCCGCTTCATAGATTTTATTGAGGACGATTACCTCGTTTCTGTGCAGTGGGGGGGCAGAAGCGCCAGAGCGCTTGTGGCCAAAAGTGTTTTGCCCACGCCGGGCGGGCCGAGCAGCATAATGTGGTGGCCTCCGGCCGCTGCAATCTCAAGGGCGCGTTTAGCTGAAGCCTGGCCTTTAATCGCTTTGGCCGCGCCGGGTGCCGGCGGGGGGGTAACCATCTCTACCGCGCCAATGCCGCCTGCGCCGTTCTTGGAGTTTAAGTTACGCAGCAGGGAGGGCAGTGATTCAGCTAAAATAAAATAGCTGCCTCCACCTAAAAGAGCAGCCTCTCGCCGGTTTGCTTCGGGTATGACCAGGCGAAATCCCAGCTTTTGCGCGAGTTCGGCCAGGCTCAAAATCCCACTGACCCGTTTGATGCGCCCGCTCAGGGAAAGTTCGCCAACCACGATGGCATCTTTTAACTTCTGGCGCTTAATTAGCCCGAGATGGGCTAAAATGCCCAGCGCGATGGGCAGGTCTAAAAGCGCTCCATCTTTACGGTAATGGGCCGGCGCCAGATTGACGATGACTTTCTGGGCCGGAAATTTAAAGCCGCTGTTGCGTAGGGCTGAACGGACTCGTTCTCGGCTTTCGCGCACGGTGGCGCTGGGTAGGCCCACAATTTCAAAACCGGGTAAGCCCGGGCGCACATCCACTTCCACATCGATTAAAAATGCTTCAATGCCCGCCAAAACTCCGCTGTTGACTAAAATCATCCTAAACCCCCTTGACATTGATATCTGAATATTGGTATATTTGACACAGTTGGGAAAAGTCCTGCCTGACATAGTACGTTCCCTTCCACGGCATGCTACTACAGAGGAAATAACGAGGGGGGGATTGAACTTGCAATTTGAAATAGGCACGACACGCATTTTCCACTGTCCCTTCTGTGAAGTGGATACGCCGCATACCGTAAAGGCCAGGCGGGGGGGAGTGATGTACGGAATCGTTTGCACCAACTGCAGCAGCGGTTCGATGGTTTGCGATCTGGATCTGCGCATTTACCAACTGAAATGGGAAGAAGAGCTGCAGACAATCTTAGATAGCCTGGTAGAGCACTCTTTTGAAGATGATGACTGAGAGGGTGTGGAATGAACTGGAATGATAGGCAATATTTAATCGCTTTCAATATGGTTCCCGGTATCGGCGGAATCAGGCTTAGGGCGCTGTGGCGCCATTTCGGCTCACTTAAGGGGGGGCCTGGGAGGCCGCGCCTCATTTGCTGCGCCGGATAGCGGGCATCGGCCCAAAAACCGCCCGGGCGGTAGAAAAAGCCAGGCACGAAGTGTGCCCAGAAACTGAAGAGGCTTGGGCTCGCAGTTTGGGCGCCGAGATCATAACCATTGTGGAGGAAGGCTACCCCCCCGGCCGATTAAAGCGTTTAGCGGTGCCGCCTCCGGTCCTGTACGTGTTGGGCACTCTGCCCAAAGAGCCCGCTGTGGCGATCGTTGGGACCAGAAGGCCGTCCAGAAGCGGAATTGCCCAAGCACGCCTCTTTAGCGGCGCGGCTGTCGCCGCGGGCCGTACCGTTGTCAGCGGCCTAGCTCGGGGGGGAATCGATTATTTCGCCCACCGGGAGGCGGTGCAAAGGGGGGGGCAAAACGGTCGCGGTACTGGGCTCGAACCTAGCTGACCTTTACCCGGCGGAACATAGGGGGGGGCTTGTAAACAAAATCGCCGCACGGGGGGGCAGTGATCAGCGAATTTCCAGCCGCTGTTCCACACTGCCCGGCAATTTTCCCCGCAGAAATAGAATTATCGCGGGCTTAGCGCAGGGCGTTTTGGTAGTGCAGGCCGGGGGGGCAAAATCGGGTACGATCAGTACCGCAGATTGGGCGCTTGAATTGGGGGGGCTCGATGTCTGGGCCATCCCCCCCGGCGAGATCAGCGATCCGCTGCGGGAGGGCTGCCATAATTTGATTAAGCAGGGGGGGCGTACTTAGCAGCATCTCCCGCAGATTTATGGGGGGGCGAAGAACCGGCCGCAGCGGGGGGGGAAGGCCTCAGTGTGGCGGCAATGTTCGCCGCGGGCCGCGGCGCTAACGAAATCGCCGCCGCTCTAGATCTGCCCATCGCCGAAGTTTGGCCCAAATCACCCGTTTGGAGATTGGCGGAAGCTGAAGGGGGGGTAGGGCCCAGAGATCGCCTCCTTGCATAATATTGCCAAAACATCTATAATAATGATGATTTATAGTGCTCGGAGGTGCTAGTTTGTCAACGTTGATTATTGTGGAGTCGCCGGCCAAGGCGCGCACCATTAAATCTTTTTTTGGGGGGGAAAAACTACGATGTGAAGGCTTCCCTAGGCCATGTGCGGGATTTACCGCGCAGTCGATTCGGCGTGGATGTGGAGAATGATTTCACACCGCGCTACATTACAATCCGCGGCAAGGGCCCCCGTTTTGCAGGAGCTGCGCACCGCGGCCAAGAAAGCAGACAGGGTCCTGCTTGCCACTGACCTGATCGGGAAGGGGGGGAAGCGATCGCTTGGCACTTGGCTCACGCCCTGAAGATTGATGAAAACGACTGCCGGATCGACTTTCGCGAGATAACGAAAACGGCCGTGCGGGAGTCCATCAAGCGGCCTAGGCCCATTGCGCAGCGCTACGTCGATGCGCAGCAGGCGCGCCGTGTCTTAGACCGGATCGTAGGCTATAAGCTGTCCCCCCCATTGCTGTGGGCCAAAGTAAAACCGGGTTTAAGCGCGGGCAGGGTTCAGTCCGTTGCGGTAAAGCTCATCGTAGACCGAGAACGGGCGATAGAGGCCTTTGTGCCCGAAGAATACTGGAGTGTCACCGCTTTACTGGCCACCGAGAAACGGGAACAGTTTGAAGCAAAACTCCATCACAAAAAGGGCAAAAAAAATTGAGCTTTCGAATGAAGCGGCCGCTCAGCAGGTGCAAGCGGACGTGTCCGAAGCGGAGTGGGTTGTTGCCGAGATTACCAAACGGGAACGGCGGCGTAATCCCGCACCGCCCTTTACCACCAGTACGCTGCAGCAGGAAGCGGCCAGAAAACTGCGCTTTTCCGCCAAAAAAAACGATGCGCCTAGCCCAGCAGCTTTACGAAGGACTGCCTCTGGGCAAGGAAGGCACTCTGGGGGGGCTCATAACCTATATGCGTACAGATGCCACCAGGGTGTCCAATGAAGCGGTAGCTGAGGTGCGGGGGTTGATCAAAGAGCAGATGGGCCCCCCCGAATACATCACTCCCAAACCGCGTCAGTACGCGGCAAAGAAGGGCGCTCAGGAGGCTCATGAGGCAATTCGGCCCACTTCGTCCGTACGGCGCCCCGAAGATATTAAGTCGTTTCTAAAGCGGGATCAATACCGGCTCTATGAGTTAATTTGGAATCGTTTTGTGGCCAGCCAAATGAGTTCTGCAATCTTTGATGCAACTCGCGTTGACATTAAAGTAGCCGACTACACATTTAGGGCCACCGGCTCCCAGCTGAAATTCGCGGGCTTTCTGCGGCTGTATCAAGAAGGCAGCGATGCTGACGGGGGGGCACAGGAGGAATTGGAGGATCGTTTGCTGCCCGCACTCCAAGTGGGCGAAATTTTAGACTTAGCCAACCTCAATTTGCAGCAGCATTTCACCCAGGCTCCGCCCCCGTTATACGGAGGCGATGCTGGTGCGAACTTTGGAAGAAGAGGGGATCGGACGGCCCAGCACTTACGCGCCCATCATTGAAACCATTGTGGGTCGTGGTTACGTTTACAGCGAAGAACGGCGTTTCCGGCCCACTGAGTTGGGGGCGATAGTCGTTGATCTGCTGGCAGAAAATTTCTCTAGGCTATTGGATGTGGGATTTACGGCCGATCTAGAAACACAGCTGGATCTGATCGAGGCGGGGGGGGATCTTATCTGGCAGCAGGTTGTGGGTGATTTCTATCAACCCTTCGCTTCAAGCCTGGAAGAAGCGCACGCCAATCTGGAAAAAAATAGAAATCAAAGATGAAGAAAGCGATGTTATTTGTGAAAAATGTGGGCGCAACATGGTTTACAAAATGGGCCGGTTCGGTCGATTTTTGGCGTGCCCGGGCTATCCCGAGTGCAAAAACACTAAACCCATTTTGGATGAAATAGGTGTGGAATGCGCGATCTGCAAACGCGACGGGCGCCCGGATGGGCAGCTTGTGCGCAGGCGTACTCGTAAAGGCCGGTATTTTACGGCTGCAGCAACTATCCCGAATGTACTTACAGCACCTGGCAGGAGCCCGTTGCTGAGCTCTGCAGTGCGTGCGGTGAACATTTGGCCATTCGCCGCAAGGGCAGCGTTCCGGTCTGTGTCAATAAGGAATGTCCCGGCAGGAGGTGACGGCTGTGCAAACCATAACCGTGATTGGGGCCGGTTTAGCCGGCAGCGAAGCCGCTTGGCAGATTGCTAAGCGCGGCATTGCGGTCAAACTTTATGAGATGAGGCCTGATACCAAGACCCCCCCTGCCCATGAAACGGGCCACTTTGCCGAACTGGTCTGCTCCAACTCGCTAGGTTCCCAGTTGGAATCAACCGCGGGTGGGCTGCTGAAGGCCGAATTGGAACGTTTTGGCTCGCTTGTGCTGGAGGTGGCGCGCCGCAGCAGTGTGCCCGCGGGGGGCGCATTGGCGGTCGATCGCCATCTTTTGCCTCTTCCATTACCAAACGGCTGGAAAACGAACCCTTGATCGAGGTGGTGCGCGCCGAATGTCGGACAATACCTAGCGGCATCGTCGTCATTGCCACCGGGCCCTTATCCAGCGCCGCCATTACGGCTGAACTGCAGGCTTTGACCCAAAGGGACAACCTTTTCTTTTATGACGCCGCCGCACCCATAGTGGTGGGTGAAAGCGTTGACTACGCGCGCGGTTTTTGGGCCGCCCGCTATGGGAGAGGCAGTGCCGATTATTTTAACTGCCCCTTAGCAGAGAAGAATACCTTAAGTTTTGGCAGGCGTTAATCACTGCGGAAGAAGCCCCCCTCCACGAACACGAAGAGGGCATCACCGTTTTTGAAGGCTGTGTGCCGCTGGAGGTTTTAGCCAGGCGGGGGGGTGAAGATGCCCTGCGCTACGGACCCTTTCGCCCGGTGGGCCTAGAAGATCCGCAAAGCAAAGACCTATCAGCCCAGCGCCCGTACGCCGTATTACAGCTTCGCCGCGAAACACAGAAGCTACTCTTTTTAATTTGGTGGGCTGCCAGACGCGCCTGAAATGGGCGGAACAGAAACGGGTATTCCAGCTTATTCCCGCCCTGCGCAGCTGCGAATTTGTGCGCTACGGCGTGATGCACCGCAATACTTTTATTAATTCACCCCCCCGGGTGCTTAATTGCGGTTTCCAATTTAGAGAATACCCTGATTTGTTTCTGGCGGGGCAGATCACCGGAGTGGAAGGTTATGTGGAAAGTACCGCATCCGGGCTATTGGCCGGTTTGAATGCGGCCCGTCGCGTCCAAGGAGAAGAACCTCTCTTTTTACCGCCCGAAACAATACTGGGCAGCCTGGCTAACTATATTGCCGGCGCAGATCCACAGCATTTTCAGCCTATGAACGCCAATTTCGGCATACTGCCGCCTTTAGATGAAAAGGTGAGGGGGGGCAAAAAGAACGGCGCCTGGCCTATGCGCGCCGGGCACTTGGGGGGGCTTTGGATAAATTTCTGCCATCCCTTTAAGGAGGGATTTATGTGCCTGAGTTGACTAATTACTTAAGCTATCTTCGCATTCAGCGTAATTTGGCTCCGAACACAATCAATTCTTATGAAAACGACTTAACCAGGTTTTTGTCATTCTGTTTTGAACAGCTGGAAATTCTCGGACGGCCCCCCGCCTACTGGGGGAGATTGATCGCTACTTAGTCCGAGACTATCTCGCCTACCTGACTAGGGAAGGTTATGCCCGCTCCAGCCTGGCCCGCAATCTGGCCAGCATTCGCGGCTTCAGCCGCCATTTGTTTGAGCAGGGCCTGATCGGGCAGGATTTTGCCCTAAATGTTCAGACGCCCAAACAGCATAAATCGATCCCTGAGGTTTTGAATATGGATGAAATGTACCGGTTTTTGACGGAACATATCCCGGGTAAATCCCCGGACTTGCAGGCGCGCAACCAAGCGATTTTCGAAGTGCTCTATGCCACCGGGATCCGCTTGGCGGAATTGATCAGCCTGGATCTGGATGATTTCGACCGCGATCACGAATATCTGAGCGTTGTGGGCAAAGGCAGCAAAGAACGCATCGTTCCTTTGGGCCAATATGCCCGGGAGAGCGTTGAAAGCTACTGCCGGTCACATCGTCCCCCCCATTTAGCCGGCCCGGAAGAAAGGGCCCTTTTTGTTAACGCCCAGGGCGGGCGCCTCTCGGCAAGGGGGGGCGTGCAGTACATCCTAAAATGCTACTGCCGCCATCTGCAGATCCATAAACACATTTCACCACATACGTTTCGCCATACATTCGCCACCCACCTTTTGGATCAGGGGGGGCTGATCTCCGTTCCATCCAGGAACTCTTGGGCCATGCCAGCCTATCCACGACCCAAATTTATACTAAGGTTAGCGCGGCCCACCTAAAATCAGTTTATAACCGGGCCCACCCGCGGGCTTAAAGGAGGCGGTTGCGTGCCGATTCGAGCGACCACGATTATTGCGGTGCGAAAAGGAAAAGAGGTGGCTTTGGCCGGTGACGGCCAGGTCACTTTAGGTGAAAAACGGTGATAAAACATGGTGCCACCAAGGTGAGAACATTATCTGACGGGAAGATTCTGGCGGGTTTTGCCGGCTCGGTGGCGGATGCCATAACTTTATTCGAAAATTCGAACAAAAGTTAAAAGACCATTCCAATCAACTGACACGGGCAGCAGTTGAACTGGGCAAAGAATGGCGTTCAGATCGTTACTTGCGCAAGTTAGAGGCCTTGCTGCTCATCGCCGATGCCAAAACCACATTGGTCGTTTCTGGTTCAGGTGACATTATTGAACCGGACGAGGGTGTTGTTGCTGTCGGTTCAGGCGGCGCCTATGCCATGGCCGCGGGCCTGGCGTTGCTTAGGCACGCGCCGTTAAGTGCCGCGGAAATTGCCCGGGAAGCACTGCAGATCACGGCGGGCATCTGTATTTACACCAACGAGCACATTACCGTTTTGACTTTGGCAGATAATTGAGGGGGGGCGGTACCGTGGAATTGACACCATCGGAAATAGTGGCTGAATTGGATAAACATATTATCGGGCAGGATGAAGCCAAACGGGCGGTGGCCATCGCCCTGCGCAATCGTTTCAGGCGCAGACAGCTGCCCGCGGAAATGCGGGAAGAGATTCTTCCCAAGAATATTTTGATGATCGGCCCCCCCACCGGGGGGGTCGGCAAAACAGAAATCGCCCGGCGCTTAGCCCGCCTGGCCAATGCCCCCCCTTTTGTCAAAGTTGAGGCAACCAAATTTACTGAAGTGGGCTATGTGGGGGGGCGTGATGTGGACTCGATTATCCGCGAACTCGTTGATGCTGCTTTACGCATGGTCCAAGCCGAAAAGATGGAGGCGGTGGAAGAAAGGGCGGAAAAACTGGCAGAAAAACGGCTTGTGGAATTATTGGTGCCTACGCCCAATAGGGCGCCCGGCCTCAACCCCCCCATGGAGCTGTTTTGGGGCATGGGCCGCCAACAGCAAACCCCCCCACCCGCAGAGGCGGGGACTAAGGAAGAGATTGCCCAACGCCGCAGGCAAGCGGAAAAATTGCTGGCCTTAGGTGAATTGGAGGAACAGATGGTGGAGGTGGAGGTGGAAAAATCTCAACCTTCGCTGTTAGATATGATGTCCGGCGCAGGGGGGGCATGGATGATTTGGGCATCAACCTCAAAGATGTGTTGGGCGATCTAATGCCGCGCCGCACGGAAAACGCAAAATGACGGTGCGCCAAGCCCGTGAGGTCTTGATCCAAGACGAAGCTACCAAGCTTTTGGACATGGAAGCAATCAAAGCGGAAGCGGTTGCGCTGGCGGAAGAAGCCGGGATTGTGTTCATCGATGAGATTGACAAAATTGCGGGAGCGGAGCGCAGCGGCCCGGATGTGTCGCGAGAAGGGGGGGTGCAGCGGGATATTCTGCCCATCATCGAAGGTTCAACCGTATTTACCAAGGCGGGCCCGGTCCGCACCGATTTTATCCTCTTTATAGCCGCCGGTGCCTTTCACGTTTCAAAGCCGGCGGATTTAATCCCCGAGCTGCAGGGGGGGCGGTTTCCCATCCGCGTCAATTTGGCCAGCCTCACGGCCGAGGAATTCGGCCGCATTCTGACTGAACCGCAAAATTCCTTGACATTGCAGTATACGGCGCTTTTGGCTACCGAAGACGTTGAGCTGGAGTTTACGCAAGCGGGTATTTTGGCCATTGCCAAGATTGCTGAAAATGTAAATAGGGCGACTGAAAACATTGGGGGGGCCAGAAGGCTGCATACCGTCTTAGAACGCCTTTTGGAAGAGGTGAGCTTCAGCGGCAGGGCGGCGGGGGGGCCCAAAATCGTCATCGATGGGGGGGACTATGTGCAGGAAAAGCTCGGCGAAATCTCCCAAGATCAGGATCTCAGCCGTTATATCCTTTGATTTCGAACCTTTTCGACAACTTTCGGCACTTAATAATAGCAAACTTCAATGATCCTGCGCGAAAGGGGGGGCAAAGTCGCCCCCTTTCTCTTGTTGATTGAGTTTATGTGCAGGACTTTAGCGTTTTGGCGAATTAGGTCGAAGACAAATATTGGTAGAACAGTAATTTATAGCAGGGGGGGCGGGATTATGTTTAAAACGGTTAACAAACTCAGTTTGGGTTTGGACAAGGCCAGCCTGCGCCATGAAGTGCTCAGCGACAATTTGGCCAATGTGAACACGCCCGGGTTTAAGCGCTCCGATGTTCAATCCCACAGCTTGTTCGCTCAGCAATTGGGCCAAATGCGCACCACGCAGCTGAGGCGCACCAACGCCGGGCACCTTACGGCCGCTTCGCGGAGGGCCGCTAAACCGTTCTCGGTTGTCACGGACCACACGAGCTCGATGCGCAACGATGGCAGCAATGTAGACATGGAGCGCGAGCGGGTGTACCTTTTGGAAAATCAGCTGTATTATGATTCGTTGATCGATGCGGTGAGCCGCAAACTAAGCCAGATTCGTTCAGTAATCGGGGAAGGGAGAAGGTAAAGAATGAGCGTATTTAGGAGTTTTCGCATTGCCGCCTCCGGGCTGACCGCGGAACGGTTGCGCATGGATACGATCGCCAACAACCTTGCTAACGCCAATACGACCCGTACCGAGGATGGCGGCCCATATCGGCGCCAAGTACCGGTGTTTGCGCCCCCCCTGCTTGAGCGAAGCATGCATGCGCAGGCGGTACAAGGGCCGTTTCAGCGCTCCTTTGCGGGCCGGGGGGGGTCCAGGTTGTGGGGGGGGTAATGAGTGATTCGACTCCGCCCCCCCGTCTAGTGTACGATCCACAGCACCCCCCCGATGCCAATGCGGATGGTTACGTGGAAATGCCTAACGTACACGTTGTCAAAGAAATGGTTGATCTAATTACCGCTACTAGGGCCTACGAGGCAAATATCACCGCGATCAATTCTGCCAAGTCCATGGCACAGCGGGCGTTGGAAATTGGCCGCTAGTTTTATGCGGTTGAAAGGAGAATTCCTGTGAAGATCCAGATCGATCCTTCATTCGCCGGTATATCTTTGGGCAGGGGCCAATCCGCACAGCCCAAAAGAGTTTTCGGGCCCATCTTACAGAAGCGATGCAGGAAGTAAACACTCTGCAAAAAGAAGGGGATATAGCGTTTGAACGCTTATTGGCAGGGATATAGAATTTCATGATGCCATGATCGCCGCGGAAAAGGCGAACCTGGCCCTGCAATTGACGATGGCCATTCGCACAAAATTATTAGATGCCTATCAGGAAATAATGCGGATGCAAGTGTGACTAGGTGGGTGAAACCATGAAAAATATTCTAGAGTCAATCAAGGAGACCTGGGGGGGAAATTATCACGTCCTATGCAAATTGGGATGGGGGGGATTTTTGTCCTAGGTGTTTTTATATCACTGGTTCTTCTGGCATTATTTTCCCGCACAGAATACCGGGTTCTTTTCGCGGGCCTCAGCGGTGATGATGCGGGCGCGGTAGTGAGTGCACTGCAAGAAAGGGGGGGTGTCCAATACAAGCTGGCCGAAAACGGGACAACCGTCCTGGTGCCCCAAAATCAGGTTGATGAAATGAGGATTTCTTTAGCGACGGCGGGCATGCCCACAGGAGGTGTTGTGGGCTTTGAGATTTTTAACGCAACTCGCCTGGGTGAAACGGAAGCAGATCGCCAGCTGCGTTTTCAATGGGCCTTGCAGGGCGAATTAACCCGCACGATCAGGCAAATCAACGAAATCGCCGATGCCCGCGTACATATTGTACTGCCCAAGCGATCTTTATTTATCACTGAAACCCAGGCCGCCACAGCGGCCGTCTCCTTGCAGCTGAAGCCCGGGGCCCAGCTGAGCAAGGGCCAAGTGAAAGCAATTGCCTATTTAGTCTCCACAAGCGTGGAAGGGCTTTCGCCCGAGAACGTGACTATTGTTGATACCCGGGGGGGCACTGTGTTAACCGCTCCCGCCTAATGGGGGGGTAGGTGGGGGGGTCTTAGCGGAACGTTTTGAAATGCAGTGGCTGTACGAGCAGCAGCTAGAAAGCAGTATAGTGGCCATGCTGGAGAGAATTTACGGTTTTGGCAATGTGGTAGCCCGGGTTAATGCTAATCTCAATTTCTCGCGCCTGGAGGAATACAGCGAAGTCTATCATCCGGCTAACAGAGGCGAAGGCCTCACACGCAGTGTGCAGAGTTATGAAGAAAGCTATAGAAGCACTACCGGCGGCCAAGCGGGAGTGCCGGGTGTTGATGCCAATATTCCCGGCTATGTCTTCCCCGAACAGGGTGAGGGGGGGCTGACCGAGTGGGATCGCACCGAGGGTACCACCAACTATGAACTGAACAAGACAGAAACCCATGCTGTAATTCCGCCGGGTGAGGTAAATAATCTAAGTGTCTCGGTATGGATTAATGGCGAGCTTGATCCCAATCAAATCGCGTCCATAGAAGAATCGGTCAGGTTGGCCACCGGCTTAAAGGCGGATCGGGGCGACAATATTTACGTTGCCAGCGTACCTTTTGAAGACACGCCGTTTTTGACTGACGTAATGCCGCCGGAAATAAAGCCTGTCCTTCCCGTCCACTGGATCGTGCTGGCGGCAGTTGTTCTGCTTGCACTCTTGGCCCTGGTTGTTTTGCGCAGGCGCTACCCGATCAGGCCGGAGGAAGTTCCGGTTGCGGCCGGCTTGGATGTGGTGGTTGATGATGATTATGAGCTAAAATCGCAAGAACTGAGCCCGGAAGAACTTGAACGTTTGGGTATGCGCAAGGCAATCCAAAAAAATGGCTGAAGAGAAGCCGGAAGAAGTGGCTTTACTCATGAAAACATGGCTTACAGAGGATTAGGGGGGGTGAAAACGTGAGAGCCAAAGGATGAGTGGGAAACAAAAAGCGGCTGTTCTGCTGGTCAGCCTGGGGGGGCCCGAGCTTTCTGCCTCGGTCTTTCAGCATTTTAACGAAGAGGACATTGAAGATCTTACCTTGGAAATAGCCGGTTTGCGACGCATTGAGCCCGAGGTAAGGGATGAAGTGCTCGGAGAGTTCCACGAACTAATGATGGCCCGCGCCTATTTAGAGCAGGGCGGCATCGAGTACGCGCGCGAACTCTTGGAAAAGGCTTTGGGCAAGGCCAAAGCACAGGACATTATTAACCGCCTGACCGCTTCGTTGCAAGTGCGGCCCTTTGATTTTGCCCGCAAAACCGATCCGAGCCAACTCCTGAACTTTATCCAGAACGAACACCCCCCCAGACGATCGCCTTAATTTTAGCCTACCTGCAGCCGGAGCAGGCCGGGTTGATCTTATCATCATTAGGCCCCCCCGAACTGCAGATTGATGTGGCCAAGAGGTTAGCTACGCTTGATCGCACAACACCGGAAGTGCTGCAAGAAATCGAAGGCACTTTAGAGGATAGGCTGGCTGCCTTTGTAGTTGATGATTATACTGCTGCCGGAGGCATCGACGCTGCGGTGGATGTGTTAAACATGGTTGATCGGGCCACAGAAAAAAAACGATCATCGATTCCTTGGAAGAAGAAGAACCCGAATTGGCCGAGGAAATCCGCAAGCGCATGTTCGTCTTTGAGGATATTATCACGCTAGACGACCGTGCCATCCAAAAGATTTTGCGCGAGATCGATTCGAAGGATCTGGCCTTAGCCTTGAAAACGGCCAGCGAAGATGTGGCATCCCGGATTTATCGGAATATGTCCAAACGGGCCTCGGAAATGTTGAAGGAGGATATTGACTATCTTGGCCCGGTGCGCCTGCGGGATGTAGAGGAAACGCAGCAAAGAATTGTGGCCATCATTCGCCGCCTCGAGGATACCGGCGAGATTATTATTGCCAGGGGGGGAGGGGGGGAGGATGAAGTGATTGTCTAAAATCATCAAAGCAGCCGACTTGAAAATTCTAATCCCCCCCAACGAAGAACAGACGCTGATCCCCGCCGCCGAGCAGGCACGATCACAGGGCCAGGCAGAAGCGGGCACCATCTTGGAGGGCTCTAACCTGCTGCAGGATGCTCAGCGCAAAGCGGAATCTCTCACAGCCCGGGCGAAACAAAAGGCGGAGGCGCTTATGGCCGCTGCGGAAGCGGAGGCAGAGGCGCTTCATTTGCGCGCCGAAAAGGAAGGATTCGAACAAGGGCGGCAGGAGGGCCTTCGGGCCGGTAAAGAAGAAGCACTGCGGGAGGGTGCGGCGCTAATTACAGTTTTGGAACAGGCTGTGCAGGAAGGGGGGGCGCGAGCGAGAGCGGGCTCCTTGGCAGCTCTGGAGGATGATGTTTTAAAGTTAAGCCTGCTGCTTGCCGATAAAATAGTGAGGAAACAGTACAAGACGATCTGTCTTGGTTGGAGCCGATTATCAAAGAGGCCCTTTCCGCCTTGGGCGCGGTTCGGGAGATTATCATCCGGCTCAATCCTGTGGATTATGCAATAGTCAGCGCCAAAGTGGACGAATTCAGCGGGCTCACAAGGGCCCAACTGCAGTTTGAAAGTGATGCCACGGTCAATCCGGGCGGCTGTGTCCTTGAATCAGAAAACGGGATGATAGATGCCCGTTTGGAGAAACGCCTGGGGAAATTGGGGAAACACCTAATGGAAGTGCTGTATGATGAGGGATCTTAAATCACTATCGCCCCCCCGCGTTAAACATTATGCACGCTATTTGAACGGATTGGATGACACAATCCACAGCGGCAGAGTCGTGCAGATTGTGGGCTTAACCATCGAATCGATCGGCCCAACCACTAATATTGGCGACATCTGCCTGATTAAACCCCCCCGCAGCGGGCCGGAAATCCCGGCCGAAGTTGTAGGATTCCGCGATCAGCGTGTGCTTTTGATGCCTTTGGCGGATTTGGCAGGTGTGGGCCCGGGCAGTTTGGTCACGGCCACCGGTTCACCCCTGGTGATCCCGGTGGGCGATAAGCTTTTAGGGCGCATTCTCGACGGTTTAGGCCAGCCCATGGACGAGCAGGGGGGGTATATTCCCGCCGCACGCCATCAATCGGTGCTGGGCAGTGTGCCCAAGCCCTTGGAAAGGCAGCGCATCAACCGCCCCCCCCTGTCTGTAGGGGGGGTGCGGGCTATAGATGGGCTGTTATCAGTCGGGCGCGGGCAGCGTATAGGCGTATTTGCCGGCAGTGGAGTGGGCAAAAGCACTCTGCTGGGCATGATGGCCCGCAACACGGAAGCGGACGTGAATGTAATCGCACTGGTGGGCGAACGGGGGGGCCGTGAGGTCAGGGAGTTTCTCGAAAGGGATTTGGGGCCGGAAGGGCTGCAGAGATCGGTCGTGGTAGTGGCCACCTCGGATCAACCGGCTTTAGTTCGGATTAAAGCGGCGATGGTAGCTACGACTATTGCAGAGTTTTTCCGGGACCAAGGCCTGGATGTCCTGTTTGTGATGGACTCAGTAACCCGGCTGGCCATTGCCCAAAGGGAAGTGGGCTTGGCCATTGGCGAGCCGCCCGCAACCCGAGGCTACACCCCTTCTGTGTTCGCCATGCTCCCCCGCCTGCTGGAAAGAACCGGCCCGGGAGCCAAAGGGACGATAACCGGCTTTTACACCGTCTTGGTTGAAGGCGATGATATGAATGAACCCATAACCGATACGGTGCGGGGGGGCACCCTCGATGGGCATATTGTCTTGGATAGATCGCTGGCCGAAAAGAACCATTATCCCGCCATCGATGTTCTGGCCAGTGTAAGCAGGCTGATGATAGAGGTGACGGAGGAAGAACATCGGGATTGCGCGGGGGGGAAACTGAGATTTTCGCTAGCCACCTATCGCGATGCTGAAGATTTAATCAATATCGGAGCCTATCAAAGCGGGTCAAATCCCGATATCGATTCCGCGCTCGAGCTGTATCCCGAAATTACGCGTTTTCTGCAGCAGGGCATTGATGAAACCTCCCGTTGGGGGGACACATTAGCGAGCCTGGCCAGTATTTTCCAATCTAGGGCTTAGGAGTGGGTTCTATGGCAACCTTTAAATTCCGGCTGGAAAGGATCCTAAGGCTGCGGGAAACGATGGAAGAGAGGGCTATGTACACCTGGGGGGGAGCGCATGGCCAAACTACACGAGAGCAAGGAGCAATTAGAGGAACTGTTCCACCTGAAAGAAGATGTGAGGAAATTTGGCTATAAACAACACGATCTGCGCCTCAGGCAGGCAATGTATAGTTATCTGGCGGTTTTGGACAAAAGATCGCGGCCCAAACAGAGTTGGTCAAAGAAAGAGAATTGCTCGCGGAGAAAGCCCGTAATGCTTGGTTCTCTGCCCGTAAAGAGACAAAGAAAGTCACTATTTTGCGTGATAAAGAATATGCCCATTTCGTCAAAGAAAAGCAGAGCAAAGAACAAAAAGAACTAGATGATATGCGCCCGTATGTACAGGAGTAGGGAGGAGAAACGGTGGGTAGGTGGGTTTTAGTCACGATACTGCTAATCGTCGCCTTGATAGTGGCCTTCACCATTCTTGCCGCCACCGGAGTGATAGATGCAGCCGCATTATTTTGGAAGCTGGGCCTGAAAATCGCATGGCTAAAGCCCCATCTGGAAACATATTCCCGGGGGGGCCAAGACAGCGAAGAATGGATTGCGGTTAAAGAAGAAGAGCTGCGGGCAGAGCTTGGCAGGCTTGGTGCTAGGGAAAATGAATTGGCCGTTCTGGAAAAGGAGCTGCAGCAGCAAATTCAGGCCCTGGAGCGGCGCGAAGCGGATGTGGACAAGCGGGAAGTACAACTGCAATCTCAGCAGGAGCAGAAGCGCAATGTCCAAACGCTGGCAGAATTGTATGGTGAAATGTCCGCGGCTGATGCGGCAAAAATCCTGCAAAACTTGACCAGCCCCCCCTGCTTCTGGAAGTCCTACTTTCCATGGACATGCAGGATGCAGCCAACATTTTACTCGAACTGCCAACTGATCTGGCGGTAAGCCTGAGCAAAACCTGGGGCAGCGCCGGAAAATAGTTTGGATTACTTATGGAAAGGGGTGAAAACCATATTCCAATTGTTGATACCGGATACTGTCGCGCCCAGCAGGCAGGCTGCGGAAATCGCACCGGCGGCAAAAAGCGGCAAGGGCGAGGAAGCTAGTTTCACCAGCCTACTAACGCTTTTTCTTAAGGAACGGCCTGTGGCGGTACCGGCGGAAAATGAAGAAGAAAAGAACGGTCAACCCAAATTAGCCGCCACTGTGCACATGGCCGGAGTGTTTACAAATCCGCTGCCTAGCCCGGCTGCGGAAGGAGAGGCGAAAATAGCACCCATTACAGACCGGCAAGCCCCTGCGCTGCACCCTGAGGCGGTGCCTGCTCCGGAATTTGGAGAGGAACAGCCCCAAGCCGGAGAGCGGACTGCAGAATCCCGGGGGGGCGACGAGCAGACACACTCTGAGGTCAGAGCAGTGGGCAGCAGCGGAGAAAGGGCTTTGCGGTTCGGGCGGCGATTGCCGAACAGGCGCCGTCACAACAGCCCAAACAGCCGTCGGGACCGGAGAAGGAACGCCCGGATCCGGAAGGCGAACGGGCCGTGTGGGCGTCAAATGCGGCACGGCAAACAACCGCAGCAGAAAAGACGACCTCTGTGGAAGTCTTCCCACAGCCCAAAACGCTGCGCACAGAAGTGGGCGGCCCGGCACAGATGGGGGGGAAAGACACTATGCCCAAGCCCGTAACTGAGCTGGGCGACCGGGTAATTCAGCCCATGCCTGAGGTTCAATATTTTCACCAAGAACCGCAGGAAATTGAGGATGGCACCGGTGTTGTCTTGGACGGGCCGGAAATAACGGAGCAGTTTACAAATACAGATCGGCCGGCCGCTGCGGATGCAATCGCCTGGACTGAGCCGGATACCTTGCACCGCTTAGAACCGGTGCTTGGACGGCAGAATCTAGCGGAAAACAAGAAGATTTACAAAGAAGCTGAGCGGGAGGCGAAACCACTGCCTGCTGCAGAGCTGCCGCCAACGGTGGATGTGCCGGAAAGTGAAACGGCCGCGGCCGCAAGCCCGGTGGAGAAAGCTGCCGAACGACCCAAGGCGTTAAAAGGCGAAACCGCCCCCCCGAAAATGCAAGAAAGCGTTGAAAGGGAACAAAACGGCCGACGCGGCCCGAAAAGCCGGCTGTGGATGGGCCGGCGGAAATGATGCCTAAGCAGGAAAGCGAGTTAACCGCGCCTGCACCAACCGAGATAGGGCGGGAGCAAAGCCCAGGCACAACTTCGCAAGCAGATAAGATTCTTAATCTGCAGGAAGAGCACAATTTACTGCCCAAATTAACGCACCAGATCCGCACTCTCGTTGATGGCGAACGCAGCGAAGTCCGCATCCGGCTAAAACCGGATCATCTGGGAGAAATGCGAATCAAATTGTCCCTTGCGCGGGGAGTGATGGTAGCTGAATTTGCGGTGCAAAGCGAAGTGGTACGGGAAATTATCAGCAGCAGCCTACCTCAGCTGCACACCGCATTGCAGGATCAAGGCACAAATGTAGCTGAAATGACAGTGAACATCGGCTTTGGGCAAGAAAACAGCAGTCACGATTTGCCGCAGAGAGCAAGACAATTTACGCCAAACGGCGGTTTGCGGCGCAGCGCTGTGCTGGAAGGGAAAAAAAACGCCCTATACCGGGCAAAACCCCCCCTGGCATCAGATTGACCTAAAGGCCTAAGGAGGTGAACGAATGTATGTAAATTACGTAGGTACTGTAGAACAAATGCGGCAGGCGAGAGAAGATGCACAGCCGCGAGATCCCAATGTTTTGGGGAAAGATGAATTTCTGCAACTGCTGATCACCCAATTGCGCCATCAAGATCCCATCAATCCGGTGGAAGATAAGGAGTTCATCGCCCAACTTGCCCAATTCAGCAGCCTGGAGCAGATGCAGAATTTGAACACGAACCTGCAGGACATGATGATGGCACAGCAAAAACTCACCGCTTTGGGGGGGCAGGCAACCCAGATGATCGGCCGGGAAGTGGAGCTCTTCACTCAAGAAGGGGAAAGCATGTTCAGCAGGGTAACGGGAGTGCAGTTTAGAGCGGGCTGGCCTATGTTGGTGATAGACGGCAAGCTCTACGGTTTCGATGAAGTGGTCAGTATTAGGGAGGGGGGGTAATGGAATGACTCAACATTTTAAAATTCCCAAGGGCTCTCCAATACAACCCGTCCAACCGAGACAGTCTCCCGCAGTTGAACGCCGGCGCAGGGGTGATGTGCCTTTTGCTCAAATTCTTGATAAAAAGCTGGAAGAGAGCAAATTAAAATTTTCCGCCCACGCCACCAGGCGCTTGGAAGCCCGGGGGGGCATTGAATTTTCACTCGGGCAGCTGGAGCTGTTGGAAGCAGCGGTGGAAAAAGCCAGAGCCAAGGGGGGGCAGAGAAACGCTAATATTGTTGGATGATGTTGCTCTGGTGGTCAGTGTGGCCAACCGCACCGTGATTACCGCCATTGACGGAGAAAACTTGAAAGAGAATGTATTTACACAGATTGACAGCGCTGTCATTACCTAGCAGGGCCGGACCTTTACGGAGGCCCTCCATCCACTGAACGAACGAAGTGGATTACTGAAGGAGGAATGAAAACATGATGCGTTCGATGTTTGCCGGTGTCTCGGGCCTGAAGGCTCACCAAATCCGCATGGATGTCATCGGCAACAATATTGCGAATGTGAACACCGCAGGCTACAAGTCTTCGCGGGCCACGTTTCAGGAAATGCTGAGCCAAATGATCCGCAGTGCCACAGCCCCCCCACCGAATTGCGCGGGGGCACTAACCCGCAGCAAGTAGGCTTGGGCACCAGCCTGGGATCGATAGATGTGAAACACACTCAAGGCAACACCCAATCAACCGGATATTTAACCGATTTAGCCATTGAAGGCGATGGGTTCTTTGTCCTGGGTGAAGGCGAAAACCGCCAATACACCAGGGCAGGCATGTTTGGCCTGGATGACGGCACGGAAGGGAACTTCGTGTCTTTAGTCAACGGCCAGCGGGTGCTGGGCTATAGGGCGGATAACATGGGAGAAATAGACCTGCATTCTGCCTTGGAATCGCTGTATATCTCGGCGTCCGACACGATCAGCTCGGGCCACTACCAGAATCACCTTTGCGGGGGGGAACTTGGACAACCGTTACAGCCTGGATCAAAGTGTGAGGCGCACGATACAGGTCTTTGATTCCAGAGGCAGGGAACAAACAATCATTGTAGGTTTCCACCAACAGGGCGATAACGAGTGGGGGGGCTGGGATGCAAGCTGGCAGTTGATCAGTACACCCATACCCGCGCATGAGTCTTCATTGGAAGACAACGCCCAATATCTAGTGCATAATCAAAAAAAATGTATCAAGTTCCCGCGGATTTTGATTTCAAGGCATATCTTGATGACCCCCCCAGTAGTTTTCAGACCGAGGACTTCGAGGTAGTGGCCGCAAGCGATGACGGACGGTTGTGGAAGGACACAAGTGTACACGAAAACCGCTTTGAATTTGAGAAGGGGGGGCTGGAAAATGGGGGGGCAAAAGTGAACGCATCCGGTGCAGAAGGCACTTTGTTTCTCAGCCACGAAGATATAATCGTTAGCAAAGAAGATGCGTACACCATTAAATTCGGCTCGGATGGAAGTTACAGCGGACTTAACATTGAGGAAAGCAACGTAATTTCCTTGGAGCCGGAAAACGCCAATCCACTTTCCATAACGCTGGAATTTACCCAGCTCACCCAGTATGCGGATACGTTTACCGGCAAGTTCCTGAACCAGAATGGGTATGCCAATGGGGGCGTTGGAGAGCTACGCCATTGATCAAACGGTGTTATTGTGGGCAGCTTCTCTAACGGCTTAACCCGCAATTTGGGCCAGATTGCTTTGGCCCGCTTCACCAACCCGGCCGGTTTGATGCGTGGGGGGGATCCACCATGTTTCTCGAAACGCCCAACTCCGGCACGGCCCAAATCGAAGCCGCGGGCCAACCGGGCTACGGTACTATTTCACCCAGTTCGCTGGAGATGTCCAATGTGGATCTCAGTGAAGAATTTACTGAGATGATCATTACACAGAGGGGGTTTCAGGCCAACTCTAGAATTATTACATCATCAGATGAGATGCTCCAGGAATTGGTCAACTTAAAACGATAACTAGGCGGGGCCGTTAATTCGGCCCCCCCAGTCCATAACGGAAACGGAGTGCAGGTAAATGGATCTGGCAACACTTTTGGGAATCATCATTGGCAGCGTTTTGCTGGTGGTATCCATTGCCATTGAGGGGGACGTTTCATTATATTGGAGTTTTTCCAGTATTTTGATTGTCTTTGGGGGGCACATTTGCGGCAATCATGATCAACTTTTCCATGGGCCAAGTGCTCAGTGTGTTTCCCCCCCTTCTGCGGGTTGCCTTTTCGCAAAAGGCGACTAATAATCTTGGCGTAATCGAAACTTTAGTAGAATTCGCGGAGACCTCTAGGCGGGAGGGCCTTTTGGCCCTGGAAGAAAAGGCAATGGCACTCAATGAACCGTTTTTGGAAAAAGGCATCCAACTGGTCGTGGATGGCACAGATGCGGAGCTGGTACGCAGTATTCTCGAAATTGAACTGGCCTTTTTAGAAGAACGGCACCGCCTAGGCCAGCGTATCTTCGAGCAAATGGGGGGGGCTCTGGCGCCTGCTTTTGGCATGATTGGGACTTTAATCGGGCTCATTGCCATGCTGGGCGATCTTGACGATCCGGACCAGATTGGCATGGGTATGGCAGTAGCCTTGATCACTACGCTCTACGGGGGGGCGGTCGCCGCTAACCTGGTCTTTATTCCGGTCGCGGGTAAACTGCGGCTTAAAAGCGATGAGGAAATCCTCATTAAACAAGTCATGATTGAAGGGATCTTATCTATCCAAGCAGGCGAAAACCCGCGTATCGTGGAGGAAAACTGAAGTCTTTCCTATCACCGGGTGAAAGGCAGGCATCGTTGGACCGGGCCCCCCCGGATCGGGTGTCCCGGTTGAGGGAGTGACGCTTGATGTATAAAAAAATCGCGGGAGGAACCAAGCGCCGCCGGCGCTTGGTTGACAACATATGCGGATATGGTCACACTACTTTTGGCCTTTTTCGTGCTGCTGTTTGCCTTTTCCGCCGTTGATGAGGGCCGCTTTAGTGCCATTATTTCGGCCTTTCAAGGTTATTTCGGTATCTTGGATCGAGGTACAATCAGCGTCGATGATCCTGTTGTGCTGCCCTTTGACTCATCGGAATTGGCCCGTCAACAGCTCCAGAGCCTGTATGAAGAGCTGACGCAGCTGATCGAATCTGAGGGTATTGGCGGGATTCGGCTGCAGATGGAAGAGCGGGGGGGCTTAATCATTCGTTTTGCGGAACAGGTCTTTTTTTTGATTTAGGCGAGGCGGTTTTAAAACCTGAGGCACTGGAAATCCTGACAAGTGTTTCCCAGATTCTTCGGGACTTGCCCAATCCGCTGAGGGTGGAAGGCCATACAGACAATTGGCCCATCCGCACCGCCCGTTTCGCCTCCAACTGGGAACTGAGCGTGCACAGGGCAACAAACGTAGTGCGCTATCTCATTACCGAGGAAAAGTTCGATCCGCAAAAACTGTCTGCAGTAGGGTATGCCGAATACCGCCCCCCCATCCGCCCCCCCAACGATACAGCTGAAAATAGGGCATTGAACAGGCGCGTTGATATAGTGATATTGAATGTAGATTTGTGGGACTACGAGCAACTGAGGGGGGGAGGTCACGGAGGATGGCAAAAAAAAGATTGAAGTTGACGCTAAATTTTTGGTGGCGGGCATCGCCTTTTTGATCATTGCTGTGGTTGGCAGCTCTTTTGTGACATTTTTAATGTTTCGCAGCAATGCCAAAGAAGCGGCGGCCGGCCCCGAATCGAGCAAGGAAGTAATGGAAATGGGCCCCGTTTTCGATGTGGGCGAATTTTGCTCAACTTAAGCCCAACAGGCAATCAACCTCGGTTTATTCGCACTGAAATCGTGCTGGAGGCCAGTGACAAGAAAGTGATCACAGAATTGGAAAAACGCAAACCGCAGGTGCGCGATTATATTATTTCTTTGATCCGCTCCCGCACTTTTGAGCAGCTGCGCGATGCGGCGGGAATGGAGCTTTTGCGGCTGGAAATGATGCGCGATGTCAATTCGCTGATCAGCAAAGGCGAAGTTACCAATGTGTATTTTGTTGATCTGATCATTCAGTGAAAGGAGAAGCCATGAGAGGTTCTATCTTATCACAAGATGAAATTGAAGCCCTATTGCACAACGATCGATCCGCGACATTCCAAGAAGGCCTATTTGAGCTTTTGACCAAGGCCGCGCAGGGTATAGTTGGCCGACTGGGCAAATTATTAGCAGCAGAAGTGAGAATGGAAGGCCCGTACATAGAACGTCAGGCGGATAGCCTCAGCCAAAGCATCACAGATGAAAGTTACGTCTTGGCGGCTGATCTGGGACCCAATGAGCTGTTTATGTTCATGTCTGCCGCCGACGGCGAAATTTTGGCGGCCCACATGGGGACTTCTCCTGAAAACGGCGTCTCCGCTGTGGGCAGGGCCTGGGCAGTTGAACTTGCCGCGCAGAGCACCCTGCCGTACAGCCTGTTTAAAGCCCAACAGATCGGAAAGGATTTTTTTGGCGGCGCTGCCTGTGGAAGAAGACAGTTTTTGGTTAGGCACCTGCTGCAGTTGGGCGCGGAAAGCCTTGAGTTTTGTTTGCTGATCCCGGGCAGCCGGGCCGCGGCACTTGTAACTGCTTATAAACATAAACCAACGGCGGCTGCGGCAGCAGTGGGCAGGCGTTTTTTTTACAGGGACAGGCATCGCCTGTCAGTGAGGCGGCCTTTATGCCGCTCGATTCGGCCGGCCGCGCCGGGGGGGAGAGCACGGCATCAATCTTTTAGAGGATATAACTTTGACCGTCACGGTGGAGCTGGGCCGAACCGATCTCACCTTAAATGAGCTGTTGGAGTTAAAACCGCAGTCGATCATCAGCCTACAGCGCCACGCGGGTGATGCGGTGGACGTATATGTCAACGACCGCTTGGCCGCCAAGGCAGAAGTTGTGGTCTTGGAAGAAAACTTCGGTGTCAGGGTCTTGGAGATCATCTCCCAGTCAAAGGCCGGGCGCGACGATGGAAGGTGAGCCGCTTGGACAAATCACTTCTTTGGGGGGGCCTGATTCGTGTCCTTGCAGCGCTGGCAGTTATTGTTCCGGCCGCTTTTTATGCAACGCGCTGGTACGGCAGGCGCCAGGCGCCAAGCAAGCACTTGCGTATCGAGGAGGCCCTCTCTTTAGGCGCCAATAAATCGTTGTATGTAATCGAGTGGGAAAAACGCCGCCTATTGCTTGGTGTGACCAATCAGGCAATTACTCTTTTAGACGAGAAGTCTATTGAGCCGGCGGAGAAAGAGGATGGGGGGATTAAAATGGGTTTTTTTGCAGATGGCCATACCCCTTCCCAGCCTAGATATTGGCTTGAGGGCGGCGGAAACTCCGGGCGATGTCGCGGTCACGCTGCAGATTCTCCTGCTGTTGACCGTTTTAAGTTTGGCTCCGGCAATCATTATTCTCATGACTTCTTTTACGCGGACCGTGATTGTTCTCTCTTTTATCCGTAACGCTTTGGGGACCAACCAGGTTCCGCCCAATCAAGTCTTGATTGGACTTGCTTTGTTCTTAACCGCTTTTATTATGGCACCTGCCTTCGGTTCAGTCTACAGTGACGCCCTTGTGCCTTATTTAGACGGTGAAATTACAGTGGAGCAGATGTGGGAACTCGGCAGCGCCCCGATCAGGCAGTTTATGCTGCAGCACACGCGGGAGAAAGACTTAGAAATGTTTGTGGCCATGCGCGACGAACAGCGGCCCGCTACCGCAGACGATGTCTCAATCCTGACATTAATTCCCGCTTTCGTCATCTCCGAGCTGAAAACCGCGTTTCAGCTGGGGGGGTTTGTCATTTTTATTCCATTTTGGTAATTGACATGGTTGTGGCCAGCACTTTGATGGGCATGGGCATGCTGATGCTGCCGCCCGTCATGATCTCCCTTCCTTTTAAGATCCTTTTATTTGTCTTGGTGGACGGCTGGCATTTGGTTGTGCAATCACTTCTGGTTAGTTTTTCTTAAGGATGTGTGTTTATGACTGACCAAGCGGTAATCAGTTTAGCCAGGGAGGCGGTCTTAACGGTACTTTTAGTGGCGGGGGGGCCCGCTCTGGGCATAGGCATGCTGGTGGGCTTGGTGGTCAGCATTTTTCAGGCCACCACCCAAATCCAAGAGCAGACTCTCACCTTCATTCCTAAATCGTGGCGGTGTTGGTTTCCCTTGTCATTTTTGGCCCCTGGATGATCCGCATCCTGGTGGATTTTGCGGAACGTTTATTAACGAGCATGCCGTCTTTTATAAAGTAGGGAGGGCACTGCAGTGGTCATTTCTCCGGTTGATTTTATTCGCTTCGCTTTGGCCCTGATTCGTTTAGCCACGTTCTTAGTTGTAGTCCCGGTATTGAACATGCGCAATGCCCCCCCTATTTTAATCAAGGTGGGCTTGGCGGCACTGTGTGCTTGGCAATTATGCCTGAATTGGACGGCGTTTATGATCCGGAAAATCTAGGCGTATTATCCGTTTTAGCGCTCCAGGAGGTTGCAGTAGGCTTACTGCTAGCATTCGTGGTGATCTTAGTGTTCGCTGTCGTAACCTTTGCCGGCCATTTTATTGATACACCCATCGGTTTTGGTATGGCCAGCGTCTTTGACCCGGCCTTAGGGGGGGGCAGGTACCCGTTTTTTTTCGCAATTTTATTATGTCTTGGCCGCCCTAATCTTTCTGAGCGTCGATGCCCATCTATGGCTTTTGCAGGCGGTACAGCGTTCTTTTGTCCTAATTCCCTTTGGAGGCGTGATTAGCTTCGAACCCTCCTTCGTGCTTATTTCCGATCTGGTGGGCCAGGTCTTTATCATCGGCATCCAAATCGCCCTGCCGGTTGTGGCCACTATTCTTTTGACAGACATCGGCTTGGGCATTGTTATTCGGGCAGTTCCCCAGATTAATGTTTTTGTGTTGGGCTTTCCCATCAAGATCATGGTGGGCCTGGCAGTTGTGGTCTTCGCCCTGCCCACATTTGTGTACTTAGTCAGCGAACTTTTCGCCGCGGACGGCCTTTTATTTCGCTATTTAGAAGGCCTGCTGGCCCTGGGGGGGCGAGCTAGATGTCCTTGGCCAGAATTAATTTGCAGTTATTCGCCGGCGAGAAAACAGAACCGGCCACGCCCAGGCGCCGAGAAGAGGCGCGTCGGAAGGGCAGGTGGCTAAGAGCGCCGAAGTCAGTACCGCCTTGATAGTACTGACCGCGTTTTTGGGTTTAAATATACTTGGCCCCTATCTGGCCGGGCAGCTGAAAGAAACGGTGCATTATTTCTTGGAAAACATGGCGCTTTGGCAGGGTGATGCAGCCGGTTTTAAAGCCCTCTTTTTAACCGCCTTAATCCGGCTGGCCCTGATCGTACTGCCCATTTTACTCATGTTCATGCTGGCGGGGGGGCGCTCAGCCAGGTACTGCAGGTTGGTTTTTAGCATCGGGAGAGGCCCTAAAGCCGACCTTCTCCCGGATTAACCCGGTGGAGGGCCTAAAACGTATTTTTTTTCAAAACGGGCCATCATGGAGTTTTTCAAGTCCGTGCTGAAGGTAGGCCTGATTGGTTATCTTGTTTATACGCAGGTGCGGGCTAATTTGAACTGGCTGCCCGAGTTGGGTATGCTCCGGCTCAGCCAAAGTGCTCTACTTATGAAAGACAGTATTTACAGGCTCGGGTTGAGGGTGGGGGGGCTTTTCCTTTTGGTCATCGCGGCCTTTGACTATTGGTATCAGCGGCGCGAATTTGAAGAGAGCATTAAAATGTCCAAAGACGAGATTCGAGAGGAACTCAAGCAGATGGAAGGCGATCCCCCCCTGATCCGCTCCAGAATCCGCCAGCGCCAGCGCCAGATCGCTTCTCAACGCATGATGCAGGCCGTTCCCACGGCGGATGTCATCGTGACCAACCCGACCCACTTTGCAATCGCCATCCGCTACAGCCCTGAAGAAATGGCGGCACCGCGGGTCGTTGCCAAAGGGCGGGGGGGCCTGATTGCGCAAAAATCAAGGAAGAAGGATACAAACATCGTATTACTACGGTAGAAGACCCCCCCGAATTGGCCAGGGCTTTGTATCACACCACAGAAGTGGGCCAAGAAATACCGGCGGAATTGTATCCCGCCGTGGCGGAGATTTTAGCCTTTGTCTACCGCCTGCAGCGAAAGACGATCTAATGGGGGTGAACTCTGGTGGCGAGAATGCCAACAACGGTAACGCAAAATATTGCTCGATTCAGTGATTTATACGTAGTACTGGCGGTTGTTTTGATCATTGTGATGATGGTCCTGCCGCTGCCCACTTTCTTGTTGGATATTCTGCTGGCTCTCAATATCAGCCTATCCCTTTTGATTTTGCTGATCACCATGAGCATCCATGAACCGTTGGAAATTGCGGTCTTCCCCCCCTCTTTGCTTTTAATTACAACGCTATTTAGGCTCTCGCTAAATGTTTCGTCCACCAGGCTTATTTTGCTTACCGGAAACCCGGGCCGCATCATTCAAGCCTTCGGCACCTTTGTGGTGGGGGGGTAACTATGTGGTGGGCCTGGTTATCTTTCTGATTTTGGTCGTCGTCCAGTTTATGGTGATTACCAAAGGTGCTGAGCGGGTAGCGGAAGTTGCGGCCCGTTTCACACTTGATGCCATGCCCGGCAAGCAGATGAGCATTGATGCCGATTTAAATTCGGGTCTGATCAGTGAATCCGAAGCGCGGCAGCGGCGGGTTCAGATCAGCCGTGAAGCGGATTTTTACGGTGCAATGGACGGCGCCTCCAAATTTGTAAAAGGAGATGCGATTGCGGGCATTATCATCACTATTATCAATATTTTGGGCGGGATAGCGATCGGCATCTTCCAAAAAGGCGATGATTTTGCCGCCGCCCTAAACCGCTACAGCCTGCTCAGTGTGGGAGATGGGCTTGTCTCACAGATTCCCGCCCTGCTTATTTCTACCGCGACCGGCATCATCATTACCCGGGCTGCCTCGGAAAATAATTTGGGGCGAGACCTGACAACCCAACTGTTTTCCCAATACAAAGTGCTGGCCACCGCGGCAGCTGTAATTGTGGTCCTGGGTTTTGTGCCCGGATTGCCCACATTACCGTTTTTAATCATCGGCCTACTTTTAGGCGGTCTTTCTTTTGGCATACTCCGTTCCGAACGGCAGGCAGAAGTGTCTGAAGATATGGCCTTAGAGCAGCAGCAGCTGGAAGAGGCCCGCAAACCGGAAAGCCTTATCTCCCTGCTGCAGGTGGACCAAATTGAATTGGAAATCGGCTACAGCCTGATTCCGTTGGTTGACGAGGCCCAGGGTGGCGACATGCTCGATCGGATCAGCATGATCAGGCGCCAGTGCGCACTCGACCTCGGCCTACTCGTTCCGGTGATTCGCATTCGAGACAACCTGCAGCTTAACCCCCCCGATCAGTACGTAGTGAAGATTAAAGGAATTGTGGTGGGGCGCGGAGAACTTATGGTTAGCCACTATTTGGCAATGGATGCGGGGGGGCGTAGGCGAAATCGTTTCCGGCATACCCACCAAGGAACCGGCTTTCGGTTTGGATGCTTTATGGGTAGACGACAGCCAGCGCGAACGCGCAGAATATGCCGGTTACACCGTGGTGGATCCGCCTGCCGTTTTGGCTACCCATTTAACGGAAATCATTAGAGAACACGCCCACGAGCTCCTCGGCCGCCAGGAAGTACAGACGCTTCTGGATGGGGGGCGCGAGGTGATTACCCCGCGGTAGTTGAAGAACTTGTGCCCGATTTGCTGAGCGTGGGAGAAATTCAGAAGGTGCTGCAGAATCTACTGCGTGAGGGGGTTCCCATCCGCAATTTTGTTACTATTCTAGAAACGCTCGCTGATATGGCCCCCCCGTCACGCGAGATGCCAGTTATTTAACAGAATATGTCCGGGAGGCCCTGGGGGGCGGCAGGTGACCCAAATGTATGTGGAGCAGGGTGAGCTGACCGTATTAACACTCAGCCGCAGTGGGAAGAAACGATTGAGGCGGGTATTGAACATACAGAACGCGGCATTACTGTATCGTTAGATCCCAGAATGCTGCAGGAATTGTATAGGCAGCTGGGCTCAGCATTAGAACAGCACCTAATGCCGTACCCCATTATTTTGGCATCGCCCCAGATCAGGATGGCCTTAAAAAGGTTAACCGAAAGGGCCGTGCCGCGGCTGGTGGTTTATCCTATAACGAGATCAGCCGGATGATCAGGTTAAGGTAGTTGGGACGGTGAACCGGAACGATGCGGATTAAGAAATTTATGGGCAAAACAATGCAGGAGGCGGTGGAAAGCCTGCGCCGCGAATTTGGCGACGATGCTGTTATTTACATACATCCCATAAAAGGCGCTGGTTTTTGGCAGAATCGGGCCGCGCTACTATGAAGTGCTGGGCGCTTATGATCCAAATTATGCAAAACGCACCCTAATTCTCCGAGCACACCCACACGCACCGCGGCCTCTGCCGAAACCGAACAAGACAAAGCGAGCGCGGATAGGGCGGAGTGGTCCGCCGCGATCCAGGGGGGGTTATACGGCAAGCTCGTGGAGCGGGAAATACCAAAGGGCCTGGCTCAGGAACTGATCAAAGAAGCCTTGACTTCCCTGCCCAAACAGGAATGGAGCAATATCCAGCGCATTTGGGCCCATTTGGAGCAGGCAGTGGAACGGCGCATTACAACTGTGGATCCTTGGGATTTTCCCAGCGGCAGAGAATTGTTGTTTTAATCGGCTACCGGGGGGGTTGGTAAAACAACAACAGTCGCCAAGCTGGCTGCCAACTTCGCCTTGGTTGACCAAAGAAGCGTAGCTATGATCACGGTTGACACGTACCGTATTGCCGCGGTAGAGCAGCTGAGAACCTACGCGGAAATTATCGGCGTCCCACTCGAAGTAGCCTACAACCCCCAAAGAACTGCGCCGGGGGGGAGTGGCAAAATTCAAGGATAAAGACCTTATTTTAATAGACACCGCGGGGGCGCAGCCAAAACAATCACCTCCAAATGGCGGAGCTAAAAGCTATCTGGAAGGAATTGATGCGGAGGTTCATCTGGTTGTCAGCGCCACTACTAAACTGCGGGATATAGAGGAGATCGTCCGGGTTTTTTTTCCCAGTTGCGCCTTGATCGGATAATTATTACCAAGCTGGATGAGACAACCACCCACGGAGCTATCCTACAAACCTGTGTACGGGCGGAGGCGCCCCCCCTTGCTTTTGTAACTACCGGGCAAGGAGTCCCGGAAGACATAGAAGTGGCGAGCGGTAAAAGGCTGGCCCAGCTTATTCTGGGGGGGATTTAAGATGAAAGATCAGGCAGAAGGTTTGAGAAAACTGGTGCGCAAACAAAAAAAACGCAGGCAAGGATCATAGTTGTCACCAGTGGAAAGGGCGGGGGGGTTGGAAAAACGAATGTAGCCGTCAACTTGGCTTTGGCCCTGCGGCAGTTGGAATACCGAGTAGCCTAATCGATGTGGATCTGGGCCTGGCCAATGTGGATATAGTGTTGGGAATAAATCCGACCCACAATCTGAGCCATGTTCTGCGCGGCGAAAAGACACTGCAGGAGGTTGTTGTAGAAGGCCCCTTGGGCCTAAAGCTGTTAGCGGGCGGTTCGGGAATAAGTGAAATGGCCAACCTCAACGGCTGGCGCCTTGATGTTTTCATCAAGTCGCTGGAGGAATTGAATCGTGACTTTGACTTCATTATTTTAGATACGGGTGCGGGAATCCATCAAAACGTGCTGAGTTTTGCCTTGGCAACCAGTGAAGTTTTAATGGTAACAACGCCCGAACCCACCGCTATTACCGATGCGTACGGCCTGATTAAGGTGATCTACCAGCGCAACCCAAAGGCACATATCCGCCTGGTGGTAAACATGGCGCGCAATCCCGGTGAGGCCGAGGCGGTTGCGGAGAAACTAAATTCTGTATTGCGTGAGTATGTCCAGCGTGAGGTGGAGTATATCGGCTATTTGCTCCACGAACAGCAGATCAATAAGGCAGTGGCAGCACAGCAGCCCGTCCTGCTCGTCTACCCCTCCTCTATGGCCAGCCGTTCAGTGAAAAGAATAGCCAGCCTGTTAGCGGGTGAAACTCCGCAAGTTGAGGCAGTGGGTATTAAAGGGTTCTTTTCCCGGGTATATGACTTCTTCCAGAACTAGAAAGGCAGAGAAATATGCAGATTTTTCCCAACCAACTCGTTGAGCTGCACCTAGACAGTACCGGAGGGCCCCCCCTTGTACTGCGCACCCGCGTTGAGGATGCGCATGATAATATTCTACTGGTAGGTGCCCCCCCGCTGCAGCGGGGGAAACCTGGTCCCGATCAGGGTGGGCACGAAACTGGGCATTGAATTCAAATCAACGGATGCGGCCAAAGAGGGGGGGCGGTTTTGCAGTGAGGCGGTGGTAGAAAGAAGATTCACCGCCAAGATTCCCCCCCTTTTACAGCTGCGCCTATTACATGAGTGGGCTAAAACCCAGGACCGGCGTTTTGTGCGCGTCCCTGTTTTTATCGATGCGGTATTTGTACCCACACAAGAGGGGGGGAAGAATTAGAAGCCCGCACCGGCGTTATTCTAAATTTAAGCGGTGGTGGATTTTTACTGCGAACCGCCTTTTCGTTTAATCCCGACGATGAGATTAAGGTGTCCTTTAACGTGGAGGATCAATCGGTGGTGGCCTTTGCCTATCTGGCCAGATTTGTGCCCACTGAAAAGGCCATGATTACGGTTTCGCTTTTATAGAACTTTCCGAACAAGTGAGAATGAACGTCATCAGGTATGTTTATAAACGGCAAATCGAACTGCGCAGCATGGCCCGGGAGGATAGCGGTAAAGAATGACGCCACACAAAGATCAGGAGCGGCTAAATCAAATTTGGCAGGAGTACAAAGAAACCAAGAGTGAAAGCGCCCGCGAAGCGCTTGTTGAGCAATATGTCCCCCCCTTGGTTAAGTATGTGGCGGGGCGCCTGGCCATTAACCTGCCCAGCAGCGTGGACGTTGGCGATTTGGAAGGCTTTGGTTTTTTTTGGCCTGTTGGATGCGATGGAAAAATTCGATCATACCAGAAACATAAAATTCGAAACTTATGCGTCCCTGAGAATTCGCGGTGCAATTATTGACGGTTTGCGTTCCATGGACTGGGTACCGCGCAGTACCCGCTCTAAAGCGAGGGAGTTGGAGAACGCGGTGTATGAACTAACGAATCAGCTCGGCCGCAACCCCAGTGACGGCGAGATAGCGGCTGCTTTGGATTTGCCCCGAGAACGTTACTACGACCTTTTAGACGAAGTGAGGGGCGTGGGCCTTTTCTCCCTTGACGAAACGCTGGCTGCCCAGGACGCGGATGATAATTTGAGAATGATGGATTTAGTCTCAACAGAAGAACAAAGCCCGGCGGAGATACTTCTGCACAGCGAGACTGTGGAGGAGTTGGCAGAGGCGGTGCAGGGGGGGCTGACAGAACGCGAACAGCTGGTCTTATCCCTATATTATACCGATGAGCTCACCTTAAAGGAGATTGGCCATATTCTTGAAGTGTCTGAATCCAGAGTTTCCCAGATCCATACTAGGGTGATTATGACACTGCGCGGCAAATTCAAAGAAAGCACAGAACGGAGGGGGGGTAATGTGTCCATCAAATTTCCGGATTTTCAGGTCCTCGTCTCCCGTTCCGAACAGATCCCCGTGTTAATAGAAGGGGGGGATCAAAGTGGGGCTGCGGGGGGGAAAATGGCGCCGCAGGTTTCCCAAGACTTCGACGTTCGCCGGCAGCGGGTCGACCACAGCCGGGCCAAGGACAAAGTGCGCAGGCGCAAAGAAGGCGAAGAAAGGCGCCAAGGCGGCCATGAAGAGAAACAAGGGTCTAAGCACGGTAAGCAGCGGCGGCCCACCCGCGGGCGCCGGATTGATCTGCGTGCCTAGGGGGGGTAAACTATGGAATACTTTCTCGTGTTTTTATTGGGCATCGCGCTGGCGGTGGTTGTGTTTTTCATCACTCGGCCCGCCCTGTTTACCCGCTCCAAACAGGATTTTTCACTTTTCGAGACGATGTTTGAAGATGCCATGGACGAACTGGAGCGGCGCCAGGAACAGTTTCTGCGCGAGGTTCAAACAAGGCACCAAGAGCTTTTAGAACTGCAGCACAAGCTGAACACCGCCTTCGCCCCCCCAACTCAAGCTAAATCACCGAAGGTATTAGCAGTGCTGCAGCTGGCCGAACAGGGGGATGAAGTGGCATCAATAGCAAAACAGCTCGGTTTAGGCGTAGGCGAAGTGGAGTTGATTATGGATCTAAATAAAGAATGGGAAACGCTTGCTGAAAGCGAGTAAATATGCTATATTAGCAAGTGGTATCCATTACACACGGTTTTGGATGGGAAATAAGTGTGCCAACTCGGTCTTATTCCCAAAAGAAAAAAACCGGAGGATAAAACAAAGGAAGGGAGGTGGGCGACATGGCCGTAATTTCTATGAAACAGCTTCTGGAGGCCGGCGTTCACTTCGGGCATCAGACCCGCAGATGGAATCCGAAAATGGCAGAATATATATTCACGGAGAGAAACGGGATTTACATCATCGACCTGCAGAAGACGGTACGCATGGTAGATGACGCCTATAATTTTGTTCGTGACACAGTCGCCGATGGAAAATCGGTTCTTTTTGTGGGCACGAAAAAGCAGGCTCAAGACACAATCCGGGATGAAGCGGAACGCTGTGGCATGTTCTTTGTAAACCAGCGGTGGCTTGGGGGGGAATGCTGACTAACTTTAAGACGATTAACTCTCGTCTGCGGCGTCTTGATGAGATTGAGCAGATGGAGGAGGAAGGCCTTTTTGAGGTCCTGCCCAAGAAAGAAGTAATGGGGCTTCTCAGGGAAAAGGAACGCTTAACCAGGTTTTTAGGCGGTATTCGCGGTATGGACACTCTGCCGGGTGCTTTATTCGTGGTTGATCCGAGAAAAGAGCGGATTGCGGTGGCGGAGGCTCGCAAATTGGGCATACCCATCGTGGCAATAGTGGACACGAACTGCGATCCCGATGAGATTGATTATATCATCCCGGGCAACGATGATGCCATTCGGGCAGTCAAGCTTTTAACCGGTACCATGGCCGATGCGGTAATTGAAGCTAAGGAAGGTACCAGTTTCGCGGATGAAGAAGAATCCCAAACAACAGGCACAGCACCTAAGGGTGCGGACAGCATTGCCTAAGCATTGATCCAACCAAGGGGGGGAGCGGGGGGGTGTAGACTCTCTCCCCTTTTTTTAACAATACTTATTAGAGGAGGGGGGGTTTTATGGCGAAGGTTACCGCAGCTATGGTTAAAGAACTGAGAGATAAAACGGGCGCAGGCATGATGGATTGCAAAAAGCGCTGGTCAAAAAAAAGACGGCGACATGGCCGCCGCTGTAGATTATTTGCGGGAACAGGGCCTATCGGCCGCTGCCAAAAAAAATCGGGAAGAATTGCGGCGGAAGGCGTCGTAGAATCATATATTCACATGGGCGGTAGAATCGGAGTGCTGGTTGAAGTTAACTGCGAAACCGATTTCGTGGCTAAGACAGACGAATTTAAACAATTGGCGCGCGATCTGGCCATGCACATTGCCGCCAGCCAACCGCAGTATGTTTCCAGGGAAGAAATCCCGGAAGATGTGGTGCAACACGAGCGGGGGGGCATTTACCGTACCATTGCCGAAAACGAGGGCAAACCGGCCCATATCATCGATCGCATCGTTGATGGGCGGATCGAAAAGTTCTTTCAAGAAATCTGCCTGTTAGAACAGCCATTCGTGAAGGATACCGATCAGACGGTGGGCGAACTGCTTAACGAAAAAGTAGCCAAGATCGGGGGGGAGAAAATCTCAGTAAGGCGCTTTGTCCGCTATGAGCGCGGTGAAGGAATGGAAAAACGAGAAGACGATTTTGCCGCCGAGGTCATGGCTCAAATGGGGGGGCAGTAAAAAGAAACTAAGCAAGAGAACACCTCGGGTGTTCTCTTTTTCTAAGTGAAGGAATCGGCAGATCTAAGCAGAATACCTAAGGAGAGATGTGCATGCCAGTGGCGAAATACAGCAGGGTCCTGCTGAAATTAAGCGGTGAGGCTTTGGGCGGCGGCAGTTACGGAATTGATCCCCCCCGAGTAGTGGCCCACATTGCCGCCGAAATCGAAGAAGTAATGGAATTGGGCGTGGAAGTGGCGGTCGTTGTGGGCGGCGGCAATATTTGGCGGGGCGCTTCGGGCAGCGCCGGGGGTATGGATCGGGTTACAGCCGATTATATGGGTATGCTGGCCACCGTTTTGAATGCTCTGGCCCTCCAGGATGCTCTGGAAGATAAGGGCATGCCCACTAGGGTGCAGACCGCCATTGAAATGAGGTCAATCGCGGAACCGTATATCCGCCGCCGGGCAGTCCGCCATTTGGAAAAGGGAGAATTGTCATTTTGCCTCCGGAACGGGCAACCCTTATTTCTCCACCGATACTGCAGCCGCGCTGCGCGCTTTGGAAATAGAGGCAGAAGTGCTGCTCATGGCCAAACGGGGGGTTGATGGAGTTTATGATCGCGATCCCCCCCGTACTGAGCCGGGCGCGATCCGTTACGAACAGATTTCTTACCTTGATGTCTTAAACCAAAACCTCGGTGTTATGGACTCAACTGCCACGTCATTATGCATGGATAATAAAATTCCCATCATTGTCTTTGATTTTAACGAACCGGGCAACATTGCGAAAGCAATTTGCGGCATAAAAATAGGGACGTTCGTAGGAGGCGAAAACAGTGATTGACCAAATTCTGCAGGACGGCGAAGACAGAATGGAAGAAGTTATCGACGCGACAAAGAAGACTTTTTCCGGCATTAGAACCGGGCGGGCAAATCCCGGCTTATTAGATCGCATAGTCGTATCTTATTACGGAACACCCACCCCCCCCTCAAGCAGATGGCCAGTATTAGTGTGCCGGAGCCGCGGCTTTTAGTGATTACTCCGTGGGACAAAAACTCGATCAAAGATGTGGAAAAAGCTATCTTAATGTCCGACCTAGGGTTAGTGCCCTCAAATGACGGCACCGTAATCCGCATCGCAATTCCAACCCTGACTGAAGAGCGCCGCAAGGAATTAGTCCGCGTGGTACGCAAAGACGCGGAGGACTACCGCGTCTCGGTACGCAATATCCGCCGTGACCTAAACGATTCTCTGCGCACATTGGAAAAGACGGGGGGGATATCTCGGAGGACGAATACCACCGGGTGCAGGGTACGGTGCAGGAGCTCACCGATCGCTTCGTAGCGGAGATTGACAAGCTTTTGGAAGCGAAGGAAAAGGAGATCATGGAAATTTGAACGTCAGCCGGAACATAGAAGAAGACTGGGAGTTTATAGTTGGCTGGCCCTGGGAAGAGGCGCGGCTTGCATTACAAGAAGGCGGAGTAAACTTTCAACCCCCCCGCCTGACCGCGGCGCCGAACAAATCAGGCACTTGAAGGTGCCCGAGTAATCGCCTTGCGTGCGGGTAACCCACTCGTTGTGCTCTGTGCCGGCGAGGACTGGACGGTAGAGTAGGAGGAGATTTATGGCAAACAGTACTGCGAACAGACTGCCTGCTCACGTCGGGATAATCATGGATGGCAACGGTAGATGGGCTCGGAGGCGAGCCCTGCCCCCCCGTTTTTCGGCCATCGGCAGGGCGTAGCCGCCCTGAAGAAGGCGGTGCGGTTTGCGTCCGATAGGGGAATTGAAACTCTGACGGTATATGCTTTCAGTACTGAGAATTGGCGGCGGCCCCCCCGCGATGAGGTTGATTTTCTCCTTGATTTAATGCACAAAACCTTCGTGCAGGAAATCGATGAACTGTACAGCGAAGGGGTACGCATTGTTTTAATCGGCGATCGGACTAATCTCACAGCGGATATTCTGGATGTTTGGCGCAGTGCGGAACAAAGAACGCAAAACAACGGCGGTTTGACTTTGAATGTGGCTTTTAATTACGGAGGCCGCCAAGAGCTGGTGCAAGCGGCTCGCGGCCTGGCGGCACGGGCGGCAGCGGGTGAGCTTGATCCCGCTCAGATCACAGAGATGACCATTGCCGAACATCTTTATACTAAGGGCAGCCCCGATCCGGATTTAATTATTCGTACCGGGGGGGGCGACATGAGGCTGAGCAATTTTCTGCTGTGGCAAGCCGCGTACAGCGAACTGTTAGTATTAGATGTCTTATGGCCTGACTTTAACGAAGATCATTTTGCTGCGGCGCTCAAAGCTTACAGCCTGCGGGAGCGCCGTTTTGGGCAGGTAGCGGATAAGGAGTAGGACAGAGTAGATGTTTACGCACAGGGTTATTACGGCGATAGTAGGCATCCCCCTTGTATTAATAGGTCTGTATTGCGGGGGCGCCTTGTGGCAGCTCATCGTATTTTTTTTCTGGTCTTAGTGGGTTTACTTGAATTCGCCCGCATGGGCAAAGATGAAGCCCACCTTGACTATCTTCTCGCCGCGGGACTATCTTTTTTTTGTTCATTACATATAGTGGTATTAGCCACTCTAAGCTGTTGATCTGGCTGATTTTACAGGCCTTTTACTACCTGATCAGGACCGCGTTCAGCGGCATGCGCACATGTGCCGGAGCCTATAATTTGCTGGGCACTTTTTATGTCGCTATACCCTTGAGTTTTCTATGGCTGGTGCGGGCCCAGTTTGGTTTTCAGTGGTCCATGTTCGGCCTGGTGGTAACCTGGTTGACGGATACGGGTGCTTTTTTTCGGCGGGATCAAGTACGGCAAGCGCAAACTCATGCCGGAGGTCAGTCCCAAAAAAAACGAAAGAAGGCGCCCTGAGCGGCTTGTTGTCTGCCCTGCTCGGTTCCTTCGCCTTTGCTCTGATTGTGGAAAATCCACTTTACAACTGGTCCTATTGGGTTTCGTTTTATCAAGTGCGGGCCAGGTAGGTGATTTGGTCGAATCAGCCATAAAGCGGGAACGGGCAGTTAAAGACAGCGGTTCATTACTGCCGGGCCACGGAGGAATCCTAGATCGTTTTGATTCCATTATTTTTACTTTTCCAACCCTGTATGTCCTATTGAGTCTATTCGTTTAAGGCATAAGCCGTACTTATATCGAATCTGTGGCCCCCCCTAGGGGGTGAAGCAGAATGTGGCAGTCCACCGTGTTTGCCATTGCGGGGGGGTTTTGCGGTATTTTAGTCATCCTAAAACTGACATTTCCCTATCTGGCTCCGTTTTTCATTGGCTTGCTCTGTGCCGTCATTTTAGACGGACCCGTTACATTTCTGCAGGCTAGGGGGGGTGGCCGCGCTCGCTGGCAGCACTAATTGCTGTTGTCGCGTTTTTTTTCACACTGCCCCTGGTTTTAAGCATGTTTTTGATCCAATTTTGGCGTGAGGCGCAGGCGCTGCTGCAGACAGGTGCCTTTCCGGCTTGGCCCGATCTTTTTAGCAGGCTGCCCTTGGATGCCCAATTCACATCCGGTGATGTGCTGACGCTAATCATCCGGGTAGTAAAGCATGTGCTGGCTGTGCCCGATCTAGTTGTGATTTGGATTCTCGCCGCTTTGAGTGCCTATTTTTTTGCAGAGACAAACGGCAGTTCACGCGCTTTGTCACCGGGCTGCTGCCCCCCCTGCGCTGGAAACAAAAATTCTTGCCGCTGTACCGCAATACATCCAGCGCCCTGGGCGGGCTCATTAAAGTGCAGCTGCTTTTAATTTTTAGCTCCGCCGCCGTCAGTACGGCCGCCTTTTACCTGCTCGGGCTGTCTTTCCCGCTCTTATTGGGGTTTTTGGTCGGATTTTTCGACCTAATGCCCATCCTTGGTCCCGGGCTTGTCTATGTGAGCTTAGCCGGGTTTCAACTTTGGCGGGGTAATATTTCCGCCGCGCTGGCCCTCGGCCTTACTTATCTGTTATTATTGTTAGTAAGGCAGCTTATTGAACCCAAACTCATCGGCGAACGTTTGGGGGGGCTGCACCCCCTGACCGCGCTGCTGGGCCTTTACGTGGGGGGGCTGCGCTTTTGGGGGGGCTTTTGGGGGCGTTGGCGGGCCCGATCATTATGGTTTTGCTGAAGGCCTTAATCGTGATTAACCACTCCCAATGATCTTTACTGCTTTGGATGGAGACAGAAAGGGTTTTTTACATGCCAAACGTCGTTATACTAGGTTCCACAGGTTCCATTGGGACACAGACGCTGGATGTGATCAGGCACCTCCCCGGTTTTAAGGTGAGCGGACTGGCCGCCGGTTCCAATTATGAACTACTGCGTGCGCAAATCGCTGAATTCAAACCTGCCCATGCCAGTATTAACAGCGCCAAACATGCTAAAATGCTGCGGGAAGAATTTTCCTTACCCATCTATTCCGATTCTGAAGCGCTCTGTGCCATGGCCGCAGCCGAGTCTGTTGATGTGGTTGTAGTCGCCCTTGTGGGCGCGGTCGGGCTCAAACCCACCCTCGCCGCTTTGCAGGCGGGCAAGAGGGTTGCTTTAGCGAACAAGGAAACACTTGTGGCGGGTGGGCATCTGGTTATGAAATATCGGGAGCAGATTATACCCATCGACTCAGAACACAGCGCCCTGTGGCAGTGTTTTACGGCCGAGATCGCAAACACATAGATAAGATCATCCTTACCGCTTCCGGCGGCCCTTTTCGCACCTTTGCGGGCCCGCTGGAAAACGTTACGGTTGAACAAGCCCTAGCCCACCCCCCCAGTTGGGAAATGGGCAGGAAAATCAGTGTTGATTCCGCTACTTTAATGAATAAAGGGCTGGAAGTGATCGAAGCCCATTGGCTGTTTAATTTTCCTTACAGCCATATCGAAGTGCTGATCCACCCCCCCCAGAGCATAGTCCATTCCATGATCCGCCTCAATGACGGGGCTCTTTTGGCCCATTTGGGCACAGCGGATATGCGGCTGCCCATCCAGTATGCTCTGACCTATCCCGATGTTGTCCGCTCTCCGGTAGAAGCCTTGGATCTGGGGGGGCAAACGGAAGGCCTGACCTTCGCCCCCCCGGTTGATCACGAGCGTTTCCCCGGCCTAAAACTGGCTTATGCAGCGGGCAGGCATGGCGGTGAGCAACCTATTGCGCTCAATGCCGCCAACGAAATCGCGGTAGGCGCTTTTTTTTGGCGGGCCAACTGAAGTTTACTGAAATTGCACGGCTGGTGGAAGATGTGACGGAAACGTTTCAAGGCAAATCATTTCCCGGCCTGGAGCAAATACTAGCGATAGACGCGGCTGCCCGTGCGCGGGCCCGTGAGTGGATCGGTTAGAGAGGATGTGCAGTAATGCTGACCTTCATTACTTTTGTCCTGGTTTTTGGGACAATCGTGTTTTTCCATGAGTTCGGGCATTTCTCCGCCGCAAAGCTGGCGGGAATCCGCGTGGAAGAGTTTGCCCTCGGTTTTGGGCCGACTTTGGCCGGTAAAGAAGTGGGGGAAACCAAGTATTCGCTAAGGGCTTTTCCCTTGGGCGGTTTTGTGCGCCTGGCGGGTATGGAGGAAATGGTTTTGGAAGGCAAGGAAGGGCCTTCCGCCGACGATCAAGGCAGCTTTCAAAATAAAAGCCTGCCTTGGCGCTTAGCCACCATCGCCGCGGGACCCCCCCTTATGAATTTTGTGCTGGCGATTGTGCTGTTTACACTATTTTTTTTATGTTTATTACGCTGCCGCCCAGAATCAGCCATGTGGAACCGGCTTCCCCCCCGGCGGAAATTGCCGGCTTATTGCCCGGTGACGAATTTGTCTCCGTCAATGGGCAGGCAGTGGATGATACGGAAAGAATCATCGAGCTTATTAAAATGTCGCCCGGGCAGCAGATGTCAATCGGAATCAAAAGGCAGGATAAATTCACGACTTTATTCGTGACCCCCCCAAGACGATCAGGGGGGGAGGGCAGAATCGGAGTCGCCATTGAGTTTGCTAAACCCCCCCGCTACCCCCCCTTTCTGGCGAGCGCAAAAGCTGCGGTCAGCCGCACCTGGGCTGTTACCGCTCAGTTAGTGGGAGATTTGAGCCGCATGATTACGGGTAAACAAAAAGCGGACATCTCCGGCCCCCCCATCGGCATTGTACAGCTTGTGGGCCAAACGGCGCGCCAAGGATTCGGCGATGTCCTGTTTTTGGCTATTTTATTAAATATTAATCTCGGGCTGCTAAACCTTTTGCCCATTCCGGTTTTAGACGGAGGCTGGCTCGTAATTCTAGTGGTAGAAGCGGTTCGGGGGGCAAACCCCTTTCCGCTGAGGCAAGGGGGGGCGTTGTGCAGTTTATCGGGTTGGCTTTATTAGTGTTATTGATGATTTTTGCCACCTTTAAAGATATCGCCCGGTTTAATTTCTTTTCATAGGAAGTGAAATCTATGCGCAGTAATACCCGCCAGGTTCGGGTGGGCAACCTAAAGATAGGTGGAGGCGCACCCATAGTAGTGCAGTCTATGACCAATACTGATACCTGCGATGTACAGGCTACGCTGGCCCAAATCCGTGATTTAAGCCGGGCCGGCTGTGAATTAGTCCGGGTTGCCATTCCCGACCGGGCCGCGGCCGCCGCCTTGCCGGCCTTAGTCAGGCAGTCACCCGTTCCCTTGGTTGCTGACATCCATTTCGATCATCGCTTGGCTTTGGCCGCCTTAGATGCGGGCGTTGCCAAACTGCGCCTCAACCCGGGCAATATTGGCTCGAAAGAAAAGGTACAGGCAGTGGTGCAAGCGGCCAAGGAGCGTTCCGTGCCCATTCGCATCGGGGGGGTCAATGCGGGCTCCATCGCCCAACCGCTCTTGGCTAAACATGGGCGCACCGCCGCCGCCATGGTGGAAAGCGCCTTAGAACACATTGCTATTTTTGCCGATCTTAATTTTCACGATATTGTTGTTTCGCTGAAGGCGACTGATATTGCCTTAACGGTTGCCGCCTATGAACAGCTCAGTAAGCAGGTGGACTACCCGCTGCACTTAGGGATTACGGAAGCGGGGACGAAGTGGTTTGGCACAATTAAATCGGCTGCGGGCTTAGGTGCACTGCTGTCGCGGGGTTTAGGCGATACGCTCAGGGTATCCCTCACTTCCGATCCGGTCGAAGAGGTCAAAGTGGCCTGGGCAATCTTGACGGCCTGCGGCTTAAGGCAGCGCGGCCCACTCTTTATTTCTTGCCCCCACCTGCGGCAGAACAGAAATAGATTTAGAGGGAATAGCCACCGAGGTGGAGAAACGTTTAAGTGATTTTCCTCTGCCCATCACTATTGCGGTCATGGGCTGCATTGTAAATGGGCCGGGCGAAGCCAGCCATGCCGATTTGGGCATCACCGGAGGCCGCGGTGTGGGGGGGATCATTTTCCGCCACGGCCGAGTGCTGCGCCGAGTTGCCGAGGAAGAACTTGTGGATGCACTTGTTGTTGAAGCCAATAAACTGCTTGAGGAAGATGGGGGGGATCATCATGTTAATGTCGCAATTATATTCGCCAACACTAAGGGAGACACCTGCGGAAGCGGAGATCGCCAGCCACCAACTCATGCTGCGTGCGGGTTTTTTTACGCCGTTCCGCGGCGGGTATTTACTCTTACCTCCCCCCCTTGGGATTGCGCGTCATTCGCAAGGTGGAAAGAATAATCAGAGAAGAGATGAATGCCATCGGGGGGGGCCAGGAGGTCTTGCTGCCCATCGTGCAGCCGGCGGAACTGTGGCAAGAAACGGGCCGTTGGGCGGATTACGGTGCGGAGATGTTCCGCTTAAGCGATCGCAACGAACGCCTCTTCTGCCTAGGGCCCACACACGAGGAGATCATAACTGCCCTGGTTCGTTCTGAGGTGCGTTCGTACCGACAGCTCCCACTGCGCTTATACCAAATCCAGAATAAATACCGTGATGAAATCAGGCCCCCCCGCTTCGGCTTAATGCGCGGCCGAGAATTTATTATGAAGGATATGTATTCCTTTGACCGCGATGAAAAAGCCCTAGATGAAAGCTATTGGCTCGCTTTTCGTGCCTATGAACGTATTTTCAAGCGCTGCGGAGTGGAGGCGCGCCCTGTGGAGGCTGATTCAGGTGCAATCGGAGGAGATGTGACCCACGAATTCATGGTTCTGGCGGACGCGGGCGAAGATTTAGTGCTGCACTGTCAAAAATGCGGGTACGCTGCGAATGCGGAAAGGGCGGAAGGTGTTGCCGCCAAGAAAACCGAAGATTGGGCAGACAAGTGGAAACCGCTGCAAGAGGTGGCCACCCCCCCGGCGGTTAGCACAATTGAACAGATTACTGACTTTTTAAATGTACAGGCCGCAGACTGCATTAAAACCCTAGTCTACCGAGCGGACGGAAAACCGGTGGCTGCTTTGGTACGGGGGGATCATAACCTAAACGAGATTAAACTGCAAAAACGCTCGGCTGCGAGGCACTGGAACTGGCCGATGACGAGACTATTAATGCGGTAACGGGCGGCCCCCTTGGGCTTTACCGGGCCGGTAGGTTTAAATATCCCCCCTTTACGGGGGGGATTATGCGGTGCAAAACATGATTAATGCTGTGGCGGGGGGGCTAACAAGGGCGATCACCATTTAGTCAATGTCAATCTAACCAGGGATTTTGAGGTCACTGCCTTTGCCGATCTGCGCTTAATTGAAGCGGGAGATCCCTGCCCACGCTGTTCGGAGCCGCTTTTGGGCGCCAGAGGTATTGAAGTGGGGGGGCAGGTTTTTAAGCTGGGCACAAAGTATTCGAAGGCACTTGGTGCCACCTTTTTGCAGGAATCGGGCGAAGAAACCCCCCCTAATTATGGGCTGCTACGGAATCGGTGTGGGCCGCACGGTAGCTGCCGTCATTGAAAAAAAATCACGACCGTGACGGAATTATCTGGCCCATGAGCATAGCCCCCTATCAGGTTGTGGTGGTGCCCATTAGTTATAAAGATCCGCTCCAGGCAGAAGCGGCCCGGAAAATTTATACAGGATTGGAGCAGGCGGGCGTTGAAGTTGTCTTGGACGACCGAGATGAACGGCCCGGAGTCAAGTTTAAAGATGCTGATCTGATCGGATTTCCCGTTCGCATCAATGTGGGCCCTAGATCACTGGAGCACGGAAACGTCGAAGTTATGCTGCGCCGCAGTAAAAAAAACTGGAGCAAGTGCCTGTGGATCAGGTTGTCCACGTCGTGCGGGAGATGATAAAGGATGGGGAAAACAGTGAAAACAGCGGCCATTGTTCCGGCCTATAACGAGGAGAAAACGGTGGGGGCGGTCATTGCTACGCTTCTTAACTGTCCGTCCGTGCAGGAAGTAATCGTCGTCAGCGATGGCTCTTCCGACAATACCGCGCAGATCGCCCGAGACTATGCAGTAACGCTGGTTGATCTGAAGACGAACGTGGGAAAAGGTGGGGCCATGAAAGCAGGTGCTGCCGAAACGGACTGCGAGGTCCTGGTCTTTGTCGATGCGGACCTGGTTGGTTTGCGCTGCGAACATATTGAAACGCTGCTGCAGCCCGTGCTGTCCCAAAAGACCGCCATGAGCATCGGGGGGGTCTTTTCGGAAGGCCGCCCCTCCACCGACCTGGCACAGAAAATTGCGCCATCCCTTTCCGGCCAGAGGGCTATTAGAAAAGAACTTTTCGATCAAGTGCCTAATTTAGAGCACAGCCGCTACGGAGTGGAACTGGCTTTAACCCGCTACGCGGAGCAGCGGGGGGGTGTGGACATTGTTGCGGTACCGCTGCCCGCCCTATCCCAGATCGTCAAGGAAAAGAAACTGGGTTTTGTCAAGGGGGGGTCAAAGCCAGGCTGGAAATGTATAAAGACATTATTAAATCAATCAAGCTGTAAACGTTGTTATAGAGGTGAATTTTGTGGCTTCATATTTCTTAAAACCTGAAAAAGATGACTTTTGAGCTCACTGCACCCCCCCGACCCCCCCTCCTTGATCAGGTACAGATCAAAGAAATCGGTATCGACCCGGAGCGCCACAGGTGGGTGTTTTTTTTGCGCGGCGCGCAACTGGGCAGCGAAGAGTTGTGGTTGGAAGTCGCGGCAGCAGTCAAGAATACGGTACCCCCCAGGTCGCTGAAGTAAGGTTTGCTTGGGAAGAGGAAAGCGATGATGATTATTTAAAAAAAGGCGATTGAGCAGGTCACTTTTGCCCAAACCCAAACGGCGGCCGCTGCGGAAGGGAATAATAACCAAAACGGCAGCAATCGCGGGCGCGGCCGAGGCAGGAGGCGCAACTTACTCCAGGATTCAATCCGCGGCGAGCCCGTACCCCCCCTAATTGAACTGCAAGAAGAAACGCGCGGGGTGGTCATTTGCGGTGAAGTGGTGTCCTATACCGCCCGTTTAACGCGCACAGGCGCCACATTGGTCATTTTTGATCTGTATGATTTAACCGATACGTTAAGCTGCAAAGTGTTTCTGGACGATCCGGAGGAACTCAAAATCAAAAAAAAGGGGGGGATTGGCTGAAAGTAAGGGGGGGAAATCTGCAGTTTCAATCCTTTGATAACCAGCTTTCCCTGATGGTGCAGGCCATAAGCCCTGCCCAGGCCCCCCCCGGTTTGATGGATGATGCGCCCGAGAAACGAATTGAACTGCACCTGCATACCAAAATGAGCGGCCTTGACGGCGTCATTGATGTTGACCGGGCGGTAGAAATGGCCGCTTCCTTGGGACATGAAGCGGTTGCCATTACCGATCACGGCGTTGTACAGGCTTTTCCCCAGGCTTATCGGGCGGGCAAAAGCCGCGGCATTAAAATAATCTATGGGGGGGTGGAGGGTTATTTAATCGATGATCCCGACTCAAAAGAGCGCGGTTACCATATTGTCATTTTGGCCCGCAGCAGGGCGGGGCTAAAGAATCTTTACCGCATCATTTCCCATTCCCACCTGCACCATTTCTATCACCGCCCCCCCGCATTCCTCGGGATTTGCTAAAAGCAAATCGCGACGGCTTGCTTTTGGGCTCGGCCTGTGAAGCGGGGAAGTATACAGGGCCGTATTAAATCAAAATCCGCAAGCTTTAGAGATCGCTTCATTTTACGATTATTTGGAGATCCAGCCCCTGGGCAACAACGAATTTTTGCTGAACACCCCCTCGGGTGCACCCGGGGGGGCGGTGCCGGTGCGCAGCCAAGAAGATTTAATTCGCTTCAACCGAGAAATTGTGAAAATGGGTGAGGAGCTGAAAATTCCGGTTGTGGCCACGGGCGATGTCCATTTTTACGGCCGGAAGACAGTTTCGTGCGCACCATTTTATTAGCGGGCCAGGGGGGGTTTGAAGATGCGGAACGCCAAGCGCCTCTTTATTACCGCACCACCGCTGAAATGCTGGAAGAATTTGCTTACCTAGGGCCCCCCCGCAAGGCGCTGGAAGTAGTGGTTGAAAACCCCCCCGGGCAATCGCAAATCAAATCGAAGAATTAATACCGGTGCCCGAAGGCCTGCATCCGCCTAAGCTTGATAATGCGGAAGAACTGCTGCGGGAAATGGCCTATGCGACGGCAGGGCAGATTTACGGGCCCGCTTTGCCCCGGTTGGTACAAGCCCGGCTGGAGCGCGAACTAAAGGCCATTACGGGCAATGGGTATGCTTCACTATATTTGATCGCCCACAAGCTTGTAAAAAAATCGCTGGATGAGGGTTATTTAGTCGGTTCGCGAGGTTCAGTCGGATCTTCTTTAGTGGCAACCATGTGCGCCATCACCGAAGTCAACCCGCTGCCGCCCCACTATGTATGTGCAGAATGCTTTGGCATCAGTTTTTCACGGAAGGGGGGGAGGCAGGCTGCGGGGTGGATCTGCCTCGGAAAGATTGCCCCCCCCGGTGCGGCACAGAGCTGCAGCGGCTGGGCTTTGATATTCCCTTCGAAGTGTTCATGGGTTTTCACGGTGACAAGGTGCCCGATATTGATCTGAATTTTAGCGGCGACTACCAGGCCGAAATCCATGCTTATACTGAAGAATTGTTTGGAGCGGATCGGGTCTACCGCGCCGGTACTATTGGCACTTTGGCGGATAAAACGGCCTATGGCTTCATCATGAAATATCTCGAACAGGTCAATCAGACAAAACGGGCCGCCGAGGTCAACAGGCTTGTTGACAAACTATCCGGGGTGCGGCGCACAACCGGACAGCACCCGGGGGGGGCATGGTAGTTGTACCGGAAGGACTGGATATTTTGGATTTCACGCCTATCCAGCATCCTGCCAATGATGCCACAAGCGGTATCATCACAACCCATTTGAGTATCATGCGCTAGATGATAGCTTAGTGAAACTGGATATTCTGGGCCATGATGATCCCACCATGCTGCGTGTCCTGCAAGATCTGACGGATGTGCCCGTTTTAGAAATCGAATTGGATGAGCCCCAAACGATGGCGCTGTTTTCCGGCCTGGACAGCCTGGGAATTGAAGAAGAACAAATTGGCACCCCCGTTGGCACCCTGGGAATTCCGGAGTTCGGCACCAAATTTGTCCGACAGATGCTCATTGAGACCAAACCAAAGACATTTAGTGATCTGGTCCGTATCAGCGGGCTTTCCCACGGTACCAATGTGTGGACAAATAATGCTCAGGAGCTGATCAAAGCGGGCACAACCACGCTCAGCGATGTGATTGCAACCCGAGATGATATCATGACCTATCTCATTTTGCGGGGTTTAGAGCCGGGCGATGCCTTCCGCATCATGGAACAGGTACGGCGGGGGCGGGGCTTGAGCGGGGGGGACGATGTTGCTCTTTTGCATAAATCTAATGTGCCGCAGTGGTATATTGATTCCTGCCAAAAAATTAGCTACATGTTTCCCAAGGCACACGCGGTGGCTTATGTGATGATGGCCTTTAGAATCGCTTACTTTAAAGTCCATTATCCGCTGCCGTTTTACGCCGCATTGTTTTCGCTGCGCTCGGGCGAGTTCGATGCCCAGCTGATCTGCCAAGGAGAAGGCCGCATCCGCGCCGAAGTGGAGGCAATCAATGCTAAGGGTTTCGATGCCACCGCCCGCGAACGCTCCACCGTCACTCAATTGGAGATCGTGCTGGAGGCGATGGCCAGGGGGATTGAATTTTTGCCGGTTGATTTGTATAAATCCGATCAACAGCAGTTTTTGATCCAGGCAGGCGCCTTGCGTCCGCCCTTGGCTTCTCTGCAGGGTGTAGGCGTAAATGCTGCCGCAGGATTGTTCAGGCGCGAGAAGAAGGGGAATTTATCTCCATTGAAGATTTACGGCAAAAATCCGGTGTAACAAAGGCTGTCCTGGAGACGCTGCGGGCACACGGCTGCCTGCAGGGCCTGCCTGAAACGAACCAATTGACACTTTTCTAGATTTTGTGATATAATAAAGTGTGTTTAACTGAGGACTGGCCGGGAGAGTGGGATTGACCCACTCTTTTGACGTATAGCCTTGGAAAACAGAACCAATTAGGTCAAAAGGAGCGGCTGTAGGGCGATGAGCAGGAAAACATAGAAGAGCTTGTTAGCGGTTGGGTGGAAGGCATTCTTGCCGAAGGCGAATTGGAACTGGTGGATGTGGAATACAAAAAGAGCAGCAGGGGGGGTGGGTGCTCAGGGTTTTCCTTGATAAGCCGGGAGGCATCAATATTGAAGACTGCCAGCAAGTCAGCCGGCTTTTAGATGAAAAGCTAGATTTGGAAGATCCTATTCCGGGGGGGGCCTATTCCTTGGAGGTCTCCTCTCCCGGTATAGAACGCCCCTTAACCAAAGCAAGGGATTACGAGCGCTTCGCCGGACGTTTGGCGGAGATTCGCACTTACAGCGGTTTATATGGCCGCAAAAGATTTCAAGGTGTTTTGCAGGGCCTACAAGGGGGGGAAAAAGTATTAATGGACTTTGAAGGGGGGGAAACTATTGAAATCCCCTTACAGCTGATAGCCAAGGCCAATTTGGCCCCCCCGGATTTTTGAGGGTGGAGGTCTAAAAATGAATCTGGAGTTAATCAGTGCTTTAAGCGAATTGGAAAAGGAACGGGGTATTTCGGCGGAAATACTATTAGAGGCCATTGAGACGGCCATCGTTTCAGCTTATAAAAAGAATTACGGGGCCACTTCGTCTTCGGGCGTCCGGGTAGAACTTGATCCCAAATCGGGCAAGATGGGGGGTCTATTCTAGGCGGGTTGTCGTACCCGAGGTCCAAGATGAGACTCTGGAGATTTCACTGGAAGACGCTTTAGCGCTTGATCGCAGTTACGAAGTGGGCCACATAGTGGAACAGGAAGTGACCCCCCCGGCAGATTTCGGCAGAATCGCCGCCCAAACCGCCAAACAAGTCGTGATTCAGAAAATTAGGGAGGCCGAACGTTCCATAGTCTACGATGTTTACTCCAATCGCGAAGGCGATGTGGTTATGGGCACGGTGCAGAGGCCTGATCGCCGCCAGCTCATCGTCGATTTGGGGGGATGTGGAGGCTGTCGTGCCTTTAAGCGAGCAGATCCCTAATGAGCATTACAGCCAGCATATGAAATTGCGTTTTTATATCAATGAAGTGAGGCAGAGCAGCCGGGGGGGGCCCCAAATATTTCTCAGCCGCACTCACCCCCCGGATTACTGCGGGCCCTTTTCGAACTAGAAGTACCCGAGGTCCAAAGCGGGGGGGAGGTAGAGATTAAGGCGGTCGCCCGGGAAGCGGGCAATCGTTCTAAAGTCGCGGTTTACAGCAGAGACCCCCCCGATATTGACCCGGTGGGCGCCTGCGTTGGTGCTAGGGGCTCGAGGGTGCAGGCTGTTGTGGCCGAATTGGGCGATGAAAAAAATTGATATTATCGAATGGGTCCCCCCCAATTTGGAGGAATTTATCAAAAATGCCCTCAGCCCGGCCAAGGTTCTTTATGTGCGCCTAGACGAAAGCGAAAAGGTGGCCCATACTGTCGTGCCCAATGACCAGCTTTCTTTGGCCATAGGCAAGGAAGGCCAGAACGCCCGTTTAGCGGCGCGTTTAACCGGCTGGCGCATCGATATTAAGGATGAAGAACAGGCAGAGGAATTCTTTGCCGCCTTAGATCTTGCTGAAGCCAAAGCACAAGCTGAAGCGGAAGCGGAAGCGGCAAAGATAAAAGAAGCCGAGGCGGAAAAACATGCGGTCGAGGCCGAAAAACCGGCCGTTGCGGAGATCAGTGAGGAGGAACTGGCGAGCCTGACCAATGTGATGAAACGCAAGAGCTGGCAGGAACGATTCGGTACTCTAGATATAGAAAGCCTAGATGAAGAAGGGGGGGAAGATACTCCCCGGGAAAAGCAGGAACCGGAGAAGGCGAAGAAGAAGAAAGAGAAGGTCATTACGGATCTTTCCCAGCTTGATTCGATAGATTTTAAATTCGATGATGAGAAATAGGTGATCTTTCATGCGGAGGCGACATGTCCCCATGCGCACTTGTGTTGGCTGCCGCGCTTCCTTTCCCAAAAAGGATTTAATGCGCGTTGTGCGCGTCCCGGAGGGAAAAGTTGAATTGGATTTAACCGGTAAACGATCGGGGGGGCGCGGCGCATATCTGTGCCGCAATACGGGCTGCCTCCATTTGGCGGCCAAGGGCCGGCAGCTGGAGCGGGCTTTGGGCACGGAAATTCGCGCCGAGATCATAGAAGAAATCAAAAGGGTTTTACATGAACAAGATCTATAATTATTTGGGTTTAGCCCAGCGCGCCGGGCGAATTGCCTCCGGGGGGGAACAAGCTGTCGGGGGGGAAGCCTCGCGCGGCGAAAGGTGCACTTAGTCCTTATTGCAGTTGATGCCTCTGACAACACGCGCAGCAGATTTATGTCACTGGCCCGAAGACATGGCGCAGAGTACGAAATATTTGGTGAAAAGAGCCTGTTAGGCCACGCCATCGGAAAATCGCCACGGGCTGTCGTCGGTATTCTGGATCGAAATTTTGCCAACGTAATTCAGACTCAAATTGAGGGGTCAGTGCAGGAGAATAACAAGGAGTGATGCTGATGAAGAAAATAAGAATTTACGAGTTGGCAAAAGAACTCGATTTAGAAAGCAAGGTGCTAATAACGTTTTTAAATGATCTGGGCGCTGACGTCTCCAGCCACATGAGCAGTATTGAGGGGGGGACATTGCGGAGATGATCCGTGATCACTTCGCCGCGCCGAAGGAGGAACCGGCCGATCAACCCAAGGTAGAAAAGATTAAAAAAACGAGGCGTTAAAGAGCGGGAAGATCTGCCGGTAACGCAGAAACGGCCCAAAAAAACAAAGGGCAACCCAGCCCGCAAAGCCCGCGGCCAAAAAAAGAGGCACCTGCCAAGGTGATCTCTTTACCGGAGAACATTTCCGTGCAGGATTTGGCCCAAAAGCTGGAAGTGGGCGGGGGGGCGGAAGTGATAAAACGGCTTATGAAAATCGGTGTCATGGCGTCATTAAGCCAGACCGTTGATTTCGATATTGCCACAATCATCGCTGCTGAATTCAATGTGGAGACGAAATCAGAGTTGGATTTGGCCGAGGAGATCTTCGCCGACGTCTGTGAAGATCCCAGCGCCCAAATCACCAGGCCTCCCGTTGTGACGATCATGGGGGGGCATGTTGATCACGGTAAGACCACTCTTTAGACTCCATACGCGAGACCAAGGTGACCGCTACCGAAGCGGGCGGCATCACGCAGCATATCGGCGCTTATCAGATTGTTTATAAAGACCATCCGATTACATTTCTTGATACCCCGGCCATGAAGCGTTTACCGCCATGCGATCTAGGGGGGCGGGGGGGGTAACGGACGTGGCGGTACTCGTTGTGGCCGCCAATGACGGGGTCATGCCTCAGACGGTGGAAGCAATCAATCATGCTAAAGCCGCCGGCGTGCCCATTATAGTCGCCATCAACAAAATAGACCTGCAAGCGGCCAACCCCGAACGGGTCAAGCAGGAACTGACGGAACACGGTTTAGTAGTTGAAGAATGGGGGGGCGGGGGGGACACTATTGCTGTGGACGTTTCGGCGCTGCGGGCGGAGGGTATAGATGAGCTGTTGGAGATGATCCTTTTGGTCGCGGAAGTGGAGGATCTTAAGGCCAATCCCGATTGCCCGGCGCGCGGTACCGTCATCGAGGCACAGCTCGATCGGGGGGGCGGGGGGGTCAGTAGCAACCGTGCTAATTTCTTCCGGTACCCTTCGGATCGGAGATGCTTTTGCAGTGGGCAACGAATGCGGCAAAGTGCGGGCCCTGATTAACGATCAAGGCCAAAATATTCAGGAGGCCGGGCCGTCCACACCGGTGGAAGTGTTGGGCATTGCGGGTGTACCTGCGGCAGGTGATCCATTTGTGGTTGTTAAGGATGAACAAACCGCGCGCCAAGTCGCGGCCATTCAGCGCGAGAAACAGCGCGAACGCGAATTAAGCAGATTCAGCCGGGTCACTCTAGACGATCTATTCCAGAAGATTCAAGAAGGGGAAGTCAAGGAACTTAATTTAGTAATCAAAGCTGATGTGCAGGGTTCGGCCGAAGCGGTCCGCTCTTCTTTGGAAAAGCTGTCCACCGATGAAGTAAAGGTCAACATCATCCATCAGGCGGTAGGAGCCGTATCCGAGTCGGACGTTTTGTTGGCGGCGGCCTCCAACGCGATCATAATCGGCTTTAACGTACGGCCCGAACCAAACGCCCGCAAGGCGGCAGAGCGCGATGGGGGGGTTGATATTCGCGTCTACCGCATCATTTATAATCTCTTAGACGATGTGAGGGCAGCCATGGCCGGATTGCTCGACCCTGAATTTAAAGAGCAAATTTTGGGCCGTGCCCAAGTGCGCCAGACATTTAAGGTCCCCCCGGCGCAGTGGTGGCCGGCTGCTATATAGTGGAGGGCAAGGTTACTCGCGTAGCCGAAGTGCGCCTACTGCGCGATAACGTCATTGTCCACGAGGGCAAGATTTCTTCCCTGAGGCGCTTTAAAGATGATGTACGTGAGGTAACCCAAGGATATGAGTGCGGCATCGGCATCGAACGCTTTAACGATGTGAAAGAAGGAGACGTCATTGAAGCCTTTGCCATGGTTAGAATAGAACGAACCCTTTAGGAGTGATAGAAATGACTAGTCGGCATGTAAGAGTCGGCGAGGAGATAAAGCGCGAAGTGAGTTCTATTGTTGCGACTGAAGTTAAGGATCCCCCCCGCTTGGGCATGCTGAGCATTACCGATGTAGATGTATCCCGGGATTTATCGTTCGCCAAGATTTATTTCAGTATGCTGGGCTCAGAACAGGAAAGGGAAAGAACGCTGGAAGGCCTAAACAGGGCCAAGGGCTTTATCCGCACCGAACTTGCCAAAAGGATTCGGGTCAGGCATACGCCTGAAATCAGCTTTCATTTCGACCCATCCTTGGAGCATGGTGCAAAAATGAATGCGCTTTTAAAATCGCTGCAAAGCGGAGAAGATGAGGACCAAAAAGAGGAATGAACACCCTTTTTGAGCTGGCAAGCTATTTGCAGAACAACGATGATTATGTTCTGGTGGGCCACGAACGGCCGGACCACGACAGCCTCGGCTCTATGCTGGGGGGGCTGTATTTCGGCCTGCGCCGTTTGGGAAAAAAAATGCAGGCTGGTCAGCGGCGATCCTCCCTTGGACAATTTAAGCTGGCCCGGCCTTGAGTTAATCGAGTACATCCCGGACGGGTTTCACCCCCCCGGGGAAAGCTGTGTTATCGTTTTGGATTGCGAACCTAAGCGCACCGGCAGGCTTGCCCAGGGTGTCCTGGCAGCCAAACGGCTGGTAAACATCGATCACCACCGGCGCGGGCGCGGCAGGGGCGATATTGTCTATGTGGACCACGAGGAGGCCGCAACCTGCGTCATTGTCTATCGGCTGCTTCGGCAGCTATCCATTCCGCTTACACCGCAGATTGCAACCGTTTATACGGAGGTATTTAGGGGATACGGGAGGATTTCGCCACGCCAACACCACAAGCGAGGTGCTGGCCATAGCAGCTGAACTTTTGAGTTTCGGCCTTGAACCGGCTGTTTTGGCCGGAGAGATATTTTCGTCCCACCCGCTCAATTATCTTAGGTTTTTGGGGCACTCTCTTAACAAGTTGAAGACAGCCTTAGATGAAAGGCTTGTTTGGGTCTCAGTCAGCTTAGCCGATTACGGGCAATTCGGCGTGGATCCCGACCGGCATGATTATTTGATTGACCATATCCGCTCCGTTGATACTGCTGAAATTGCCATAGTGTTTCGGGAAACAAGCGCGGGCGAGATCCGCATCGGATTTCGCGCCAAAGAAGCGGATGTCGGCGCCTTAGCGCGCCGTTTCGGCGGCGGCGGGCACCGCCTGGCCTCCGGGGCCACCGTGGCCGGAGATCTGGGGGGGAAATTACCGAAGCGGTTGTAGAAACGGCCGCCCAATACTTATTGACAGGTGAGGTAAATGGACGGCATAGTTAACCTACTCAAGCCCCCGGGCATGAGCTCACATCAGGCAGTTGCCTTTTGAGGCGGCAGCTGAAGATGAAACAGATCGGCCATACCGGCACACTAGATCCGGGAGCAAGCGGTGTGCTGCCCTTAGTCGTTGGTAAGGCCACTAGGCTTTCCCAATACTTAACAGAACACGATAAAGTTTACCTAGCAGAACTGACGCTGGGTATTTCCACCACAACCCAAGACGGCGGGGGCGCCACTGTAGAAATGAACACGGAGTTTGCCGTCACGCCCTGGCGGCTGGCGGATGTGCTGGCTTCTTTCCAAGGCGAGATTGAACAAGTCCCGCCCATGGCTTCCGCGGTACGCGTTGGGGGGGCAAACGCCTGTACGAGCTGGCGCGCCGGGGGGGAATCACGGTGTCCCGCCCCGAGCGCAGGGTTCATGTGTATTCGATTAACATTGAGCGCATTTGGAGTGAGGACCAGTCCAAACTGGGTTTCGGCACCAGAATTTTATTGCGCATTGCCTGTTCAAAGGGTACATATATACGTACTTTATGCCATGACATGGGCGCCGAATTAGGCGTACCCGCCCATCTGTCTTTTTAACCCGCACCCAAAGCGGCCCTTTTTCGTCAGCACAGGCCTGCACTGTAGAAGAAATTGAAGATTATGTGGATAAGGGCGATTTCAGCTTTCTATTACCCCCGGAAGCGGGGGGGCTGGCGGAGTGGGTGAAGGTAAAGGTACACCCCCTCGTGGAAGAACGCCTCAAACACGGAAACTTTATCTTACCCGAACACCTCGTTGATGTCCCCGGGCCTCTGGCCATCGGTGAGCGGGTAGTCTTGCTGAGCGTTGAAGGTGAAATGCTGGCCTTGGCGGAAATAAAAAAAGACGGACCAATTAATATGTCAACCTTCCGGGTTTTGCGGGGAATGAAAACTGAAGATAAACTGGATCAACCACAACAATTCCAAGGCGCGCAGCATAGCTTTAGGCACGTTTGATGGTGTGCACCGGGGTCATCAGCGCTTGCTGGAAGAGACGCGTAAGCGGCGCCCCCCCACACAGGGAACAAGCTGTGTGTTCACCTTTGACGTGCCGCCCGAACAGTATTTTCGTGGCCGTTTCGCCCTGCTCACATCCTTCCCGGCCAAAGTAGACAAAATCTTGGCCCACGGCATAGAGGAAATAGCCTGGCTGCCTTTTAATCAGGAACTTGCCACCCTTGCGGCGGAAGATTTTATAACCGAGTTCTTAGTAAAACAGCTGGCGGCAAGGCACGTAGTCTGCGGCTTTAATTTTCGCTTCGGCCGCGGGCGCGAAGGTGACGGTGCCTATCTAAAGAAGATGGGTGCTCGCTACGGCTACGAAGTCAGCGAAGTGGGCCCCGTCACGGGCTGTGCAGGCGAAACAATCAGCAGCACCGCCATACGCCGCCTCATTGCCGCCGGAAACTAGAGCAAGCATCCCGCTATCTGGGCCATTATCCGGCCTATTTGGGAAAGGTAGTGTACGGTGAGGGCCGAGGCAGGCTCTTGGGTTTTCCCACCGCCAATTTGGAAATCAACCCGCTGCTGCTTCTACCCGCGGAAGGGGTCTATCTCACTTGGTGCATTCTTGAAAACAACCTGGGAGTCCCCCCCGCGGTGGCCTCCATCGGTAAAAACCCCACCTTTGCGGGCCGGGTGCAGACAATCGAAGCCTATATCTTGGATTTCGACGGGGGGGATCTTTACCACCGAGAGTTGGAAATTCAGTTCCTGCAGCGCCTGCGGGGGGGCATCTGTAAATATGATTCTCCCGCGGAATTACAAAAACAGATCGGCGCGGACATCTCAGCCGCCAGGCGGCTCTTGGGCGGATTTCATTGCCAAGAAGGGCGAATTGTGTTACGATAGCTATTGGAAACCCTTTACTAGGAAAAGCGCATCTCCGGCGTTTTTCTTGGGAAGCGGAGTTTTACAAAATTTTGGAGGTGCTGTTTTGATTACGCACGACGCAAAAACAAAAATTATTGATCAGTTCAGCAGGCATGAAAACGATACGGGCTCACCCGAGGTGCAGATTGCCTTAGTGACCAAGAGGATCCAAGAACTTACTGAGCATCTTAAGGTGCATAAAAATGATCATCATTCGCGCCGCGGGCTGTATAAAATGATCGGGCAGAGAAGGGGGGGACTCTTGAATTATCTGATGAAAAAGATATTGAGCGCTACCGTACCCTCATTGAAGAACTCGGGTTGCGCCGATAAATAAGAAGCGGGCAGCCCCCCCGCTTTTTTTTGTAACTAACTGAATAACTAGAGTAAGGGCTATACTATTGTAAAGCCTAGAACAACATAAATGGAGGTTAAAGTATGATCACCATGGTAACCGAGTTTCGCATGGAACTGGGCGGTAGGCCGCTCGTTCTCGAATTTGGTGGCCTGGCAAAACAGGCCAACGGTTCTGTCTTGGTCCGCTACGGCGATACCGCCGTACTAGTAGCGGCCACCATGAGCAAAGAGCCTAGAGAAGGAATTGATTTTTTTTCCGTTGTTAGTAGATTACGAAGAGCGCCTGTATTCGGTGGGGGGGAAAATCCCCGGTGGCTGGGGGGGCAGGCGGGAGGGAAGGCCGAGTGAAGAGGCGATTCTTTCCGCGAGAATGATTGATCGGCCCCCCCTGCGCCCCCCCTTATTCCCGGATGGTTTTCGCAATGATGTGCAGGTAGTGGCCACGATCATGTCTGTGGATAAAAACAATTCGCCGACCATTGCCGCCATGATTGGCGCCAGTGCCGCGCTGCACATTTCCGATATTCCCTTTGACGGCCCCATCGGCGGGGGGGTAAATGTCGGTTTGGTCGATGGCAACTTTGTCATTAACCCCCCCACCCTTGATCAGCAGGCAAAATCTGATCTGGATCTTACCGTTGCCGGCACGGAAGAAGCTGTGATGATGGTGGAGGCGGCAGCCAACGAAGTAGATGAAGATACCGCTTTGGAAGCGATTGCCTTCGGCCACAGAAAAATTCAAGAACTGTGCCAGCTGCAGAAAAAAAATCCGGAATAAAATCGGCAAAGAAAAAGTAAAGGTCGCCGTATTCGAAGTAGAACAATCCATGCTGCAGTGGGTGCGCGAACAGGTGGAAGAGCGTTTGCCTCAAGCGGTGCAAACGGTGGAGAAGCTGGAGAGGGAACGTCTGATAGATGAGGTGGAGGCCCATGTACATAGCGCTTACACAGCGGCCTTCGGCGAAGAAAAGTACACCGAAGAGCGGAAAAACCTCGCTTTTGCCTTCGACCGCTTGCTCAAAGAAGAAGTGCGGCGCTCGATAACAAAGGATAAGCTGCGGCCGGATGGGCGCAAACCCGAAGAAATACGGCCCATAACTTGTTCCGTTGGTGTCTTACCCAGAGTGCACGGCAGCGGCTTGTTTACGCGCGGGCAAACGCAGGCGTTAACCGCGTTAACACTTGGCTTGAAATCCGATGAACAAATGCTTGACAATCTTACGGATGAAGACAGCAAACGGTATATCCACCATTACAATTTCCCTTCCTACAGTGTGGGGGGGAAGTCCGCCCCCATTCGCGGGCCCGGACGCCGGGAAATAGGCCACGGAGCGCTGGCGGAACGGGCTTTGCTGCCTGTCATCCCCAAAACAGAGGAATTTCCGTACACGCTGCGCCTTGTTTCGGAAATACTGGAATCAAACGGTTCTTCCTCCATGGCGAGCATCTGCGGCAGCACCCTCTCACTCATGGATGCGGGAGTACCGCTTAAACGGCCTGTTGCCGGGATAGCCATGGGCCTGATGATGATTGATGAGGATTATACAATTCTCACCGACATTCAGGGCATGGAAGACGCCTTAGGGGGGGATATGGATTTTAAGGTGGCGGGAACTGAGCAAGGCATCACCGCTCTGCAGATGGACATAAAGATCGGCGGAGTAAGCCGGCAGATTATGAGCCAGGCGCTGGAGCAGGCCAAACAGGGCCGGATTTCATCTTGGAAAGATGAGCGAAGCCATTGCAAACCAAGAGCCGAATTATCTTCATACGCCCCCCGCATCATTACGCTGGAAATTCCGGTTGATAAAATTAGGGATGTCATCGGGCCGGGCGGAAAGATTATCCGCAAGATAATCGAAGAAACAGGCGCCAGCATCGACATTGAAGATGATGGCACCGTCTATATCGCTTCGACCGAAGGCGGCGGCGGCGAAAGGGCCCGCAAGCTTGTGGAATACTACACCAAAGATGTGGAAGTGGGCGAGACTTACCTTGGTACCGTGAAACGCATCATGAACTTTGGTGCTTTTGTGGAAGTTTTACCGGGTAAAGAGGGCTTGGTCCATATCTCCCAACTCGCGCACCATAGGGTGAATAAGGTGGAAGATATCGTCTCAGAGGGTGACGAGGTCCTGGTGAAAGTAATTGAAATTGATCGACAGGGCAGAATCAATCTTTCGCGCAAAGAGACTTTGCCTCCTGAGGAGGAATCCTAACTCTCTTAGAGAAATAACTTAATGGAAAGATAATGAAGCAGGTACAAACCAAATACCTGCTTTTTAATTTTTTTTAACAAGAAGGAAGGGTCCGCCCGTGAGTGTCTTAGCTTTTATCCCCAACCGTCTGCGCTTCATTTGGCTGTGGGCCGCCAGGGCAAGTTCAAAACAGCCGCCCGGGCCCTAACCACCACACCCGAGCAGCTTGTCAAACAGCAGATTATCCCCTGGCTCAGCGGAGAAAACCTTCTCCACTCCATACAGTTTGTCGTTACTAGCGCCTATCTTCCGCAGATAGGCGAAAGCGGGCTATATCGCTTACGCCCCCCCTTTGCCCCCCCCGTTACAATGGGCATCGGCCCTGTTTTAGCCGGCCTAACGGCCCGAGAACTCAAAGTCGAGGCTTATTTAGTCGATCCCACTACCCCCCCACGTGAGTGCTGCCCCCCCAGGCCCTGATCACCGGCGCACCGGAATTTCCTCGAAAATGTTGTGGTGATGGTTTTATTTCAAGTATCTGTCCCGCTTAGAAGGGGGCGACCGCTTAATAGCCGCGCACCTAAGCGAGACAGTCCAAATTGGGGGGGCCCTAAGCCACGGCCGGCTGCTGGATCTCAGTTCCAGTTCGCACGAGGGAGCGTTTGCCTTGCAGCAGACAGGAGGGCTGCCCTTTGATTCTGTATTGGATTTATGCGAAAAAGTCGGCGACAGGCAGAAACTGCTGGACAAGATTAATCTTTCGGGCGGTTTTCGAGGCTACCTGGGCGAGTTGGGCTTTTCTTCCTCCACTGCGGTGGAGGAGGAACAGATCTGGCAGGCCTTCAGCTACCAAGTCGCGAAAGAAATCGGCGCCTGCGCCGCAGTTTTAGAGGGCCGTTTTGATGCCATCCTACTTGCGGGCAGGCTCTTAAAAAAACGGGGTTTTTACCGCGGCTTTAAAGAAAAGGATTGGTTTTTTTAGGTACATTAGCCTTCTACCCCCCCGAGGATCAAGGCTTACAAGCGCTGTTGGCGGGCGCTGAGCGCATTGTGGCGGGAGAGGCTATTTTAAACTATTAGCAAAGGAGGGTTACCCATGGGATTTTCCGGTCTTATGAAGAATCTACAGCACGCACCGGGCCAAAGCATGGCTGTTGCTTGGGGGGGGCGGATGAGGGGGGGGTGCTGCAGGCTTGCTTCGCGGCAGTGAAGAAAGGGCTTTTGCGTGAAGTGTTTGTCACCGGGCCCCCGGAGGAGATTAAATCAATTGCCGCGGGCGGCAACGTCAACCTGCATGCTTTACGCTGATCCCCGCCTCCAGCCCGGCAGAAGGAGCGGCTTTGGCCGTCCATCTGGTCAAAGAAGGCCGCTGTTCGATCCTAATGAAAGGAAACTTAAATACTAATATTATCCTGCGGGCTGTTCTCAATAAAGAACAGGGCATTAGGGCGCAGGCCCTGCTCAGCCACATTGCGGTGGTGCAACTGCCCGGGCCTCGGCTAGCACTTTTGACAGATGCGGCCATGAACATTCGGCCCGATCTGGGCGCCAAGGTTGAAATTCTCAATAACGCCATTCAATTCGCGTGGTCCATCGGCCTCACGAACCCCCCCAAAACAGCCGTTTTAGCCGCGGTTGAATCTGTTAACCCGCAAATGCCCGAAACGGTGGATGCGGCGGCGCTGACCCTGATGGGCAGGCGCGGCCAATTTGCCAGACCGGCCGTTGTTGATGGCCCGCTGGCCTTTGACAATGCCTACTCGCCCGAGGCGGCCAAGCAGAAGAAGATTGACAGTCCGGTTGCGGGCCGGCCCGATATTTTCATGGTTCCTGAACTTGTGTCCGGTAATATCTTATACAAAGCCTTCTCCTATGTGGGCTTTCTGCCCACATCGGGCCTGATCTACGGAGCAAGCTGCCCAATTGTCTTAGTCTCTAGGGCTGATACGATGGAGAGCAAATTGAACGGAATCGCGATTGCTTGTCAGGCATTGAAGGAGTGAATCCGGTGGAACACCTAATTTTAGTAATCAATCCCGGTTCCACAAGCACCAAGCTTGCCGTCTATGAAAACAAAAAAAACAAAAGTGCGAAACGAGTCTGCACCATTCCAACGAAGATTTAGCCCGATTTGGCGAAATCGTTGAACAGCGCTCTTTTCGAGAAAACTGATTGTGCGCTGGTTGGAAGACAAGGGCATACCCCCCTGCTGCGCCTTACTGCCGTTGTGGCCCGCGGCGGCCTTTTAGCCCCCCCATGCCCGGCGGCACGTACAGCATCAACACAACGATGGTATCACAGTTAGAACGAGGTTTGTATGGAAAACATGCCTCCAATTTGGCCGGGCTCATCGCCTACGATTTAGGCAGGCGCCTGAACATACCGGCCTATATCGTTGATCCGGTTGTGGTGGATGAAATGGAACCGATCGCCCGCATCAGCGGCCTGCCCGAAATTGAGCGCAAAAGCATTTTTCATGCGCTCAACCACAAGGCCAGTGCCAAAAAAAGCCGCGGACCTAATGGGATGCGGATACGATCAGCTGAATTTAATTGTGGCCCACTTAGGCGGCGGCATTTCCATCGGCGCGCACCATCGGGGGGGCAGAGTGGTCGATGTGAACAATGCCCTCACCGGAGAAGGGCCTTTTTCTCCCGAACGGAGCGGCAGCTTGCCTCCTGCTGACTTGATTAATTATTATTTTGACAACGGCTGCACAAAAGGCGAACTGATCCGCAAATTTGCCGGAAATTCCGGCTTAGTAGCCCAGGTGGGCACAAATGATTGCCGCCTCATCGAGGCCAAAATCGCCGAGGGTGACAGCCGCAGCCGACTTTATTTGGAAACGATGGCTTACCAAATTGCTAAAGAAATAGGCAGGATCAGCACCGTGCTGTGTGGTAAGGTAGATCAGATAGTTCTGACCGGAGGCCTGGCCTACTCCGCGGTGCTGGTGGGCGAAATCGAAAAGGGTAGGGTTTATTGCCCCGCTGCAGGTTTTACCCGGCGAAAACGAGTTAGAAGCTTTAGCGCTGGGCGCCTGGCGCGTTCTGGCCGGCGAAGAAGAAGTGCGTGATTATGCCGGAGGGGGGTGAACAAATGAGGGGTGAAGTAATCGTTGATCAGGAGCGCTGCAAAGAATGCGGTTTGTGCATTACAGCCTGCCCCCCCCATGACGTGCTGAGAATTTCCACCACTATCAACGCCAGGGGGTTCCATCCGGTGGAGGCCTATGCTCCCCCCCAGAACTGTACCGGCTGTACTTTCTGCGCCCTGATCTGTCCCGATTTGGCGCTGACTATAAAAGAAAACGTCCCGAAAGGAAGTGATCCCATGGCAAAAGAGTTAATGCGCGGGAATGAAGCCCTGGCCGAAGCAGCCATTCGGGCAGGATGTAAGGCATTTTTTTTGGATATCCAATTACTCCGCAAAACGAAATTCCCGGTTATATGGCTGAACATCTGCCTTAAGAGGCGGTTTATATTTACAAGCGGAAAGTGAAGTTTCCGCGATTAACATGGTTTACGGTGCAGCCGGAACGGGGGACAAGGGTGATGACCTCATCGTCCAGCCCCCCCGGCATCAGCCTGAAGCAAGAAGGTATTTCTTATATTGCCGCGGGCGAACTGCCCTGCGTCATAGCAAATGTGGTGCGCTGCAGTCCGGGCCTAGGTGGAATCGCACCGGGGGGGCAAGGCGACTATTTCCAAGCGGTAAAGGGCGGCGGCCACGGTGACTACCGATTGATCGTCCTGGCACCCGGCAGTGTCCAAGAGATGGCGGATCTGACCACGCTGGCGTTTGATCTTGCGGATAAATGGCGCAATCCGGTCATGATTCTCAGTGACGGCATCCTGGGCCAAATGATGGAGCCGGTAGAATTTTCGGAAGATTATACACCCATTAAGGTGGATAAACCCTGGGCCACCACCGGGGCGGTGGGCCGCAAACCAAATGTCATTAACACGCTGGACATAGTTCCCGAGTCTTTAGAGCAATCCAACTTCAGGCTTTTGGCCAAATACGACAAGATCAAAGAAGAAGAAGTGCGCTTTGAGGAAGTCAGTACGAATGATGCTGACCTAATCTTGGTAGGCTACGGAACTTCGGCACGAGTAGCCCGTTCCGCAGTAGAGCTGGCCCGAAAGCGGGGGCTTAAAGTTGGCCTCTTTAGGCCGATCTCGCTCTTCCCCTTCCCAGAGAAACAAATCCGTGCCCTAGCGGCACCTGAGCGCAGATTCTTGGTTGTGGAAATGAGCGGCGGCCAAATGGTCGAAGATGTACGCTTGGCGGTCGAAGGTCGCTGCCCCCCCGTCCACTTCACCAATAGGATGGGCGGCCTGGTTCCCACGCCTGAAGAAGTGTTGGAGAAAATTGTAACCATCCTGGAAGGGAGGGGGGGTAGCCGGTGAGGGTCGTATTTGAAAAACCTAAATCAATGACTGATACCCCATGCATTACTGTCCGGGGTGTACCCACGGCATAATCCACCGTTTGGTTGGGGAAGCCATTGACAGCTTGGGAATTAGGGAACAAACCATCGGCGTTGCCAGCGTAGGCTGTTCTGTCTTTGCCTATGATTATTTTGACTTTGACATGCAGCAGGCCGCTCACGGACGCGCGCCAGCGGTGGCAACCGGTATTAAACGGGTTCTTCCCGATAAAATGGTCTTTACGTACCAGGGTGATGGCGATTTAGCCTCGATCGGCATGGCGGAGATCGTCCACGCCGCGGCTAGGGGGGGCGAAAACATCACCGTGGTTTTTGTCAACAACGCTATTTACGGCATGACCAGCGGGCAGATGGCGCCCACCACTCTGATTGGCCAAAAAAACCGCCACATCGCCGCGGGGGGGCGGTCCGTGGCGGAGACGGGTTATCCCATTAAGATGTGTGAGCTGTTGGCAACACTAGATGGGCCTTCCTATTTGGCCCGGGTTTCCAGCCACGATACCCGCCACATCATTCAAGCGGGGGGGCGGGCAATTAAAAAGGCCTTTGAGATGCAGCAGCAGAAAAAGGGCTTTGCCATGGTCGAAGTGCTGTCCACCTGCTCCGTGAACTGGGGGGGTATGACCCCTGCTAAGAGCATGGAATGGCTAGCTGAGAATATGATCCCCTATTATCCCTTGGGAGTCTATAAAGATATCACCGCAAAGGAGGGTAACTAATGGCCGGAATCATTATCGCCGGATTCGGCGGTCAAGGCGTACTCGTCTTAGGGCAGATGATTACTTACGCCGGCATGATTGAAGATAAAGCTGTATCTTGGTTCCCTTCTTACGGCCCCGAACAAAGAGGCGGGACGTGCAACTGCTCGGTGGTGATCAGCGATGAAGAAATCGGTTCACCCATTGTCAGCAGGCCGGACACGGCTATCGTCATGAATGCCCCCCCATCGTTCGATCGCTTTGAACCGGAGGTGGCTCAGGGCGGACTTTTCATTTACAACTCCACTCTAATTCATAAGCAAGCGGATAGAGATGATATCCGCGTCGTCGCGGTGCCCGCCAACGAGATCGCTGAAGAACTGGGCAATGCCCGCGTGGCCAATATGGTGCTGCTGGGGTCGTTTATTGAGAACACCGGATTGCTGGATATTGCCAGTGTGGAAAAGTCCCTTGCACATGTTTTATCTGAGCGTCACCATCACTTAATCCCCCCCTGAACATGAAAGCTTTGGAGCGAGGTCGGGCATACCAATAGCAGCATCCCGTGTTTGAGAGGAGAAAACTGCTTTGGAATGCGCGCTTAGGTGGGGGATCGTTTTGGTCGTCCGTAATTTTCCCGGCCGGCAGGAACTGGAGGTTAGTCTGGATGGCCGCAGCAGCGGCGCGATTAATTATCCAGGCCTTACCGGGCCCTGCCAGCCCGGTGACAAAGTGCTGTTAAATACAACAGCTCGTGAATTAGAATTAGGTACAGGAGGTTGGCACTACGTTCTCGCCGTTTCGGGGCGAGAACGTAGTCTTTCTACACAGGGCCACATTATGAAACTGCGCTATACGCCGCTGCAGGGCAGGGTGCTGAGCGTCGAGGAAGAGGCCAGCCCCCCCATCATCAGATCATGGCGGCCGCCGATTGCTTGGAAGGTCTTCCTGTAGCAGTGGGCAGCCTGCACAGCCTACTGGCTCCCTTGGCTTGGGGTGTGCGAGCCCTTAAGGGGGGGAAGCGCTTGGCCTATCTTATGAGCGATGGGGGCGGCTCTACCCATCTTTTTCAGCCAAACGGTGCCTGTTTTAAAAGATATGGGCCTGATCACCCGCACGATCACCTTCGGCCACGCTTTTGGCGGCGATTTGGAAGCGGTAAACATCTATAGTGCCCTGTTGGCGGCAAAGCACGTCGTGGGTGCAGACTTTGCCCTGGTAACGATGGGGGGGCCCGGGGGGGTGGTGGGGGGACGGGGGGGACGGCCTGGGGGGGCACCACTGCACTGGAACAGGGTATTTTTCTTAATGCCGTCCACCAGCTCGGTGGCACCCCCCCGTTGTTGTACCCGCCTGAGCGAAGGGGGGGACGGGCGCAAGCGCCATGCAGGTTTGAGCCACCACACCGCAACCGTTTTATCTCGCATAGTAAGAGATCCGATCTGGCTGCCCTTACCTCTGTATTTCGAACCATTTTTGGCCCCCGGAACACGAAGGCCTATTTGCCCGCCACCGCTTGCGTTGGGAAGACACACATGATCTTTTTTTTGGGCCTTGCCGACAGCGGCCTTCCCCTAAGTACAATGGGGGGGCGGGGGGGTGAATGCGGATCCCCCCCTCTTCTTTCACGGTGCATTGGCGGCGGCGCTGACCTTAACTGCAAATCTATAAAAGGGGGGTAACGGTTTGGCGTTAGTGTACGCTGATTTGCATATCCACATCGGCAGAACAAGCGGCAACAAACCGGTGAAAATCACCGCTTCGCCTGCCCTTACTTTACAAAACATTGCCGCGGTGGCCCAGAACCAAAAGGGGCTGCAGCTGGTGGGGATTGCCGATGCGGCCTGCACAGGCGTGCTGAGCGACCTTGCCGCTCTAAAGGCCAAGGGCGAACTTCGGCCCCCCCTTGCGGGGGGGAGGCGCCTTGTTAGGCGGCCTTACGATTTTTTTTCGGCAGCGAAGTGGAGATTTCTTACCCTCCAACGGGCGGCTCAGCTCATTTCTTGGCTTATTTTCCCCCCCATCTTGAGCAGCTGGAGGGCTATGCCGCGGCCTTGAGGCCCCATGTGACAAACCCCCCCTCCCTGTCCACCCAGCGCTTGCGGATCTGCGGCGATGCATGGCTGCAAATTGTGGCGAAAAATGAAGGGATTGCGGTGGCTGCCCATGCTTTTACTCCCCCCCATAAGGCGTCTACGGCAATTGCGTTTCGGCACTGGGCGAAATGTTTGCTGCACCGGAGCAAATCGGCGGGTTAGAATTGGGCTTAAGCGCCAACACCGCAATGGCCCTCACCATTTCGGACACCCACAACTACGCCTATCTGGCTAACTCCGATGCCCATTCTCTGCAGAATATGGGCCGCGAATTCACGGTATATGATTTGCCCCCCCGATCAGATTTTACACAATGGCGCAGGGCCCTACAAAACCGCGGCTCGGGGATTGTGGCAACACATGGCCTGGAACCTTTGTTAGGCAAGTACTATCGCAGTTTTGCCCTGCCTGCGAATATTTAGCCCAAGGGCGCACAGCTGTGTTTTCCTGCCCCCCGGCTGCGGCTCGGGGATGATCCTCGGTGTGTGGGATCGCATTCGGCAGATCGCCGATGGAAGTGGAGCGGAACAAACCCGGCCGCCTTATAAAGCACACGTGCCCCCCCTGCAGCTGCTGCCGGGAATCGGCCCCAAAACCTATGGGCGGATGATTAGTGAAATAGGCACCGAAATCGACATCTTGTATAATATACCACTGCAGGAGATCCGCGCCGCGGTGGGTGCAGCAATCACGGAACAGATAGCCGCGGTGCGCGCCGGTTCGCTATCCATTCTGCGGTGGGGGGGAGGAAATATGGAAGGGTAACGAAAACGAAGAGGTGAGATGATGACAACCGTGATCCTAATCCGCCACGGCGAGACTTTGTGGAACCAAGGACGGCGCTATCAGGGGGGGCAGCTGGACAGCCCCTTAACTGAACAGGGCCTGCGGCAGGCCCGTTTGACTGCGCGCTATCTGCAGCAATTTCCGCTCGATGCGGTTTATAGCAGTGATTTGGCGCGCGCGGCGCGCACGGCCGAGATCATAGCAAAATCGCATGGACTGGCCATTGAAACGGACCCGCGCCTGCGGGAGATGTCCTTTGGCGTGTGGGAAGGATTGACCCGCCATGAAGTGGTGGAAAAGTATCCGGAAGTCTACTACACTCGCTATCATGATATTTTGACCACCCGCGTCCCCCCCGGAGGCGAACTGCCCGCGGAAGTCGCGCAGCGTTTCAGAACGTTCCTGAAAGAGCGGCTGCCCGGGCACTGCGGGAAAACAATTGCTTTGGTATCACACGGCGCCTGCCTGCGGTTAGCTCTGGCCGAATTCTTGGAAATGCCTCTGCGCAAGTCGTACTGCCTGCGCCTGAGCAACGCGGGTGTTTCCATCTTAACCTACACCGGGCGTAAAGACGGGTGCCTTTGGGAGATCAAATGCATCAATTCCACCGGCCATTTGGTTTAACATAAAATCTTCTCTGCAGGCATAAAGTTAGTTGATCCGCTGTAGAGAAGGGGTGGCAGAGATGTATTTGGTCGGTGCCGTGGGCGAGCTGGTGTTGAAATATTTTTATCGCCATTTGGCCTTGTATTTAGCTCTTTTTTTTGCTGTTCAGCATAGGGGGGGTGGGATTTGGTGCCCTGGCCCCCGCAAAAGCTTTCGCCGCCCCAGCGGGCCGATTTGAGCGGTTTTTTTTGTCCAATATCTATACTTCGGCTGCTCAAAACGACTCGGCGGTAATTGGCAGAAGTGAGATTTTGTACCAAAGCATATTGGACAACGTGTTGAAAACGGCGGCACTTTTATTCGTTCTGGGCCTAACCGTAATCGGCGCTCCGCTTGTGCTGGGAATAGTATTCCTGCGCGGTTTCGTCCTCGGCTTCACAGTGGGCTTCTTGATCCAAGAGACATCCCTCAACGGCTTGATTCTAGCCGCGGCGGCGGTCCTGCCCCCCCATAATGTTGTGGCTGTGCCTGCCATTATGATTGCCGCGGGGGGGTGCACTAGCTTTCGCTTCCACCGCCTTTCAAACTATGTGCGGCTTATCGCAGCGCAGAATCTACGGACAGCTGCTCAGCAGCGGTTTCATCTGCATTTGCAGCTGCCTGCTGCTGACGGTCGCCGCTTTGATAGAAACATACCTGACACCGGTTCTGATTGGGTTAACGAGTGGCTTTTTGCTTTAGAAAAGGGGGGGTTTTGTAGATTTTACGCGAATACCTGGCTTTCCTTCAGATCGAAAAGGGGCTTGCAGAGAACACGGTACGGGCCTATCGCAGTGATTTGCGGCAGTTCCAAACATACCTAAAAGAGCAGAGCATCTCTTGGGTTGACGTCACACAAAAAGATGTTGCCGCTTATTTAGCCGTTTTGGAAGGCCACTCGCTGGCGGCTAGGACCCGGGCGAGAAAGACGGCCGCCCTGCGCAGTTTTTATCAGTACTTATTGGAAGAACAAAAAAATTGAACAAAACCCTTGCGCTTATCTGCCCACGCCGAAGCTGCCCCAAAAGTTGCCCCCCCGGATCTTAAGCGAAAACGAAGTCTTAGCGCTGCTTGAGGCGCCCACTTTGGACAAGCCCGCGGGCTATCGGGATCGGGCCATGCTGGAAGTGCTGTACGGATCGGGGGGGCTGCGAGTTTCTGAATTGGTGGGGGGGCTCAATGTGGGAGACATTGATCCGATGGGTTTTGTGCGCTGTTTGGGCAAAGGCGGCAAAGAACGAATCATTCCCTTGGGGGGGAGCCACGCACTCACGGCGGCCTTTAAGTATCTTCGCCATGCCCGGCCTAAGCTGCAGCCGAACCCGGGAGAAACAGCCCTTTTTCTGAACACGCGGGGCGGGCGCCTGACCAGGCAGGGGGGGTTTTGGAAGATTATTAGGCACTGGGCCAAGCAGGCCGGGATCACAAGGGACATTTCCCCCCCATATGCTGCGCCATTCGTTTGCCACCCATCTGCTGCGCCACGGGGGGGCGGATCTGCGCGCCGTTCAAGAGATGCTGGGCCATGTTGATCTGGCTACAACCCAGATTTATACTCATTTAGAAAAGGGACAGCTCAGGGAGGTGTACCAAAAGACCCATCCCCGGGCTCGGAAGGAGAATTGACATGAAGCGTGCGATAATAGTCGTTTTAGACAGCGTGGGCGTAGGTGAACTACCCGACGCCCACCTATACGGGGGATCAGGGCAGTAATACCTTGGGTAATGTGGCCAAAGCGGTGGGCGGTTTGCATCTGCCCAATGCCCAGCGCTTAGGTTTAGGCAACATTATCCCCCCCGTTGAGGGGGGTGCCGCCCACAAAAAAAACCCCCCCGCGCCGCTTGGGCAAGATGGCTGAAATGTCAGCGGGCAAAGATACCACCACCGGACATTGGGAATTGGCGGGCTTGATTTTAGAAAACGCTTTTCCCACTTATCCCCGGGGGGGTTTTCCCAAGGAGATCATTACCAAGTTTGAAGAACGGATCGAACGCGCGGCACTGGGCAACTATGCCGCCTCAGGTACCGTCATTATTGAAGAGTTAGGCGAGGAGCATCTGCGCACCGGTTTTCCCATCGTCTATACCTCCGCGGATAGCGTCTTCCAAATCGCCGCCCACGAAGAAATAGTGCCCTTAGATACACTCTACGAGTGGTGCGCGATTGCTCGCGGGATTTTGGTGGGCGAACATGCTGTGGGCCGTGTTATCGCCAGGCCCTTTCGGGGCGAACACGGCGCCTTCGTTCGCACAACCAACCGCCGCGACTTTAGCCTTGCCCCCGTGCGGCCCACTGTTTTAGATGCCCTCACTGCGGCGGGCACTCCCGTATACGGGGTAGGTAAAATTGAAGATATTTTCGCCGGCAGGGGCATTTCGGCCTCTTTTCCAAGTGAAAACAATGATCAAGGCCTTGATCAGATCCTGCGGCTCAGCAAGGAAAACAGGAGGAGTGCCTGATATTTGCCAATCTGGTCGATTTTGACATGCTGTGGGGCCACCGCAACGATCCGGTGAATTATGCCCGTGGTTTAGAACATTTTGATCTACGCTTGGCTGAACTGTTAGCTGCACAGCAAAAGAAGATCTGCTTTTTATTGTCGCTGATCACGGCTGTGATCCAACTACACCAAGCACTGATCACTCTAGGGAATACGTGCCCCCCCTGCTCGTGGCAGGCCCCCCCGCAGTGCGGCCCGTCCCTTTGGGGGGGGTGCGAAAGACTTTTGCCGATCTGGCAGCTACGCTTGCTGACTTTTTTTGCGGTAGACTACCGGACGGTGGGAACGAGTTTTCTTAAAGAATTGAACGAAAGCAGGTGACAACAGCCAATGCAGGCAGTTGATCTAATTCGCAAGAAACGAGACGGAAAGCGTTTGAATCGCTCAGAACTTGAATTTTTGCTGCAGGGGGGGTATGTGCGCGGAGAAATCCCCCCCGATTATCAAATGGCTGCTTGGAACATGGCGGTTTTTTTTCCGGGGGGGCATGGATGCTCAGGAAATAACTGATTTAACGCTGCTCATGGCCGCCTCCGGAGACACCGTCGATCTTAGCGGGATTAAAGGCGTGAAGGTGGACAAGCACTCCACGGGCGGGGGGGTTGCCGATACAACTTCGCTGCTCGTGATCCCCCTTGGTGGCCAGCTGCGGTATTCCGGTTGCTAAAATGTCCGGCCGAGGTCTGGGCCATACGGGCGGTACGGTGGATAAACTGGAGAGCATCCCGGGCTACCAAGTTGAGATTGAGCCGCAGCGCTTTGTAGAACAAGTAAATACAATCGGTGTGAGCTTAGTGGGCCAAACCGGTGAGCTGGCCCCCCGCAGATAAACTTTTGTACGCGCTGCGGGACGTTACCGCAACGGTGGAATCAATTCCCCTGATTGCCTCTTCCATAATGAGCAAGAAAATTGCCGCGGGAGCGGACGGTTTTGTCCTGGATGTAAAGATGGGAACGGGCGCTTTTATGAAATCGGAAAGCGATGCGGTCGAGTTGGCCGAGACAATGGTGCGCATCGGCACATTGGCCAAACGATCCACAACGGCCCTAATCACCGATATGAACCAACCCCCCCTGGGAGCAGCTATCGGTAATGCGCTGGAGATTAAAGAAGCGATCCTCATCCTACAGGGAGATCGCTTTGACCGGCTGACAGATCTCAGCCTGGAATTGGCCGCTGAGATGCTCCTTCTGGCCGGTTTACGGATGACAAAGGCCGAGCCCGGCAAGTGTTAGAGACAAAACTGGCGAACAAAGAGGCACTGCAAAAATTCGGGGACCTCATTGCCGCGCAGGGTGGAAATGCCCGGGTTGTGGAAGATGTTTCTTTACTGCCCCCCCAGGCCCGCTTTACAGCCACGGTGGAAGCACCGCAAACGGGCTTCATACACCGCGCCGATCCACTTCTGCTCGGTGAGATCGCCATGGAATTGGGCGCGGGCAGGGCCACTAAGGAAACGGTCATCGATCTTGCGGTCGGCCTGGAAGTGGAGAAAAAAAATTGGGGGGGACAGCATCCAACGGGGCGCCCCCCCTTTGGTGATTATCCATGCCAATGACGAAAAACGATTGGCCGCCGCGGCGGAAAAAAAATACCCGCTGCCTTCACAATCGAAGGCGGGCGGGCCGCAGTTCCCCCCCCTTGTTTACCGAAGAATCAGCGCAAAAGATGTATAATGGGGGGGCCCCGCGCCCCATATTTATTGTAGGGGGGGAAGGGGGGGGAGGGGGGGCCCTTGCGCACCAAGTTATGGGCTATCATTATTTTGAGCATTTTCTTAAGTTTGGGTGCGGCTGCAGATGCCCTGGAATTAGGCAGCAAAGCGGCCATACTGATGGATCCCTACAGCGGGCGGGTGTTTTTGGAACACAATGTTGAGGAGCAGATTCCGGTTGCTAGCATTTCCAAACTGATGACTTTGGTACTTATTCTGGAAGCGGTAGAAAGGGGCGAATTGGAACCGGACCACATCATCACGGCCAGCCCCTATGCGGCGAGCAAAAGGGGCACTAGGATCTGGCTTGAAGCCGGTGAACAGTTTACTCTGGAGGAACTCCTATTTGCGATCGCGGTCGGTTCAGCCAACGATGCGGCTGTGGCGGTTGCGGAATACATAGCGGGCAGCGAAGATAGTTTTGTGGAACTTATGAATCAGCGAGCGGCTGAATTGGGCTTAACCCAAAGCACCTTTGTGAACTGCACCGGCCTTCCGGTACAGGAGGGCAGCCCTAACTTAATGAGTGCCCGCGATGTAGGTATTTTGGCGGCCCATGCCCTGCGCGTGCCGGGCTTGATGGAATACGTATCTACGTATGAATATACCATGAGGCCCGAGACAACAAAGATTCCGGTCCTCTGGAACGCCAATAGCTTTGCGCCGCTATTACGGTGTGGATGGCCTGAAAACCGGGTTCACAACGGAGGCAGGGTACTGCATCGCGGTCACCGCTCAAAGGGAGCAGCTCAGGCTGCTGGCGGTGACTTTGGGGGGGCATGAGAAGGAGGCAGACCGGGAAAGTGAAGCCAGGGCCCTTTTGGATTTCGGTTTCCGCAAATATCAAAGTGTGCTCCTTTATCCCCCCCGGGGCGCGGAAGTGGCCGCTTTGGAATGCCCCCCCAACGGCGAACCCCGCCGCGTACCGGTGGTGCTGTCCGCAGATTTTTATGTTACGGTGGAGAGAAGTAAAGAAATGGATTTGCAAACCAGGGTCAGCTTGGAGCACGATCTAAACGCGCCCCTGGCGGAGGGTATTATTGTTGGACACATTTGCGCCTTTTTTTTGCCGAAGATCCGGTAGGAGAGGGTTTATTGACAATTGGTGAACCGGTGAGAAAAGCCGCCTTGGGCACCCTCATCGTCCGCTTGGGCAAGGCTTTGGCCCAATCCATATATTAGACGGAATTTAGCCCAAATTTTTACTATTTGTTCTTTTTCGGCAGGTAAACGCTCTTTCACCAGCGAAATGTTGATCAATTGGAAAACGGGAGGGAGAACAGTGCACTACAGCATCGAAATGAAGGGACAAGCACTCATAACCGAGCTTGCGGGCGAATTTGACCTCCATTCGGCACCCGAGTTTAAGAAAAGCATTGCGGCCGTTTACGAAAGGCACCCCGGGGGGGCCAAACACCTTATTTTCGACGTTCGCAATGTGACCTTTATCGATAGTTCCGGCTTGGGGGGGTCATCTTAGGGCGTTACAGAGAAATTAAGGGCAAGGGGGGGCAGGCTCTTTTTGTTAGGGCCACCCCTCAAATTAAGCGCATTCTCCAATTATCGGGATTTGATAAAATCTCAGAATTTGCCAATTCCACCAATGAAGTCTTGGAATGGATAAGGAGGCAGCAATAATGGAAAACACAAACTGGATCAAACTGGAATTTCCCAGTGACACCCGCAATGTGGGTTTTGCCCGCACCGCTTTGGCGCTGTTCGCTTCCCAGTTAGACTGGACCTTAGATGAACTGGAAGATATTAAGGTAGCTGTCTCCGAGGCCGTTTCCAACTGCGTGATTCACGGTTATCGCCTGCAAGAAGGCCTGATCAAAATTGAAGCCTCCCATAGGGATGACACTTTGGAGATTGTAATTGAGGATTCCGGCGCGGGCATCGCCGATGTGGAACTGGCCAAGCAGACCGGCTACACCAGCATCCCGGAGGAACGGATGGGGGGGCTGGGCTTTACATTTATGCACGAATACATGGACGAAGTCCGAGTATCGTCGCAAGTGGATGCCGGTACGAAAATTAGAATGGTAAAAAGGTCCCCCGGCGAGAGAGCTGAAATGGCAAAGGAAATGGACAAGACAAGAGAATTAATTCGCCTTTCGCAGCAGGGCGATTTGCAGGCTCGCGCCCGCTTAGTCCACGAAAACATGCCCCCCCTGGTCAAGAGCATTGCGGGGGGGCGGTTCTTGCAGCGGGGGGGGTTGGAATACGAAGATCTACTGCAAATTGGTTCGATCGGGCTTTTAAAGCTATCCGCGATTTCGATTTTCCTATGATGTACGTTTTTCAACCTATGCGGTCCCGAAATAATCGGCGAAATCAAACAGCAGCTGCGCCGCACTTCACCGCTGCGCATCGCCCGTTCTTTACGCAGGCTCGCTTCGGAAGCTATTGCAGCGAAAGACGACCTAAGCCAGCAGCTGGGCCGGACAGCCACCGTGAACGAAATAGCCGCTTATTTGAGAGTGCCTGCGGAAGAAATAGTGGCGGCCTTCGATGCCGTGCAGCCCGTCACCTCATTACAAGCCGCAATCTTACCCGCCCGGGAAGATTCACCCGAATTGGAGGACTTTATTTCCACAACGCCCGATCAGGAGCATTTTATGCTGAAACAGGCTTTGGATAATTTAGATCCCTTAGAGAAAAAAAATCATCCTGCTGCGTTATTTGCTGAGAAAGCCAGACTGAGGTAGCGGAGGAGTTGGGGACTTCTCAGGCACAGATTTCCCGGCTCGAAGCGCGCATCGTACGCCAATTACGTCACGAACTTTAGAAAAGGTTGATTACAGTGATTGCCGACTTACACGTGCATACCAACGAATCGGATGGCACCTGGACACCCAAACAGCTTGTTGTGGAAGCAGCTCGGCGTTCATTGGCGGCCATTGCCATTACCGACCATGATACGACGGCGGGAATTGAAGAAGCCCGCCGCAATGCCCCGGATACGCTGCGAATTATTCCCGGAGTTGAGCTGAGCTGCAGCACACCCCCCCAGGCGGCGGAGATCCACATTCTGGGCCTGTGGATCAACGAACAGACACCCTCGCTCCAAGAGCAGCTGGAGCTGATGCGGCAATCGCGGCTGGCCAGAATGGAAAAAAAATCCTGGAGCGTTTACACGATCTGGGTATCCCCATGTCACCCGGGGGGGAGGTCACCAAGTTTGCCGATAAAGGTGTGCTCAGCCGCAGCCACATTGCGGCCGCTTTAGTGGCGCGCGGGGGGGCAGTGGCTACAAAAAAAAGAGGCCTTCGCCCGCTACCTCGATGCCGGTGCGCCCGCGTATGCACCCCCCCGTTATAAATTGGAACCGGAGGCAGCGGTGGAACTGATCACAACCGCCGGGGGGGTCCCCGTATTGGCCCATCCCGGCCTATTAGAAGACTTGATTGTTCTACCACGCCTGGTGGCCGCGGGCCTGGCCGGTTTAGAAGTAGTGCATCCCAGCCACGATGCGGCCCAAACTAGGTTTTTCCTTGGGCTGGCCCACGACCTGGAGCTGCTGCCCTGCGGCGGCTCGGACTGCCACGGGCCCGGCGGGAAAGAACGGGTTTTTTTTGGGCGAATACACCATCCTTGGGAGTGGGTTAAAGCCCTGGCACCCGAGCATTGGTGATTATTTCCGGCAGGGCATTCGCTTGCGGCCTAGAAATAATCAACAGAATCTCCTGGAACGGATCAGAAGTCGCAGCTAATTTGCATCCTAAGGGAGTTGGGGGGGAAATGTCACAGGTCGCGGAAGACAGCATCGCTCTTAAACTGCTCAAACCCGAGCGATGCCGTGTTTTGTATCAGATCACGAAACATGGGGGGGAACCTATCGGAGAAATTGCCCTGGACCAAATCGCCTGGCGGAGCGGTGAAGCAGAATTAAAAATTTCCATCGACGACGCAAGACTGCACAACCACGGTTATGGTACACAGGCAATTCTCTCTCTGCTTGAACAAGCCTTTGGCAAAATGAACCTCAAGCGCATCTACCTGCGGGTCCACGCTCGCAACGCGATCGCTTTGCGGTGCTATGAAAAGGCGGGTTTTAAAAAAAAGAGGGCCGCCTGCAGCGGCGCACCGAACAAAGCGTTCGTGAAGTGATCTATCTGATGGGCATCACTAGGCAAGATTTTCTCGCCCAAGGCCATCACAAACCTGAAGCCGTTTAGAACCGCATCTTTGCGGTTCTTTTCTTTTTATCCCCCCCAAAAGTTGGCCTGTCCCTCGAATCTTATAATCAGAGCCAACCCCCCCGGCAAGGATTTTTGGGGTTAATGTCGAAATGAATATGGTGTCTTTTTCTCAGCTAAAGCAAATGGAGGGGTAGCGTATGCTCAAAATTTTCAAACTCGGCGGACCGGTCATGATTCCTTTACTGCTTTGTTCGGTTTTTGCAGTGGCAATTGGAATCGAAAGGCTGTGGTACCTACTGCGAGGCAGGTTGATACTAGCGATTTAATTGAGGACATCAGGCTTTCACTCGGCCAGGGCAAGGTGCTGGAAGCAATGCAGATTGCCAAGAAAACGAAAGGGCCGGTTGCGACTGTGCTCGCCGCGGGAATAGCCCACTATGACCAGGACCGCGAAAATATCCAAAACCACATGCAAACCGTGGGCGATGAGGAAATATTTAAAATGGAAAGGCGCATAAGCGCCCTAGAGGTAATCGCCATGATCTCGCCCCCCCTCTTGGGCATTTTAGGTACCGTAACCGGCATCATCAAAAGCTTTAATGTCATGGCCGCTCTGGAAGGCGTGGCCCAAGCCGCCGTTTTAAGCGCGGGCATCGCTGAAGCCTTGATTACGACAGCCGCGGGTTTGATTATCGCTATTCCCACTGTGGCCCTAACGGCCTACCTGAATGGCATCATAAATTCGCAGGTAGCGGATTTGAATAAAAGGTCCACCGAAATCCTAAACATTCTCACTTCAAGGGGTGAGTTTTGATGAATTTCCGCCGGACCAAAAAAATTCAACCGCGGCCCAGACATTGTTTCCATGATTGACATTGTCTTTTTTTTCTCTTGGTCTTTTCATGATTTTTACCACCATCAAGACCACTCCGCTCGGCGTAGACGTTGAACTTCCCAAGGCTGTTACCGGAACACCCCCCCAAAGCAGCACCAGCTTTGAGGTGTTGGTGGATAAATCGGGGGCTTTTTATGTGTCCGGCAAAATCGTGAGCGGCAAAGAATTGGAAGCTAAAGTGGTGGAACGCCTCAAAGTCAACCCCCCCGATTTGTTTGTGATCGTTAAAGCGGACAAACAAGTACGTTACGAACACGTTGTGGCCGCTTTGGATCATATCCGCGGTGTGGGCGGTTATCGATTGGGGGGGCTGGCGGTGGAGAGAGATTCTTAGACGGGAGGAGAGAGACCTGTGTATAATCCTTACGGCAGTGGGCCCGGTTTAAACCGTTTCTTACTGGTGTCGGTGGTTTTGCATGCCCTGCTTTTGTGGCACTGCCCAACTTAGACAGCATGTTCGAACCGGAAGTGCCCAGTATGGCCGGTGGTGGCGTTGTCCAGATCATGCACATAGAAAGCTCGGCAGTTGCTCGTCTATCTCCTGTAGTTGATCCCGCCTCGCAATCCACCACCCCCCCGCGAGTAACAGAACCGCGGCCGCGGCCGGAAGTGCAGGAACAGAAGGACGCTGCCGAAAAGCAGCGGCATCGGCGCAGGAAGCGCAAGTTCCGGATATAAGCGTAGAGCGGGGGACAGCCTGTCACGCCTGAACAGCCTCAGGCCCCCCCGAACCGGCTGTGCGGGAAGAAGCCGGAGCGGAGGGCGAAGGGGAAATCTTGACCAGCCCGGATGGCCCGGAGGTAGTCGTCGAAATGGAAGATTACGAAGATGACCCATCTGCTGCGGACGAAGAGGATCCCGGCGGAATCAGCGGTTCAGGTACGGGCACCGCGGGTGAAGAGGATGAAGCGGGAATGAGTGCATCGGGCGAAGGCGAAGCAGAATCGGCACCACCAATCCCGGCGCCGCCCGCCAGCGGCAGCTCTGTCTATCCCGGCGGAGGCGGCCCCCCCGTTTTCCCAAAGACGCCGCGCACGGCCGAATTGAAGGTTCGGTCAAAATGCTTGTGAGCATATCCACCGAAGGCAAACTGCTGGGCTACTACAAGCTGGCTTCTTCAGGCGATGAACTGCTCGATCAACATGTGTTCAAATACATTGAAATAGACTTTGTACCCATACCTTTAGAGTATGATTATTCCATGGAAATGACGATTTCTTTCCGCGATTTCACGACCGGCGTTGAATACGGTGAAATTCAGTGGTTAAATGTACCGTGAGGAAAGGTGGAAAAAAATGCGAAGACGACTGCCGTTGGCCGTATTTTTCTTGGCCTTGACTCTGCTCATTATGGGCGCCGCCGTGCGAGCGGAGCAGCTAGATTAGTACTTGACAATCAATATATCCGCATTGTGGTCAACAATAGGGAAACGGACAAGGGCCGCTTTGCAGTGGGAACAACGGGCGGGGGGGACCCCCAATAGGGATACTGATCGCAACAAACACCTCATTTATGGAGGCGACGATCCCTGGACTTCCTATACCACAATTAGAGTGGGCAGGCAAAATTATGTTTTCGGCAGCCCAACCGAAAGAAGGGCAGGCTACCGCGGGCAATACGGAGAGATGATTCAAGCCCCCCCACCATTGTTGATAACTCGATTCAAAGCTGTTGGCGGCTTGGGCCCTTAAAGGTATGGCAGATTCTCACCATCACCCGCGGCTCAACAACCGGGCTGATGGACACGGCGCGTATTGAGTACCATCTGGAAAACGAGGATTCGATCTCCCACTTTGTGGGCCTGCGGTTGATGCTGGACACAATGCTCGGTTCCAACGATGGCGCCCCGTTTTTAGTGGAAGACAAACAAGTTGACTCTGACACAGGCTATCTGGGCGAAAGGTCCCACAGCATTGGCTCGCTTTTGATTCGTTGGCCGATCCCCCCCAGGTGATTTCTCAGGGCACGTTGGTCGGGGCGGATCTGACCGCACCCGATGAAGTTTATTTCACCAATTGGGGGGGCAGTCTGGCCGATAATATTTGGCATTTTGATCTCACGCCGGGCAGAGATTTTCTGCGTGCCGGGGAATACGAATTGGACAGCGCAATAGCCATTTTTTTTGGAAGGAAAAGCCCCCCCTGGCACCGGGCGAGTCTCGTAGTTTTGTATCCTATTACGGCCTAGGCGGCGTAACGATTGCGCCCGGGGGGGATCTTTTCGTAGGGCTGCATTCTCCCAAACAGATTACAGCCGATCCGGATAAAAGAGAGACTTTCCCCCCCATTACCGCCTATGTGCAAAACGCGGGGGGGAGGGCGAAGCGCTGGATGTTACGGCCGAATTACAACTGCCCCGAGGCCTAAAGCTTGTTGGGGGGGCTCGGCAAAGGCGAATCTGGGGAATTTGCCCCCGGGCGATATGAGGCAGATCAGCTGGCAGGTGTGGGCAGATGGCAGCGTTGATGACGTCTTGGTTTACAAAGTAGAGGTGAAAGCCGAAAACAGCGATGCCAACTCCGCCAAGGAGAGCATCCAAGTAGTCAGCCCGGCTCAGCTGAAGATTTCCTTCGAAGTACCGGAAACATTACAGATCAGCGATGAACAATATTACCCGGCTGCATTTGAATTGAAGGCCCGGGTGCGCAATGAGGGGGGCCTGCCGTCTTATGGCAATATATTTGAAATTTCGCACCCCCCCTTTTCGGTGCTCTTGAAAAAAAAGAAAGCCAAAAGAGGTTTGTGCCTATCGTCGATGCCGGCGAGGAAGTTACCCTCTCCTGGACCGTCCGTCCAACAGATGGTTTCCGCGGCGGAAATTTGTATTACGGTTTAACAATGCAGAGCGAAAAAGGGCAGCAGCCCGCACTTAACCGCTCCACATATGCCCCCGATTTACTGCCCAAGATCTGGGTCGGTCAACCGCAGTTTAGCGGCGGGTCGCTCAAGGCGGGCGGCCGCTTTCAGGTAGCGATTTGGGCCACGAATGTGCCCGATCTCGCCAGCGCCGAATTGGAACTGGACTTTGATCCCGAATTGCTGGAAATTGTGGGCGGTTCTTTGGATATTTCCCAAGGAACGCTGTTCGCCGCGGCGGACAGCCGCTGGCAGATACCGAGAGTTTTCAATGACACGGGCAGCGTTATAGGTTTTCGGGGGGGCGAATGGACAGGAGAGCCTTTGCCGCCCTTAAGCTACGGCACCCTGTTTACCGTCCACTTTAAAGCTAAACAAGCGGGTTTGGCCGTCCTCGGCCTAGAACATGTTACAATCAGGGACAGTGAGGGCAATCCCGTGGACTGCGACATTCAGCACGGAGAGTTGATTATTCAACCTGAGTAGGAGGTTCTTAAATGAACAAGAAAAAGGTTATTTGCACTCTGCTTAGCGTCATTTTGTTTAATCTGATCGCATCGGCCGGTGCAGCCGCCAGGCCAACCGACGTCCCGGTGGATCACTGGGCGTACCACGCGGTTAATACCGCGTTGAGCAAGAATTACTTAAGTGTTTTTGAAGACGGTACTTTCAAGGGGGGGAGCGGCGCGGTGGATCGCTATACCCTGGCTAATGTCATCTATCTGCTCTTGGAAGAAATACAAGTGGCGGAGATTAAGAAAACGTCCGCTGAATTGACCGAGATTCGCGATCTGTCCTTGCAGCTGGAAAAGGATCTGGGCTTGTGGTATGCGGATCGGGAAGCACTGCAGGAAGAATTGAAAAAAAATGAGAGAAGGGGGGGCCATCGCTGCGGATGAACGGCTATCTCGCGTAGTGGAAAGCCAGCAAACGACAAGTGCCGGACAGGAAAAACAGATTCAAGACCTGCAGGCCCAGCTGGCAGCCGTGGACTTCAGCATCGATGAAATGCTGGGTACGCTAAAGACCATGGCCTCCCAAATCCAAGGGCACCAGGCTTCTTTGGGAGATAAAGACGAACTTCTCGACGATCTGGTTGATGCCTTGCTGATCTTGGACGAACAGGTCTATGCACATGAAATTGCCCTGCAGGATCTTGAAGGACAGCTCGGCAATCTCGCGGCGGAAAAAAACGTTAGGGTTTGCGAAGCTGGAAGCGGAACTTGCGGAACAGATTGCTGTCATGGACGGGCGGAACAAGGAACTGGAAACGAATCTGCGAAATCTGGCCGCACTGCTCAAACAGGAAACAGAAAAGGGTAAGGCTTTAGCCCTGGAACTGGCGAAAACCGAAGGCAACCTCGAGGCTATGGAAGAGAACATAAACAACTTGCGTCACGATAAGAGTGCAATCGAAGCGATCAACGCAAACATCAAAGCACAGGTCGACTCGGCTTTATCAGAGAAAACGTTTAGAAAGCCAGATTAAAGAACTGGAAGAAGAGTTTACGGCTTATAGGGCTTCCGCTGAAAAAGAAATCAAATCCTCTAAGACGCTGGCCATGGTTGCCATAGCGGTAGGAGCAATCGGGGCGATAATAGGCGCATCAATGGGAGCGGGGCTGTAAGATAACGTCCTTAGTCATAAACCTTCCTTAAGAAAGCGGGGTGGCCGGGCCACTCCGCTTTCTTGCATACTTTCCCCCTTTTCCAGCATAATAAGAAAGGTTAAGCGAAAGGGGGGGGATTTCATGGAACCCAAGGAGTATCAACAACTAGTCCAGCAGAACTCCGCGCCGCGGCCGATCGTAAAAAAACACGCTCATGGCCTTTTTGATCGGGGGGGGCTTTTTTTTGTGTTTTGGGCCAGGTGTTCTTAGATATTGCTTTACTAATTGAAAGCACGGAAATGGAAGCGGCGGCAGTCACTTTAGCGGCCATGATTTTCGTCGGTACCGTCCTGACCGGCCTGGGCGTATACGATGAAATTGCGGAAGTGGCCGGGGGGGCGGGGGGGCGGCAGTGCCCATCACGGGTTTTGCTAACACTGTTACCTCTGCCGCTATGGAGTTTCGTAGGGAAGGGTTTTTGTTGGGAATGGGAACGAAAATGTTTGTGATAGCCGGCCCGGTTATTGTGTATGGGATTCTTTCCGGTTTTATAGTGGCCTTGCTTAAGGCCTTGTTCACCGGGTTATTTTAGGGAGGGTTGTTTAGTTGGCAAACAGGCTAGGCAAGCAAACGGTGACATTCAGCACCCAGCCCAGGCTGCACAGCAGCTACACCATAGTAGGCCCTTTGGAGGGGGGGAAGGGGGGGCCCCATGCCCTGGATTTCCAAGAGATTCTCAAGGACGACATGCTGCGGCAAAAAACGCCGGAAAAGGCGGAAAGGCTGATGCTGGAGACGGCAATTGAAAAAAACCCTATCTGCCGGGCAGCTCAAACCCGCTGATCTGCAATTCTTTTTAGCCGGTGATTTGTTAAACCAAATAACAACCTCTTCCTTAGCGGCCCGCAATTACCCCGTATCCTTTTTGGGTTTGTACGGAGCCTGCTCCACTTTCCTGGAGGCGATGGGCTTAGCCGGTGTCCTGCTGCAAGGCGGTTTTGCCGACAAGGTCTTGATCGGTACCGCCAGCCATTACCAAACGGCTGAAAGGCAGTTTCGCTACCCGGTGGAACTCAATGTGCAGCATACCGAGATCAATCACCATACCGTGACCGGCGCCGCAGCCGCGGTGCTTTCCAATGTGGGGGCGGGGGGGCCGTGCCTGACGCATGCCACCTTCGGCTCGGTAACGGATTGGGGGCTGAAGAACGCCCAAGATCTGGGCAGCGCCATGGCCCCGCAGCATTTTCCACCCTCAAGCAGCATCTTACGGATACCCAAAGAACACTGGAGGATTACGATCTAATCCTCACCGGGGGGGATTTAGGTAAGCAGGGTAGTAAAATGCTGAAGATCTTGCTGCAAAAAGAGAATTTTGCCGGTCTGGACCGCTTGGAGGACGGAGGCGCCCAAATTTACGGGTCCGATCTTAAGACGGGAGCGGGCGGAAGCGGGGGCCGCTTGTGTTGCGGTGATGACATTAGGTTATCTTTTGAATAAGCTAAATGCAGGGCGCGTCAAACGGGTGTTGGTAATCGCCACGGGGGGGGCGCTTTTAAGCGCCTTGTCCGTGGGCCAGGGTGAAACGATCCCCTGTATAGCACACGCCGTTGCCTTGGAAAGATAGGAGGACATTATGCAGTACCTAATCGCTTTTGCGGTGGGAGGTGCAATCTGTGCCGCGGCCCAGATCATCCTGGACACGACCAATTTGCAAGCGGCACACATTCTTGTCGGTTTAGTTAGTTTGGGGGCGATCTTGAGCGGTTTGGGATTGTATGAACCATTCCAAAAATTTGCGGGAGCTGGTGCTTTAGTGCCGGTGTTAGGCTTTGGAAGCTCAATTACAAAAGGGATGCTGTCCGAAATAAAAAGATTGGGATGGGAGGGGGGTTATTCACCGGGGGGGCTTTTGAAATCACGGGACTGGGTTTGGCCGCCTCCATCGTCTTTAGTTCCTTCACCGCTTTACTGCGCCAGCCCAAAAATAATGCAAGAACCCCCCCGCCCCCCCGGTCGGCCGCTTGGCTGCCCGGGGTTCGTTTATTTTTCTTTCGGGGAGGAAAACATTCCCACAAGTAGAAGTATTTACAGGAACTTCTGTACGGGTTATCCGAAAAGGGGGGGGATCTTATGAAAGAGAGACAATTAGTAGTATTTCGACTGCATAATGAGGAATTCGGTGTTGAGATTACAGATGTACGCGAAATAGTCAAGCCGCGGCACATTACCCGTCTGCCCCATGTAGCGGATTACATTGAGGGCGTGACTAATTTGCGCGGCGAAGTAATCCCGTGATCTGCCTGCGCAAGCGTTTCGGTTTAGATGCCCAGCAGGATACACAAGATACCCGCATTATAATCCTGGAAATTAACGATAACATGGTCGGCTTTATTGTGGATGCGGTCACGGAAACACTGCGTTTAGCCGAGGAGGCTATCGAGCCGCCCCATCCAGCATTGCCGGGCTGCGCGCCGATTACCTGGCGGGTGTGGGCAAGCTCGACGATCGCTTGCTGATCCTATTAGAGGTAGACAAGATACTTACGAGCGAAGAGCAGATCCAACTGCAATCTCTGCCCAAAGAAGAACAAGTTGAGGCCGCAGCGGAATAATCAGGCCTTAGCTTAAGCAGCGGCCCCCATGTGCCGATAGAAAGAACAGGGGGCTTGATGCCCCCCCGGTAAAGGAGGTGGGTTTCGTGCATGATATTTTATCTCAGGAAGAAATTGACATGTTGATTCGAGCCGCGGGACAGCCTGACCACGAGCTGGAAGAAGACGCGGCCGCCGAGGAAGAACCTCTGTATGATTTCAGCAAACCTAACAAGTTTTCCAAAGAGCATCTGCGCGCACTGCACAGAATCCACGACCAGTTTTCGCGCACCTATTCGGGCTTAATGTCAGCCAAACTTCGCAACAGCCTGGAGCTGCGTGTTCATTCCATCGAACAGCTGGCTTTCGGGGGGGATTTTGTCAGTTCCCTGCCAAACCCTTCTGTCCTAAGTGTTTTCCATGTGCAGCCCCTAGAGGGTTATGCCGTTTTGCAGTTCACGCCCGATATTGCCTTTTTACTGCACGATCGCCTCTGTGGCGGTGATGGGCAGCCCATGGGGAGGGCGAGGGGGTTGACTGATATTGAAGCCGCGGTGCTGAGGCGGCAAGTGATCAGTGTTTTTTTCTTCACTGCTTGCCGACGCCTGGCAGGACGTGGCCGAACTGAAATTTGGACTGGATTATATAGAAAGCAACCCGCAGTTTCTCCAGATTGCATCGGAGCGAGATGTAATTGCCTTAGTGACTATGCGTTTTGAGCTGAACGGAATATCGGACATGATTACCATTTGCCTGCCCCCCCATCGCACTTTAGAACCGATCATGAAAGATTTGACCCAAATTCGCATGTTTGAATCGCTGCGCAGGCCTGACCCGGCCGGAATTGAGGCGCTGAAAGCCAAGGTCCGGGAGGCAATTGTCCCCCCCGTTGAGGTAGAGTTGGGCAGAGCGAGCGTCACGGTACAGGATCTTTTAGATTTGGCCAAGGGAGACGTAATTCCCCTGGACCGCAAGAAAAGCGAAACATTAGATGTCAAGGTGGGGGGGACCATGACTAAATTTAAAGGGACACCGGGCAGGCTGGGATCCCGCCTGGGTGTAGTAATAACAGCAGTCTGCGAAGGGGGGAAGGGGGGGGCCCACGGATGAACGATGAAATGCTATCTCAAGAGGAATTGGATGCCCTTCTCGCTCAGCATCAGAGCCAAAAGGAGCCGCCCGAAGAAACGGCCGCGTCACCCGCAGCCGCTATTTTCGATGTAGATGATTTTCTCAGCCCGGACGAACAGGATACCTTGGGCGAAATAGGCAATATATCTATGGGTTCGGCGGCTACCGCCCTAAGCACATTGGTCAACCGCAAAGTCAGCATTACCGTGCCTGATGTAGGTATAGCCACGCCTAGATCGTTAAGCGAATCCTACCCCATCCCGTGTATTGTTGTCAATGTCAACTACAGCGAGGGCCTGAGGGGGGGCAAAACATTTTAGTGATTCGTGAACGGGATGCCTTGGTTATTGGTAATTTAATGATGGGCGAAGATGGAACCGAGCTGCCTGCCGAACTTGATGAAATATATCTTAGTGCCGTCACAGAAGCGATGAATATGATGATGGGGTCAGCATCAACCGCTATGTCTGAATTATTCGGGCAATTAATTGAGATTACACCCCCAACCGCCATGCGGCGCGATCTCTCGCAAGATGCCCTGGCGGAGGACATGCCCCCACGAAAACCCCGCCGTAACCATTTCCTTTAAAATGGAAATAGGCGATTTGGTTGACAGCTCCATACTGCAGGTTATAGATACCGATTTCGCCAAAGAAATGGTCTCCAGGCTTATGCCGCCTGAGCCCGAGGAAGAACCGGAGGTAAGAGCGGAGACCGCATCCTGGGCGGACTTAAAACAAGAAACGCTCGAGACGGGCAGCCCGCAAGCGGTTGCTTCTGCTTTTGAATTGACTCAGGATTTGGGCAACATCAATATCGATCTAATCCGGGATATTCCCGTTCAAGTCAGGGCAGTATTGGGCAGGACCAAAATGTCCATTGATAACATTCTGCGCCTGGGTCCCGGGCATATCATGGAACTTGATTCTTTGCACGGGGGGGAACCGATTGAACTTTTTGCCAATGATACTTTGGTCGCCCGGGGGGGCGAAGTGGTCGTTGTGGGCGAACAATTCGGCGTGCGCATTACGGAAATCGCTACGCAAAAGGATCGTATTGTCAGCATACGCTAAGGGGGGGAAGTTCATGGATATCAGTGCCTTTAAAGACGTCTTCGCCGCAGAAGCAAGAGATTATCTGCAGGCCTTAAATAGCGATCTACTCAGTTTTGAACAAGAGCCGACCAACAGAGCAATTTTAGATGAAATGTTCCGAGCCGCGCACAGCCTAAAAGGAATGGCCGGCACCATGGGTTTCGACGAATTAGCCGAATTCACCCATGAGATGGAAAGTGTGCTGGATCTTCTGCGCCTGGGAGAAATTGCCGCCGCAACGCATGTAATAAACGTATTATTTCAAGCGGTGGACACATTAGAGGTTCTTCTGGAACAGACAATTAACGATCAAGCCATCGACCTTTCCGCCAGGAACTTGCCGCTTTGCGGGCCTTAAGCACCCAGCAGGAGCCCGGCCGCGAGGAGATCTTAAGCGGTGTAAATGAAATAAACGGGGGGGTCAAGCTGGACGAATTTGATCGAGAAACGATCAAACAGGGCGTTGATCAAGGCTTTAACGCCCTAGAAGTAATCATTACTTTGCGCGCCAAGACCATTCTTAAATCTGTCCGAGTTTATACTGTTTTTCAAGCTTTGGAAGAAGTGGCCACGGTTATCCAAAGCAACCCGTCGGTGCAGGATCTGGAAAACGAGAGCTTCGGCGTGCAGTTTGCCGTCGCAATTTTGACCAAACAATCGGCGGACGAAATCCGCGCCCTGATCGAAGGCATTTCCGAAATCGAAAGGGTAGCGGTATCCAAAGTCGATTTAGAAGTGAAAGAAGAACGGGTGCCTGCGCCGCCGCAAGGCTCGGAAAGTGCCGCAACTGTGGAAACCCGCGGAAGAACCGTCGTTCGCGGGCGCGCACAGAAGCGCTGGTGCGGGTAGAAACGGAACGCCTGGACAAGCTGATCAATCTCATCGGGGAGCTGGTGATCAGCCGGACCCAAGTCGTGGAGACAGCCCGCGTGGACGAAAATTCGGAACAAAAAAAATGCCTTGCTGCAGCTCGATCGAGTCACTACTGAATTGCAGTATGCGGCCATGAGCCTGCGGATGGTTCCCTTGAAACAGGTTTTGACAGATTCCCCCCCGGATGGTCCGAGATTTGGCCCAAGCCAGCGGAAAACGCATCAACCTCGAGATTTTCGGCGAGATGACGGAACTTGATCGTTCGATTGTCAACCAGATTGCCGATCCTTTAGTGCATCTGATCCGCAATTCCATTGATCATGGGTTGGAGCCGGAAGAAGAACGCACCGCCAAAGGCAAACCAGCGCAGGCACGATCCGCTTGGGGGGGCTCGCCACGAAGGGAGCCACATTCTGATTGAAATCAGCGATGACGGCCAGGGCATTTCAGTCGATCAGATCCGCTCTAAGGCGGTGGAGCGGGGGGGTTATTGCCACCCGAACATGACGAGATAGGCTTTAAACAAGCGGCTGACCTTTTGTTCAGCCCGGGGGGGTTCAGTACCGCCAAGAAAGTGACCGATCTATCGGGCCGCGGCGTCGGGCTTGATGCCGTTAAAGCCACGGTAGAATCGCTAAGCGGAACGATCGAGATGCATTCCGAACCGGGTAAATCACTCACCACCACCATCAAGCTGCCGCTGACACTGGCTATAATTAAAGCACTGCTAGTTGTGGTTGACGGCGAAACTGCCGCCATTCCCCTGCAGGCGGTGCGGGAGAACATTCAAATTGAGCGCAGTGAGATTAAAACAATCCAGCAGCACAACGTAATTATGCTGCGCGACGAAGTACTGCCCCCCCTCTACGATTTAGCCGCCTGCCTTGGTTTTAGACCGCTTACAACTGCCGGCCCCCCCTTATCCGTGATAGTCTTGGATATCAAAGGCGAAAAGGTCGGGTTCATTGTGCAGGATTTGGTTGGGCAGCAGGAAATTGTTATCAAGTCGCTCGGGGGCATTGTTAGGGATATTCAGGGTATTGCCGGTGCTACCGTTTTGGGTAACGGCAAGGTTGCACTTATACTCGATAATAGCACATTATTAGACAGGAGATGAGCTGATGGCCAAAACGGTGCTTATCACGGATGACACAGCGTTTATGCGCATGACATTGCGAAACGTGATTGAAAAAAAACGGTTATGAAGTTGTAGGTGAAGCCGGTGATGGGGGGGAACAGGCGATAGAACTTTACAAGGAACTCCGCCCGGATATGGTTACGATGGATATTACCATGCCCAAAATGGACGGTATTACCGCGATCAAGGAAATTATGAAACTAGATCCGGAGGCCAAAATTATTGTCTGCAGCGCAATGGGGGGGCAGAAACCCATGGTCATCGAGGCTCTCAGCGCGGGTGCCAAGGATTTTCTGGTAAAACCCTTTGATGCGGAACGGGTAGTTGAATCCCTGCGCAAAATCGGTGCTTGAGGGGGGAAGCGGTTCAATGAATGCGGCAAGACTCGATTTTCTCAAGGAACTGGCCAATATTGGCACCGGGCACGCAACTACCGCCTTATCTCAAATGCTGCAGGGCAAACTGTTCCAACTGGTTGTACCCGATGCACAAATGCTGCCTTTTGAGGAATTGGCGGATTTCATCGGAGGCCTGGAGCAGGTAGTAGCGGGTATTTTCGTCATTATTTCGGGCGATGTGGCGGGCCATATGGCTTTTTATTACCTCTGGATAGTGCACTGCTCTTAATCGAACTGCTGACCGGGGATGGGGGATGAGAACTTAAACGAACTGCAGCTTTCCGCGCTGCAGGAGGTAGGCAATATTATGATTACTTCCTATCTCAACGCCTTGTCCAAAATGACGGGATTATTAATGGCTCCGAGCGTTCCCGGCTTAGCGATAGACATGGCGGGCGCGGTTTGGCAGAGTGTTTTAGCGGGCGCCCAGGTGACCTCCGATGTAACATTGATCCGTACCGAATTTTTCGCACGCGGCCAAACAATTCAAGGCAATATTATTTTCCTTCCGGACGAGGAAGATTTTGCGAAGGTTGCCCGCATCCTTGGTCTGGAGGCGGAATGATGGTAGAATTATTCGTGAACATGGGTCAAATCCGCTCGTTAGAAACTGAGGGAATTCTCACAACTGTAGGTTTGGGCTCCTGTGTGGGGGGGGTCACACTCTATGACGCGCAAGCTAGGGTAGGAGTAATGGGTCATATTTTTTTTGCCCAAGCAAAGGCCTAACGATTCCAATTCCCTGCCGGGAAAATACGCGGATACCGGTATCCCGGCCATGGTTAGCGAAGCGGTTCGGCTGGGCGCGCTCAAATCAAGGTTAGTGGCCAAGTTGGCCGGGGGGGCTAATCTGTTCAGCAACCTCAACCCGAATAGCATCAGCATTGGCGAGCAAAATGTAATCGCGGTCAAAAAGCACCTTGCTGCCGCCGGCATCCCCATTAGGGGGGGCAAGAAGTGTTGGGCACCCACGGCAGGAAAATGCGCTTTTGTATTGAAAACGGCTCCGTTACAGTTACCGCCATCGGAAAACGCCTATTCGGATTTGAGGTGATCCACCGTGACAATTAAAGTCCTAGTAGTAGATGATAGTGCCTTCATGCGCAAAATGATCACGCAAATTATCAACGCCCAGCCCGATTTGCAAGTTGCGGGCACCGCCAGAAATGGCCGCGATGCTCTGGCCAAACTGGAAAAGTTAGATGTAGATGTAATCACACTCGACGTGGAGATGCCCATTTTAGGCGGGCTGGAGACACTGCGCGAAATCATGCGCACAAAACCCATGCCGGTTGTGATGCTCAGCAGTGGAACGAAGAAAGGTTCGGAGACAACAATTCGGGCGCTAAGCCTAGGTGCTATTGATTTTATCGCCAAGCCATCCGGATCAATTTCCTTGGATCTTGATACTATTTCGGAAGAAATTGTCTACAAGGTCCGCTTGGCCGCGGCGGCTCGTTTTGAAAAGAGAGCAGGCCCGCCACTCTACCCCTTAGACCTAAATTGAAAGTGTTTGCAGCAGCCCCGCCGGGGGGGGCGGCGGATACACTTGTCATCATCGGTTCATCCACGGGGGGGGCCCCAGGGCCATTGAGGAGGTGTTTTCCAGTATCCCCTCAACTTGCCGGCGGGGGGGTGGTGGTGGTGCAGCATATGCCGAAAGACTTTACGCGCAGTTTCGCAGAGCGGCTAAACAGCCTGTTCCCCCTTCCCCGTGAAAGAGGCCGAAGATGGCGACCTTGTACAAAATGGGAAGGTTCTGATCGCACCCGGCGATTATCATTTGCGAATCAACCGGGAGCACCGCGTTGCTTTGAGCCAAGAAGAACGTGTTATGTTTTTGCGCCCCCTCGATCGACGTAACTATGGAGACACTGCCCCCCAAATTTATAAGAACAAATCGTGGGTGTAATTCTAACCGGAATGGGCCGCGACGGGGCAAGGGGCATGGCGGCCATCAAAAGGGGCGGCGGCATCACAATCGCCCAGGATAAAAACACGGCTACCATTTACAGTATGCCCAGGGTGATAGCTGAAGAGGGTAATGCTGATTACATTCTACCCCCCCTGAGCCGGATTGGCGGGGGGGTAATAGCTGATCTTGTTGCTTCTATGCAGTAAAGAGGGGGGGTTGGCATGCAGGGCTACGAACAACTGAAAGACGGAGTCAAGTCTAAGCTGGGCATTGATCTGCACTCTTATAAAGAGCAGCAGATGAGGCGGAGAATTAATCAGTGGCTTGAACGCCACGATCTCACTTCTTACCAGCAATTATTGTCCTTACTCAAAGAAGATCGGGACCATCAGGCCCAGTTCATGAAATACCTTACCATTAATACGTCTAATTTTTTTTCGGGATGCGGCAGTGTTCAAAAACATCGAAGGGCAAGTACTGCCTGCCATCAGCAAGAATAACCGGCCCAGAATCTGGAGTGCGGGTGCCTCTTTTGGCGCGGAGATCTATTCTATCGCCATGCTCATGGCCGAATACAAGTATAGGGCGGGCCTACTTTTGGCCACCGACATTGATGAGGTCACTCTAGGACGGGCCAGGGCGGGTATTTACCAACCAGCCAGCTTACGGGGCCTAGACGAAAAATATTTAGCCAAATATTTTTTTGGAGCTTGACGACGGGCGGCGGACGATAAGGGAAGAAATCAAAAAAACAAGTGGTTTTTCAACAACATGATCTTTTGAAAGATCCTTATCAGTCCAATTTTGATCTTATTTTGTGCCGCAATGTCTTCATTTATTTTACCAGTGAGACCCAAAAACGCTTGATCAATAAATTTATGCAGGCGCTCAAACCCCCCCATGGTTATTTCATCGTAGGTTCCGCCGAACAAATAATGAATCCGGCCGGCTACCGCCTTGCCAGAGTGAGTTATTGCATCTACCAAAAGAGGGATAGGAGGTAGAGGTATGCCCCCCCGTTCAGTTGTGGGAGAGGGAAGGACTGTTGACGAAGCGATCAAAGCCGCCTTGGCTGAATTAGGAGCCTCCAAAGCGGATGTAAACATTGAAGTCGTGCAAGAACCGGCGGCAAAGCTGTTCGGCTTGAAAAGAGAACCGGCTTTGGTGCGCCTAACTTTGAAGAAAAGGTCCAAACCAGCACCGCACAATTTCGCAACGGTGGCCGTGGTCAACGGGGGGGGCCTTGTATACACCGCACCTGAAGGCAGGCCCGGGACACCCGCCCGACTCAAATTCGGACCCGAATTAAAAGTCTCTTATAACGGTGAACCGGTGGAAAAGGAGGTGCTCCTTGAGCGCGGGCTGGACTCGCTGGAGATCACCTTGCCCGAAAAAAAAGGAGCCCGAGCTCAATTACGAACTGCGGGTCAATCGGGACAAAACAAAGGCGGAACTAGTGTGGAACCGCACTCCGGGTATCGACTATGCCTTAGTGACCGCAAAGCGGCAAATCAGCTCTCGCTGCAGCTGAAAAAAAACGCCAATTGAAGCGCCACGCCTCACCTTACAGGATGTGGCGGATATCGTAAAATAGAAGGAATCAGCTTCGGCTTATTGCTGAACAAACTAACACCGGAGCTGTTCAATGCACCTAGCGGGACAGTGACCGTTGCAGCCGGAAAAGCGCCCATTTCCGCCGTACAGCACACAATTGACTACATCTTTCAAGAAGATACGCCTGCAGTGGATCTCGATGCCCTGCGCATCGATTACTACGAAGTACACGGCATCCGCGGGGGGGTAAAGCCGGGGGCAGTATTGGCCACGAAAATTGTAGGCAAGCCCGGTACGCCGGGCACCGATATCTACGGCGAACCGATCGCAGTTGCACCGCTGAAGCCGCTGGAAATTAAAGTGGGCGAGGGGGTTACCCTTGCAGAAGACGGGCTGCACGCCATCGCCACCGCCGCGGGCCTGCCATCCCTGCAGGGCGGGGGGGTGGTAAGGGTTACAAGTGTCTTCGAACTGCAGGGAGATGCAGATGCCTCCACGGGTAATATTACTATGGACGGCAATATTATTATTAATGGCAATGTTTTAGAAAGCATCAAAGTTGAATCTAACACAGGTGAAATCGTTGTCAACGGCTTGGTTAGCGGGGCGCAGTTGCGTACGGACGGCTCCATCACGGTGCTAAAAATGTGGTGCGCTCCCAACTGATGGCCGGGGGGGGTACAACCGTTGTGCGCATCCGTTTTTTTTGGCAATGCTGTCCCGGATAGAGGCGCAGTTGAATGAACTGATCGGAGCCTATGACAGTATTGTGAAACAGGCCGCCAATATTCCCTTTGAAAACTTGATCAAACACCTTTTAGAATTGAAATTCTATCAGCTGCCCAAAGACGTTAAGCTCTTTGCCGATTACACTAAACAAGCAAAAGCAGAGTGTGCCCCCCCGGATATGGAACGATTGGCAGCGGCACTGTCCAATAACTTTTTAGGATTGGGGACGCTGGATATCTTGGATGTGGAGGGCCTTATGCAGCTTACCGCGCAGGTAAAACGGAAGTTGATAAACTCAAAAGTATGTCACTCACCGAGGCGGATGTCACGGTTGGTTATCTGCAGAACAGCAGCATTGAAGCGTCGGGACATGTGCGCGTTACCGGTAAAGGGGGGGCTTCTATTCCACGGTAGTGGC